>Ga0208595_1000047_pt1 | contig 40294 bp, 38 predicted proteins | sample LakMenEpi28Jun11_FD_150742 | JGI IMG/M metagenome (GOLD analysis project Ga0208595, IMG submission 150742) | Freshwater microbial communities from Lake Mendota, WI - 28JUN2011 deep hole epilimnion (SPAdes) | ecosystem: Environmental > Aquatic > Freshwater > Lake > Epilimnion/Euphotic zone ...
ATCCAAGGCAAAGTAGTTAGCCGAAAAGTAGATTTATTTTATGGAAGAAATAAAAATAAAGAAACGGTGGCTGTAGTCGCCATTTTTGAAGCATTAAAATGGCTAAAAAAAGATTTTTAGATTAAATTATAATTTCTCTACGCTCCACGCTTCCGCTTTTTGTTCGAACCAAGGTTTTACTTGACTCCAAACATTATTAAAGAAGTCGCTTTGACGGTATTTCTCAAGATAATCAGGATGCTCCCAGTGACTGTAGGTAAAAAATATTTGGGAATTGTCAATCGAATTTAAAAGTTCGACATGCTGGCAACCTTCTTGAGACAATATCTTATGCTTATTGTTTTCAAAAAAGCTTTTGAAAACCTCACAGTATTCTTTTTTTATATACAATTTTACAATTCTAATCATTAAATTCTAATCTAACTTTTGTATTCTTTTGGATACTTAATATTTTAACCATATTTTCATCCACCATAAATATTTCTAAAAATCCCATTTCATTAAAAAATGCACATAATTCATTTTTAGAGTAGATTTCATCGATGTAACTTGAAATTTGTTCAATTCGAAATTTGGGATCCACAATGGTTATAAAAAAGGAACGATTTTTTACATAAAAATCAAAATTGGCTTTTGAAAAATTTGTGATTACATGTCCAGAAGACGTTGTAAATATCGTTCGAAATAAAATTTGATCTTGACTTGGGAAAAAATCATTCGAAAATGGAATAAATCGTTTGAAGTTTTCGTAAGGAAGCCCAATTTGACTCAGTTTTTGATTTTCGAGGGTTTTAATAATCATTTCATACCTTTTATAAAGCTCTTTTATTGGAGCTTTTAATGTAATTTTATCGGCATTAACTAAATAAACTTGATATGGAAGTTGTAAATTTTCAAAATGCGAAACCATTCCATTATCGGGTAAAAATAGAAGTTGATTATTAATTTCTAAAATTATAATATTCCCATCTCGCATAAAATAGTTTGAAAAGAATAGATGAATGGATTGCTCTGGAAAATTTAAAAGCGTTTGCATTAAATAATAGCAAATTTCCTCATAATCAATCGTTTCATTTCTTTTATACTCCGATTTAAATAAGGTATATTCACTTAAATCGCTTTTGATTTGAGATTGAAACCACGCAGGGATTTCTTGATTTGATGGAATGTCTGAAGAATATGTAATGCAACGCATTAATTCTTAATTTAAGATTGAATAACGCCTAATTTATAATCTTCGGTTATTGGATTATGGTTCGCTGCTTCAATTCCCATTGAAATCCATTTTCGAGTATCAATTGGATCTATTATCGCATCAACCCAAAGTCTTGAAGCGGCATAATATGGAGTTGTCGTTTCTTCATATTTTTTCGTAATTTCGTCAAGGATTTCTTTTTTTCGTTCGTCCGTTATGGTTTCGCCTTTCTTTTGAAGCGCACTTACTTGAATTTGTAAAATGGTATTGGCTGCTTGAGCGCCACCCATTACTGCAATTTTTGCAGAGGGCCAAGCAATCATAAATCTTGGGTCATAAGCTTTTCCACACATCGCATAATTTCCAGCACCATAAGAGTTGCCTACCACTATTGTAAATTTAGGAACGATACTATTGCTCATTGCATTAACGAGCTTGGCTCCATCTTTAATTATTCCTCCATGTTCACTTCGACTGCCTACCATAAAACCAGTTACGTCTTGCAAAAATACAAGAGGGATTTTTTTCTGATTACAATTCATTACAAAACGTGCGGCTTTATCGGCGCTATCGCTGTATATAACACCACCAAACTGCATTTCGCCTTTTTTGGATTTAACAACTTTTCTTTGATTTGCCACAATTCCAACACTCCATCCATTAACTCGCGCATAGCCACAAACAATACTTTGACCATAAAGTGCTTTATATTCTTCAAACTCACTTTGATCGACAAAACTTGCAATTAAGGCGCGGGTATCGTATTGTTTTGAATTATCTTCACTAATATGATGATAAATGTTTTCGGAATCAACTTTTGGTAATTGTGGCTCAATACGATTAAAACCCGCATTTTTTATACCACCAATTTTATCCATAATCCTACGAATCTGCATCAAACACGCTTCGTCGTTTTCCATTTTATAATCGGTGACACCGCTAATTTCGCAATGCGTAGTGGCGCCTCCAAGTGTTTCATTGTCAATATCTTCGCCTATAGCAGCTTTAACTAAAAAAGAACCTGCCAAAAAGATATTGCCTGTTTTATTTACGATTAAAGATTCGTCGCTCATTATCGGCAAATAGGCACCGCCTGCTACACAACTTCCCATAATTGCGGCTATTTGTGTAATGCCCATGGCACTCATTTTAGCATTATTTCTAAAAATACGACCAAAATGTTCTTTGTCAGGAAATATTTCATCTTGCATCGGTAAATAAACGCCGGCACTATCTACTAAGTAAATAATTGGAATTTTATTTTCCATAGCAATTTCTTGAGCTCTTAGATTCTTTTTACCCGTAATCGGAAACCAAGCTCCCGCTTTTACAGTAGCATCGTTTGCAACTACAATTACCATTTTTCCGGATACATAACCCATAACAACTACAACACCTCCAGCCGTGCATCCTCCATGTTCTTTATACATTTCGTATCCAGTAAATTCTCCAATTTCGATGGAATCGGTATTTTTATCTAATAATAAATCAATACGTTCTCTTGCCGTTAATTTTCCTTGACTATGAAGTTTTTCAATACTTTTTATTCCACCTCCTAAATGCTGAACTTTTCTCAAACTATTTAGTTTTGAAATTTTAAGCTTCATAGCATCTTCATTTTGATTTGCTTCAAGATTCATAATTTGTGTTTTTGTTAAAAATTAAAGGAGAATTTAAATAGGATTTACTTTTTAGCTCGCAAGCTCTTTTGAAATAGATTTTATAGATTAAATGTACTACAATATATGCTCCAATCAAATCAATTGTATAATGAATATGCTGGAATAATAGCATTATTAATAGTATAATACTTAAAAATCCAATAATTCGTTTTATTAATAAATTTGGCATTGCATAATAACAAACTAAGCAAGATATGGCATGCCCACTAAAAAACAAATCTTTAGTGATAAATTGACCATTATATGTCGTTTCATTTAATATCGGATCAATTAAATAAATTAAATTTATTGGAGGTTCCAGATTGATTAAAAAAATCATGATAAGCCGAATCAATAGACTTATAGAATAAAATTGTAATATTAATTTAAGTCGAATGGGATACGCAAATAAAAAAATATAAGTAACAAAAACAATCCAATACAAAATAACAAAAATGGGCATTGAAAAATCGTATGACGGCAAAATGTTTAAAAGTTTATCTTCAAGAAGGACTCCTTTTATGGACTCCATTTTGATTAAGTATACTTTAAATGAATAGGAGACCGCTATAAAAAAGATAATTGTGATCGCTAAATCAATTGTATTTTTTTTATTTTTTAAAAAAATACCCCAATTTTCACGAAAGTCCTTAAACCAATAATCAATAGCTGTCATTAACTTACTCTTTGAATGGATTTTTTAGCAAATTGAATTAACGCTTCTTTATCCTCATGTTGGATATTGATTTTATTAAGAAATGATATTGCTTTTTCGCAATAGGCATCTCGTTTCTGAATCGTATAATCTAATGCGCCACTATCCTTAAAAATTTGTTTTATATCTGTAACTTTTTGCTCGTCAAAAGATTTGGTTTGCAACCAATTATTGAGTAATTCTTTATGATATCGATTATTACTTTGAAGTGCTTTTATCATTAAAAGCGTTTTTTTATTATTACAAATATCACCTCCGACTACTTTTCCAGTTTGTTCTGTCGAACCGAAGCTGTCTAATAAATCATCTTGAATTTGAAATGCCATTCCGATGTTTAATCCAAACTGATAAAATGCATCGGCATCTTGAGGTGATGCTTCGCCTAAAATCGCTCCAATTTTAAAGCTAGTAGCCAATAAAACGGCAGTTTTATATTCAATCATCATTAAATATTCCAGTTCGGTAATCGTATACTCATTTTCAAAATTCATATCCAATTGCTGACCACTGCATATTTGAATCGCTGTGTGATTATATAATTTAAATATTTCTTTAAAATATTTTGTTTCTAAAAGATTTTCAAGAAGTTGATACGTTATAATTAAAAGCACGTCACCAGATAATATCGCGCTGTTTTCATTAAATTTTTTATGAACCGTTGGCAAACCTCTTCGAGTATCCGACGCATCCATAATGTCATCATGCATTAATGTGAAATTATGAAAAAATTCAATGGCCATGGCGCAGTTCAATACATGGTTTTCAAGTGGCCGATAACACTCATAAACGCTCATAAGCATCACGGGTCTTATTCTTTTAGAAGGTAAGTCAATCAAGTAAAGATATGGCTCATAAAGCTCTTTAGGAGAAATTTTCGGTATTTCTTTTTGGATATAATTTTCTAAAATTTCTTTGTATGCTTCAAAAGATTTCAAAGTGATGATTTTTATGATTACGCAAATTTATATAAAAATGGATAGATGGAATTATAATATTTACATTAAATTTTTTGAAGTCGAACCATTTCGGAATAAAGACCGTTTTTGGCAATTAAATCTTTATGACTTCCAAATTCTTTCAACTGCCCATTTTCTATAACAAGTATCGCATCCACATTTTGAATCGTACTCAAACGATGTGCAATAATGATGCTGGTTTTATTTTCCATTAGTTTTTCTAATGCGGCATGAACCTCTTTTTCATTTTTGCTATCTAAGGCTGAAGTGGCTTCATCTAATAATATAATTTCAGGATTCAAATATGCAATTCGGGCAATATTCAATCGTTGTTTTTCACCACCACTTAGTTTACTGCCACGCTCACCAATAGCTTCTTTTGTTTCCTCATTCATTTTTTCAACAAAATCAACCGCGTTTGAAATTTGAAGCGCTTTTTTAAAGTTTTCATTTTCAATAGTTTGAAATGAAATATTTTCAGCAACAGAATAATTAAATAAAATGGCTTCTTGAGTTACAATTCCATATAAATACCGATAACTTTTTAAGTCAATAATATCAATGGGTTGTTGATCAATTAAAATTTGACCATTTGTAGGATTTATAAAACGTAATATTAAATCAAAAATCGTACTTTTTCCAGCCCCGCTGGCTCCAACAAGCGCATATTTTTTTCCTTTTTCAAAACTAAAATTAAAATCTTGAATCGCAATAGGGCCATTTGGATAATGAAAACTAACATTTTTAAAATCAAGAGCATGATGAAATAAATCCATTTTTTTAAAATTGGTTTCATTTTCATAAAAACTGGATTCATTTAAAATCGTTTGAATTCTTTCGTAGGATGCCATTCCTTTTTTTATTTCATAAATGGCAGAACTAAAGCTTTTTGCAGGAGGAATTAGCTGAGAAAAAATGACCATAAATCCAATAAATTTTGAAGGACTTAAGCCTGTGCCGCTTAAAACCATATTGCCACCAAACCACAAAACAATACAAATAACAACAATAGCTAAGAATTCGGTAAGTGGAGAAGAGAGGTCTCTTTTTCGATACATTTTATTATAGACATTGTAAATTCGAGTATTTTCATTTTTAAATTTTTCATAAATCCAATGTTGAACAAAATAGGCTTGAATGATTTTTATTCCATGAATGGTTTCATCAATAATAGAAGTTAACTTTCCAAGAACATCCTTGGCATTTTTGCTTTCTTTTTTGAGGCTTTTCCCAATTTTCCCGATAAACAAAGCCATCACCAAAATCATGCCAAATACAAAAAAAGTCAATTGATAGCTTATCGTCATCATCGCTCCTAGAAATAATATGATATTTAATGGCGATTGAATGGATGTTTCCAACGTATTCATGATGCTATATTCAATTTCAGTTAGATCGGTTGTAAATTTAGTGATTAAATCGCCTTTTTGGTTTTTTTGAAAAAATGAGATTTCTAATTTAAGCATTTTACGATACAATAAATCTCTTAAATCAAGAATTAATCGATTTCGAAGAGGTGCTAATATAAAAAGAGCCAGGTATCTAAAAATATTTTTTAAGAAAAATATAATGACCACTAAAATACAAAAAAATGCTAGTGCTGCGGTTTTTCCATTTTCAATAATTTGAACCGAAAGGAAGTAATAAAAGGTATTAATGATGCTTTTTTGATTCCATTCAAAATTTGGTTTTTCGGTAATTAATTCCGTTTTATCAAAAAGTAATTCTAGAAAAGGAACCAACATCACGAGGCTCACTAAAGAAAAAATTACAGTTAATATTGAAAAAATAATAAACCAAAAAATGAATTTTTTATAAGGAAGTAAAAAGCGTAATAGCGTTAAATAATTTTTCAATGTATTTTTATTTGCTACAAATTTATTCTATTTTAAATAAGTCATTTTAAAAACCTTGTATTTTATTTCACGGAATTTTTAAAATATTCTTTTGTAGAAATACCTTTTTTATGTAATTTGCGTATTTCCCATGGCGCAATTGGACTAGGTTCGGTCCATAAACCTATTTTTTTGGAGCGTGCTTCAATTTCTAAAGCAGCAAGTTTTTTATCACTTGAATATTTTTTATAATGCCAAGCCAATCCCGCTTGAATCATTTCTTCTGAAATGTCAAGTCCTTCGGGTGTATAGCCACGGCAAACCCATCTCCCTCGACCATCTTCGTCAGTTTTCTTGATTTTGATATATTTTCCAAAACACAATTTGCTTAAATATTTTTTACTAACTTTTGAATAAGGCATTCCTTTTTCTGGCGCATCGATACCATCTATACGAATCCGGACGGATTGATTATCGACTAAAATGTCATAAGTGTCTCCATCTAAAACAGCAATCACTTTATACGTCTGGTTTGGATTTAGTTCATTTTTTTGACATGCTATGCTAAAATAAAAGGTCAATGTGAAAATCGTAAAAATAAATCGAAACATAATTCTTAAATAGCGTTTTTAATTTTGGAGCCCAATATTAATTTATTTTTTCTTGATATCTTTATGTTTTAATTATTTTCCTTATTTTTGTCTTTTACAATTTGTTAATTAATTTCATGAAAATAGTTATTGTTGGGCCAGCTTTTCCTTATCGTGGTGGTATCTCGGATACCAATCATCGATTGGCACAGGCTTTAATAGAAGCTGGTCATGAACTAGAAATGATTACATTTACCTTACAATATCCTAAATTTTTATTTCCAGGAACAACGCAATATCATGAAAATGAAATGCATTTTAATTATTTAGTGGAACGAAAAATAAACGCTATTAATCCTTTTAATTGGCTCATTATTGGGTTTTATTTAAGTCAAAAAAAAGCAGATTTGCTTATTTTTAGATATTGGCTTTCATTTTTGGCACCTTGCTTGGGAACGATTGGTTGGGTAGTTAAATGTTTTTCAAAAACAAGAAATATTTCTATTGTTGATAATATGATTCCGCACGAACCTAAGTTTTTTGATACATTGTTTTCAAAATACTTTCTAAGCGCCATGCATCAATTGGTTTCGATGTCAGATAAAGTTACTAAAGATATTCAACGTTTTACAAAAAATAAAGATGTTGCTTATGCGCCACATCCTGTTTTTGATAATTTTGGTGCCGCTGTTTCAAAAGATGAAGCTAGAATAAAATTGGGATTGGATTTAGATAAAAAATATTTGTTATTTTTTGGTTTTATTCGCAAATATAAAGGCTTGGATTTATTAATTGAAGCTTTTAATAAATTAATATTGGAAAAAAATGATATTCATCTTATCATAGCGGGTGAATTTTATGAAAATGATTTGCCTTATAAAATGTTAATTTCGGATTTTAAAATTGAAAATAAAGTACATTTGTTTAATCAATTTATCCCGCATGACGAAGTGAAATATTACTTTGCAGCCAGTGATTTGGTCGTTCAACCATACCGAAATGCCACGCAAAGTGGTATTGCTCAAATTGCCTATCATTTTGAAAAACCGATGCTTATCACTAATGTAGGCGGTTTAGCTGAAATCGTTCTTCAGGATGTCTCAGGTGTTGTTGTTGAGCCAAATCCAATTTCGATTTATGAAGGATTGGTGCATTTTTTTAAAATAGAAAAAGATTGGACCGAAGGCGTTCGATCTCAAAAAAAACGCTTTAGTTGGGAAAACTTAGTCAAAGCAATAGAAGATTTATATTCTAAAAATTAACCTGAGCTTGAAGTCTTAGAAAATTTCCTTCTTGTCTATTGTTTCTTAATCCAAAATCTTCATATCTTCTATCAGAAATGGTGTAGCACGCTACCAATTCAAATTGTTTTGCAGGTTGCCATTCTACACCAATTTCCAATTCATTAATATCGTAACTTCGGGCATCACGTTCATGTTTTTTACCGCCGTTATAATGTTGGTATTTTACAAATGGAATAAATGTATGATTTTTATATTTTGCCATATAATTAACCATTGCATAACCTCCATATAGATTTTGAACTTCAATTGAATCTGTTGTTTTATTGTATTCAGGTCCTTTTCCAATATTATACTCCGCTTGGAATCCAAAAGGTTTTGGATACATTACTATAGTTGCCGCGGCTCTTTGGTCGGTATAGTTTAAATCGCTTTTATATTTTACACCATTTGTTAAGCTCGTTTTTGCAATGACAAAGTCTCCTGTATATGCTTGTACACCAAATTCAAAAATTTGATTTTTATATTCAAAAGGATATGTAGCGCGAGCAACAATATGTGGATTATCGTTTAATTCGACATTATTTGCAGTTTGACCATTATAAATACCAAATCCTAAAATTCCATAATCTCCACTTCCTTTTAATCCACTAGCTACTAATTGACTTAATAGTTTTCTTTTTGCTTTTGGTGCCCAATAGAAAAATACACCTAAGTCTCGCTCGTTAGATACGGCACTATTTAGTGCGTCATTTCGATCTAAAGTTAAACGGTTTTGACTTGATTGCATATTTTCAAAGCCATAAGGCACTTTACTTTGCCCTATTCTAAAACGAAATTCATTATTCTGATCAACACCCACATCAAAATAAGCATCTCTTAACTGCACGAAATGCAATCTGTCAGCACTTGGGCTGCTTGCAAAATCAGGTTGAATATAAAAAAATACTTGTTCATTTATTTGTCCAGAAAAAATAATACGTGATCGACGAATAAAAAAGCCACCACCTTTTCCAATAGATCGATCGCATTGCTCACATTTTAGATTTTCATTTGTTTCGAGTAATCTATTATATCGTATTTGAGTATAGCCTCTAATAGAAAAGCTTTCAAACCAATTTTTTGTTTTATTTTTTAAGTTGTTGTCTTTTACTAATTCTTCTTGACAAAATACAAAGTTAAAAGATACTGAAAGTAGTATCATTATTATTTTTTTCATTTTTTTATACGTTTTTTATTTCATTGCAAAATTACAAGAATGTGTTTTTTTGTTTACAATTAATATAGTATTTATTAACATAATAACATTAACGTAACAAAAAATATAAAAAACACACCTTTGCTTAACATTAAATTAACATAGTTGGGCCTAAGATAAAAGCATGTTTCTATTTTGAATTAAAACATAGGGTTTAAAAAGGTATGATTATCTTTGCCAATTAATTTTCAGACAAATGAATCAATTCGTTTCAACACTTTTTTTACTTCTAATTTCAAGTGTATCCATTTTTGCTCAACAAAATATTTCTGGTAAAGTAATCGATTCAAAAACAAATAGTCCAGTAGGGCGCGCTGTAATTGCATTGGTTTATTCGGATGAAAATCAAGCTTTTCAAACTGCTTTTACCGATTTTGAAGGAAAATATCAAATATCTTTAAATCCTAAAAAAGATTTTTATCTTAAAGTTCAGATGATGGGCTACGCTAATTTTGAAAGAAAAATTAGTATTTCAAATATACCTAATTTGCTAAATGTAAAACTTGTAAATACACAAACAAAAATTAAAGAAGTTGAAATAGAAGGGACTCGTGCTCGAGCAACAATTAAAGACGATACTATTATTTATGATGCAAAAGCATTTAAAACACATAAAGATGCAAATGTTGAAGATTTGGTAAAAAAAATGCCAGGTATTACAACCGAAGGCGGGACTTTAAAAGCTCAAGGTGAGGAAGTACGAAAAATTACGGTTGATGGTCAAGAGTTTTTTGGAGATGATGTTAATGTAGCATTAAGAAACTTGCCTGCCGAAACGATTGATAAAGTTGAAGTTTTTGACGGACAAAGCGATCGAGCTAGTTTTACAGGTTTTAATGATGGTAATACGACTAAGACGATTAATCTTAAAACTAAAGCCGGCATGAAACATGGATATTTTGGTAAGGTTTATGGTGGAGGAGGTACAGAATCTACATTTCAAGGTGGCGGAAATATGAATTATTTTGATGGAGATAAAAGGGTTTCGATTTTAGGATTAGCCAATAATATTAATAATTTAAATTTTTCAACGTCTGAAATTATCGGAGCCGTTTCGGGAAGCAGCGGAATGGGTGGCATGCAAGGTCGTTCGATGATGCGAAATATGGGTTTTGGAATGCGAGTAGCTGGAGGAAATAGAGGAGGAGGCGGTTTCTCTAATTTTACGGTCAGTAATCAAGATGGGGTTAATAGTGCGTATTCTTTTGGAGCAAACTATGTGGATCGTTGGGGTAAAAATAGAAATACAAAACTGTCTTCGAGTATTTTTACAAACCGAACGGATAATGTTTACAATGAAATAATGAATAGTCGAAATTTTGTAAACGAAGGAAATACGTTGTTTACAAATGGAAATACCGATCGAAAGCAAACACTTTTTAATACTCGTTTTAATAGTAGAATGGAAACCTATTTGGATGCAAATAATTCAATCATTTGGACCAATGCATTAAATTTAAGTGAAAGTAATAGTTATTCAAATTCTAAAATTGTCAATACGTTTCAAAATAATTCAAGAGCTTTTCAAAATAATCAAACATCGGATAATGCCTCTCAAAACGTAAGTTTTAGTACCAATTTCTTATATCGATTAAAATTGAAAAAGGCGGGAAGAACATTTTCATTTAACCCAATTTTTGATATTACAAGACAAAATGGAACTTCAATTCAACAAAATAATAGTACCACCGCAATGGGTACTTCTCAATTTGAACTTAATAATACTTCAACCCAATGGAGTAATACGGTAAGCGCTGTTTTTAGTTATACAGAGCCAAGTGGCAAATTTGGGCAATGGTTATTAACATACAGTCCTTCAATTGCATACAAAAGAAATGAAGTGATAAATACCTATTCCGAAGTTTTTGGAACTGCCGGTGAAGTTGATAGCAATTTAAGTAATATTCTTCAAAATCCAATTTTTTATAATATAGGAGGGGTTAGTTATCGTTTACAGTTTTCCAAATGGCGTTTTATGTTTGGAACGAATGTTCAAAACATAAACTTTAGTGCACAAAATAATGTTTATAATACTTCCGCAATTTCTCAGGATTTTTTTGGAATATTACCTTATTTTAATATTCAATTTCAACCTCAAAAAATGTTTAAAATTCGTTTGAATTATACGACATCTATGAATACCCCTTCTGCTTCAAATATTCAGCCACTTACAGATATCAGTAATCCACAGTCGATTTTTAGAGGAAATCCAAATTTAAAAGCAGAATATAATCATAATTTGTTTTTCCAATTTATCAAACCTAATTTGGCCAAAGGAACCTTTTTGTTTTTTATGTCTAATATGAATTATACACAAAACAAAAATGCCTCGTCAAACTATACAGCGCTCAACGATACAACAATTGCGAATTTATTAATTCGAAAAGGAGTGCAGTATAATACGATTGTCAATTTAGATGGCAATTTTAATGGTATGGTTTTTGGAAATTATACGACACCAATCAAATCGATTAAGTCAAATTTAAGTTTTAATGCTAATGTAAATTATAATCGTTCACCAACTTTAGTTAATAATATAGAGAATATCACAAATAATTGGACGTTGAGTAATGGAGCGATGTTATCTAGTAATATAAGCGAAGATGTAGATTTTTCTTTAGGCTATAATCCTAAATATATCATCAATACGTATTCTCAATTTAAAAACTTAGAAAATAATTTCTGGATTCATTCATTAACATCAAATTTAAAAATTACATTTTTAAAACATTTCGTTTTTAATTCAGATTTTTCATATAACTATAATAGTCAAATTGATCCGAATCTTAATCAGCATGTATTTTTATTAGGCTCTAGTGTGGCATACAAAATGCTTAAAAAGCGAGATTTAGAAATTAAATTTTCGGTGTTTGACTTATTTGACCAAAATAGAAATATTTCGAGAAATGTGAATGAAAATATGATTACGGACACCAGAATCAACGCTTTAAATCGTTATTTTATGCTAACGGCTACATACAATTTTAAGAAATTTAAGTCTGGAGGAGATCGAGATGAGCAGAATCCTATGTTTCGTATGATGCATTAATATATTTTTAAATGAAGTATCGATTAATCGATTTTTTTAAGTTTAAGAAAATAGATTGGTATGTTTTAAAATCATACATTGGGCCTTTTTTGGCTACATTTCTAATTGCATGGTTTGTTGTAATTATGCAGTTTCTTTGGAAATATATCGATGATATGATTGGTAAAGGCTTAAGTACAATGATTATTCTTAAGTTGATTTACTATATGGCATTAACGCTAATACCAATGGCTCTGCCGATTGCAGTTTTATTAAGTAGTATCATGACGATGGGTCGATTTGGGGAACATTTTGAGCTTTCGGCGGCTAAAGCTTCTGGTATTTCGTTGTTTCGTTTTTTCAAAAGTTTGATTTTTTTTAGTTTTTTTCTTTCCATTTTTGCATTTTATTTTGCAAATTTTGTTCTCACAGAAGTTAAAAATGTTGCGGATAGTATGCTTCAAGATGTAAGGAATTTAAAACCTGCTTTGTTAATCAAACCAAAAACATTTTATAATGGAATTGCTGGAGTTAGTATTCGGATTGAAGAAAAAAATGAAAAAACGGGCGATTTATTTAATTTAAAAATATATAATCATCAAGAAGGTAAAGGAAATGAAAACATTTTGATGGCTCAAAAAGGAACATTTAAACAGTCGGAAGATGGAAAAGTATTGATAATGCGCTTGGATTCTGGTGTTCGATATACCGAAGAGGCTTCAAATAGTTCGGATAATCCTAAGTTTCCATTTTATAAAGTGAAATTTAAAAGCTATGAAAAACGATTTGACCTTACGCAATTTAAGCTCAATGATAAATTTGGTAAATCTTCGGAAGATCGAAGATTTATGCTTACTGCCAATGAGCTAAATAAAGAAATCGATACCTTTGAGTCATTTATTGCCAAAAAGAATAAAGAAATGTCGATTCAATTACAATCTTTACAAATTAATCAAGCCCTTGTTTCAAAAAATAATTTGAGGAAAGTCAATTTGCAAGATAGTTTGAAAAAACTGAGTCCGGATCAAATTAAACAATTTCGAGTTATTGCAACAAACAAAGCTAGGAATATTAAAAATAATATTTATGTAGCCGTTTCAGAAATAACTTATAATCGTTCTTTACAAAATTTATTCAAAGTCGAATGGCATTTTAAATACACCTTTGCGTTGTCTTGTTTGGTTTTATTTTTTGTTGGAGCTCCTTTGGGTGCTATTATCAAAAAAGGCGGGTTGGGTTGGCCAATGTTGATTTCAGTTGTCTTGTTTATTATTTATTTAATGTCTAATATTTCGATAAAAAAGATTTGTGAAAATGAAGCCTTATTGCCTTGGATAGGCATGTGGATTCCGACGGTAGTTTTTGGATTATTTGGTTTTTACCTCACAATAAAAGCTAAAAATGACAGCGCTTTATTGGATTTTGATTCCTATCAAATGTATTTTGTCAAGTTAAAAAATAAATTAAAAAAAAGGAAATGATCAAGAATTTTAATGCAATCAAATTTTACTTTTTGGTTTATTTATTATTTGTTATTTTAGCTTCAATCAGTATGTTTTATATAAATAAAGGCGATGAAGTTATTTTATTAAATAAGCTACAAACTCCCTTTTTTGATGTTTTTTTTAAAGTATTTAATATCTTAGGCGAATGGTTTTTAATTATGATTATAGGAGTTTATCTTCTTTTAAAACATAGATTTCAATTGTATTTTTTTTTAATAGGATTTATAGGTCAAATGTTAACTGTCAGATTGCTCAAAAAATATTTTAACTTCCCTCGTCCATTATCGTATTTCAAAAATTATGATTTTCAAATGCCCGAGAATATTCCTTTACTATATCATCAAAGTTTTCCTTCGGGCCATACGACAACGGCATTTTTTATTTTAACTACAATAGCTTTATTTTTAAATCCAAAAAAGAGGTACATGTTAATCCTTATTCTATCCGCAATATTGGTAGGTGTGGCTCGGATATATCTTTTGGCTCATTTTAAAGAAGATGTTTTGGTTGGTAGTTTGATTGGTGTATTTTGGGCTACTTTTTCAATGTATTTATTTCTTCATTTTTTAAATAAAAAAAACAATGTTACAACCTAAAAAAGCGAGTGAATCATATGCAAATATGATGGAAATGGTATTGCCAAATGATACGAATGCGATTCATAATTTAAGAGGAGGCAAAATATTACATTGGATGGATATTTGTTCTGCAATCAGTGCAGGAAGACATGCCGAAGCAGTCGTTGTTACGGTATCTGTAGATCAAGTTTCTTTTGAAAATCCTATTAAAATGGGTGATGTAGTGCAAATAGCATCAAAAGTAACGCGCGCCTTTAGTACCTCAATGGAGGTGAAAATTGAAGTTTGGGCCGAAAATTTACCAACAAAAAATAAATATAAGTGTAATAGTGCGTTTTATACATTTGTAGCTTTGGATAGTAACGGAAAACCTAAAAATATTGCACCCATATTAGCAGAAACTGATGAGGAGAAAAATGATTTTGAGTTGGCGCAACAACGAAGAGAAATGCGATTGTTTTTGGCTGGGCGAATTAAAATCTCGGAAGCCAAAGAATTACAGCGAATTCTTCATGTAAAAGAATAATTTGACTTTAATATTGGTCTAACTTACGAATAATTTTTCCGTTTTCCGTATATTTAAAAGTTTCTAAGCGAATCACTTCTCTAGGGATTTGATATTTTGACATTGGAATTGATTTGAACAACTCAAAAATTTGTTCATCCAAAATGTTTTCATTTTTTAGAAAACAAAACACCAATATTTCTCCAAATATTTCATTATTTTTTTTTGAAAGAAAAAAAGGAAAATTAATGAATTTTTCCATCTCCTTTTCTAAAGGTTCAATTTGGATTTTAATGCCACCACTATTTACTGTAAAATCTTTTCGCCCAATAAAATTAAAATGCTCTGAATCTATAATTTCAACGATGTCATTTGTAGTTAATGGATTTGGAACGATAATTGGATGCGAAATGATTAATTGTTGCTCTAAATTGGTTGCTATTTGATATTCTGATAATTTTTTAAAACCTAAATGATCCGTTAATAACTCTTTTATAGCAAAATGACTGAGTGTTTCCGTCATTCCAAAACTTTCGTAAAATAGACAATTTGAATGGAGTTCTTTTAGTTTTTTTATCCACTTTGGATGCAATGCGGCGCCACCAATCAAACACTTTTTAATTAAATTAAATTTTTCAGGGTTTTGTTCTAAAATATTTTGAACTTGATAAGGCGATAATGAAATAAAATCAATTTTTTTATGTAAATCTTTGATTGGATTTGTATTTGGTTTTTGAATGTAAATTTTACATTTGGCTTCAAATGCTCGAATGAGAAGCATTTTCGCAGCGATAAATTCAATAGAAAGAGGAAGTAATAATGTTGAGTTTTTATTAATTCCAAAAAAAGAATTGGAAATTTTTGCGCTTGTGATGGCTTGTTCTTTATTAAAATTAAAAACTTTTGGTGTTCCAGTACTTCCCGAAGATTTAACTTGTAAGGTCCAGTTTTCATTTTTCAATGAAATAATAAAATCTAAAACTTGATCATAATAGGAATCCTGAAAATCATTTTTTGAAATTTCAAACGTATCAAAATCAACAAAAATAAATGGTTCCGTCATTTTACTTTCCTTTTAATTTCTTTTTAAAAGTAAAAAAAGTGTGAATGGCACGCCAATAATGCTCAAAACAATATTTATTGATAAAGAGCCATTCCAAAATTCAAGTTGACTTGTCCATAAAGCAAAAAGGCTAAAGAAAATTCCAATTAATAGGGTAGGCAGAAAAACAACTTTGTGATTATTAGATTTGAGCCAAATTTTAGATATATGAGGTGCCATTAGTCCAATAAATCCAATAGGTCCGCATGTAATTGTAATAACCGAAGTAATTATTGAAGAAATAAAAATAATAATTTTTATAAATTGATTTGTATCCAATCCTAAATTTCGAGCATATTGTATTCCTAGTAAAAAAATATTGGCTTGATATGTCATTTTTTTTAAAAATATGGAACAAATAATGATGATAAACAAAACGGCAATTGGAATCCAAAGCGCAAAAGCTTGAAAATTCCCTAAATTCCATAAAGCATTTTGTTTTAATAAATCAGCACTGAGATTAAACTCTATAATTTGTTGAATCGCGCCTGAAAATGAACCCAATAAAACACCAATTAAAATTATAAATGTTGCATTACCATTATTTTTATTGATTTTTTGAATCCAAAAAAGGAGACCTAATGCGGCAATCATCGAAACTAAAAATTGAACTAAATATAACCAATAAATCGAAAAATAACCTAAGGTTGGAATGAAAATTAAAAAAATACTCACAATTAAAGATACAATAGGAGATATACCAAGTGTAAATGGCGAAGCTAGAGGATTCGAGAAAATAGTTTGTAGAAACAATCCAACAAGCGATAAACCCGCACCCGCTCCAATTGCAAGAAGAATAGATAAAGATCGCAGTTCTAAAATAGATCCAAAGGTATTGGTTTCATTTTGATAGATTTGCATTATATTTATACCATCTTTAAATAATAAATTTAGAAGAACAAACGTTAGGTTTAATATAATAAGAAGAATAATTCGAAACATTAAAATGAAGTAAAATACAAAGATATAAAATTTATGGAAAAAATCAGAATACTATGGGCAGATGATGAGGTCGATTTTCTTAAATCACATATTATTTATCTCGAAGACAAAGGCTATCAGGTTAGTTCGGTTAGTAATGGAAATGACGCCATTCAAATGACTAAAGAAGAACCTTTCGACATTATTTTTTTAGATGAAAGTATGCCAGGATTGAGTGGTTTGGAAACGCTTCAAGAAATTAAAAGGATAAAACCGAATATTCCGGTTGTTTTAATTACAAAAAATGAAGAAGAAGATTTAATGGAAGAAGCAATAGGTTCTCAAATTGCAGATTATTTAATAAAACCGGTTAAACCTCAACAAATAGTATTGACTTTAAAAAAACTAACTGAAAATAAAAAGTTGGTTACTCAAAAAACAAGTAGAGCCTATCAACAAGAATTTCAACGATTGTTTGCTGAAATTCAATCAGTTAATGATTACAAAGAGTGGTTTGAACTATATAAAAATTTAACCTATTGGGAGCTTGAACTTGTTAACAGCAATAGTAGTGAAATGGAGCAGATTTATAATTTGCAGAAAAAAGAAGCTAATACGGAATTTAATAAATTTGTCATAAAAAATTATCAAAATTGGCTCAAAAATCCTGCGGATGCACCAGCAATGTCGCATAATGTTTTGAAAAAATATGCTTATGATTGGTTTGTAAAAGATCGTCCGACATTTTTAATTTTAATAGATAATTTGAGATATGATCAATGGAAAATGATTCAACCATATTTTGATGAAATTTTAGATTACAAAAAGGAAGAGTTGTTTTTAAGTATTTTACCTACAGCCACTCAATACAGCAGAAATGCTATTTTTTCAGGACTTACTCCATTGCAAATTCAGCAAAAATACCCGAAATTATGGGTCTATGATGATGAAGAAGGTGGAAAAAATATGTATGAAAAAGAATTGTTTGAAAATCAGTTAAAACAAAACTTTAAAGATCCTATTAAGTACTCCTATTCAAAAGTTATTAAACGGGAACAAGGAAACGAAGTCGTTCAGAATATCAATCATTTTATGGAAAATAAGGTAAATGTTATTGTTTATAATTTTGTCGATATGGTTTCCCATGCACGCACCGAAATGGAAGTGATGAAAGAATTAGCAAGAGATGATAAAGCCTTTAGAGCTTTAACGTTGACTTGGTTTGAAAATTCCAGTTTGCATAGTTTATTGAAAAAGTTAGCCGATCGAAAAGTCAACATCATCATAACAACCGACCATGGAACGACTCAAGTTCAAAAACCTTCAAAATGCCAAGGCGATAAACAAACATCAAATAATATTAGATACAAAGCAGGAAAAAATTTACAGTTTAATGAAAAAGAAGTTTTTTTAGTTCGAAATCCACAAGATATTGAATTGCCTCAATCCAATGTCAGTACATCTTATGTTTTTGCTAAAGAAGATTATTTTCTCATATATCAAAATAACTACAATCAGTTTGTTAATTTTTTTAAAGAAAGCTATCAACATGGAGGTATTTCTCTTGAAGAAATGATTATACCAATAGCTTTTTATGAATCTAAAATTTAGTTAAGTTCTATTATATTTGATTATAATTGCAAAAAATATTTGACTTTATTTTGAGAAAAAATTACTATCAAATTTTAAACGTATCAACTAATGCTTCATTAAATGAAGTCAAAACGGCGTATCGAAAATTGGTGATAAAATATCATCCCGATAAAAATCCAAATCACCAAGATTTATTTATTCAAATCGTAGAAGCATATGAAACGCTTTCAGATCCAACAAAAAAAAGTCTTTACGATCATTCTTTAAAATCTAATAATTTTTCAAATCAAATACCGAATCCAAACCCAACGAATTATTCAAGTTTGATTCCTGAAATTGAGTTTTTTTATTGCAATCGTACACAAATTTTTTCAAATGAAATTATCGAGTTTTACTGGAGAACTAAAAATGCCGATGCGGTCTATCTTTATCCAATTGGATTAGTAAGTGCTTCGGGTTATAAGAAAATACGGTTTAATGCGTTTAAAGCCAAAAGTACAAACGTAGAGTTAGCCGCCTACAATTCAATAAGTAAAAAGAAAACTAAAAGATATTTTGAAATTATTAATATTTCGCATTTGTCGAATAAAGATAAATTTCCAATCCTTTTAAAACGATTTAAAACTTTTGTAAGAAAATATAAGCCAATTCTTTATCCGTTATTTTTCTTTGGATTAGTTACTATTTTTATGATATTTGCAAGTAGTCGAAAAACCCAAGAAGTCTTAATCGAATACAAAACAAATCAGTATTTTTTACGTTGTGATTATGATGTAGATACAAATAAACTAAAAAATGAATTTAAAAGTAAAATGATAAATATCGAAAAAATGAATTTTCAAATATCTGAAAAGTTACTTGCAGATAGTTTTTACCATCAAATTAATTATTTTGAACAACGATTTTATAAAAACAGATATTAAAAATTGAACTTTTTATCCCATTATTTTAGAATAAAAGATACCAATCCATATTATAAAATAGGAGCGGCAATTCCGGATATTTATCCAAAATTTTCATTTTATTTCAATAAATATCTCGCAAAAGAAAATATTGAAGAAGAAACAAATCAAACATTTCAATGCATTTCAAAAGGAATTTTGAAACATTATGATGATGATGTTATCTTTCATCAAAGAGAAGAGTTTAAAACATTCTTGCATGAAATGATTGTATTTATGCAAAATCATCCGTATTTAAAAGATATCCAAAGAAAAAATTTTTTAGCACATATTTTTTATGAAATTTGGCTAGATCATTTAATTGTTCTAAACTATCCAGGAATTGAAAAAGATTTTTATAATGATCTTAGTTTAATAGATAAAAGTATCATTGAGTCATTTGTTGAAAAAAAAATCAATGATAAAGTAGCAAATCAGTTATTTTTGAAGCAGTTTTCGTCCTTTACAAAACATGAGTATATGCGTTTTTATTCCGATAAAGAAATTTTAATTAAAGCCTTAAATCAGGTGACAGGAAAGATTTCAAAATGGGAAAAAAATCAAAATACGACCAACGCATTTTTGGAATTTATGGAACAAATAAATAACAAATATACTTTAAGTTCGATTGAGTTTTAAATTAATGAAAAATACAATTTACGTCTTTTTACTTTTAAGTATTTTGTCCGAAATTAAAGGACAGACAGTAAGGAAATACAGTAATGAGTTTTTAAAAATAAATGTTGGTGGTCGAAATGCAGCTATGGGAGGATCATTAATTGGTAGTTCAGAAGATGTTTCTTCAGTTTTTTATAATCCATCAGCAATTTCTGAAATAGAATACACGACCGTTGGAGCGATGCACACGTCATATTTTGCCGGTATAGCCAATTTTGATTATGCAGGAATCGTTTTACCACTAAATGAAGGAAAAGCATTTGGCGTTTCACTTTTGCGTTTTGGAATTGATAATATACCCAATACTATCGAATTATATAATCCCGACAACACGATTAATTACGACAATATTCGTTCTTTTTCAATAGCAGATTATGCTTTATTTTTGACTTATGCTCAAAAAATAGATAAAATTGAAGGCCTTTCTATTGGAGGAAATGCAAAGATTATTCATCGAACGTATGGTTCTTTTGCTAAAGCATGGGGATTTGGTTTTGATGTCGGCGCTCAATACAAAAAAGAAAAATTGATTATTGGTGCTTTTTTGCAAGATGGAACGACAACATTTAACTCTTGGTCTTTCTCCTTTACAGATAAAGAACGAGAAGTTTTTCAAGCTACCGATAATGAAATTCCAAATTCGGCTATCGAAATAACGGCACCGGCTGTACATTTTGGAGGAAGCTATAAATTTGATTTTAATGATGAGAATGTAACCGTTATGCCTTCTATTAAGTTTGTAGCGTATACCGATCAACGAAATGTATTATTACCAATAGGCCCTTTAAGTATTGATGCAGCCGTTGGAACTGAAATTGGTTTTTGGAATACGGCTTATCTTAGATTAGGTTTATCCAATTTTACTAAAGCAATAAATCCAATAGGAGAGCCCTTTTTAAGCATGCAACCCTCTGTTGGACTCGGTCTTCACTTTGGCGCATTGCAGTTACATTATAGTTATAATAATGTTGGTAATGCAGGAGTTGGTTTGTTTTCTCATGTGGTATCTGCAAATTTTTCATTTAAATAATTAATAATTTGAATATCGGAATTGAAGCCAAACGTATTTTTAATAACAATACCGGCCTTGGTGTTTATGGAAGAAATTTGTTAAAAGGATTGGCATCGAATCAAAAAATTTCCAATATCTATTTATATTCGCCTTCAAATAAGTTAAATATTGATTATAATCAAAACAATATTATATATATATATCCAAAATATTTTTTCAAGTTTTTTAAATCAATTTGGCGCAGTATTTTTCTTGGATTGTTCATTTCAAAAAAAGTAAATGTTTTTCATGGAATCAGCGGTGAATTGCCATTTTTTATACCTAAAAACATCAAAAAAGTAGTAACTATTCACGATGTTTTGTTTATGCGATTTCCGGATGATTTTTCATTTTGGGATCGGTGGATTCATTTTTATAAATTTAAACGAGCTGCTCAAATTTCAGATCAAATCATTACAGTTAGTGAGGCTTCTTCTGAGGATATTCAAAAATATTTTAAAATACCGCCAAATAAAATTCATGTTATTCCCAATGCTTTTTCTTTTAATAGAAATGAAAATGAACCAAAAAAATATATTGAAAAATTACCCTATGTAGTTTGTATTTCGAGTTATCTTTCTAGAAAAAATCAACTTCAAATTGTAAATATTTTTCTTGAAACGGCGCAACAACATGAGCTAAACTTGGTTTTAGTTGGCAAACGAAAAGGCGAATATTTCAAAAAAGTAAAAGAAGTTGTTTTAAATTCCAATTTTGCGCATCGGGTTATTTTTAAAGAAAATTTAAAAGATACAGAAATTTCGGATTTATATCAAAATGCCCATTTTGCAGTTTATCCTAGTCTTTATGAAGGTTTTGGTTTGCCCATCTTAGAAGCATTAGTAAATCATTGTCCTATTTTAGTTAATGATTTTAAAGCAGCCAGAGAGATTTCTGAGGATTTGCCTGTTTTTTTTGATACGAATAATTTTCTTGATTTAAAAGAAAAATGGTTTTGGATGATAGAAAATTATCAATTTCAGAGAGAAAAAATCCAAAAAAACGTGGATAAGCTTATTGAAGATTTTAGTATCGAACAAGTTGTGTCAAAAACCATTGAAGTATATCAAAAATAAGGAATTTGGAATTAAGTAAAAAAGAGATTATTTCAAAAATGGAAAACTATTGTTCTTATATGGAACGATGCACAAATGATGTCATTTTAAAAATGAAAAAACTTGGTATAGAAGACCAACTATTTGAAGATGTCATTAATTATTTAAAAGAAAATCAGTTTTTATCTGACGATCGATATGTTGAAAGTTATATTAGAGGTAAAGCAATTCGAAAAAGAGATGGACATTTAAAAATCATAAATGCTTTAAGACAAAAAAAAATTGATACTAAATTAATTGAATCGAAATTAGAAATTATTGAAAAAGAACAAATTGAAGATAATATTGAATATTTGATTGAAAAAAAATGGAAACTCTATTTTCCAAAAAATGATTATTATAAATCTAAAGAAAAATTAGTGCGTTATTTAATGTCTAAAGGGTATAGTTTTGAACAATTTAAAAACAAATTGCCAAAAAAATAAATTGCAAGTAATACTAAATAGTCTATTTTTGAGTTAAAATTTAAAAGAAATAATGAAGATTTTTAGTTTATTCTGCTTACTATCATTTACAAATCTTAATGCGCAGCTTTCAATAAGCAATAAAAGCGATATTATCGCATTAGAAAAAAAAATGCAAAGGGCTTCAAATCGAATGATTTTTGATACCAGCCAAATGAATCGACAAAAATCAACGTATGAATTTATTAAATTATTGAAAGATGCGCTGAAAATTGAAGGCTCATTTCAATACAAATTTGATAGTATACAATATATAAGTAAAGCGTACAGTCCAGATTCACTCTTCCGAATATTTACGTTTCAGCTTACTTTAAATAATCGAACGGTTCGCCATTACGGATGCATTCAGTTAAATAAAAAGGGTTCAAAAATTATTCCATTAATTGACCATTCCGATACCTTTCCACTGACGCCACAAGAACGAATTACCAATAAAAATTGGTTTGGAGCGGTTTATTATAAAATCATTTCTAAAAATATAGGAAAACAGAAACAATATTTTGTTTTTGGTTTTGATCCAAACGATGTTTTTTCTTCTAAAAAGATGGTAGAACCTATTGAAATAGTAGGGGATAGTATGGCTTATTTTGGTAAACCAATGTTTGAAAAAACGACTACAAAAAAAGATCCTTTATCGGGTGAAGTGATTACAAAAAAAGAAATTTTACATAGATATATCGTAGAATATAGTGCTCAAGCCAATATTTCCCTCAATTATGACGAATCTAAAGGTTTAATAACTCATGATCACGTTACAAGTAAAAATGCAAAACTAGCGGATTTATCTTTCACTAAAATACCGGATGGTTCCTATGAGGGATTGAAATGGGAAAAAGATAAATGGATTTGGCAAAATTATATACAAATAGGAGAGAAAGAATTAAATCAACCTATAAATCCTTTGCCAATAAAGGAAAAAAAGAAATTAATTCATCGAGATGAATAACGAATTTAGCTGTTGTAATAAAAAATAAAAGCTAAAGTTTGTCCAATAACTCCGCTGATAATACCCACAATTACTTCTTTAGTTGTATGCGCTTTAAGATAAATTCTTGAAGCACCAACAAGACCCAAAATCAAAAAAGTTAATAAAATTAAACTAAAAAGATTTTTACTTGAAACTTTTCCGATTAAAGCACAAAAAGCAAATAGATTGGCTGCTGCAGTGGTGTGAATACTTACTTTTAAAAAATTATTAAGAAAAAATGAAATGATTATAGAAATCGTAGCGCCCAATAATACGGTAGCAATTAAATAATCTTGAATATAAATTAGAGAAACCACTTCTTTTGGCTTAAACATTAAAAAAGACATTAAATAAAATAACAAAAACAACATATAAGGTAAAATTCGTTGCTTTCTTACGCTTATATCAAGGTCATCAACGATTTGTAATTTTTTTAAAACAAGTACCATAATGGATGGGAAAATACAGGTCATAAATAATAAAAGCCCAATAGACAAATTCCAAATTTTAGTTGGCACATTAATATACAAGTACGGAAAACTAAATACAATGACAAAAAAACTATAAAGTGGCATTAAAATGGGATGGAAAATAATCGAAAAGAAACGTGCAAGTTGCGGGGTCATAATTATATAATTAAAATGAATATTAATGAGATCTTCTTAAGTGTCTTGGAGCAATATCCATGATATCGCGATATTTAGCTACGGTTCGTCGGGCAATTCGAAAACCTTTTAACTTTAGTTTTAATACCAACTCTTCATCTGTAAATGGATTAAACTTATCTTCATGATCAATGATTTCTTTTAGTGCAATTTTGACACTTCTTGTACTCACTTCTTCACCAATAATATTTTCAATTCCTTCGCTGAAAAAGAATTTTAAACTATAAATTCCAAAATCAGTTTGAACATATTTACTATTTGAAAATCTTGATATTGTAGAAACATCAAAATCCGTTTTTTCGGAAACATGTTTTAGTCCCATAGGATTTAAAAGCGCTTCATTGCCTGTTAAAAAAAATGGACGCTGGAAGTCAACAATAGCTTGCATCAATAAAATCATGGTTTCTTCCCGTTGCTTTAAATTTTGTATAAAATTATTAGCATGATAAAGTTTATCTTTTACAAATTGAAAAGCCGTTTGATTTTCTTTTCTTTCATCTTGAAATTTTTTCAATAAATCCAGAAATTCCTTACTGATTTCAAGATTTGGCATATTGTTTTTATATAGTTCTAATTTCAGTTTGTCACCATTTCTATAAACTATAAAATCGGGATAAACATATTTACCTATACTTGATTCATTGATGTCTTCAATAGGTTTTGGGTTTAAAGATTGAATAAATTTTATGGTTTCTTCAAAATCCGTGTCATTTGCCTTTAACTTATTTTTTAGCCAAGAGAATTCTTTTTTAATGAATTTTTGAAAATATTTATTAAAAATTTCTAGAGCATATGTTTTTTGAATAGAACTTGATTTTCGTTTTATTTGTAGAAGTAAACATTCTTGTATATCACGAGCTCCAATTCCTGCCGGTTCTAATTTTTGAACATCTTTTAGGATTTTTTCAACTTCTTTTGCACTGGAATAAATTGCATTTTTAAAAGATAGCTCATCGACCAAAAGTTCTATATCACGACGAAGGAAGCCATCTTGATCTAAATTGCCTATAATATATTCTCCAATTTCAATTGTTTTTGGATCGGAGTGTAAATATTTAAACTGATGGATTAAGTTTGTTATAAAACTTGGCGTTTCTATCGCAGGAACAAAATAGTCTTTTTCGTCATCATCATAACTATAATCATACTCATTAACATTATTATGATGTACCTTAAATTCTTCATATATATCTGAGCTAAAATCATTTTCATCTGAGAAATTTTCATTATTTAGTTCAAGATCATAATTTATATCAGTTGAATCTAGATTATTTGAATCTTCATAATTCTCTTCCAAATCATTTTTTTGAATTTCTAATGCGGGGTTTTCATCGAGTTCTTCTTTTATTTTTTCTTCAAGCTGCAATGCATTCAACTCTATCAACTTAAATAACTGAATATTTTGTTGAGAGACCTTAAGTTTTTGTTTTTGAACAATACTTTGCTTGAGCATATAATAAATATAAAATTCTCTGATTTTAAGCAAAAATACTATATTTGTATCAATTTATAGACAATATTTATGCAAAAGTTGCTAACCGTTTTTATTTCATATCTATTTTGTCTAATTGTCCTTGTTTTTTGTATTAAAAATTATGGAAAGATTGATGTCGGAGCTTATACACAAAATAGTAAATTAATAGTAAATAATTGGAAAGAACTTAAGTTAATCAAAACTCTTGGAACCCCTGTTCTTGATTTTAATTCTTCAGAAAATAGCACTTCTTTTTATATTTCACATCCTCCTTTTTCGTATTATTTTTTATATTTTTCAAATATTATTTTAGGAATCAATGATTATATTTGGATTAATGTAATAATCACATCAATTACTGCATTTTTTATTTTTTTGATCGTTAATACGATTTTTTTAAATAAAGCTCAGTTAAGATTTAGTCGAATTGCATTTATTTCAGGATTATTGTATTTATTAAATCCTCATGTCGTTTATTTTCAAGTATTTAATTTTCATCCAGATATTTTTGTACAAGTATTTTTAGTGGTTTTCACCTACATAATTCTAAAGCTTTTTTATAAAAATCGCTATCATAGTCCAAAATATTTGATACTAATATTTATCATTTTATTTTTAATGAGTTACAGTTCTTGGCTGGGAATATTTTATACGATGACCATCATTTCAATATCGTTTTTTAATCTTAGGAAACAATATAAAATGTTTGTACCAACGATAACGGCTTCAATTGCTTTTTTATTAGCATTATCTATTGTATTGATTCAATATGCAACTGTAGATGGAACTTGGAATTTTATTACTTCTTTTAAAAATTTGTATTTGAAAGAATCTTATTTAAATGTGGACTTTATTCATGCACAAAAAAATATTTTGATTCATTTTTTTAAATCTTTTTGGCCCTTCTTTATAATTTATTCATTTTTAGCTTATACGACACTAAGAGGACATCAAATGCGTTTTTTATTTACAAAAAATGGGTATCGATACCTTGTTTTATCTTTTATGCCTTTTTTCTTTTTCTATATTTTTCTATTTAACTATGCTCAAAATGAGTATACAATTTTGTATTTTATTCCAGTTCTGATTGTAATTACATTAGTTTGGTGTGAGAAGTTAAAAGTAAATGTAGATAAAAAAATCCTACTGCCCGTTTTATCGATATACTTTATACTTAATTTTATGATTTATTTACAAATTTTCTTTAATAGATAGTTTATTTATTAAAGAATCATAAATGATTTCATATTCTTTTCCATTTTGTTGATAGGTTTTTAACATTTCAACAAATTTATTTTTATCATATTGTTTGTTTTCAACAAAAATAGATTCTATACAGCTTGATAAAAAAATAGAGTCTTTATTTTCAAGTTTTATCTCTTGATACGCCTCACATTCATGAATTTTACCAAGAATTTCAACAAACGCTTTTTCTTCGTTTTTAGAATTACTACAACTTGTATTTAAAACAATAATATAAATTAAAAAAAGATATTTTTGCATATTCTATTTAAAATACAAAAGTACAAAAATGCCTGTAAATCACAACGTTTATAAACAATTAATTGCTGATTTTGAAAAAAATAATTCACAATTAGTTGCAGTAACTAAATATAGAAGTATCGAAGATGTAAATTCACTTTATAACTATGGACAACGAAAAATGGGAGAGAATAAAGTGCAAGAAATTTTAAGAAAAGCACCTTTGCTTCCCGAAAATATTGAATGGCATATGATTGGGCATTTGCAAAAAAATAAAGTATCTAAATTACTTCCTTTTGTTAATATGATTCACTCTGTAGATTCATTAGAATTACTCTTAGAAATTGAAAAACAAGCTGCTAAAATACATAAAGAAATTTTAATTCTCCTTCAGGTTCATATTTCTGATGAAGAACAAAAATATGGTTTTGATTTAACTTCTTTTGAAAATGTTTTTTTTGATATTGAAAAATTAAATCTTAAGTATTCAAAAATTGTAGGGCTCATGGGAATGGCAAGTTTTACAGAAGATCAAAGTAAAATTCGCGAAGAATTTAAAAGTCTGAAACATTTGTATGACCAATTATCTAAAAATAATTCAAACCTAAGCATTTTATCCATGGGGATGAGTGGTGATTATCAATTAGCTATTGAATCCGGAAGTAATATGGTGCGTATTGGTAGTTTACTTTTTGAATAAAACTATTTTGATGTTGTCTTAAAAGTATCCATAAATAATAAAAACCAACCTGCCATCATTAATATACCACCTACGGGTGTTATAGGTTTTAAAAAAGAAACATTTAACAGATGTACCGGCTGTGAAGGCAAAATAAAATTGGATCCGCTAAAAAATAAAATCCCAATAGAAAAACAAATTCCGGAAAGTAATTTCAATAATGATTTATTTTGATGGGATAGATAAAATAATGGTGCTATATGGAAAAATAAATATTCAACGCCAATTCTATAATTGTTAAATTCATTAGGACTTATTTTCCCTTTAAGTGCATGAGCACCAACGGCGCCTAATAGTATTCCAAAAAAACCATATATTGCCGCAATGCTTAAAAAAAACTTCATGAAATCGAATTTATTTTGACAAAAAAAAGACTCAGAATATTCTGAGTCTTTTTTAATTAAATCTTATTTTGAACCTGCATTTAATCCAGGATGTGGTGAAGGCGGGTTACTGTTGCCCGACTCTCCATTTTGAGCATGTCTAAACATAACGGCTCTGTCGGCTTCTTTATCACCTAATCCATCTTGATTAAATTTAACAATAAATCGATCTCTTGTAATACCAAATTTTTCAGTTAAATGATTTACTACTTCATTCGCTCTATTGTATGATAATTGTTCGTTTAATTTACCATTGTTAGAGTTTCTATCATTAACTCCAGCAACAACCAAGCGCATATCAGGGCAATTTTGCATTTTTTCACCAATAGTTTTTAATGAATTTGCAATTTCAGGACTAATTCCATATTTATTCTTAGCAAATTTTACTGATGGAATTGATGTTTCAGCACATGCTGGATTTGTAGTGTTTGTTTGTTCTTTAGGAACCATGTTTTTCATTTCTTCACAACAAGCAGGAGGAGGAACAATTGCTTTACCTTTGCTATCTACTGGGTAGCCAGCAGGAGAATATGGTTCAACATCATCACAGTCTAAAATACCATCTTTATCACTATCTAACATAACACCTCTAGTATCTACAGGGCAACCCGTTCTACTATCTTCTTCTTGATCTAAACGATTTGGAACGCCATCTCCGTCACTATCAGCAAATGCTTCGTTAAGTATTTTTTTATTGTCCGCACCTGCAACTTTTCTGTAAATATAGTCATTTTCGTTTTTCCAATATTTAGGTAATGCATTGGTACCTTTTTTAGCTAAATTATAGTTTAACTTAACCGTTGTATTCAAAATCATATCATTGTTCTGAGATAAATCTCCTGAACTAGAACTTCCTCCATTAAAACGCTCACCGTCTATGTAATCATCAAATAAATATACAAAACGTTGCTCGATACCTAAGTTAAACTTGTCTGAAATACGAACCGCAGCTCCAGCACCAAAAGTAACTGCAGGAATTACTGCCATATCAAATAATTTAACTTTAAATCCATTATTTGTAGCATACGTTTCATAATTATTATCAAGAGTATTATCCATCCATCGAGACACATCAGAAACTCCTTTTGTATATCCATTAACTGGATCACTTGTTATAGCACTTTGAAAAATACTTTCTGCAGCTGACCAATTGTATTGTGCGCCACTTCCATCTTTTAAATCTAATTTAGTGGTGTACATCACTAACGCAGGACCAACAAATAAATCAAAAATAACTTTTGGATGAGAACGATAAACCGAATTATTACCTAGAGTAAAAATTTGATCTAAAGCAATAGTATGAGAGTAAGCCTGAGATGATGCAAACCATAATGATTGGCTTGGATTGGCTAATCCACCAATAAAATTACCAACACCTGAGTATCTTGGTGCTTCATGTTTCATGGTCGCATTTCCATAATTATATTGAAGTCTCATTGAAAAATGATGACTTAATGCTTTACGGATATGAAAACCAAAAGTAGAATTATCTAAATTAAGACCAACTCTTGAACTGATATCACCCCAAATAGTATGTAATCCACCAGAAATACCAATTTCAAAAGGATTGGATTCTTTTGGTGCGAAAACACCGTCACTAACGCGCGCTATTTCTACAGGTTTAGTAGCTGTAGGTGTCTCAACTTTTTTTGCAGTTTCAGCTGGAGCTTCAACTTTTTTCTGAGAAAATATCGAAATCGTAGAAAACGATATGATTAATAAGAATAATGTTTTTTTCATAAATAAAATTTATTTACTTAAAATGATTTAATTAATTATAGTGGCAAAGGTACTTTTTTTAATTTATTTCACATTAAAAAATTTTAATTTATTTCAAAAGATTGGTTCTTTATAATGTTAACTAATTGAATATCATTAAGTTGAATCTTTTTGGTTGTTTTTGATTTTTTTTGATTATTTTCAAAAATAATGCCAAAAGGTAAAGGGAAATTTGAAAATTCTTCAAAACCTAATTGTGACAAAATCAATGCTTTTTGTTTATTTTCTTTATCATGAATCCATAAATCATTTTCAGATACTTCTGATAATTTGGCTATTTTTGGTTTTAAATTATCAATGACCATCGTGAGATCATTATTTGGCCCAAAAACGATAGGCTTTCCTTCTTCGAGAAAAATGATATTGTTTTTTGATCGGTCTTTTTGAGTGTAAATGTCAAATATCCCATCATTAAAAATTGGGCAATTTTGTAAAACTTCAATAAAAGAAGTTCCATTATGATTTTTACTTCGTATAAAAACTTCTTGTAAATGGCTTGCAAAACGATCCGCACTTCGTGCAATAAATTTTGCACCAGAGGCCAACGCGAGTTCCATAACATTTAATGGCGCATCTTCACTTCCTTGTGGTGTAGATTTTGAATATTGTCCCAAATCGGAAGTTGGCGAATATTGCCCTTTTGTTAAACCGTAAATTTTATTATTAAATAAAATAATATTGATATCAATATCTCTTCTCAAACAATGAACAAAATGATTCGTTCCTATAGATAATGAATCCCCATCGCCAGTTGCTACCCAAACTTCAAGTTCGGGATTTGTTTTTTTTAATCCTGTGGCTATGGGTAATGCGCGTCCATGAATCGTATGAAAACCATAAGTATTCATATAATACGGTAACCTCGAGGAGCATCCAATTCCAGAAATAACAGCTGTTTGGTGCGGAATAGAACCTGATTTGGCCAATGCCATTTGTAATTGTTTTAAAATAATATAGTCGCCACAACCAGGACACCATCTTATCTCTGCTTCGCTTGAAAAATCTTTTGCTTGGTATTGCATATTAGCCATAAACTTTTTCAATTTGTTTTTTTTCTTGACTTACTTTTGGGCAGTTACATTTTTTGCGAAATACACTACAACTTGACAATAAAATTGTAGTTAGTACCATTCCTATTAATAATTTCTTTAATCTCATATCTGTTACAAAGTTAGTTGTTTTTTGAAAAAAAATATTTATTATTTCAAAAAACGAATTAATTATTTTTTTTTACCATTATAAAATCATTCATCCAGTATCCATTTCCAATATCAAAATCTTCAACCTTTTCTATTTTAAAACCATTTTTGAAATAAAAATTTATTGATTTGAAGTTTTGTCGATTTACAGTAAGTTTTATTATGTCTGGTTGCATCGAGTTATTAATAAAATCCAATACTATTTTACCGATTCCTTGACCTTGCAAGTCTGTATTTACATATAACTTGTTTAACCACAACTCATTTTCATTTGTTATACTGAAGAATCCAATTTTTTTGTCATTTTGTAAAATAAAAAAATAGGATTGTCCTTTATGTATACTATCTTCTAAACTTTTTTTATCATAGATGGTATCAAGCATATAATTAACTTGTTCTTTTCCAATCACTTCAGTGTAATGATCATGCCAAATTTTTGAAGCGATTTCAAATAACGCATCGAATTCATTTAATTGAATTTCTCTAAATTTTATATCCATGTTTCCAGTTTTAAACTATTTTCTTTAAAATTCAAATGTAAATCTAACATTTTCTCTTGTATTTCTAAGAGTTGATTTCTATTTTGTTCTAAAGTATTTAATATTTCTTTAAATTCATCTTTTGAATCCGCAATTGAAATCGATGTATTCACTTCTATACCTTCAATTCCTTTTTTTGTAGAAATTATTGGTAATTGATATTGAATCGCTTCAAGGATTTTAATTCGAATGCCTCCGCCTGAAAATAAAGGAACAATTAAAATATCATATTGACTTTTTATTTCTTCAAAATTTTGCCAATATTCATTAAAATTTAAAGTTGTCTCATTTTTAAAAATTTCAAATGCACCTTTTCCAGCTATGGTTAACTCAAAAAGTTCATGATTTAATTCGTTCCAAACATTTTTTAAAAACCATTTAGTGCCTTCTAAATTGGGTTGCCAATCCATGCTTCCTAATATAACAAGTTTTAATTTTGGTTCCACGTTTCGTTTTGCTAAAATGGAATCACCAATAAAAATGGGCAATGTTTTTACATTTTGATAATAATTATTAAAGTAATTAGCGTCTAAGTTGCTTAATGTAGCAATTAAATTAAACTTATTTAAATACGTATTTTCATAATTATTTAGAAGCAGTTCAATATTTCTATAAAAAAAGTAGAATACTTTTTTTAATATTTGGTTTGACATATTATATAAAAAATCCTTTTTCGTTTTCCATAGTAAATTTTCTACATTATGGGATCTATAAATTAATTTAACTGGATGATTTATCTGATATAATGTACATGGTAAACCTTCAAAAATGATCATGTCAAATTGGTTTTTAAAAACAAAATCATTTAGCTTTTTTTGTATTCTTTTTGAGTAAAATCGTTGGAGGTGCCAAGTTTTATTTTTAAAAATGAATAAATATATTAATCTAAAAAAAGAAAATGTATTTATAAACTCAGATTCATAGGACTTAATATAATTTGGAATATTATGAGAAACATTTTTCACAAAATGCTTTTTGGTATTAATTCCAAAAAAAAAGATTTCGAAACCTTTTTGATGAAAAAAAACCATATCTTTCTGAATAACAATAGATTCACCATCATTATTCGACCAAGGAATTTTTTTTGCAATAAAAAGTACTTTTTTGCCTTTTTGGTATTGCATATTATGATACTAAGAAAGTTTCTTTTCTAAAACACTAGCTTTCATTTCATTTTTATAAGCAATCAATTTTTCTGAAAGTGCTTTATTATTTAAAGCCAAAATTTGACAAGCTAGAATTCCTGCGTTTTTAGCTGCATTTAAAGCCACAGTAGCAACAGGAACGCCATTCGGCATTTGTAAAATTGAAAGCAAGCTATCCCAACCATCAATGGAATTACTTGATTTGATGGGAACTCCAATGACAGGTAAATGCGTTAATGAGGCAATCATTCCTGGCAAATGCGCCGCACCACCAGCACCGGCTATAATAACATCATAATTTTGATGTGCATTTTTTGCAAATTCAAACATATATTCAGGCGTACGATGCGCCGATACTACTTTTGCTTCATATTCTATTTGCATAGCGCCAATAAAATCAGCCGCTTGTTGCATATTTGGCCAATCACTATCACTTCCCATTACTATGGCTATTTTTTTAGAACTCATTAGTGTTTTATTTAGATAATTTCCATGCATTAAGATCAAATCCAGGGCGAGCAGTATATGCTTTTGTATTTGTAAATCGTTTTGAAAATGCCATTCTTTCATTAGGAGCATAAATGAAAATATATGGAATTTCATTATGAACTTTTTCCTGAAACTTCATATAAAGTTGATTTCGAACTTCGGGATTTAATTCTTTAGCAATCTGATCAATTAATCGATCACTTTCCATATCGCCATAATTTACATAATTTGAACCACCTTTAGCGGATTCAGTATGCCATAATTGAGTAGGATCTTCTACATTTGGATCGCCAACCCAGCCGCCACAATACACCTCAAAATCGTGTTTTTTAAGATCATCTATAAAAATAGTGAACTCTTTAGAAACCATATTGACCTCTATTCCGATTTTTTTCAAATTTTCTTTGAAGATTAATCCAATATTTTTTCGAGTTTCATTTCCCGAATTATACTTAAATTCTAATTTTAATGCTTCCGAACGTCCATTAATTATTTTTTCACGAACGCCATCGCCATCTTTATCTATCCATCCTGCTTCATCAAGAATTTTATTAGCCATTTCAATATTGTAATCAAAAGACTTAAGATTTTTATTGTAATAATTTTTTGAAGGATGCACCATACTTTCTATAGGCTGACCAAGACCGTAAAGCAAGGTTTCAATAATCAAATTTTTATCAAGGCTATGCGCCATGGCTTGTCTAACTTTAATATCTTTTAATTTTGGATTACTCATATTGATTCCAATATAAACATATTGATCGGCAGAAGGTGTAAATGCATTATAATTCTCATTAAATTTGGAATCCGATTTTAATTCATTAAACGATTTAAACTCAATACTGTGAATGCAATCCAATCCACCTCCTTTAATAGCCGTTGTGGTTGTACTCCAATCATTGATAACTTTAAATTTTAAGGTTTCGATTGAAGCTATATTTTGTAATGCAGTATCTTTTGAATTTCTTCCCCACCAGTTCGATTTTCTTTTAAAAACAACAGAACTACCTGTATTCCATTCTACAAATTCGTATGGCCCCGAACCTACAATACCACCTTTTTCGCGCATGAATTTTTGGCTATTGAATTGTTCCGCAAATTTAACAATATCTTGATTTGTTTTTAAAGAATTTGTATCATTTAACTGTTCAATAGTGAATTGACGCATAATTTTATCAGCATCATAAATATATTCTGGCATCACCCAATATCCACTATATTCTTCAACTAAAATATATTTTTCTTTAGAATAAATAGTGAATTTCTTAGGATTGGTGCTGTCAATTTCTATTTTTTGTATCCATCTTTTGAAATAAGGACGAATATGCTCACAAGAAGTTTTAGGGTTCAAAACGGCTTTGTATGAAAAAGCAACATCATAAGCAGTTACATCGGTTCCATTGTCCCATTTAGCTTCGGGTTTAATTTCATACTCAATTTTTAGGCCATTATTAAATGGAGTAATTTTTGGTCTAGAAACAGCTAAAACCGCTTCAAAATCATTTTTTTCATAATTCCAATCGATTAGTTTTTGAAACAAAAATCGTTCCATGTAGCTTGCATCCGCAGTAGTTGAAGTATATGGATTTAATTTATCCGGATCAGATAATAAATGAACGATGATTTCACTTTTATTTTTGTTGCTTTTATTTTTACAACCATAAAAGGCAAAAACTATAAGAAAAAGAGGAATGATTTTTTTCATTGTTTAATAACATTAAGTCCACAAATCTAAAGCCTTTTTTATATTTGATTAAAAAAAAAACGATTAATTGGTTTTTTGCTTATAAATTTGCTAAAAAATATAATTATGAAATATAAATTTAATTTACTGATTCTTTTCACATTTTGCTTAAGTTTTTCTTTTGCCCAATTTACAAGAGACAATTCTATACTTCCATCTCCTGGAAATAATTTTGATTTTGTAAATAATATAAATAACGCGCTTTATCCAGTAGTTGCAAAGGGAAATAATCAAAAATTTGATTTTAAATCAATTTCAGATGGAATGGCCTCAACCGTAAGTTATAAAACCTACACAGGAAGCAAATTTCCAAAAGCCAATATGCGAATTTCAATAGGGGAAGATGCACCTATTGAGCTTTATCTAGAAAAAACTACAAATGATGTAATCATAAGAGGTTTAGACTTAGGAGATGCAATTCCGTTGCCTCTTGATTTAGACTTTAGATTTAATGGGAATTTGAAATTTTTAACTAGTCCAATTTCATACAATATGAGTCCGGTGAATTCTCAAGATAAAGCCTCAATTACTTTGCCAAAAGATGTAATTGAAAGTCTTGTAGGTAACTTAGATTCTTTAATTGCAAATGCCTCTATTCCAGGACTTCCTCCTGGTGTAACTCCAAAGGTTGATTCTATTTCTGTTGAAGTTTCATTAAGTAGTAAAATTTCATGCGACGCATTTGGTAAAATAACGACGCCAACAATTACCGATAAAGACGTTTTAAGATTAGAACGCGCTCTTGATTTTTCATTTATTCCATACATTCATATTAAAATTGGCCCACTTCCACTTAAGTTAAATTTAAATGATTTAGGTCTTTTCCCATTGCCATCCGAAGATTTATTACCATCTGTAAAAACCCATTCTTTCTTCGGATCTTCTGGTAATCAAGAGGTTGTTTTAGCTACTTTAGATTCTTTAGGAACTAATTATACAACAATTCAGTATGATAAAAAGGCAGTTATGAATATTGAATCTATTTCGAAATTAAAAGATTTTAATGCTTTTTATAATGGTCGTTATTTAGTACTAAATTTTCCAGATAATCATTCATATCGCATAGTGGATGTTTTAGGAAAAGAAATGAATAATCGTAATTCAATAGAGAAACAAATGGATAGCGAATTATGGAGCAAAGGACTTTATTTGACGCATTTCTATGATCAAAATGGCATTTTGGTTAAGACGATTAAAACGGTAAAACAATAAAATAAAATGACTGAAGCTCAAAAGCTACTAAAAGATTTTCCGGATATTTTTCATATTCTCACCAATCATATGGATGAGAAAAAGATGCGAAAAACCAGTGAAAGATATTATATTCTTAATGAAATTTATAAACTAAATACGCATTTTGACGTAGATACCTTGTTTAAAAATTTATCCGATACCTCATACAGGATTAGTAGAGCGACAATTTATAATAATTTAGAATTATTTTTGGAATGTGGGTTAATTGTCAAACATCATTTTGGACAAAATTTATCTTTGTACGAGAAGTCTTTTGGTTATAAACAGCATGATCATTTTATTTGTAATCAATGCCAAAGTATTATTGAATTTTGTGACCCACGTTTGCATCAAATCAAAAAATCTTTAGAAGAAATTTTAAATGTTACGGTTGATTCACATTCTTTATATCTATATGGTAAATGCTCAAATGAAAAGTGTCAAAAAGGAATTCCTCAGAGAAAAATAAAATAGAAAATCATGGAAATTACGTCTAATGAAGAAATCGCTTTGTTATTTGAAAAACAAAAATCTTTTTTTGATGCTCAACAAACAAAATCTTATAATTTTAGAATTCAACAATTAAAGCAACTAAAGCGATTAATAAAAGAAAATGAATCTTTGATCTATGAAGCACTATATTTAGATTTAAAGAAAAATAAAGATGAAGCATTTTTTACTGAAATTTCAATATTAAAATCTGAAATTTCATACCATCTTAAAAATTTAAAAAAATGGATGCGACTCCAATCGGTATCTACGCCAATAACATTATGGCCTTCCAAGAGTTACATTCAAAATGAACCTTTGGGCGTTTCTTTAATTATTTCACCTTGGAATTATCCGTTTCAATTGGCTTTAGCGCCCCTAATTGGTGCTATTTCTTCAGGTTGTTGTGCGATTATTAAGCCTTCTGAAAAATCTAAAAATACGTCAAATCTTATTGCAAATTTAATTTCAAAATATTTTGACGCTTCCTATATTTCAGTAGTTTTGGGGCAAGCGGAAACGGCTCAATATTTATTATCAAAACCATTTGATTTTATATTCTTTACTGGAAATCCAATAGTTGGCAAAATAGTCATGCAAGCTGCGGCGCAAAATCTAACGCCTTGTGTACTTGAACTTGGTGGAAAAAGCCCATGTATTGTAGATGAAGACGCCAATTTGGAAATAGCAGCCAAAAGAATTGTTTGGGGTAAATGGATGAATAACGGTCAAACTTGTATTGCACCGGATTATATTTTTATTCATGAGGATATTAAAGAAACGTTTATACAAAATCTAATTAAATATATAAAAATATTTTATTCAGATAAACCAGAAAATTCAAACTTTTACGGTCGAATTATTGATGAACAAGCTTTTGCTCGACTCAATGATTTAATTATACATTCAAATGTAGTATTTGGTGGAAATACAAATGCTTCTCAAAAATTTATGGAACCAACGGTTATTTGTTCAGAGATCAACGACAAAATTATGGAACAAGAAATTTTTGGCCCCATATTACCATTAATTTCTTTTAGTATAATAGAAGATTGCACAAAATATATAAACCAAAATCCAAAGCCATTAGCAATGTATTATTTTGGTAAAGAATCTATAGGAAAGGATTTGTCCATGATATGCAGTTCTGGAGGTTTTTGTATAAATGATGTTCTGATTCATGTTGCCAATCAAAATTTACCTTTAGGTGGCGTAGGGAACAGTGGTTTAGGAAAATATCACGGTAAAGAAAGTTTTAACGTTTTTTCAAATTCAAAAGCCGTAATGATTTCTCCAACTTTTATTGATATTCCGATGAAATATATACCTTATAAAGGCATTGAATTTATTAAGAAATGGATAATCAAATAACAATTTTAAGACAATAAATGAAACACATTTTTAAGAAAAAAAATATAGATCTAAAAGAAAACAAAAGCGAACTAAATAAAACGTTAACCACTTTTGATTTAACTTTAATGGGAATTGCAGCTATTATAGGAGCTGGAATTTTTTCTACTATCGGTATGGCTTCATTTCAAGGAGGACCAGGCGTTGTTTTTCTTTTTCTTATTGTTGCGGTTACGTGCGGATTTTCGGCACTTTGCTATGCCGAGTTTGCTTCAAGAATACCTCAAAGTGGTAGTGCTTATACCTACGCATATGTTTCCTTTGGTGAAATTTTTGGATGGATTATTGGTTGGGCACTAATTTTGGAATATGCAATTGGTAATATTGTGGTGGCAATTAGCTGGAGTGGTTATTTTTTAAATTTGTTAAAAGGAATTGGTATTCATTTTCCTTATTGGCTTTCAGTAGGTTATTACGCGGCTATAGATAATTATGCATATGCTCAAGATTTAATAATGCAAGGTGAAAAAATTTCGCCACAATTATATGAATATATTATTGGATTTGAAAATGCACCATCTATTTTTGGATATAAAATAATGCTAAATATTCCTGCCTTTTTTATTGTTGCAATAATTACATTCATTGCTTATATAGGAATTAAAGAAACGAAGAAAATTTCAAATTTCATGGTATTTATTAAGATTGCAGTAATCGGTTTGGTCATTGGTGTTGGTTTTTTCTATATTAATCCTCAAAATTATGTCCCTTTTCTACCTAATGGTTTTTCTGGAGTATTAGCAGGCGTTTCTGCTGTATTTTTTGCATATATTGGTTTTGATGCCATATCAACTACGGCCGAAGAATGTAAAAATCCGCAAAGAGATTTACCCAGAGGAATGATGTATGCGCTCATTATTTGTACAATACTTTATGTTTTAATTGCATTGGTTTTAACTGGAATGGTGCATTTTAGTTTTCTTAAAGTCGAAGATCCACTTGCTTTTGTTTTTCAAAAAGTAGGGTTAAATTGGATTGGATATATTATTTCAATTAGTGCGGTAATTGCTACCGCTTCGGTATTATTGGTATTTCAAATTGGTCAGCCGCGAATTTGGATGAGTATGAGTCGTGATCATTTACTCCCAAAACGATTTTCTAATATTCATCCAAAATACAAAACTCCTGCATTTTCGACTTTATTAACCGGAATATTAGTAGGAATTCCAGCTCTTATTGTACCCGCATCGATTATGACCGATTTAACAAGTATCGGAACTTTATTTGCTTTTGTTTTAGTTTGTTTAGGCGTTTTGGCACTTCCAAAAATCACGAAACAAAATAAGCAATTTAAAATTCCTTATGTTAATTCCAGATGGATTTTACCCTTTGTTGCTATTGCATATTGGTATTTTATGTTGCCAAAATTTATTATGTATTGCAATCGTATCAATCATTTATTATTCGAAGAATTTTTATTTCTTTTATTTTCTTTGGTATTCAATTTAATAATTTTTTTAGCTGTTTATAAAAAGTATAATGCGATTCCAATTCTAGGAGCCATTTGCTGTATGTATCTAATGATAGAAATTCCTGCTGTGGGTTGGTATGGGTTTTTAGGTTGGATGGCATTAGGAATTATGATTTATGCTATGTACGGTTATGGAAATAGCAAGAAATACCAC
>Ga0208595_1000049_pt1 | contig 39700 bp, 37 predicted proteins | sample LakMenEpi28Jun11_FD_150742 | JGI IMG/M metagenome (GOLD analysis project Ga0208595, IMG submission 150742) | Freshwater microbial communities from Lake Mendota, WI - 28JUN2011 deep hole epilimnion (SPAdes) | ecosystem: Environmental > Aquatic > Freshwater > Lake > Epilimnion/Euphotic zone ...
AACCTGTGGGTTCACCCCGTAGGCTGGGCCGCGCAGGGCAAGCTCGAGTGCACGACGCATCGCGTTCTCGTATGTGCTCGACATGTCTAGCCTTCCGATAAGAGTTTTCGGAGGCGACGGAAGACAGGGCGAACGCCAAATGGCGGACGCCTCGTTCTTCTCCCATCCGGACTTTAACCGTCGGTGCTGGAATTCCACCAGCTCAACCGCCAAGTGTTACCACCTGTCGGGTCGCGGACTATAACCGCCGGCTCAGATTTTCACTGACCCCGAAGAACTTTGTTACTTATACAAGCATTACAGAAAAACCTGAGAGTTCCCTAAGTTATTCCTTATTTGGCGGCTTTTAGGAAACCCGTTGCTTCATAGACCTTAGCCAGAGTGGCTTCGGCAAGCTCGTTCGCCTTTTCAGCGCCATCGGCTAGTAGGCGGTCTAATTCGTTCTGATCGCTCATAAGTTCCTGGGTGCGCTCACGGATTGGTTCGATGGCGGCTATTACGACGTCGGCGACTTCGGCCTTTAGAACGCCGTAGCCGGCTCCCTCGAATTCGCCCTCAATGCTTTCGATTGAGCGACCGGAGATTGCTGAGTGGATACCGAGCAGGTTGCTAACGCCTGGCTTGGCTTCGCGATCGAATTTGATGATGCCATCGGTGTCGGTTACGGCACTCTTGATCTTCTTCAAGATTGTGTTGTTGTCGTCCATGATGTTGACCAGGCCTTTAGGGTCGGCGGCTGATTTAGACATCTTGGCGGTTGGGTTTTGAAGGTCGTAGATTTTGGCGGTTTCTTTGAGGATCACGGCTTCAGGGATGGTGAAGGTGTCGCCGAAACGGGAGTTGAATCTAGCGGCAAGGTCGCGGGTTAGTTCGATGTGCTGGCGCTGGTCTTCTCCAACCGGCACGGCCTTTGGTTGGTAGAGAAGGATGTCGGCGGCCTGGAGGATTGGGTAGGTGAAGAGGCCCACCGATGCGGTGTCGGCGCCGGTCTTTTGGCTCTTGTCTTTGAACTGGGTCATGCGGCTGGCTTCGCCGAATCCGGTGAGGCAGTTGAGCACCCAGGCTAGCTGGGCGTGGGCGGGAACGTGGCTTTGGACAAACAGTGCTGATTTGCTAACTTCGATGCCCGCGGCAATGTATTGAGCGGCTGTAAGCCTGGTGTTGGTTCGTAGGTGCGCTGGTTCCTGCGGAACGGTAATCGCATGAAGATCAACGATGACGTAATAGGCGTTGTAGTCGTCCTGCATGTCTGCCCAGTTGACCAAGGCGCCAAGATAGTTGCCGAGGTGTAGGGAGCCGGCAGAAGGCTGCATGCCGGAGAGCAGGTTTGGCTTAGTCATGGGTTAATCCTAGATGGAGTAGTCGACGGTGACCGGAGAGTGGTCGGTCCAGCGAGTGTCGTAGCTCTTGGCTCGATGAACTCGGTAGTTGCTGGCTTTCTCGGCAAGGGCAGGCGTGGCCAGGTGGTAGTCGATCCGCCAGCCGGTGTTGGTGTCGAATGCTTGGCCGCGCTGTGACCACCAGGTGTATGGGCCCGGTTCGTCGGGGTGTTCGCGTCGGCCGATGTCGATGTAGCTGAGTTCGTTCATGAACCTATCGAAGTAGGCGCGCTCTTCAGGCAGGAAACCGGAGTTTTTCAGGTTGCCCTTCCAGTTTTTAATGTCGAGTTCGGTGTGACCTACGTTGAGATCGCCGGTGATAACGGCCTTTTGGTCTTTGAGTTCGTGAAGCCTTACTAGCATTTGGTCGAGGAATTTGTATTTCTCGATTTGCTTAGGTGTTCCAGCTTCTCCGGCGTGAACGTAGGTGGAAACCACGGTGATGGTTTCGCCTTGGATGTCGAAGTCGGCTTCCAACCAGCGACCTTTGGAATCGAATTCTTCAGAGCCGAAGGTGGTGCTGGTTCTGGTTGGCGTTAGTTCGGTGATTATGGCAACCCCGGCTCGTCCCTTGGCCGTGGCTTCGTCGAGGTAGATATTTGCTTCCGGCCAGATGTCGGCAAGTACCTTTTCAACATCGGCCAGTTCTGCTCTGACTTCTTGGAGAGTGATGATGTCTGGTTTATTGGCCTTCAGCCAATCGCCAAAGCCGTTTCGATGGGCGGCACGAATGCCGTTGACGTTGATTGTGGCGATGTTCAAGGTCTTAGGCATATGCCCAGTTTACGTTTCCTAGATAGAGACGTAGATGTAGGTGCCAGAGCGGCTGGCGGTGTACTTGGTTAGAGGTCTCATGGCTGGGCCACCTTTTACGGCACCGCTATTGGCGTCGAAAGTGGCTCCATGCTGCTTGCACATTAGCGCTCCAGAGTTTAGCTTCTGGGTACCCAAAGGCGCTCCCTGATGAGTGCAGGTGTTTTTGAAGGCGCGGAACACACCTGAACGTGGCTGGGTGATTAGGATTGATCGGCCGGCTACGGTGAAAGTCTTGGCGCTACCAACCGGAACCTTGCTCGCCAGGGTGACCTTGTATCTTTTTGCGGCAACCGCTGCCGTTGTGCTGAGGGTTGTGAGCCCAATTCCGGAGAGCACCGCTGCCAGACCAGATAACAGAGCTTTGCGGCTTAGCTCCTTGTGCTGGTGGTTTGGCGACTCACAGGCACCCGAACAGTTTTTTTCCATGTGTCCACTTTATTTAGAAAAAGCTATTTTGCTAGCACTTTGTGTGAACGGGTGAAGTACACGGTGTCCGCGACGCCATCCTTTTTCAAGGTGATGCGGAGTTTCAGGCGATCACCTGCGAAATCGGAAGAGAGTTTCAGCGAGCGACTCCTTGCGCCTTCGATAGGTTTACTGCCGTTGAACCACTGGTATTGAGCGGTAACGCCAGGTTCCCAAAACGTTTCAACCTGCGCCACAGCCTTCTTCCCAACTGTTAGCGGAGTAACTAGTTTGGCGTCTAGGCGGCTAGGGCGCCTGATCTTGAGGAAGTTGATCAAACTTCTTTCACTTTGGTTCAGATAAGTTGCAATCCACTCCTGTTCCATTTGCCTGGTTTTGGCGGGAACCTTGTTGGTGTCGTTCTTTGAGTACTGTCTTTGGTTGATTCTTTGAATGACTTTTTGGGAGTACCCGGCCAAGTCAATTTTTTTGGAAAGTTTAGAAATGCGAAGCCCAGCCTGAAGTAACTTATCCTGACATGGGTTGTAGGCGAGGCAGTGCGTGATGATTGAGGAACGCTCGGTTGAGTCGCTGATGTAGACCGGCTTGGAGGCATTCCAAGTAAGAAGGTGTTTGGACTCCCAGGGGAATGTTTGGTCGGTTCCCCAGGGGATAAGGGTGAACTTGCCGTCTTCGTCGAAGTGAACGTAGTGGTTATTGCGCATGAAATCCCCGTAGCCGTCCCAGTGGCTAAGGAAAATTTCGGTGGCCAGAAAAGTCATAAGCCGATTGATGTCGGTGGTCTTACTGAGTTCTTTCCACCAATCTTTACCGGAAAGAGAATGTAGCCTGCTGATCTTTGCCAGGTCGGTTCGGTCGGTCGTGCCAGTGTTGGCGACGTAACAGGAATTACCCGGCGTGAGATCGCACGGGCGTGGTCCCGAATAGAGGTGCTCGGTGTTCGGAAACCAGCGCTCCAGCATTTTGGAATCGATTGATTCGAGGTTCAGATAGAGCCCCATGTAGCTGCCATCGATGCGAACCTTGGCGTAACCCGCTCTCGGTGCTGCAATTCCCGCAGCCCGAAACAGGCGGTAAGCGGTAACTTCATGTACTTGCGATGGGTCCTGCATCATGGCGTTGAGAGTTAGACGCTTCAAACCCTTGAATTCCTGTTTCTTCACAAAGGCATCAAATTTGATTTTGAGCGACATCTTTTGGAATCTACTGGTGAATGAGCCTTTCAAACGGACCCCGACATTTTTTATAACGACGTACTTGTTGCTGCCGTAAAGATTTATCTTTACCGTCGCACGGCGATAAGTTGGGCTGTTCAGGTAGTTGCGAGTGAGCGCAGGGCCTCCGAGCTCTCGAATGACCGAGACCCGAATTGGGCGAAGCGGATCGAAAAGACTGGCCGCCTTGTCTGATCCCTCACGTAGCGAGGCGGTTGCAGAGTGCGCAGGTGAGACGTTACCGAAAAGACCGAAAAATAGGGTTAAGGTAACGAGCAATGAAATTGCGCGTTTAGGCATAATTACCGATTTTACTAGCGGATTCTGGGAGTCTTACGGCTGGTGCGAACGGTGTCTAGGAAGCCAACCTTGGTTCCGGTGACTCGAACCGAAATCGCTGTGCCAGCCACGCTCGAGGTGATCTTGTAGGAGGTGCCGGTTGCCCCGGCAATTACCTCACCATCGCTTAGCCATTGAATAGCCTTGACAGTTCCAGAATCCCAAGTTCCAGTGGAAACTTTCAGCGTCTTACCTCGCGAGGCTGTTCCAGAAATGGTTGGGGTCGCAGCTTTTTTGAACAGGGCTCCTAAAACCTCGACGCCACTTGAAGTAACCACTCGGCTGGAAACGCCCGATTTACTGAGCGTAACTTTCACGGTCAATTCTTCACCCAGTTGCTCCGCGGTTGGGCGGTAGGTGTTCGATGTCGCACCGGCGATGTTCAGACCGTTTTGCCGCCACTGGAAGCTCGCGCTGGTGTTCGGCTCCCAAAGTTCTCCGAGATTCGCGACGACGGTTGTGCCAACACGGACGGTTTCAGGAACCGCCACGGAAACTGCCACCGGCGACCGTGTTGCTAAGAAGTCGGCTAGCACCTCAGCCCTGTTCGCCATGAAAACATCAATCCATCCCTGGGTCAGGCTCAAGGCCAAGAGGTTGGTGCGACGTAACTCACCGGCTGCGCTGACGATCGGATTGATTTTTGCGGCAATTAGGTTTTTGTAGCCAACCAGGTCGATGGTGGTTGCGAGTTTCGAAATGCGGACACCTTCGCGAATTATTTCGGTGTGACAGGGGGTGTATTCGATGCAGTGATCGAGAAGGGTACTTCTGTGGTCACTCCAATTTCGAAAAATCGGGCCAGAGGCGTCCCAGGTTAGATTAGCCGCCGGATCTGTGGTGAAGGTTTGATCGAGCCCCCACGGAATGATAGTGGCTTTGCCATCCGCGTCGAAGTGGGCAAAGTGGTTGTTTTGCACGGCATCGGAATAGCCGTCCCAGTTGCTCAAAAAGATGTCGGTGGCCATAAGTTTGATCACCCGAGACATATCGGCCACCTGGTTGACCGCACCCCACCACTCAAGGCCGTGAAGGTTGTGAACCGCTCCGGCATTGTTCAAGCGAGTTCGATTGGTGTCTCCAATGGTGGCCTCGTAACAGTAATTGTTCGGCACGATGTCGCAGTTGTAAGGGCCGGCGTAGATGTGGGTGGTCGACGGATACCAGCGCTTCGTCATTGTTTTATCGACGGATTCTAGGTTCAGGTACAGGCCCATTGATTGACCTTCAACGAAAACTTTCGAGTAGCCGGCTCGAGGTGCTGGCACTCCGGCCGCCCGATACATTTTGTAGGCTGTGGCTTCGTGAACAAAAGACGGATCTTGAACCATGTTGTTTAGGGTCATGCGCTTTAGACCCAGATAGCTTTGGCCGGCCACAAACTCATCGAATTTGAGTTTCATCGGGAACTTGGCGTCGTACCTGGACGCCTGCCCCTTCAGACGAATACCGACATTGTTTAGAGTCACGGCTGCTTTGCCTGGCAGAGTTATCTTCACGTTGGCATGCCGGAAGTCGTTTGAGTTTAGATAGTCGAAAGTGAGGGCTGGATAACCGGCCGTTCGAGTTATTTCAACTTGGCTGATAGCCAGCGGGTCGAAAAGTGCGGCCGCGGCATCGGTTCCCTCTTTGAGAGAAGTGGTAACCGCCTGCGCGGGAGATGTTGCAGTGAATAGACCAGCAATCAGAAGTAGCGCTGAGAAAAACGCTTTCCCGCGCTTAATCATGAGTTATGGCTTACCGCGAAGAATGGCCTGCTTGACTTCGGCAATGGCACGCGTAACCTCGATGCCGCGCGGGCAAGCCTCGGTGCAGTTGAAGGTGGTTCGGCAACGCCACACACCCTCTTTGTCGTTCAAGATTTCCAGACGGACGTCGGCGGCTTCATCGCGTGAGTCGAAGATGAAGCGGTGTGCGTTCACAATCGCGGCTGGGCCAAAGTACTGACCGTCGGTCCAGAACACTGGGCAGCTTGAGGTGCAGGCCGCGCAGAGGATGCACTTGGTGGTCATGTCGAAGCGTTCGCGGTCTTCCGGGCTCTGAATACGCTCGGCCTTCGGCTTGTCGCTTGCGATAAGGAACGGCTTCACGTCGCGGTAGGCCTGGTAGAACGGGTCCATGTTGACGATGAGGTCTTTTTCAACCTCAAGGCCCTTGATTGGTTCAACGTAGATTGGCTCGGTGATGTCTAGGTCTTTGATCAGGGTCTTGCACGCTAGACGGTTGCGTCCGTTGATTCGCATGGCATCCGAACCACAAACACCGTGGGCGCAACTGCGACGGAACGAGAGCGAGCCGTCTTGCTCCCATTTGATCTTGTGAAGCGCATCGAGGACGCGGTCGGTTCCGTGAACGGTGACGTCGAAGTCTTCCCAGCGAGCTTCAAGGCCGTCTTCTTTGCTGAAACGACGCACGAACAGGGTAACTGTGAAGCTTGGAACTACACCGATCTCAGTGTTTTCAGCGACTGCGTTAGACATTAGTACTTGCGCTCCATCGGTGGGTAGTTGGTGATGACAACTGGCTTCCAGTCGACTTTGATGTTCTTGCTAGTTTTATACGCCATCGAGTGAACCATGAATTTCTCATCGTTGCGCTCTGGGTAGTCTTCTCGGAAGTGACCACCGCGGCTCTCGCGACGTTCTTTCGACGTAACGACCAAAACCTCGGCAAGGTCAAACAGGAAGCCCAGCTCGATTGCCTCAAGCAGATCGGTATTGAATCGGGCGCCCCGGTCTTGAACCTGAATGTTCTGGTAGCGCTTTCGAAGATCGGCGATAACTTCGAGCGCTTCGTCGAGTGATTCCTCGGTGCGGTAAACCTGAGCGTTTTTGTCCATGGTGTCTTGAAGTTCCCTGCGGAGCACAGCCACCTTTTCGGTTCCGGTCGAGTTTTGCATCATCTCGATTAGCTCTAGGACGTCTTTCGCAGCATCTTTTGGAACTGGAACATGCTTCGCGGTTTTCGCGTATTCCACCGCGTAGATTCCAGCGCGCTTACCAAAAACGTTGATGTCTAGTAGCGAGTTGGTTCCAAGGCGGTTGGCTCCGTGAACCGAAACGCAGGCGCATTCACCAGCGGCGTAAAGACCCGGCACAACCTTTTTGTTGTTGCGCAAAACCTCGGCCTTGATGTTGGTTGGGATTCCACCCATCGCGTAGTGCGCGGTTGGGAAAACCGGAACCGGCTCGGTGTAAGGCTCAACGCCAAGGTAGGTGCGAGCAAACTCGGTGATGTCCGGAAGCTTGGCATCGATTACCTCTGGCGGGAGGTGGGTTAGGTCAAGTAGCACATAGTCTTTGTGCGGCCCGGCACCGCGGCCCTCTCGAACCTCGTTGGCCATGGCCCTTGCAACCATGTCGCGAGGCGCTAGGTCTTTGATGGTTGGTGCATAGCGCTCCATGAAACGCTCGCCCGAGGCGTTTCGCAAGATTGCGCCCTCACCACGAGCAGCTTCGGAAAGCAGGATGCCAAGACCGGCAAGGCCGGTTGGGTGGAACTGGTAGAACTCCATGTCTTCCAGTGGCAGACCCTTGCGCCAAATGATGCCAACGCCGTCGCCGGTTAGGGTGTGGGCGTTTGATGTGGTCTTGAAGATTTTGCCGAAACCACCGGTGGCGAAGATGATTGATTTTCCTTGGAAGATGTGAATCTCGCCAGTGGCCAGTTCGTAGGCAACTACCGCGCTTGGGCGCTCTTCGCCGTCAACGGTATTCATCACGAGGTCTAGAACATAGAACTCGTTGTAAAACTCGATGCCCAAACGCACGCAGTTTTGGTAAAGAGTTTGCAAAATCATGTGGCCGGTGCGGTCGGCTGCGTAACAGCTACGTCGAACCGGAGCTTTACCGTGGTCGCGAGTGTGGCCACCGAAACGACGCTGGTCGATCTTGCCATCCGGGGTGCGGTTGAAGGGGAGACCCATGTTCTCGAGGTCGATTACCGCTTGGACGGATTCCTTGGCCAGAATCTCAGCGGCGTCCTGGTCTACCAGGTAGTCGCCACCTTTGACGGTGTCGAAGGTGTGCCATTCCCAGCTGTCTTCCTCAACGTTGGCGAGGGCTGCGGCCATGCCGCCCTGAGCAGCTCCAGTGTGAGAACGGGTTGGAAAAAGCTTTGAGATAACAACGGTTTTCGCGTGAGGGCCGGCCTCGATGGCAGCGCGCATGCCTGCGCCACCCGCTCCAACGATCACTACGTCGTGCTGGTGGTTGTGAACCTTTGTTTTACTCAATGAAAGTCTTTCTTACTTGTTGCAGAACTGAGGCAGGGCGTCGACCACACTGGTGTCTGGACATGGGTCGAAGGTGGTGGTCACGAGAGTTCCGAGGATGACGAGCAAAATACAAACAGTCCACAGTGAAGTGTTTAGTATCTTGCGCGTCCGTTCGCGCTCACTGTAATCATTAACCAGTGTTCTCATGCCATTTGTTCCATGAATTAGAGCCAGCCACAGCATTGCGGTGTCCCAGACCTGCCAGAACGGATCTGCCCATTTTCCGGCGACGAATGCAAAGTCGATTGCCTTGATACCTTCACCCGTGAATAGGTTGATGTAGAGGTGCCCAAAGACCAAGACAATGAGAATTACACCGGAGGCGCGCATGAATAGCCAGGCGAGCTTCTCTCGGTTGGCAGACTTGCGGCTGCGAGGGCTGCGTGGAGTCTCGATGGTAACCATTAGTGACCACCTTCCGACATGTGGCTAAGAACATTGGCGATATGACGAGGAGCAAAAATAGCCAAGGTCGTTACCGCAAGAGCAATGACAATCCAGAACATGGCTACCTGGTACTTGGAGCCCTTGCTCCAGAAGTCGATCAGGATAACGCGGACACCGTTAAGACCGTGATACAAAACCGCTGCCACAAGACCTAATTCGGCGAACCCAATCACGGGCGTTTTGTAGGTGGCGATGACCTCGTTGTAAGCCTCTGGGCTGAGGCGCACCAGAGCGGTGTCTAGCACGTGAACTAGGAGGAAAAAGAAAATTGCGACGCCTGTGATGCGGTGTAAAACCCACGCCCACATGCCGGTCTTTCCTCGGTAGAGGGTTCCGGTTGGCTTGGTTGGCACTGTGCCTCCTGGTTGGTCAACGTTGATAGCAACGTGTCTAATTCTAACCTGAACGGGAAACGAGACTTTGAATCGATGGGCTTAAACTTGTCCTTGTGCCAGAAAAATCTAACCAGCGAGCGATTGCGAACCTTGTGGGCTTTTTAGCGCTCGCGGGATTGCTTTCTGGGTGCGCCTCGCTCCCTGCCGATTCCAAGGTAGAGGTTGTTGACTACCGGGCCTGTTTGGTGTCCGATGGCGATGCGTCAACCACCGGGCTGAACGAATCGAGTCTCTATTCGCTCAATCAAGCGGTGGTCACCTATGGCATTCAAAAGAAGGTCGTTGAAAGTACCCCTGCGAAGTTCGTCAACGACGTCGATCAGCTGGTTCAGCAGCGGTGCAACTTCATTGCCATTGTCGGGGCACGTTTCACCGGGCTGGTTCAGCCAATAGTTGAAGCCAACCCCAATATCAATTTCTTGTTTGTTACTGATGAACCCGAAACAGAACTGCTTTCAGGGGGCCTTTCCAACCTGGCGACCTATCGAGTCGACGTCTACGAAGCCGGTCTGTTGGCAGGGCACATTGCGGCGAGCATCACCGAAACTCGTCAACTGGCTGTCGTCTGCCAAAATGCGCGTGAATCGCAGTTCTACCGAGGCGTCGAAGCGGGACTGGCGAAGTTCGATGAAGAAGCAGGAACTGCGACCGAACTCAATTCGCGCCTGTTAGCGGTTGCCCCAGTCGATGTGTATTTGCCATACGGTTGCAAAGGCGAACTTCCTGGGATTCTAGAATCGGCCGGTAACTACAAGATTGTTGGATTCGGCCGGGATATCTTCCTTGACACACAACTTGCCGACTCCAAAGATTTTGTTGCAACGACGATTATTCCTCAGGCTGGACCACGACTGCTAGAAGCGATAGCCTCCGACCTCGAAAGCGAATTTATGGGAGGCACGCTTGGTTCGCTAGTGGCCTTGTTCGGAAATGGCGGCTTAGTTATCAGTGAAGAACATTCTCTTGCCCTACCCTCGGGTGAGCTTGAAAAGCTAAGACTTCTGGCAGAACAATACGAATTGTCTTTCAAGTAAGAAATAGGAATCTAAAAATGAACATCAAACAGCTCCCCAAAATTTCTCTGCACGACCATCTAGATGGTGGCCTTCGCCCTCAAACCATTATTGAACTGGCCGAGGAGTTGGGTCTTGAGCTTCCGGCGTCGAATGCTAAAGAGCTTGAGCAGTGGTTTTTGGAGTCGGCGAACTCGGGCTCACTGGTGGAATACCTAAAGACCTTCGACGTGACCACCGCGGTGATGCAGACCAAGCATGGTCTAACTCGGGTTGCTCGCGAGTTCGTTGAAGATCTTCACGCCGACGGAGTTATTTACGGTGAAATCCGCTGGGCACCGGAACAACACCTGGGTAAAGGCCTTTCGCTCGACGAAGTGGTGGAGGCTGTGCAAGACGGCCTGGAGCAGGGGATTGAATCGGTGGAATCGTCTGGTGGCTACATTCGCACCGGTCAACTAGTCACCGCAATGCGTCACAATGATCGCGCTTTGGAGATCGCCGAACTGGCCGTCCGTCACCGTGAAAACGGTGTGGTCGGCTTCGACATAGCCGGGCCAGAGGCTGGTTTCCCCGCCAGTAATCACAAGGCGGCCTTCGATTTCCTCGCTGAGCAAATGTTCCCAACCACGGTTCACGCTGGCGAAGCCGATGGAATCGACAGCATCCGCGATGCCATAATCGCCGGACGAACGCTTCGCCTCGGTCACGGTGTTCGAATTTATCAAGACCTATTGATGCGCGAAGAAGACGGACGGGATTTTGTGCAACTCGGAGAAACCGCCGAATGGGTCCACTTCCGTCAAATCGCTTTGGAACTTTGTCCGTCGTCAAATATGCAAACCGGAGCAGTAGCCGATCTTGGCGAAGAGTTTGCTGATCACCCGGTAGCGATTTTGTTTGATCTTGGATTCCGCGTAACCATTAGCCCCGACAACCGTTTGATGAGCGGCACCTCGGTGACCCGCGAGCTCGAATTGTTGGTGGAGCACTTCGAATTTGACCTAGACGATCTAGAGCAGCTTCAACTAAATGCTGCCGAAGCGAGTTTCCAGGGGCTCGAAGCCCGCGAGGAGCTTATCGAAATTGTTCAAGAAGGTTTTGCGAAGGCGCGTACTCGTTGAGTTTGATTCGCGTTGGCGTTGACGCGAGCAATTTCGCAGAAGCCATAACCGCCGCCGGGGAACTCTTGGTAGAAGCCGGCCACGTCAAGCCAGAATACGTCTCGGCGATGGTTCGCGTAGTTGAAGAACTAGGGCCATATATCGTGATTGCCGAGGGCATTGCTTTGGCCCACGCTTCTCCAGGCGACCTGGTTTCCAAAAACTCGATCTCGCTGGTGGTTTTGGAGAATGCGGTGGATTTTGGTTCGGGCAAAATGGTGAAAGCCGTTTTCGCAATGGCCGCCACGGATCACTCGGCTCACATCGATGCTCTCGGTGAATTGGCTACCTTGCTTTCCGATGAAGAGTTTCTAAACACCGTGTTAAACGCAAGCGATACCGCCCAGATTGCCTCCAGGCTAACTCTCGTTCTGGGAGAATGAACTAATGCGAATTGTTGCGGTATGTGGTCTCGGCTACGGAACCAGTGTGATCTTGAAAAACAACATCGAAAAGGCTCTCAAGAGTCTCGACTATGAGGGAGCCACGGTTGAGGCGGTAGGCGTGGCGGAGGCTAGGCAGCTAGGCGCCATGGCTAACATCGTGGTCACCACAGAGGAGCTAGTACCACTGCTCGAAGGATTGAACGCGGAAATCATTGCCATTAGGCACGTTATTGACATTGCGGAGATAACAAAAGCGCTGGAGAAGGCGCTGCTCTAAATGAGCAGTTTTCTGACCTCGGCTTTTAGAGCTTCTAGGTTTTCCTCGCTCGTCTCCAGATACGCCTTGAACTTGGGCTCGGTACCGGATGGGCGCAAGATAACCCAGTCGCCGTTGGCAAGATAAAGTTTCAACCCGTCGGTCGGAGGCAGCTTCCCACCGGGCTTCGCGAGATCCTCAACTCGAATCGCTTGGCCTTGGAGGCTAGTTGGTGGATTTTGACTCAGGCGATTCAGAATTTCACCCACGACAGCCTTGTTCTCCACCCTGACGCTTACCTGAGCCGTTGGCCGGTATCCGTACTTTTGCTTAAGTTGCGATAGGTACTCTCCAAGGGTGGTTCCAGTTTTGGTTAGTCGGTCGGCTATGGCAAGAGCCATTAGTGCCGCCGAAATCCCATCCTTGTCGGGGGTGTGGCTAGGGTCTACCGCATAGCCGAGAGCCTCTTCATAACCGAAACTTAGGTTTTTCACCCGCATGATCCATTTGAATCCGGTGAGTGTTTGCTCATAAGCCAAACCATTTTGTTCGGCTACTCGCCTAAGCGCGCTCGAGGAAACAATCGAATTGGCGAAAGTGCCTTTCGTGCTGGCTCTCGTGGCTAGTTCGTGAGCGAGCAGTAAACCAACCTCGTCTCCGGATAGACGGATAAATCCGCCAGCACTTGGAATACCGAGCGCCAATCGGTCGGCGTCTGGGTCGGTGGCAATGATTAAATCCGCTCCAACCGCTCGAGCCTTAGCAAAAGCCAAGTCCATTGCGCCGGGTTCCTCAGGATTTGGAAAAGGTGTGGTCGGAAAACTTCCGTCGGGATGAACCTGTTCGGTAACCGGAATTGGAATCGAGGCCCCGGCTCGGCGCAGAAGCTCGTTCAGGGTTTCCAGACCTACCCCGTGCATTGCGGTGTAAACCACTTTTAGTCGGTTGTTGAAATAGTGGCTTTCGGTAAGTTTCAATGTGGATTCGTAATAAGCCTCGCGGAGATTTTCTCCACCTCGCTCGAAAACTTCCGATTTTGGAATTTCATTGAAAGTTTGAGATTCGGCCACCAGAAGAATCTTGGCTTCGATATCCCGATCGATGGGCGAAATGATTTGGCTGCCGCCGAAATCACCACCGAGATAAACCTTGTAGCCGTTATCGTTTGGCGGATTGTGGCTGGCGGTCACCATGATGCCAGCGGAGAAATTACCGAACTTCACCGAGTGAGCAACTACCGGAGTTGGCACGTAGCGGTCGAACAGTGTGACTCTAATTCCTGCACCAGCCAAAATTTGAGCGCTATCATCGGCGAAAACATCGGAGTTCACGCGGCCGTCGTAACCAATTACCACCGACGGTTCAGGCTCTCGTTCGAGAAGGTAATCCGCAAGCCCTCTGGCAGCCTGGGCCACGAGTACTCGGTTCATTCGCGTAGCGCCGGCGCCAAGTTCCCCGCGGAGACCAGCCGTTCCAAACGCGATTCTCGGCTCAAAACTTTTTTGTAATTCGGTTTCGTCGCCCGAGTCGATGATTGATTGAAGTTGGTCTCTAGTAACCGGATCCGGGTCTTGAGCGAGCCAAGCCTTGGCCTGTTCCAAGAGCGACATTAAATGCGGCCAATAATCTCTGCTAGCAAAGCGCTGATTCGACCCTCGGCTTCGCGACCGGCCTCTAGAACCTCGGCGTGAGAAAGCGGGTGGTCTTGAATACCCGCGGCCAGATTGGTCATCAGCGAGAACCCGAGGACTTCCATGCCCAACTCACGCGCGGCGATGGTTTCCAGCGCCGTACTCATGCCAACCAGATGCGCTCCCATTCCCTTGGCCATCTGCACTTCGGCCGGAGTCTCGTAATGAGGACCACGGAATTGCATGTAGACACCCTCGTCAAGCGTTGGGTCAACGCTTCGAGCCAAATCGCGCAGTCTTGGGCTGTAGGCATCGGTCAGATCGATGAACTTTGCGCCTTCAATTGAAGACGTTGATGTGAAGTTGATGTGGTCGCTAATTAGTACCGGTGTGCCGGGCTTCCAGGTTTCCTTGATGCCTCCGGCACCGTTGGTCAGAACCATCACTTTGACACCTGCGGCGGCAGCGGTTCGAACGCCGTGCACCACGCGGCGAACACCGTGGCCCTCGTAGAAGTGGGTGCGAGCGCCCAATACCAGAGCGCGTTTTCCACTGGGAAGCAAAATCGAACGAATCGTCGCTACGTGACCTTCAACAACCGGTTTTGAAAAACCAGGCAGCTCGGTGGCATCGATGGTCGCTACGGTTTCACCGATTAGATCAGCCGCCTTAGCCCAACCTGATCCGAGAGTGAGAGCAATATCGTGAGCCGCGACTCCGGTAAGTTCAGCCAGTCGTTTCGCAGCAAGTTCCGCTACTTCAAACGGGTCGGTTTTTGAATCATCAAGAAGATTGGTCATGGGTTTGATTCTATGGTGGGTCGAGCAGCCTTTAGTCTTCGATATCCATCAAGACGGTTCCGGCCGGAACGGTGGCTCCAACCTCAGTTTTGATGTTGGCAATTGTTCCAGCTTTATGTGCCTTGATTGGCTGTTCCATCTTCATGGCCTCGAGCACGATGATGGTTTGGCCAACTTCAACCACATCACCTTCAGCGACCGCAATCTTAACCACACTCGACTGCATGTCGGCAACCACGGTCTTACCGCTTTTGCCACTGCTAGCGGCGGCATGGCTCTTGCGTTTTGGGGCGGCACCGGCGGTGGCGGTCGAGGAGTTGCCTCCGAGATTTGCTGGAAGCGAAACTTCGATACGTTTGCCGTTTACTTCGACCACAACGTTGTTTCTCGGGTGGTTTGCTCCGGCCTCACCACCAATACCGTTCCATTCAGGAATGTCGTTGACGAATTCGGTTTCGATCCAACGGGTATAGATTCCGAACTTCCCCTTCGAGCCGATGAAGGCGGGGTCGTTCACGATTTTCTGGTGGAAAGGAAGCACTGTCGGTAGGCCGTGAACTTCCATTTCGGCCAGCGCTCGTCTTGAGCGGGCCAGTGCCTCTTCGCGAGTTTTGCCGGTGACAATAAGTTTGGCAATCATCGAGTCAAAGGAGCCGGAAATCACGTCGCCGGATTCAACACCGGTGTCAACGCGAACACCTGGGCCACCGGGAACCTTAAACACGTGCACCGGGCCTGGCGCTGGCATGAAGTTCTTGCCTGCATCTTCACCGTTGATGCGGAATTCAAAGGAATGTCCGCGAACCTCTGGGTCGGAGTAGTCGAGCTTGCCGCCTTCGGCAATACGGAACTGCTCGCGAACTAGGTCTAGGCCAGTGACCTCTTCGGAAACCGGGTGCTCAACCTGAAGGCGGGTGTTGACCTCCAGAAACGAGATGGTGCCGTCCTGGGCAACTAGGAACTCACATGTTCCAGCACCGACGTAGCCAACCTCTTTCAGGATTGCTTTAGAAGACTCGTAAAGTCGCTTCACCTGATCGTCGGTTAGAAATGGTGCGGGAGCCTCTTCAACCAGTTTCTGGTGTCGGCGTTGCAAGGAGCAGTCGCGGGTTGATACCACGACCACATTTCCGTAGGAGTCTGCGAGACACTGGGTCTCGACGTGTCGGGGTTTTTCCAAATACTTTTCTACGAAGCATTCACCGCGACCGAAGGCTGCGATTGCTTCACGGGTCGCCGATTCAAAAAGTTCGGCAACTTCCTCTTGCTTATAGGCAACTTTGATGCCGCGGCCACCCCCACCGAACGCCGCCTTAATGGCAACCGGAAGTCCGTGAATTTTCACGAAGTCCAAAACTTCTTCGGCGCCAGAAACCGGGTTGATCGTTCCCGGGGCTAAAGGTGCCCCTACTTTTTCAGCCACGTGACGAGCGGAGACCTTGTCGCCCAGGCGCTCGATTGCTTCTGGAGTTGGGCCGATCCAAATGATCCCAGCCTTTATAACTGCTCGAGCGAACTCGGCGTTTTCGGCCAGAAATCCGTAGCCCGGGTGAATTGCGTTGGCACCAGACTCCTTGGCAATTTTCAAGATCTTGTCGATTACCAAATAGGTTTCGGCGGAGCTTGTGCCGTGAAGAGCATAGGCTTCGTCGGCAACCTTCACATGAAGTGCGTCTCGGTCTTGGTCGGCGTAAATGGCAACCGATTCGATTCCTGAATCCTTGGCGGCACGTGCAATTCGCACAGCAATCTCGCCACGGTTGGCAATAAGAACCTTCGTTATGGTGCGTGTGGTCATGCAGACAAGCCTATTCGTTTGTAAGGGATTTAGCGGTTCCAGTAACTCGTATATTCCACACCGAGAACGCCGCTCAGGTCGCGCAGGGTGGTGAGTGATAAGCCAATCACGGTGTGAGTGTCTCCCTCGATTCTGGTGATAAACGCTCCGCCAAGGCCGTCCACGGTAAATGCGCCAGCTACTTTCAGCGGCTCACCCGTGGCAACGTAGGCGTCGATTTCACTATCGGAAAGATTGGCAAAGTAAACTCCGGCCGAAGAGGTCTTACCCGTGGCCGGCGGCATTGATGCAGCATTGCGATTGTCAATTAGCCAGTGGCCCGAGTGCAGTGTTCCCGAGTTGCCCCGCAACTGTTGCCAGCGAGCCTTGGCAACCGAGGGCTCGTGGGGCTTTCCGAGTGTTTGCCCCTGAAACTCAAGAGCTGAATCGCAACCGATGATGATGGCGTTTTGCGCGAGCGGGTTTGACACCACAGCTTCGGCTTTTGCCTTGGCTAACAGGAGCACGAGATCTTGTGAAGATTGAATCAACCCCATCGATTCGGCCCGCGCGGCAACCGCTTCTTCGTCTACACCTGGGGAAATAGTTATCGGTTCTATGCCGCCAGCACGGAGCAAAGAAAGTCTTGCTGGAGAAGTAGAAGCGAGAACGAGCCTAGTCACGCCTAGATTCTGGCACACTTAACAGGTGAATAAGACTGAATCCTGGGTAGGCCGCTCCTTTGAAGTGGCAATTGAGAAGGTGGCCCACGGCGGCATCTTCGTGGCACGACACGAAGGCCGTGTGGTCTTTGTGTCACATGTGCTTCCGGGAGAGCGCGTGAAGGTGCGAGTTTTCGAAGATGGCGGCAAAGGTTTTTGCCGCGCCGAACCAATCGAAATTTTGGAACCATCGGTTGATCGCGTGCCGCACATCTGGGCTGAAGGCGGAGTTGGCGGCGCTGGTGGCGCAGAGTTTGGGCACATCAGGTTGGCTCGTCAGCGCGAACTAAAAGCAGATGTTCTGGAAGAGGCATTAGATCGGTTCGCCGGATTGAAACTTCGGGTAGCTGTTGAGGCCGCTCCCGGGGACGATGAGAATAACGGTCTCGGTTACCGCTCGAGAATTCAGTTGCACGTTGATGAGCAGGGTTTTGTTGGTCCTTACCGCGAACGTAGCCACGAAGTGGTTCGAGTGAAGAGCCTTCCTCTAGCAACCGAAGACATTCAAGAACTCGAGTTCCACCACAAGAATTACCAGAGCGTCGGAAAGATTGAGGTCATGGCATCGAGCACCGGTCAGGTGCAGTGGCTGATTGACAAAAAACTTCAGGGCGATGAACGACTAATAGAGCGAGCAGGAGGGCGAACCTTCAGAATCACCGGCGGCGGTTTTTGGCAGGTTCACCGCAAAGCTCCGGATGTTCTAACCTCAGCGGTAAACGACTTTATTGAAAAAGCTGGCGTACTAAAACTCTCGGCCGACAACCTCGACCTCTACGGCGGGGTCGGTCTGTTTACCGGCACAATTGCCGCAAAGTTTGGGGAGTCGCTTCGGATGACCACGGTTGAGTCCTTCAAGCAGGCAACCGCAGACGCTACTTTGAACTTGAAAGACCTGCCAAATGTTAAGGCGGTTTGCGAGCCGGTAGAACGTTTTCTGGCACCTCACAAGGACGAAACCGGCGAAGCGACCGTGGTGCTCGACCCACCTCGTTCGGGAGCGGGCGGCAAGGTGGTTGGCCAACTTTTGAAGCTGGCTCCAAAACACATCGTCTATGTCGCCTGCGATCCGATAGCTCTGGCCAGAGACCTAAAGACCCTGATGGAGCACTACGACTTGGCGGGGATACGTTCGTTCGACCTATTCCCACACACCCACCACTTAGAGACAATTGCGAGTCTGGTTCGAAAATGATGAAGGGCATCATCGACTTCACCGCCGAATCAACCTCGGTGGTGATTGTTGATGATCATGATGCGATTCGTTTCGGTTTCAAATCGACCTGTCAGGAATATAACTTCGACCTACTTGCTGAAGCACCGAGTGTAAACAAATGTCTGGATGCGCTTGGCGAAAAAAAGCCACAGGTCGCGGTTCTAGATCTTTCACTCTCAGACGGTTCCAATGTCAGCGATAACGTCGCTGCTTTCGCCTCTCTCGGCATCCAGGTTCTGGTTTATTCAATCGGTGATAAAGCACGGCTCAATCAGGCCGCGCTAAAAGCCGGTGCCGCCGCACTGGTCACCAAATCTCAAAGCATGCAAAGTCTGGCCGAAACGATCTACCTGGTTGCCCACGGACAGTTGGTGAATAACCTGCAAACTACGGCGGCTATCGACTCGGATATCGATTTCAAAGATGCCAAGCTTTCGCCCCGAGAAAGAGAAGTTCTGTCGCTTTACGCATCGGGTCTTTCCCAAAAGCAAATTGCCTTTGCTCTGGACATCAAACCGAGTACGGTCAAAGAGCACATCGATCGTGTTCGAGTGAAGTACGCAGACGTGGGCCGCCCGGTCACTGATAAAACAGCCTTCTTGAAACGCGCCTTAGAAGACGGGTTGCTCGAATAAATTGGCAATCACTACCAGTGGGTCGACATTTGCCAGTACCAGCATAGAAAAAATCATCGGGCGGGTTTTTTCTGTTGCCGCAACTGCCATGACTGTGCTTCAAACTTTTACTATTGCCATTCCCCACGCGAACCTTGGGAATGCATTCATACATTTTTTGTCGCTCGGTTTGATTTTGGCGGCTCATTTTGCTGCGGTTTACAATTTTTGGCTCGGTTCTGCCAATAAGAATGTTTACCTGCTGCACGGGGCCGCCTATGTCGTGTCCTTTTTTCTTTACCCAATTGCGATGCAGGGAGTGACCGACTTTCCTTCGGATTACCGCTCTTGGCTTTGGTGGTGGACCGGCACCGCAACAATGGCCTTAGGCATGTTCTTGCCCAAATGGTGGGCGTTTGCATTTCTCGGCTTCGTACCCGTTAGCTATTTCTTTCTTAGAATGACTCCGGCCGGTGGCGGCCAAGGCGTTGGCACCGCACTGTTAGACGCCCTTTACGTTTTCCTATACGCGGTGGCCGTGCTATCTCTGGTTTTGATGCTTAGAAGTGCAGCATCCGAGGTCGACCACAAAAATGATGAAGTGGCGGAAACCGCCACCGCTCGAGCCGCGGCTGAAGCTGCCGAACTGGAACGCAGAAAAATCGATGACCTGGTGCACGATCAGGTACTCACAACGGTGCTGCTAGCAGCTCAGGCACAGACTCCACAGCAACGCGCCCTGGCATCGGAAAGCGCGAGCGTGGCAATCGAGCGACTGAAAATCGCTGCGAGCGAAGACAACAGCAAAGTTGAAGACATCTCGGTGAACACCTTCATCGACACCCTTACCGAGAATATTCGTCGCACCTTTCCCGAAGTGCAGATAAGTCTCTCTAAGGAGGCAGAATTCTCGATGCCTATTTTGGTCGGGATCGCCTTAGCGGATGCCACGATTCAGGCGCTGAAAAATTCTATGCAGCACGCTGGAACAAAAGTCGTCCGACAGGTTCGATTGAAAGCCGACAACCATGGTTTGAAAGTTGTTATCAAGGATGATGGAAGAGGCTTTAGGGAATCCAAGATCCCGGCCAACCGGATGGGTGTCAGACACTCGATCAGGCGTCGCGTGGCCTCGGTTGGCGCAACGGTAAACATTCAGTCTGAACCGCGAAAAGGTGCCACGGTTATTTTCAAGTGGGTGCCGAATGCTTAGAACCCCTAGATGGCTGCTCGCACTGATCTCAATCTCCTTCGGAGCGTGGCACGCTCTCATCGGTGCTCTGGCTTGGCAGAGCTACCAAAACCTCTGGCTGCTTATCTTGGCGATAGCAATTTTTGTCAGCACATTAATTCTTTCCGTTGCGGCGAGTAACGGATTATTCATTGGCCCTCGCTACGGATCAGCGGTTGCAATAGGTGCTGTGGCTACGGTGGTGGTGGCCAGTGCCGGTATCAAAATCGAGCACGTTGACCCTTACTCGACCTGGTACGTCGGCGGTATGGGCGTTCTGCTCGGTGTGCTGGCGGCCAGAGGCCAGGCGAGACTCGCTTGGGCTGCGGCCATTGCGGTGGCAGTTACGGTCTATCTCGAAGGCGGGTTAGGTGAGCTAGGTGAGGTGGGTCTTGAGGGAATGCTGATCTTGATTGCCGCGGGGCAGGCCACTTCAAGATCGGTCATCAGAGCAGATCAAGAAGTCGAAGAATTACAAAAATCAGAAATCCTGACCCAAGCCGCAATTATCAGCGCCAAAGTTTCCGGAGACGAGCGTCGCCAGAGGCTCCAGCAGGTCTTGAAGGAGGCTCTTCCGGCGCTGACAAGCATCTCATCCAATGATTGGAATGTTGATGAGCGGGGTAGAACCGAGCTGATGCAGCTCGAAGCGAGACTTCGAGACGATATCCGCGGACGCGATTTGGTGAACGAGGAAGTTCGGTTAGCGGCCAAAAGCGCTCGGGAGCGCGGAGTAGAAGTGGTGCTTCTGGATGAAGGAGGTCTGGCCAATCTTTCTCAAGTCGAATTGAACAATATTTTGGGGAAAGTTGCCAAGGCAATAAGTTCGGTCGCTGCGGGAAAAATTGTGGTTCGTTCTCCTAGAGGTGAACGCTGGGTAGTGACTGTTATCGCAACGCGGTCTGGTACCGATGCCCCAGACCTTTGGCTCAAGTTTTAAAAATTAGAGAGCCGGTGAATTTCTTCACCGGCTCTTTCCCCCTAGTCTGAAATCAGACCCTCCCCAGAACCACGAGCCCCTAGTCTCGATAGATTCCTTATGCCAAGTATGTATTCGTGTTTGGGGGACACCAAACTCTCAGGTGTCCGCTCTTTGGGGGATAGAAACTAGTCGAGCCCTGGCCGACTGCTTGCCGACCATTGGCCGAATCCGGGAGCAAGGCTGCCGCGGAGAATTGCCGTGCTTCTGCCCCAGGTAGAGCGGAACTGCTTCGGGGCCCGAGCGTCGGCTGACTCTGCGTCGTTGATGGCCGCATTCAGCACAGCAATTACCGTAGCTAACTCGGCTTCCGTTGGGTTACCTCGCACAACGCGCAGTGCCTGCTGAAGCTCTTCCTGCTCGCTCATTACAGAGGAATGTTTCCGTGCTTTTTAGGCGGCAGGCTGGCGCGCTTGGTGCGAAGCGCTCTGAGCGATTTGATGACTTCGATTCGAGTTGCCGCCGGTTCGATGATTCCGTCTAGCTCTCCACGCTCGGCAGCGAGGAAAGGGCTCGCGACGTTGTAGGTGTACTCGGCCGCGAGCTTCGCTCGAACAGCAGCCACATCGGCTCCCGATTCTTCGGCCTGCTTGATCTCGTTTCGGAACAAAATGTTTACGGCACCCTGCCCGCCCATCACGGCTATTTCGGCCGTTGGCCAGGCCAGGTTAATGTCGGCTCCGAGCTGCTTAGAGCCCATCACGATGTAGGCGCCGCCATATGCCTTTCGAGTGATAACGGTAACCAGTGGAACGGTTGCCTCGGCGTATGCGTAAAGCAACTTGGCCCCGCGCCGGATTACGCCGGCCCATTCCTGATCGGTACCTGGAAGGTAACCTGGCACGTCGACGAGGGTCAGGATAGGAATTGAGAAAGCATCGCAGAATCGCACGAAGCGAGCAGCTTTTTCCCCAGCCTCGATGTTTAGAGTTCCGGCCATCTGCGACGGCTGATTGGCAACAATTCCAATACTGCGTCCGTCGATGCGAGCGAACCCGATCAAAATGTTTGGAGCAAAAAGCGGCTGGACCTCGAGGAACTCATTGCCATCGACAATTGACTCGATGATTGTCTGCATGTCGTAAGGCTGGTTAGGTGAATCTGGGATGATCACGTCGAGTGCGCGGTCGTCCTCGGTGATTTCAAGTTCGCCGGCGCCGTCGTAGACCAGGGTCTCGCTGAGGTTGTTTTCAGGTAGATAGCTCAGGAGGTTTCGGCAGTAATCGATTGCGTCATCTTCGTCGGAGGCGAGATAGTGCGCAACACCGGAAGTCTTGTTATGGGTTAGAGCACCACCGAGTTCTTCCATGCCAACGTCTTCGCCGGTGACGGTCTTGATTACATCCGGCCCGGTCACAAACATATTTGAGGTCTTGTCGACCATGATCACGAAATCGGTGAGGGCAGGGGAGTAAACCGCTCCGCCGGCAGCCGGACCCATGATCAGCGAGATCTGAGGGATAACGCCGGAAGCCATGGTGTTGCGCTTGAAGATTTCACCGTATTTTCCAAGAGCGATAACACCTTCTTGGATACGAGCTCCACCCGAATCAAGGATGCCGATTAGAGGAACGCCCGTGGCAATTGCCAGGTCCATTACCTTAATGATTTTGTTTCCAGCTGCTTCGCCAAGGGAGCCACCGAAGATGGTGAAATCTTGAGAGAACAGGGCAACTTGCCGACCGTTTATCGTGCCAACCCCGGTTACCACCGAGTCGCCGTAAGGGCGGTTCTTCTCCATACCGAAGGCGGTTGAGCGGTGTCTAACAAATTCATCAAGCTCAACAAATGAGCCCGGGTCGAGTAGCATCGCAATGCGCTCGCGGGCAGTCTTTTTGCCCTTCGCATGCTGTTTCTCTATCGCAGCTTCTCCACTGGCGTGAACCGCCTGGTGGTACCGGTCGCGTAGGTCTTCCAGTTTTCCAGCGGTGGTTGAGTAGTCTGGCTTGTCGGCAGTCATGAAAGTAACGATACAACCTGCGGGGCTGATTACGATTGAAAGCAATGGACTTTTTATCGAGCTCTAAAATCGCGACCCGCTTCGAATACGTAACTGTCACCGGGTCTACCAACACTGATTTGGTGAACGCTGCCTCGAAAAATCCCAGCGATTTTCCGCACCTCAGTGTTTTGGTTGCCGGTTCTCAAACAGCCGGCCGCGGCCGGAGCGGGCGTCCTTGGGTTTCACCCGCGGGTAAGTCGCTATCAATCTCAGTTCTGGTTCGACCCCTGGGGTGGAATACCCAGAACCTCGGCTGGCTCCCGCTAGTTGCCGGCGTCGCCATGCGCCGAGCAGTGCAGGCGGCACTACCCGAGAAACAAGTTCAACTCAAATGGCCAAACGACGTTCTCGTGAATGGGCTCAAAATCTCGGGAATCCTGAGTGAGTTACTGCCCGAATCCAGCGGCGTTGTGATTGGTGCGGGAATCAACCTCACTTTGGAACAAGATGAACTTCCAATTGAGGCAGCCACGTCACTGTTGCTCGAGGGTTCAACAATGCCAGCCGATGAATTTCTGTGTTCCTACTTGACCGCGCTCGCGGAGTTATTGAAAGATTTTGATCCTGTTCCCGGCAAAGTGCGTAGCGAATGCTCAACAATCTCTAAATCGGTTAGAGCGATTTTCCCCGATGGATCGGAAGTAATTGGATTGGCAGTGGGTATTGATGAGTCGGGAAGGCTCCTTATTCAGCAGTCGGGAATCGATCAACTTTTGGTTGTTTCTGCAGCCGACATCCAACACCTGAGACACAATTAACCGATGACTCATTTCGCCAGACTTCGCCCCCGCTTGACGCGCCTGACCGTGTCTTTTGTGTTGCTGGCACTGATTTGCGCAGTGGTGAGTTTCTGTTCGGTTTACGAACTTTCAACCTGGCAGTTTTACACACTCTGGATTACCGCCGGGGTGGCTGCTTTTTTCGCCTGGCTCTTGCCTGCTCTCGCTTTTTCGGCCACATTCGTGGACGTGACTTCTAAAGGCTTGGTTATTTCTCGTGGGCTGGGTTCCGCGAAACGGTCGGAGCTCGCCTGGTCCGAGATCACCTCGATCAGTTATTCGCCGGTGCGTGGAATTTTGATAACGGGAAACGACGAGAGTCAAAACTACATTCGGGGTTATGCCGGCCAGAAAGCGATTGCGGGCGAGCTGCAGTCTCTGCTTAGGGGAAAATAGTCTTATGGCTTTTCGAGTGGGTGTGATCGGTGGCGGGCAGTTGGCTCGCATGATGATCGAACCCGCTCTAGCCCTTGGCCTTGAGATAAAAGTTTTTGCCGAGAACTCAGGTTCATCGGCTGCCATGGCCGTAACCCAGATTGGGGATTACACACAGATTGCTGAGGTGCGCGAATTTGCAGCTTCGGTAGACGTTATTACCTTCGATCACGAACACGTGCCACTTTCTGTTTTAGAAACCTTGGAGCAAGAGGGTTTTTCTATCCAACCTTCTCCCAAGGCTCTGAAATTCGCTCAGAACAAACTGCACATGAGAAGGCGTCTAAGTGAACTCGGGTTGCCCATGCCGGCTTGGGCTGAAATCAAAAGCGCCAACGAGCTCGACTCATTTATTGCCGAAAACGGCGGGGTGGCGATTCTGAAAACCCCGATCGGCGGTTACGACGGCAAGGGCGTGGCAGTGGTTCGTTCGGCGGCAGACGCTACCGAATGGTTGGAGAATCTGGACGCTTTCGGCGGAAGTCTTTTGGCCGAAGCCAAGGTCGATTTCGTTCGAGAATTGGCCCAATTGGTGGCCAGAAGAAAAAGTGGCGAACTTAGGGCTTGGCCTCTGGTTCAAACCGTTCAGCGCTCTGGAGTTTGCTCTGAGGTTTTGGTCCCGGCACCTGAGTCAAGCGATCGCACTCGCCAATCAGCAATCGAAATTGCCGAGACCGTTGCCAAAAGCTTGGGAGTAACCGGGGTCTTGGCGGTTGAACTATTCGAAACCACGGACGGGCTACTGCTTATCAACGAATTGGCTATGCGCCCGCACAATTCGGGGCACTTCAGCATCGAAGGCTCGGTGACCAGCCAGTTTGAGCAGCACCTGAGGGCCGTTTTGGATCTCCCGCTTGGCGCAACCGAATCGGTCGCTGCTCACAGTGTGATGATCAACTTACTCGGAGTAGACGACGAAAACGATTTTGTGAGCGAATACCCTTTGGCGCTGGCAGCTTTTCCAAGCGCCAAATTCCACACCTATGGGAAGACCGCTCGCCTGGGACGAAAAATGGGGCACGTAACCGTTATCGGATCCAGCTTCGAAACTGTTTTGAAGGAAGCACGGGCTGCGGCTAACTCGTGCCTAAAGGTCTAGAAGCCACACTCCGCCTAAAATTGGCTTTATGAACACACCCCTTGTTGGCGTAGTTATGGGATCTGATTCCGACTGGCCAGTTATGTCTGATGCCGTTGAAGCATTGAAAGAGTTTGGCATCGGCTATGAGGTTGAGGTGCTTTCGGCTCACCGCACGCCAGAACTAATGATTGAATGGGGCAAAGCCGCTGCCGGCCGCGGAATCAAAGTGATAATCGCAGGCGCTGGAGGAGCGGCTCACCTTCCGGGAATGCTCGCTTCGGTTTCAACGTTGCCGGTAATCGGCGTTCCGGTTCCTCTTGCCAAATTGGACGGTCTTGACTCGCTACTTTCAATAGTTCAAATGCCAGCCGGAATACCCGTGGCTACCGTGTCTATAGGTGGCGCCAGAAATGCCGGAATCCTTGCCGCTCGGATTTTGGGAAGTTTCGATGAGAAGCTTTCGACAAAACTGCAGGCATTCACCGAATCCCTAAAGGTTTCGGTAGCCGAGAAGAATGAGAAGCTAAAATCTCAAATTTAGGTCAAGGCAAGAGCCCGTTTCGCGACGTGGGGCGAGCTGATGGAAACCAGATGCGCAAGCGCGCCTGGTGGCTACTAATTCTCGGCTCAATTTTTCCTGGAACCGCTCAACTGCTCGGTGGTAATCGACGCCTGGGCAGTTTCGTAATGCGTTTTTCATTAGTCAATTTGGGTTTAATCGCATTGGCGCTAGCGCTCTTTTTCATCAACAGAAACTGGTTGGTCGGCATAGCCACAGTTCCGTTCATCACCACGGTGCTCGGTTGGTACCTCTGGCTTTTTGCCGCCCTGTTTGCCTTGGTGGTTTTAGATGCCCTGCGACTTTCGCAACTTGGGCGAGTAGAGGGCCGCTCACGTTGGTTCCTACTGGGAGCGTTCTTGGTTGTCGGCACATTAGGCACAGGCTCAATCGTTTACGCGGGAAATGTTTCGGTTTCGAGCGCCTCGGCAATCGGCTCGATATTCAATCAGGGCGGAAGCACTGAGCCGGTAAATGGGCGTTTCAACATTTTGGTTCTAGGTTCAGATGCGGGGAGCGATCGTTTTGGTATCCGCCCAGACAGCATTTCTGTTTTTAGCGTTAGCGCAGAAACCGGTCGGGTAGCAGTGATCGGCATCCCTCGTGGTTTAGAGAAAGTTCCCTTCCGCGATGGCTCACCACTCTGGTCAATTTATCCAAATGGCTGGAACTGTCTCAATGAATGCCTACTCAACGCCCTCTACAAAAAAGTCACCGACAGTCACGCAGATCTTTACCCGGAAGCGACCAAGCGCGGGTCGACGCCGGGGGTTGAAGCAACCAAAGATGCAGTTGAGGGCGTTACCGGCTTGAAGATTACGAGTTACGTGATGGTTCAAATGAAAGCTGTCACCAAACTAGTGGACGCTCTGGGCGGAGTGACAATCGACGTAAAACAGCGCCTCCCGATTGGCGGGCAGTCTGATGACGGCTCCGATGCGCGGGCTTGGATTGAAGTGGGCGACAATCAGCTCATGAACGGGTACACGGCTCTCTGGTACGCCCGTTCTCGCCACACCACCTCAGACTTCGATCGAATGAGACGTCAGAAAGAGGTTCAGGCGGCAATTCTCAAGCAGGTTAGCCCGGCCGTGATTTTCACTCGGTTCCAGGAAGTTGCTTCAGCCGGAAAGTCTTTGGTGAGCACGGACATCCCTAAAGACATGTTGCCTAAGTATCTTGAGCTCGCTACTAAAGCGAAAAAGCGCGGGCTGAAAGTGCTCGACCTGGTTCCAGAAAAGGGTTATCACCCAGGTAACCCAGACTATGGAGCCATTCGTTCCGCGGTGGCCAAAATCGTTGCCGAAAATAAGTAACAACTAAACTTCTTGAGTGACAAACAGTGAACGAGTGGAGATCGAGTAAATGAGTGCTGAAGAGTACGCGCTTTCCCACGGCCTCAAAAAGGTCGGTGCTCGTCCTGGCCTGCTCAAATACATTTCAGAGACTGTGAGCCGCATTAACTTCGCCTACACCCTGGCAAGTTATGGAAACGAAGCTGCCAATGCCAAGAGTCGTTTGGGTAGTTGGTGGAACATTCTGCTCCCAACCATTCAGGCGGCCACGTACGGCTTGATTTTCGGGCTAATTCTCGGAGCAAACAAGCCGGACAACTTCCTCCCCTTTCTGTTCACAGGGGTTTTCTTGTTCAGCTACATTTCAGGTTCATTCAGTCTCGGCGCCGGAGCAATCATTTCGAACAGCGGCCTAGTGAAGAGCCTCTCTTTTCCGAGGGTGCTTCTTCCGCTTTCGATTGTCATGTCGCAAACGCTAAACCTATTTCCTCAGCTTCTGGTGCTGGCGGTTGTGTTGATTTCGGTTCAGCAAACCATTAGCTGGACCTGGTTGATGTTGGTTCCACTGATTGCTCTGCTCTTTATATTCAATTTCGGCCTAGCCATGATCATGGCGCGCATAACCGTGCATGTTCGAGATCTAAACAAGTTGGTACCGTTCATCTCCAGAATTCTTTTCTATGTGAGCGGGGTTTTCTTTTCTGTGGAGAAGATTTTCAGTCCCGACAGCATCTTCGCTCAGTTGATTACACTGAACCCGATTTACGACTTTCTAAATTTGGCGCGCAGCTATCTGGTTGAGGGGTATCCACAGCAGCCAGAACAGTGGATCACCGTTTCGATATGGTCATTTAGCGTTTTTGTTATTGGATTTGTTTTCTTTTGGAGTGCGGAGGAACGCTATGGCCGTGGCGACTAAAGTGACTCAGGAAACCCGAGTGCCGGTTGTGGTAATCGATAATGCGGAAATCACCTACAAGGTGTTTGCATCAGGTCGCCGGGCGACCCGAGGAAATTCCGGCGGGGGTTTACTGTTCAAAAAACTAAAGCTTCAGGAAGTTCATGCCGTAAAGGGTGTTTCGTTCACGGTTTACGAGGGCGAGTCGATCGGAATTATCGGAAGCAACGGTTCGGGCAAGTCGTCGCTAATGAGCGCCCTGGCTGGTCTAACACCGCTAACGGGCGGAGCCATCTACGCCAACGCTAGACCCAGCCTGCTAGGCGTTGGTGGAATACTTCTTCCAAATCTCTCCGGTGAAAAGAATATTTTGCTCGGTGGCCTGGCAATGGGCTTCAATAAGAAAGAAATCGCAGCCAAGGTCGACGACATAACCTCGTTCGCCGGCCTACAAGATTTTGTGGGTCTGCCAATGCGAACATATTCGCAAGGAATGTCGGCTCGTCTTCGATTCTCCATTGCGGCTTCGAAAGATCATGAAATATTGATAATCGACGAGGCGCTGGCAGTTGGCGACCAAGAGTTTCGCAATCGCTCTGAGGCACGAATGCGTGAGATGCGCGAAAACGCCGGAACGGTATTCCTAGTAAGCCACAGCATGAAATCGATTATCGACACCTGTACCCGAGTGATTTGGATCGAGAAGGGTGAACTCCGCATGGACGGAGACCCAAAAAAGATTACGGCCGCCTACAACAAATTCGTTGGTTCGACCACCGTCGACTAAACCATGGCAAACATAGCCCCCAAGGTCTCGGTAATCATGCCGGTACTGAATGAAGAGCATCATTTGGCCAACGCGGTCAAATCGGTGTTGACTGCCAACTTCAGCGGCGAATTGATTCTGGCGCTTGGCCCTTCTACCGACGGAACAAACCCTCTAGCCTCCAAATTAGCGAAAGCTGACAAAAGAATTCGACTTGTTGAAAACCCGCGTGGGCTGACCACCGTTGGAATGAACCTGGCAATCAAGCAGGCCAAGCACGACTACATCATTCGTATCGACGCTCACAGCGAACCGAACTCAAATTACATTTCCCGCGGAATCGAAATCTTGGAAGAAACTGGCGCCGACTTGGTTGGCGGGGTCATGAAGGCCAGCGGTAAGAGCCTGTTCCAAAGGGCGGTGGCTTGGGCGTACACCAGCCGTTTCGGTTTGGGAGGTGCCAACTACCATGTTGGCGGTGTTGCGGGCGAGGCCGAAAGCGCCTATCTCGGCATCTTTCGCAAAAGCATTCTCGAACTCGTTGGGGGCTACGATGAAAGCATTATTCGAGGGGAAGACTGGGATTTGGCGCAGCGAATCAAAGCCAGAGGTTCGCTGGTTTGGTTTAGTCCTGAGTTGCTAGTTACCTATTGGCCTCGATCAAGTTGGACTGATCTGGTGCGTCAGTTCTATTCGACCGGAGTTTGGCGTGGGGAGCTCACGAAACGAAACCTCAGCCGAACCTCCCCGCGTTACTTCATTCCACCGGCGTTGGTTCTTTCACTGCTCGCGGGTAGCGTCCTCAGCCTTTTCGGCCTCACTATCGGGTGGCTTCCGCTCTTGGGCTACATGGCAATAGTTCTGGCGGTGGGGCTCTATTCACGTCTCGCCCCGGTTCCTCTGGTGCTGGCAACTATGCATCTGTCCTGGGGAGTTGGTTTCATCATCGGCTATGTTCGAGGTGCCGCTGGAACGATTGATAGAAGCCGGGTCTCAAAGTGAACCTGAGAGCGTATTCACCCACTCGAGTACTGGGCGCACTGCGTCGTCGCGGTTTAGCTTATTGGCGAAAGCTGCAGTACCAGCCTGGTAAAAAACAGGTTCAAAAAGGCGTGGTTTTATTCGATTCGTTCAACGGCAAAGTTATTGGCGATAACCCCCTAGACATCTTTTTGGAACTGCAAAAAGTTAGACCAGACCTGAAGTTCTATTGGACCATCGGTACTAAAACTAAGGCGCCAGTAGGAGCCATCGGCGTTCAGTTTGAGAGCAAACAATGGCTCGAACTTCTTGCCACGGCCGAGTACCTTGTGGCGAACACTACGCTTCCCTGGTACTTCCGTAAGACGTCGGGCCAAACCTATTTGCAGACTTGGCATGGAACTCCGCTAAAGCGTTTAGTAAGAGATATTCCACCGGGTTCGCTAACCAAAAGTTATCTAGAAAACATGAAACGTGAGGCGGCGGCCTGGGATTATCTAATCAGCCCAAGCCCTTTTTGCACAGAAGTTTTGCCAAGAGCATTTGGCTACACCGGGAAGGTCTTAGAAACCGGGTATCCTCGCAATGATCGGTTGAAGACGCACAAGGCAGCCGACCGCGCGCGGATTCGCGAATCGCTGGGAGTAACCGACTCCAAAACAGTGCTTGTCTTGTATGCCCCGACGTGGCGTGACTATCAGAGAACCGCAACCGGCAACTGGCAATCGGTTAGCTATTTGGAGCCAGGAATGGCACTCCCGAATGGCATTCAGCTCATGTTTAGAGGTCACACCAACACCCACAAAACTAGTTCGTTCAAAACTTCTGGATCCACACTCGACGTCACCCTCTACCCTGATGTAACGGACCTTTACATAGCAGCGGATGTTCTGGTCACCGATTTCTCATCGGTGATGTTTGATTTTTCGGTTACGGGAAAACCGATCATTTTCCTGGCACCTGATCTTGATCGATATCAGGCCGAGCGCGGTTTCTATTTCGATTTTGAGAACCAGGCTCCCGGGCCAATTTTGAACACCGCCGAGGAAATTGTAGAAACTCTGGGGAAACTCCCAGAAATGGCTAAGAGTTATCAAAGTGCTTATAAACACTGGCAAGTAACCTATAACGGTCTGGAAGATGGAGGCGCCAGCAAACGCGTCATAGGTGCTGTTTGGGGTAGTCACGCATAGGCTATAAGTGGTAGTCCTAAGAAGTGGAGGACGCACGTGAAGCACAAAATACTAGCTGCCGGTCTCATATTGGCACTTTCCGCTACTCTGACCGGTTGCAGCATCTTTTATCCGAACCAGGAGCCGACTGCGACTCCAACACCGACTCCAACACCGACTCCAACACCGACTCCCACCCCAACCGTTGATCCAAATCTAAATCCGGTGGAAATCAACATCCGCGACGCCTCTGCATTCAAAGCCAACGGCACAGTTGATGTTATTGCCGAAGCGCTAGGCATCATGGAAGAAGAAGGTCGATGCACTTTAGTGGTGTCTCAGGGCTCAACTTCTGAAACGGTAACCGTGAAAGCGGAATCGAACGTGAATTCAACCCAATGCTTCCCGATGTCGATTCCACTGCAGTCGTTCAAAGCAGGAAACCTAAAATTCACCGTCACCTATGTCTCTGACACATCATCGGGCGTTTTCCCTAACGGAACGATTGCAATTCAGTAATGTTTGTGAAATTCCGCAAGTTTTTGGTTGGCCTAATCACGGCGAGCTTGAGCGTGGCTGGAATTTTTGCCATGGAGCAACCAAGCCAGGCACTAAACGCCAGCACCTTTGACCCAGGCTTGATTATCGCCGATAGCGTCTTTTACGACTGGGGAACCATGGACGCTGGTGAAATTCAGAAGTTCCTGAACGCTCGCGTAGCCACCTGTACCGACAACGATGGCGGTCCGAAATGTTTAAGGAACTATAAAGAGGACGTGGTTGGTTCCTATGCGATTCGGGGATCACTCCACGATTACTCGAGTCGAATTTGCGCAGACGTCCCAGCGGCCAACAACCAGACTGCTGCTCAGATCATCGCCGATGTTGCCGTTGCCTGCAAGATCAACCCCCGGGTGCTCATTGTCACGCTACAAAAGGAACAGGGCCTGATTACTGCCGCTGACCCAACCGTGTACATGTATAAAGCGGCTATGGGTTACGGTTGCCCAGACTCGAGACCTGAAATCTGTGGTCAGGACTCCAATTCAAAATCGAGACTGTTCTGGCAACTTTATCGAGCAGCTTGGCAGTTGCGCTGGTATGGAGATCCACGAGGCAGTTTCACATATCTGAAACCTGGAAAAACAATTTCCATGGGCTATCACCCGAATAGCTCTTGCCTACGAAAGAGTTTCAAGCTGAAAAGCCAGGCCACTGCGAATCTCTACTACTACACTCCCTATGTTCCCAATAAGGCGGCCCTAGATAACCTTTGGGGAACTGGTGATAAATGCAGCGCCTACGGAAACCGCAACTTCTGGCGACAGTTCTGGACTTGGTTTGGTTCGCCAGTGGCCGGCGGGTACCTTTTGAAGTCGTCGACGAGTCAAACCTATTTGGTAAACCAAAGCACCTCGAAACGGTATCTGATCACGAATCAGTCAATGGTTTCCGACTTTGAACCGCTTGGCCCACTGGGCACAGTTTCTGAAGATTACATCTCCAGTTTTACGGATGCGGGGGAGTTGAAGAATTTGGTTGCCGACCCAACTGGCGCGCGCTACCTCATTGCATCTGGGCAGAAGTATCAGATATCGACCTCTGCTCAGGCCGCAACCCTTGGTCTGGATTGGGTTACCGCACCGGTGGTGACACCGGTTCAAATTTCAAACTTTGGGGATCTCACCTTCGGGAAGTCGGCAACAACAGACGAAGTGTTCTTGCTCCAGGGAACAACCAGATCACTGGTAAACAACCCCGCCCTATTGAAGAATCTGAACTCACTTGGCACTACCGCGGTAATCCAAGATGAACTGCTAAACCGCTTTACGCTTGGACCGCCGGTAACCCAGATGCTGCAAGACACCAGTGGAAACCGCTTTGACATTGTTGGCTCGCTCAAGGTTCCGATAGCAAACCAGGCCTTAGCCACTTCGTTGGGTTACAACTGGAACACCGCTACTCGAGTGGATTCGACCAAACTTGCCCAGATTTCAACAGCGGCCTTTGTAAAGACGGCTGGCGGTGCCAGTACCTACCTGCTCAGTGGTGGAAACAAACACGTCGTGGTTAGTTCTGCGATGTTGTCATCCATTTCAAAATTTGGTGGAGTGGCTACTGTTTCTGCCGATTACCTCTCAAAGTTCCCTTCGGGACCGGTTTTGACCTCACTGCTCAAGTCTGACACCAAGACTTACTACATCAGCGGCGGCCACAAGTTTGATGTGAACCCAACTCAGGCCGGTGCCATGGGCTTGGACATAACGAAGGCAGTTTTGGTCTCAAGCACCCAGCTTTCAACTCTTCCCTCACCGATTCTGATCAAGTCGAGTGCGAGCTCGACCACTTATCTTGTCGACGACAATTTGGCAAAACACCCTCTGGCCGAGGCCGAGTTGGCGAGTTACGCGGGTCTTGGTTCAACCGGTGTAGTTCCAGCGGCCTATCTAACCAGTCTTGCCACTAAAGCCGACCCCGCGCGTATGGTGAGTAGCACCGATGGCCTTCGCTATCTACTCGTTGATTCGAAGAAGTACCGAATTCTAAATGTCGCCACGGCAAAGGCAATTTCACCGGCCACATTTGGCTCAGGCGCCGACTATTCGGTTCTGCCAACTCTCACCACCAGCCAGCTATCCAAGTATCCCCTCGGTTCTTCAACCGGCTTCGTGACCACTTACGTGAAGACAACCGGTGCTAGTTATCTGATCGAAAACGGGACCCGTCGGGAGATTTTAGACACTCCAAGTCTCACCGCGCTTCTTTCCACGCCACCTGCCACCAGCGCGGTTTCCGCAACCCACTTCAAGTCGCTACCCCTAGGAACACCGGTAATTGGAGATAACAACCTGTTCAAGGCGGCAAACGCTACCGCTTACGGTTTGTTCATCAGCGGGGTTTACTACCCGATGCCAACAGATCTTTACAACGACATGAAATCGTCGGCGGCCTGGCGCTTTAACAAATCCTCTGGGACCCTATCAACCGAGTCAATTGCGAAACTTAGCCAGGGTGTAAAACTTTCCAACTTCGTGACTACGGGCGCCAATGGAGGTTTCCTGTTAACGGCCCAGGGTAAGCAGTCGGTAACCGACCTTCAAAATATCGCATCCGCCGTAACTTTGCCCAACGTAATCATGGACAAAATCGACAGTTCAAGCAACGTCGTTCTAACTTCACCGCTACTGGTTAAGCGGTCGGCTTCCGACACCGGCAGTTTCCTAATTTCGGGCAAGAAGGCAAGACCGGTTTTCGACGCCTCGGAGGCATCCAAGCTACTGCCTCTGGTATCGGCAGGCGTTGCCCAGATTTGGCCAGAATACATAATCGCCCAAATACCGGTTGGTCCTAAAGCGCTAGCTCCGGCCAGTGTGGTGAAAGTTCTTGAGTCTGGAAACATTTATCTGATTGATGGTTTTTCCAAAGGTCTCAGAATGTCTCCGACTACCACGCTAGCGTTCACCAAATCGAAGTTGAAAACAGTTACTCGAGCCGACCTTGCCGGCTACAACACTCTCTCAATACTGTCCTGGCAGAAGGTAACCTGTGGAGGTAGCGCCTACCTCGTCGATCAGGGAGTGCCTCTGCTTCTCGACCCTCAAGCCGTTGCTCAGTGGCCAGGTTCTGCCGTGACACTAGACGCAAAGACCTGCTCGAAGCTAAGACCAACCACAACTCGAGTGGGAGAATTTGTCGCCAACGGAACCGCAAAATACAAGATTGTCTCGGGTCATCTGAGGTTCATCAGAACCTTGGCGGAATACACCTCAATGTCGGCGAATCGAACTCCCGCCGCACTAGTTTCGACCGAGTTAGTTGAATCACTGCCCAAGTCAAACCCAACCAGCTATGTTGTTGTGGCCAATGACACTCTCACCAAGGTGGCTCTGAAATTCAAGACGACTCGCGCGGTTCTCAGAAGTTTGAATAATCTTACGACCGACATCTTGCAACGCCGCCAGGTTTTGATTCTGCCTTAGCGCCTTGCCATTCGCTTTAGCCGAGAAAGCTTGACTGTGCTTCCAATTGGCTCTAAATTCTCAACAGGTTCGCAGACCTTCACTGAAAACAAAACCAAAATTACCCAGCCGATTTCTACCAGAATTCGACTCTCCGTGAGGTTCTGAGTGACGATCCCAACAAACACCAAAATGGGCCAGAGGTAGAGCGGGTTGGTGTGCCGAACGGCAAGTCGCCAAACTCTCACAAAGGTTAGACCGACTAGAAGTAAAAACAGACCTAGACCAATGATTCCCAACTGCAGCCAGACGTCGAGGAATGCATTGTGTGCTTGGAAGTACGGGACGTTATTAATAACGACGAGTCCGTCGTAGGGTTCGACCCATGGAACCCAGTAGGAGCTCCAGCCCCAACCCTGAAGCGGACGATGATCGATAAGGTCAAGCACAATTCTCCAGATTTTCGTGCGACCGGTCATGTCGGGGGACTTGCCGATCAGGCTGAAAATCTGAGCGCGATAGGTGAGCACCAAAAGAGCGCCCAGCCCGATAACGGCCCAGGCAATTCGGTAGTAGCGATGGCGAACATCGCGCTCCTTGCCTTCGGCGGCAATCGAGACAATGGCCGCGGCAGCCATAGCGGCCAGTGCAAATCCGATACTTGCTGATCTGGAGAGCAGCAACATAGGTATGGTTGCCGAGAAGCTCAGAATTGTCGTGAGACGACTCGTGGTGTTGGCGGCTCGCTCGATGGCGAACACAACGACCGCAATCATCGACATGTAAGCGAGCATGTTGCTATTGCCGACGATGCCCTGGATTCGCTCATCCGTGAACAGATTGCCCTGAGTCCAATAGAAAGCAACAGCCGGCGGGTGATCGCCGTCGTAGTTTGGGAAGAATGGCTCGATTGGCCCCCGAACGACCAGTGCCGCGAAAAGTTCAAACAAGACCGAAGCGTAGAGAATCGCTCTCAGTGTGTTGCCAAAAAGCCTGAGTATTTCACGCCAGTCAAATGCCGCCGCCAGATAGACACCGAAAGTGGTGGTTGCTATTTGAACAACTGCTGCTCCGGCGCTCACGAGAGCATAGTTCGACCAGAGCGAACCGATCAGCATCAAACCCAGCAGGGACGATAGCGGCCAGGGAATACGTTTGACTGTTTCTCGCCAATTGCTTCTAAAAAAACTAATGACAGTCGCGATAAACAGTAAACCGAGAACCACGGCCCAACCGGCCCAGCCAATGGCGTATCGAACCGCGTCTCCGCCCATCAAAACGAACAAAGCGGAGTAGGCGATTGCGAATCGTGTTCGATAGCCTGCCGTCGAGCGGTCGACCATGACTCGAATCGACGAGGTGATTGCGTCCATTACTTGGCTTGAGCTTCCCAGACGGATTTAATGATGTCGTGAAGGTTGTGTGTCGCACGCCAGCCGAGCACGTTACGGATGCGGCTTACATCGGCTGCCAAGGCTGCTGGGTCGCCAGGACGGCGAGGTTCGATGACCGGCAGAATTTGGGTTTGGGAAACGGAAGCAACCTCTTGAATAACTTCTAGAACGCTGGAACCAACTCCGGTACCAACGTTGAAAACGTCGAATGGTCGCTCGTCTCGTTCGAGGTAGTCGATTGCTACGAGGTGTGCTTCGGCTAAATCGAGCACGTGCACATAATCTCTTACACAACTGCCGTCTGGGGTAGGAAAGTCGTTTCCGAATACTCGAGGAGCCACACCTTGCGCGAGTGATTGGAAGACAATCGGCACCAGGTTCGCTGTCTGGGTGTCCATCAACTCCGGCCAGCCTGTGCCAGCCACGTTGAAGTAGCGGAGGCTAACTTCTCGCAAACCCCACTCGTTGGCTGCCGTTTGAGCCAAGCGCTCGCCGTCTAGCTTGGTCTGACCGTAGGGGTTAATAGGTTTGCAATCGAAGTCTTCATCAACCTGGGCTACGTCGGGCACTCCGTATGTGGCAGCCGACGAGGAGAAAACGAGCCGATCGACACCAGACTCACGCATGGCCTGCAGAAGGTTTTTCATTCCGCCAACATTTTGTTCTTCATACCAATCGGGACGTTCAACCGATTCGCCAACTTTTTTTCTCGCAGCCAGGTGAATTACGGCACGGACCTTTTGTTCGGTAAATACCTGCTTGAGTTTTTCAACCGAATTGCTAGCGGCTAGATCCAGTTGCACCAATTTTGCGTTGCCAACTCTGGCTTCTATTCCTTCGGAGAGGTCATCAACAACGATGACTTTTTCCCCACGTTGTTGTAGTAATCGGACCACGTGAGATCCGATGTATCCGGCACCGCCGGTTAGCAAAACTGTCATATCTTTTAGACTACCAAAGGCGATTAAACAGGCTTCAACACAGGGTTTAGAGTTGGATTTCGCATTTTGGGAATTTGGTAATAACATCGATGTAATTACACCGCGGTTAGTTCGGCCGCGGGCAGAGTTAGGTTGATGATGCGAGACGAAAACGGAATACCAGCAAACTGGTTTGTTGACCCACAATTCCTTGGTGTCGCGGGGGCATACGCTACCGACGATGAAAATCCACTATCTTGGCAAGCCGAAGCGGTTTGCGCCGAAACCGACCCAGAACTGTTCTTCCCCGAGAAGGGCGGATCTACTCGCGAAGCTAAGCGCATCTGTGCTGGCTGCGACGTCAAGGCACAGTGTCTTGAATACGCATTGGCCAACGACGAGCGATTTGGTATCTGGGGTGGCCTTTCCGAGCGTGAGCGTCGCAAATTGAAGAAGCGCGCCTAATAACTCCCCGGAGTTAGATCGTGGCCAAGCAGGTAACCGCAATTCTCGTCGCACACGACGAGGCAGTTTTGGCACAGCGGGCTCTACTCGCAATTCAAAAACAAACCGTTTCACCAGACCGTATCTTGGTGATGGACTCATCAAAATCACCAATAGATTTGCAGCCGACGGTTCGAGTTTCTCCAAAATCACGTCTCGGCGAGATTGTGAACGAGGCTATCTCAGATCTCGAAGTAACTGAGGACCACTGGATTTGGCTGGTGCACGACGACAGTGAACCGAAACCAACGGCACTTTTCGAACTTCTCCAGGCAACGGAAAACTCTGAAACGATTGCTCTAGTCGGCCCCATGCAACTTTCCACCCAAGACAATCGCAAGATTGTTCAACTCGGGTTGACCCTGTCTCGTTTCGGAGAACTAATCAGCCCAATTAGCGGGCAGCTCGACCAATCGCAACACGATCGAGTTTCTGATGCCTTAGCCATCTCGACTTCGGGAATGCTCGTGAGAAGCGACGTTTACGAAAAGGTTGGCGGCCTTAATTCCAGGGTTCCGGCACTCGCTGAAGACTTTGATTTTTCGATGAGAGTAAGACGTCACGGATTTCGGGTCGTGGTTGCTCCTCGAGCGAAAATCGTGCACGGCGGATTATCTCTATCGGGCAAGCGAAAGGGCGGTTGGCTCAAGGGCAGCCCCAAAACTGCTAATCGCAGAGCTGTGATTAGTCTTCACCTGGCACACGATTCACCCGTCTTAGCTTTGCTCTACTGGCTGCTACTGCCTTTACTAACCATTTATCGAGTTTTCTGGAGATTGGCCGAGAAACGCCCCGGGCATATCGGCGCTGAACTTCGAGCGGGTTTCTGGGGTTTCCTGACCATGCCCAAGCAACTCGCATCGAGAGCGAACGCGGGGCACCTTGCCACCCGAACTCTCAACCCGCTTCGAGCTAGTTGGCAGGAGGTTACCGCTCACCGGAGGGCCGATTTGGAGGCCGAAGAGTCTGCTAACTCTTTGGCCGCATTTGAACGCGGCGATCATGAGTTAGTTCTCGAGGAGCGAGGTAAAAACTTCAACCAGGCGGCCGGATGGATTTTCGTAGCACTGTTTCTGGTGCTGTCTTGGAAGACGTTCCCTCTTGCATCTGCACTTCAAGGGGGTTCGGCTCTTCCACTGGCCCAAGACTGGTTCAGCTTATTTGCTCGAGCAGGCGCCAGCTGGCAACCGATTGGAACCGGTTTTTTTGGTCCTTCTGACCCATTTAACTGGGTGTTACTCAGCCTGGGTTCGCTCACTTTTTGGGCTCCGAATTTGTCTCTGGTACTCCTTTTATGGACGGCCAAGGCGCTTGCGTTCTTGACCGCATGGAAGGCTCTTTCGTTAATCACAGTCAGGGCCTGGCAAAGAAATGTTGGAGCCGCGGCTTATGCCCTTCTTCCAGCGCTCGCCGTTTCGGTTGATTTTGGCGAATTCCCTGCCATAATCGCCACCATCATTCTTCCGTGGCTGGTTTACTCCGTCGCGCGCGCAGCGGGCCTGGGTCGAAGTGGTTCCGCTAGATCAGACTCTCGCACTTGGTCGTGGGTCGGGCTTTCGGGCGTTCTCTTAGCAATACTCGGCGCCGCCTCACCTCCTGCCGCAATGCTGGGTTTAGCGGCTTTGGCGCTGGTTGCCTTCACCAAAATTCGCCGATTCGGTTATCTGCTGTGGATACCATTGCCCCTGGCCGTCATATATCTGCCACTGTTTTCGTACCTGGTTTTCGGACTCGGACAACCGCTGGCGCTTCTAGCCGAACCAACACTGGGAGTGACGACCAAGGCATCGCCGCTCGAGGCACTTTTCGATATCGCCGATTGGGCTACCTGGCCGTTGGCGGTGATTGTGGTCTGCGCGCTCGGCTCTCTATTGG
>Ga0208595_1000050_pt1 | contig 39211 bp, 39 predicted proteins | sample LakMenEpi28Jun11_FD_150742 | JGI IMG/M metagenome (GOLD analysis project Ga0208595, IMG submission 150742) | Freshwater microbial communities from Lake Mendota, WI - 28JUN2011 deep hole epilimnion (SPAdes) | ecosystem: Environmental > Aquatic > Freshwater > Lake > Epilimnion/Euphotic zone ...
CGACATAGATCACGCGTCCAAGGTCATCCTTGAACTGATACGAACCCGGCGAGGTGGGAATGGAACCCGCCGGAGGTCGCTGTACTGACATCTTTACTTCTTCGATTTGGCTGGCGTCTTTGCAGGAGCAGCCTTTTTCGTAGCAACAGACTTCTTAGCCGCCGACTTCACCGGCGCCTTCTTTGCTGCTGTCTTTTTGCCCGCGGCCTGAACAGGTACTGGTAGACCAAGTAACGGCGCAAGATAACGCCCTGTGTGACTCTCGGCAATTGCAGCAATGTCCTCGGGAGTTCCTGTGCCGACAATGGTTCCTCCACCATTGCCGCCTTCAGGTCCGAGGTCAATCAACCAGTCTCCGGTCTTAATGACATCAAGATTGTGCTCAATCACCAAGACTGTGTTTCCCTGGTCAACCAATCGGGACAAAACTGTAAGAAGACGACGAACGTCCTCGAAGTGCAATCCAGTCGTTGGCTCGTCGAGCAAATACATCGTGTGTCCGGTTGACCGTTTTGCCAGTTCACTTGCCAACTTCACACGCTGTGCTTCGCCACCCGACAGCGTCGGAGCAGATTGCCCAAGGCGTACGTAGCCAAGTCCTACGTCAACAAGAGTCTGCATGTACCGTGCGATCGACGGTTGATTAGAGAAAAATTCAAGTGCTTCCGAGACAGGCATGTTGAGAACCTCGGCGATGTTCTTACCTTTGAATGTGATTTCTAAGGTATCGCGGTTGTAACGAGCCCCCTTGCACACTTCACAAGGCACATACACATCCGGCAAGAAGTGCATCTCAATTTTGATGGTTCCGTCGCCCGAGCACGCTTCACAACGTCCACCGGTGACATTAAAACTGAAGCGACCCGGCTGATAGCCACGAACTTTAGATTCAGGGGCTGCAGCAAAAAGCTTACGGATGGAGTCGAAGACGCCTGTATAGGTTGCGGGGTTCGAACGAGGAGTGCGTCCAATTGGTGATTGATCCATATCAATCACCTTGTCAATGGCATCAATGCCCTCAACCGTACGGTGTTTTCCAGGAGCCTCTTTGCTCTTGTAAATACGTTGCATCATCGCCGGCAACAAAATGTCCCGAATCAATGTGCTCTTGCCACTTCCCGACACACCGGTAACAGCAATGAAGCATCCGAGCGGAATTTCCACATCCAGTTCTTGCAAGTTGTGTTCTCGAGCGCCTCGGATGGTGATTACTTCACCACTCGGACTGCGCCGTTTCTCTGGGACCGCAATGGAAGCCTTTCCCGTGAGATATCGACCAGTAATTGAGTCTTTAGCCTTGGCAATTCCAGCCACAGGGCCGCTGTAGACAACTTCACCGCCGTGCTCGCCTGCACCAGGGCCAATATCGACAATCCAGTCGCTCTCCTTGATTGTCTCTTCGTCGTGCTCAACGACAATCACGGTGTTTCCAAGGTCACGAAGTCGAAGCAACGTTTCAATCAGACGCCGGTTGTCTCGCTGATGCAAACCGATACTCGGCTCATCCAACACATACAAGGTCCCAACGAGACCAGAACCAATTTGACTGGCGAGACGGATGCGCTGAGCTTCACCACCAGCCAGAGTTCCGGCCGACCGAGACAGTGTGAGGTAATCGAGTCCCACGTCGAGGAGGAAACCAAGACGTGCGTTGATCTCTTTAGTGATTCTCTCTGCAATCATTGCGTCACGATCACTAAGAGTCAGACCTGCAAGGAATGTCGCCGATTCACCAATTGACATGTCACACACCGCTGAAATGTGTTTGTCGTTGACAGTCACCGCAAGAGAACTTGGCTTCAAACGAGCACCCTCGCATACAGGGCATGGGACTTCACGCATGTATGTCTCGAACTGTTCGCGTGTCCAATCGCTCTCAGCATCAACATGGCGCCGCTTGATCCACGGGATCACACCTTCGTACGACGTACTGAACTGACGAGTCTTTCCAAAACGATTGCGGTACTTCACCTGCATCGCGCCAGCCTTACCGTGCAACACAAGTTTTTGATGCTTGGCCGGAATCTTTGACCATGGCTTATCGAGATCAATGTCTTCCTGCTCAGCAAGGGCGACCAACATGCGATGGAAGTACTGCGTATGAGCACTACGCCATGGAGCGAGTGCCCCATCACGCAGCGACATCGAAGGATCTGGAATCACCAGTTCGGCATCCACTTCAAACTTGGTTCCGAGACCATCGCAGTTCTCACACGCTCCGTATGGCGAGTTGAAAGAGAAGTTACGCGGGGCAGGCTCTTCAAAACTTGCGTCGCACTTTGGACACGCGAGGTGCTGGCTAAAGGTGAGTGTTTCACTTTCTTCGCCGTCTTTACCCACAAGTTCTACGCCAGCGACGCCGTCAGCAAGCTTGAGGGCTGTTTCTAAGGAGTCCGTGAGGCGGCGATCGATGTCATCACGACGAACCAAACGGTCCACCACGATATCGATGGTGTGATTTTCGTATCTAGCTAATTTCTCACCTGAAGCAAGGAACTCGGCAATGTCGCGCACTTCGCCATCAATGCGGGCTCGAACAAAACCTTGACCTGCCAAATCGGCAAGCAAGGTGTCGTATTCGCCTTTACGACCGCGAACCACGGGAGCAAGAACTTGGAAGCGTGTGCCTTCCTCCAACTTCATAATTCGATCAACGATCTGTGATGGAGTCTGTCGCTGCAGTTTCGTACCGTCAGTCGGACAATGTTGCACACCTATGCGCGCGTACAGGAGTCGCAAGTAGTCATAGATTTCTGTGATTGTTCCGACGGTGGAACGCGGATTTCGCGAGGCAGATTTCTGGTCAATGGAGATGGCGGGGCTCAGACCCTCAATGACATCCACATCTGGTTTATCCATCTGCCCAAGAAACTGACGGGCATAAGCAGAAAGGCTCTCAACGTATCGGCGTTGCCCCTCGGCATAAATGGTGTCAAAGGCAAGGGAACTCTTGCCGCTGCCAGACAGACCGGTGAAAACAATGAGCTTGTCACGGGGCAGTTCAAGACTGATGTTCTTCAGATTGTGTTCACGAGCTCCGCGAACGATGATTTTGTCAGCCACGTAATGAGGCTACTCAACCGTCACTTAGCGTCACGAAGTTCGCGTCGCAGGTCATTGATTTCATCCCTGAGACGTGCGGCATACTCAAATTTGAGGTCTGTTGCGGCGTCGTTCATCTCTTGCTCGAGAGTCTGGATCAGTCGTTGCAATTCCTGCTGAGGAAGGGACTTAATCTCGGCCTTGACCTTGTCTCGCTCACGATTTCGTCGCTGACCCTTGCCAGGCACTGGCGCAGTGCCGTCCCCTCCAGTGATGACTGAGAGAATGTCTCCCACTGCCTTGCGAATCGTCTGAGGATTAATCCCATGTTCCAGGTTGTAGGCAATCTGCGTTTCACGACGACGCCGTGTCTCCCCAATTGCGCGTTCCATAGATGGCGTGATCTTGTCGGCATACATCACCACTTGTCCCGCGACATTTCTGGCAGCACGTCCAATCATCTGAATAAGAGATGTCTCACTGCGGAGGAATCCTTCCTTGTCCGCGTCGAGAATTGCGACGAGCGAAACTTCCGGCAAGTCCAAGCCTTCACGGAGCAAGTTGATGCCAACAAGAACGTCGAACTCACCGAGGCGAAGCCCGCGGAGAATCTCAATGCGTTGCAGGGTGTCAATGTTGCTGTGGAGATACCGCACATTGAGCCCTTGCTCGAGCAGATACTCCGTAAGATCCTCAGCCATCTTCTTTGTCAGCGTGGTGATGAGAACTCGGTCTCCAATTTCAATACGACCTCGCACCATTTCAATGATGTCGTCAATCTGACCCTTGCTCGGACGAACAATCACCTCAGGATCAACAAGACCAGTTGGGCGAACAATCTGCTCAACGACTTTTGTACTGTGCTTCAATTCAAACGGGGCAGGCGTTGCCGACATGAAGATGCACTGATTAATGCGTTCAATCGTTTCCTCAAAACGAAGAGGGCGGTTTTCCTTGGCGCTGGGCAGTCGGAAACCGTGCTCCACCAATGTCTCTTTACGACTTCTGTCTCCTGCAAACTGGGCATGCAACTGCGGAACAGCGACGTGGCTCTCATCGATAATCAACAAGAAATCTTTCGGGAAATAGTCCAGCAAGGTGAATGGAGGTTGCCCAGGTTCACGACCATCGATGTGCATCGAGTAGTTCTCAATGCCGTTGCAGTAGCCCATCTCTTGGATCATCTCGAGGTCGTACTGCGTTCTCATTCGCAGACGTTGAGCCTCTAACAGCTTTCCCTGCGATTCGAAGAGTGCCAGCTGTTCCTGCAATTCCTTCTCGATACCTGCAACAGCGCGACGCAACCTGTCATCACCAGCAACATAGTGAGTTGCCGGAAACACAACGATCTCGCTCAGCTCTTGCAACGTCTCGCCGGTCAGAACATCAATCATCGTGATGCGGTCGACTGTGTCGCCAAACATCTCGATGCGCAGAACATTCTCTTCATAGGCAGGATGAATCTCTACGGTGTCTCCGCGGACACGGAAGTTTCCTCGACCCAATGTCATGTCGTTACGGTCGTATTGCAGGTCCACCATTCGACGCAGAATGCTGCGTTGGTCATAATCGACACCTACATGAAGCTCAAGAAGTTGCCCTCGATACTCTTCAGGGTCTCCCATGCCGTAAATACACGACACACTGGCGACCACGATTGTGTCGTTACGCGTCAAAAGCGCTGCAGTAGCTGAATGTCGAAGGCGATCAATTTCTTCATTGACGGATGAATCCTTCTCAATGAATGTGTCGCTCGAAGGGATATAGGCCTCAGGCTGGTAGTAGTCGTAGTAGCTAACAAAGAACTCCACACGATTATTCGGGAAGAACTCTTTCATCTCTGAAGCCAACTGTGCAGCGAGACTCTTGTTCGGCGCGAGGATGAGAGTCGCTCGCTGGGTCTTCTCAATAGTCCAAGCGATTGTTGCCGATTTGCCTGAGCCCGTGATGCCGAGAAGTGTCTGGAAGCGTTCTCCCGCTTCGATGCCCGCGCTTAATTCAGCGATGGCGGTCGGTTGATCTCCTGCTGGTTCAAAGTGAGAAACAACTTCAAATGCCGGCATGGAATGAATCGTACCGACAGCAGGTGTCAGGAATCCTTGTTTGAAGAGGTCTTGCTCTCACGAGTACCTGCATCTTCAGTTGCAGGGGGTAGTTGTTGAGCCCACTGCCACACCGCGTCCACCTGTACTTGCAAGGACTCCAAATCTCCGGAGTTGTCAATCACTTGATCGGCAATCTTTGCTCGCTCCTCGCGCGTTGCCTGTTTTGCAATCACGGCCCTCGCGTCTTCTTCCTTCATTCCTCGGAACTCACCGAGACGAGCCACTTGCACTTCCACAGGAACGTCAACGACGACAATGCCGCACAAGCCTTTACGCGGGTTCTCTGTCAGAAGTGGAATGTCGAGAATGACCACCTTGTCGGTGTTGCGCACTTCTTCCATTCGGCGGTCCATCTCCTTGGCGACAGCGGGATGAACGATCTTGTTCAGGTCTTTCAGTGCGTCAGCATCACTAAACGCGATGTTGCGAAGTTCTTCGCGGATGAGAGAACCATCAGCAGCAATGATGTGAGCACCAAAGCGTTCGGCCAACACAGTAAGCAACGGCTCACCAGGTTGCTGCAGTTCACGCGTAATGGCGTCTGCATCAATGATCACGGCACCACGTTTCGCCAATAATGACGAAACAGTGGATTTGCCGGAACCAATCCCGCCGGTGAGCCCGATCAGGATCATGAGATCAGAGAGGTCTAGGCCTGCTCAGCTTCAGGTGCTGCAGGTGCTGCACCCTCTTCGCCAGGCTGACCGTATTCCTTGTAGTACTCAGCCCATGCAGCTTCACGCTCGGTGTCATCGCCACCGACCCAGTTGCCATGCTCATCAACGTCGAACTGACCTTGGTATTCAGCGGCGAGTTCGCCACCTTCAGCAGCCTGCTTGATGGAGATTGAGATACGACGACGTGCAAGGTCGAGGTCAATGATCTTGACCCAGAGCTCTTCACCCGGAGCAACAACTTGCTCGGCTGATTCAACGTGATGTGCGGACATTTCGGAGATGTGAACAAGACCTTCGATGCCATCGCCCACCTGGACGAATGCACCGAATGGCACAAGCTTCGTCACGCGGCCGTAGACCAACTGGCCCACTTCGTGGCTGCCAGCAAACTCTTGCCATGGATCCTGCTGCGTTGCCTTGAGAGAGAGGCTGATGCGCTCGCGGCTGAAGTCAACGTCGAGAACTTGAACTGTGACTTCGTCACCGATCTGGACAACCTGTGATGGGTGCTCAACATGCTTCCAAGAAAGCTCAGACACGTGAATGAGTCCGTCCATGCCACCGAGATCGACGAACGCACCGAATGCGACAACCGAAGAAATCTTTCCGTGACGAATTTCGCCAGACTTGAGATTGTTGAGGAAGTCGTCGCGAGTTTCCTTCTGGTTCTCTTCGAGGAATGCACGACGAGAAAGAACGACATTGTTGCGGTTGCGATCGAGCTCGATGATCTTGGCGTCGATTGTCATACCGATGTATGGCTGAAGGTCACGAACGCGACGAAGTTCAACAAGAGATGCAGGAAGGAATCCGCGAAGTCCGATGTCGACGATGAGTCCACCCTTGACAACTTCGATGACGGTTCCGTGAACAACGCCTTCTTCTTCCTTCTTCTTTTCGATTTCGCCCCAGGCCTTTTCGTACTGTGCGCGCTTCTTGGAAAGAACGAGGCGACCCTCTTTGTCTTCAAGAGTAAGAACAAGAGCTTCAACTTTTTCGCCGAGCTTCACAACATCGTGCGGGTTGACATCATTCTTGATTGCAAGTTCACGTGTTGGGATGACGCCTTCGGTCTTGTAACCGAATTCAAGGAGCACTCCGTCGCGATCGATCTTGACGACGGTGCCTGTTACAAGCTGACCATCTTTGAGTTCCACCATGGTGCCTTCAATGGCATCTGCGAAGGTGGTGGGGAGATCACGCTCTGTGATCTGACGAGGGGTGTAGTTGCCTTCCGCGTCGAAGGTTCCCATAGGGGCGGAAGTGAGTGCTGCGTCGGACAAGGAAGTAAGTCTTTCGAAATGGATAGGTAGGTATCGATGAAACCCGCTAACGGGTACCCATCCGACGGACGGGCGTTGCAAACGCTACCACCAGAAATTCGGAACTCTCAGTGGTCGCCGGGCCCTCTGCATAGCCCCCTGGGTCGACGCTGGAAATGCTGTGGGGCTCGAAATCGCAGACCGACAACATGAGCCGCAACTCGCGTGGCGTATAGCACCCTGTCCACAAATCAACTGTCTGGGCGGCACCCTCCTGGTTACGTATCTCAGTGACCTCGTGGCTGACACCTGTTCCTGCATTGAATGACGCCTGCTCAAAATATTTCACCGCAAAATAAGCGTTGAACGCCGACAAAGCCAGCCCACCGCCGTCCTTTAAGGCCCGCCGAATTCCCTTCAACACATCAACGTCTTGACCATTCGCCGTCATCAAGCCAAATGCCCCCTGGCACAGGCAAATGGCCGCATCAAATTCGGCCTCGAATGTAAGAGCGCGGGCATCCATGCGCTCAAATGTCGCACCAGGTGGTGCGGAGTCATTCGCTAGATCTACAAACGTTTGGCTGATATCAATTCCGTGAACGGTGATTCCCCTACGAGCCAGTTCATAGGCATGGCGACCCGGCCCACACCCCACGTCCAGAACACGCATTCCTGCCTTCAGATTGAGCATTGAAATGATGTGGTCGACTTCCTGAACTGTTCCCTTTGTGAACGAGTACCGCAGATATGCCGAGCCCATGTGATCGGCCATTGGCTCAAACCAGTGAGAACCCACTTCACTCGTCATTGCGACTAGCCCTTAGCGTCGGCCCACGTAGGACCCCAAGCAGCATTTACCTCGAGCGGTACGACCAACTCTGCCGCAGACTTCATGATGTCAAGCACTAGCGGACCCACTAGTTCCTTTTCGTCATCAGGTACTTCGACAATGACTTCGTCATGCACCTGAAGGACAACTCGTGCTCGCACCCCGGCCTTGACCAATGCCTTATCAATTCTCACTAACGCAATCTTGAAAATGTCAGCAGCAAGACCCTGAATCGCAGCATTCATCGCTTGCCGTTCTCCAGCTTGACGAATGCGGAAGTTGTCACTCATCAACTCTTCGATATGACGACGACGTCCGAACAATGTTTCGGTGTACCCCACTTGTCGTGCCTGATGGATTGCATCATCCATGTATTGCTTGACGTTAGGAAACGCTTCAAAGTACGCATTGAGAATTCTTGATGCTTCATCAACAGGAATAGCTAGCCGTTGGCTCAAGCCGTACGCCTCCATGCCGTAAGCAAGACCATATGAAACCATCTTCGCTTTTGATCTCTGATCATGAGAGACATCAGTTGGCTTTACACCAAACACACGAGCTGCAGTCGACGTGTGAATGTCCTCGCCTGCTTGGAACGCAGAAACAAGACCAGGGTCATTCGCCAGGTGAGCAATGCAACGCAATTCGATTTGGTTGTAGTCCGCTACCAAAAGAGACCAACCTTGTGGTGCGACGAACGCTGTGCGGAAAACGCGACCCTCATCACTGCGAACGGGAATGTTATGGAGGTTTGGCTTATCACTACTCAAACGACCTGTTCGTGCCACCGTTTGGTTGAAGGTGGCGTGAATACGACCATCGTCAGCAATCTCGTTCAACAAACCTTCACCATATGTAGAGCGAAGTTTTTCAATCTCTCGATAACGAAGAAGTGGTCCAATGAACTCTGGCCATTCATCATGCAACTTTTCAAGAGTCGCAGCATCAGTGCTGTAACCAGTCTTGGTTTTCTTGCCTGGCGTCAATCCCTTATCTGTATACAGAATCTCGCGGAGCTGTGTTGGTGAATTGACGTTGAACTCTCGACCAGCAATCTCACGAAGAGACGCAGCAAGCGTCGTTGTTTCTTCCGCAAGTCGATCACGAATGCTTTCCAAAGCTTTCTTGTCAACACCAACACCGACACTCTCCATCTTGGCCAATACATGGACAAGCGGATTCTCCATCTGGTTGTACAAGTCAGTGTTTGCGATGTTCTTAAGTTGTGCAGTGAGAACGGGCTTCAGGGCAGCCACAAAAAGTGCAGCCTCTGCCGTCGCCCGAACATTGTCGTCATCTGATTGACCACCAAAGTCGAACTGGCCAGAAGCCTCCGCAGCAGCAGCAGGAGCACTGCCAAGAAACGACAGCGAAACATCAGACAACGAGTAACTCGATCGTGATGGGTCAATGAGATACGCCGCAATGGATGTGTCAAGACGCAGTGCAGTGATGTCGATGTTGTCTGCCAGCAATGACCGCATTGCACTCTTTGCATCGTGCATCACTACAGAAGGTGCTGACGCCAAAAGACGCGACACCTTCTCGGAGAGGAACACCTCACGCGGAAGATAGGCAACCGAACCACGTCCTGCATCGAGAACAACAGCGATTCCATCTACTTCGCTTCGCCCAGGTTCACCAACGAAACGAGCGGCAATTGTCAGTTCAATCAGTGAAGAAAGTGCCGCTAGGGCTTTCGCTTCCGTATCCAGAACTTCCACATCATTGAGAACAACGCTCACCACTGGGGTCTCTGTGGAAGAAATCTCGACGGTCTCACCTCGAGTGGACCAACCATTGTTCTTAATGGTGTCGTTCAGACGGCGACCCATTGTTTTGAACTCAAGAAAATCAAACATCTTCATTGTCGCGCCCACATCAGGCATGGGTGCGAGTGCATTGAGATCGATCTCGACGGGAACATCACGCTTCAACACCATGATGGCGGCGTTACGAATCACTCGTTCGCCATGTTCGAGCAATCCGGCTTTCAGTTTTGGTGTCTGCGCCTCTGCAGCAGCAACTACGTCATGAATATTGCCGTACTGATTGATCAGCTTTGCTGCAGTCTTTTCTCCGACGCCAGGAATACCGTCGAGGTTGTCACTGGGATCTCCACGAAGAGCTGCATAGTCGGCGTATTGCGCCGGGGTGACACCGGTGCGCTCCAAAATTCCGGCTTCGTCATACAACGCATAATCGCTAACGCCGCGCTTGTTGTACAAAACACGGATGTGCGGATCCTGCACCAATTGATAACTGTCGCGATCGCCCGTCACGACGATGATGTCGTGACCTTGATCATTTGCATGCGTGGCGAGAGTCGCAATGATGTCGTCACCCTCATAACCCGCCATCTCAAACCACTTAATTCCCATCGCATCAAGAAGTTCCCGAATGATTCCCAGTTGTTGAATCAAGATCTCTGGCGCCTTGTCCCGCTGTGCCTTGTATTCAGGAATCGCTTCGTGACGGAAAGTTGGCTCGGGACGGTCGAACACAACAGCGATGCCGTCTGGATTGTGATCCTTCACCAATGTCAACAACATCGTGGTGAAGCCATACACCGAGTTCGTGACCTGGCCACTCGCATTGGTCATGTCGTCGGGCAACGCAAAGAAAGCACGGTATGCGAGTGAGTTTCCATCGAGAGCCATCAAAAGCATGTCGCTCCCCTATCTATATCTATTCGGGACGAAGTTCACCAGAGACAACCATGTCGGCAACAGCCTTCATTGTTGTGCGGTGATTCATCGCGCCGCGTTGAATGAATCCGTACGAATCAGCTTCAGACATCTTGAACTGGTCGATGAGAATTCCTTTGGCTCTATCAATGGACTTACGAGCCTCAAGTTGTTCGCCGAGAACTTCCACCTCACCATTGAGTGCTTGCATCTCACGAAAACGACCAATGGCGACTTCGATGGCAGGAATCAGATCACTCTTCTGGAACGGCTTCACCAGATAAGCAAGCGCACCAGCATCACGGGCCTCTTCAATAATCTCTCGCTGACTAAACGCTGTAAGAACAAGAACTCCACAGATGCGATCCTTGGTGATGAGACGTGCGGCCTCAAGACCATCCATGCCCGGCATCTTGATATCAAGAATGGCGAGATCAGGTCTGTGCTCTCGAACAAGGTCAACCGCTTTGTCGCCGCGGCCAGTCTCGCCGACAACGATGTAGCCCTCTTCTTCGAGGGTCTCTTTCAAGTCGAGACGAATGATCGCCTCATCCTCAGCAATCACAACACGAATACTCATCGAGTGGACTCCTTCATTCGGTCGAGCAGATCATCAATCTTTGCCTGTACCTCACCAATTTCAACCACCAACTGATCATGATGCTTGACAATTGTGTCCGCATGGCGCTTGGCTTCACGATATTCCTGGTCTGCCAAGGGGGTTTCTGAGACCAAAGCCCGTAGAGATAACTCATCGGCATCGTCCACAAGCTGAGACATTTGGTCCTTTACGACAAGCAATTCTGTCTGCAGTTCCTTGAGGCGGCCCGAAGCTGAAGACAGGCGCCTATGGAGAAATCGTTGACCCATACCTGTCAGTGTATGAATCACCTGGGTGCCCGAGGTGGGACTCGAACCCACACGCCCTTCCGGACAACGGATTTTGAGTCCGTCGCGTCTGCCATTCCGCCACTCGGGCCAGGAGCAGAAGAGCGTATCGGCGAAGACACCTCCCGCCCTACTTAGTGGTAACAGTCCTGCCACCATGCTCCCGTCTAAGGTTTTTTCACCATGCTCGCGTTCACATTCCCTGGCCAAGGCTCTCAGCGTCCCGGTATGGGTCGTCCTTGGGTCGGTCATGACAGCTGGGAATTGGTCGACGAAGCCTCAGATGTAGCAGGCAAAGATGTTGGCGCCTTGCTCCTTGATGCAGACGCTGAAGTACTCAAAGACACTCGCAATGCACAACTCACAACGTTTGTGTCTTCGTTGATGGTGCTCGATGCTGTCGAGAGACTGGGTATCGAACCAAGTTTCTGTGCTGGGCACAGTTTGGGTGAATACACCGCGTTGACAGCCACTGGCGCATTGTCCTTTGAAGATGGAGTTCGTCTTGTTGTCGAGCGCGCCGATGCAATGCATGAGGCAGGCTTAGCAAGCCCCGGCACAATGGCTGCCGTTCTGGGCCTTGATGATGATCTCGTCGAAGTTGCCTGTCGGCGCGCCGATGCGGAGGTGTGGGTCGCCAACTTCAATGCTCCCGGACAAGTTGTGATTGCTGGTTCCCCTGCTGGTGTTGCATCCGCCGGTGAACACGCCAAAGAACTCGGAGCGAAGAAAATCATGCCGCTTCAGGTGTCGGGTGCTTTCCATACGCCATTCATGACTGCTGCCAGAGATCGACTCCGCAACGCCATTGCACTCGCTTCACCACGCGATGTTGAAGTTCCAGTGATTTCAAATGTTGATGCAATTGCGCATTCTTCTGGCGAGGAATGGTCATCACTCTTGTCTGCGCAGCTTTCAAGTCCTGTTCGTTGGAAGCATTGTTTATTGACAATGCAGGAACTGGGCGTCACTGGTTTTGTCGAGTTAGGGCCAGGTGGTGTTCTCACCGGCATGGCCAAGCGCACCGTTGACGACGCACGAACCATTTCAGTTTCTACGCCGGAAGAACTCGACAAACTCATCGAATGGGTGAACGCGTCTTCACCAACTGGCGCAGCCCAACTCGAGGGCGAGCATCTTTTTGCTGTTGAACGATTAGTCGTCAGCCCATCTGCAGGTCTTTTTAGTCCCGAATCATCAGTCACAATTGGATCTCACATCAGTGTTGGCCACGTCATTGGTGTTGTTGGTGAAACCGAAGTACGTTCACCATTTGCCGGAGTTATTCAGAACTTCATTGCCGTTGAAGGTGAACGAGTCACAGCTCACCAACCAATCGCCTGGCTTCGTTCGGTCTAGTAGGGAGACAAACAATGCCAAAGATTCCCGCAAATGTTCGAGGTGCGCGCTTCACAGGCTGGGGCACAGCTCTTGGTCACGAGACAGTCACGAACGATGATCTAGCTAAGACAATTGACACAAGTGATGAGTGGGTCCGTGAACGCACCGGCATCCATCGCCGACATATTGGCGGATCGACTGCCGAACTGAGCATCCTGAGCGGATCAGCTGCCCTCCAGATGGCCGGCATTGACCCCACGTCAATTGATGCACTGGTCCTTGCAACAACGACACCCGACAGAACTGTTCCTGCAACATCTGCAACTGTGCAGCATGCGCTTGGTCTTCGTTGCGGTGCCTTCGATATCAATGCAGCATGCTCGGGTTTCGTGTACGGATTAGTCAATGCTCATGGGCTCATCGCCATGGGCGCAGAGCGCATTCTTCTCATTGGCACTGACACATTGCGACGCATTACCGACTGGACCGATCGCAACACAGCGATTCTGTTTGCCGATGGTTCGGGGGCGGCCGTTCTTGAAGCAACGAGCGGCCAAGGTCAACTTCTCGGCTGGGATCTTGACGCCGATGGCTCTGCCGAAGAACTCTTGTACTCAAACATTGGAGAGACACTCCACATGGACGGCAAAGAAGTGTTTCGTCGTGCGGTCCGCATCATGGTCGACAGTGCACAAAAGTCCATGGCACATGCAGGCGTCACCGCCGACCAAATCAATGTCATCGTTCCCCACCAAGCGAACATTCGCATCATCTCTGCCGCATGCGAGCGTCTCGGTATCTCAATGGATCGCGCCTCTGTTGTCATTCATGAAACGGGCAACACCTCGTCTGCATCAATTCCTCTCGCACTGTTTGGCGACTTTGATCAAACCAAGCCAAAAGAAGGCGACCTGGTTCTTCTCGTCGGATTTGGTGCAGGCATGACTGCTGCGAGTGCAATTCTCGAATGGGGCGCGCAATGAGTCGCGTTGTCCTCATCACCGGCGGATCACGCGGCATCGGTCTTGCGTGCGCCCAACGTTTCGCTCAACTCGGGGACAAGGTTGCAGTCACATACAACTCATCTCCTCCACCGCCTGAGTTCTTTGGTGTCAAGTGTGATGTCACAGATACCGCACAGGTAGATGCTGCATTCAAAGCAGTGGAAGAACATTTTGGTCCCGTTGAGATTTTAGTTTCAAACGCCGGCATCACAAAGGACACTTTGCTGCTTCGCATGAGCGAGGCCGACTTCTCCAATGTGGTTGACGCAAATCTCACCGCTGCTTTTCGCGTGGTGAAGCGAGCAACGCAAGGAATGCTGAAAGCACGCAAGGGCCGCATCATCTTGATGTCGTCCGTTGTTGGTTTACTCGGTTCCGCAGGACAAGCTAATTACGCAGCCTCTAAAGCAGGTCTCGTTGGTTTTGCTCGGTCGCTGGCTCGCGAACTCGGCTCCCGCAGCATCACCGTGAACGTTGTAGCTCCAGGTCCAGTTGCCACAGATATGACTGCAGCTCTCGGCGAGGATCGACTCAAGGAATTGACGTCCGCAGTACCCCTCAACCGAATGGCGACGCCAGAAGAAATCGCAGGTGTTGTGGCATTTCTCGCAGGTGATGACGGCGCATACATCACTGGAGCCGTTATTCCTGTTGATGGCGGCTTAGGTATGGGTCACTAAACCCTTCAAAACACCGTCTTGACTAAGGTCATTGTGCGAAAATAGAACTCAAATCAAGGAGAAATTATGAGCAACGAAAATTTTGATCGTTTTGTGAAGTGTGCAGTGGAGACGTTGTCCGTCGACGCATCGAAGGTCACCATGGAAGCAAGTTTTGCCGACGACCTGGATGCAGACTCACTTGATGTTGTTGAACTCGTCATGGCACTTGAAGAAGAGTTCGGCATTGAAGTCCCTGAAGAAGAATTGGCTGACGTAACTACCGTCGGTCAAGCTTTCGCCATCATCACCGGCAAACTCTAAACAGGACTACTCCCCCGTCATGAATGGCTCAGGTCATCGCGTAGCTATTACTGGTCTTGGCGTCATCGCCCCTTGTGGCTCTGGCAAAGAGAACTATTGGAAGGGTCTCTTCGGACCTGGAATCAATGGCACTACGTCGCTCACCATCGACGACTGGGATCCACTTCCTTATTTCCCTGGACCGAAGGAAGCTCGTCGTGCAGATCGCGTGGAGCAATTTGCTCTCGCAGCTGCTGCCGAGGCATTCGAGCAAGCGGGTGACGTCGGCGTAGATCCATCGAGATTTGGAACGATCTTTGCCACAGGCATTGGCGGGCTACACACCCTCGAAGAACAAGTGCAGATTCGTCTGGAAAAGGGCGATCGCCGTGTCTCTCCTTTCCTTGTTCCGATGATGATGGCAAATGCTTCCGGCGCTGCCATCTCAATGAAGTACGGCCTACAAGGTCCGAACGAAACCATCTGCACCGCATGTGCCGCTGGTACGCACGCTCTCGGGTACGCAGCTCGTTTGATTGCGTGGGGTCGTTGTGACGCTGTGGCATCGGGTGGTTCAGAGTGTGCCGCCACCGCAACGTCTCTTGCAGGCTTTGGGAACATGACTGCCCTCTCATCCACTGGCGAGTCGATGCCCTTTGACGAGCGTCGCAATGGCTTCGTCATGGGTGAAGGTGCAGCCGTCTTCATCCTCGAGCGTTACGACCTTGCAGTCGCACGTGGCGCAACAATCCTCGGTGAGATTCTCGGAGCTGGCAGCAATGCCGATGCTCACCACATCACTGCTCCCTCACCTGGCGGCACTGGAGCTATCAAGTGCATTCACCTTGCGCTTGACGAAGCAGGACTGTCTCCCGCTGATATCGCTCTTGTCAATGCACATGGAACTTCGACACCACTGAACGACGCAGCCGAAGCGCAGGCCGTCACAGAGGTATTCGGAGCAAAGGCTGTTCCAGTCACTAGCGGTAAGGGCGTCACTGGTCATGCACTTGGTGCCGCTGGAGCTCTCGAAGCAGCGCAGGTACTTCTCTCGTTCCAGCACAAGATCATTCCTCCCACTGCGGGAACAACAGTCCTCGACCCAACGATGAGCATTGACCTCGTCATCGGCGAAGGTCGTGAATGGACTCCTGGCCCTGCTATCTCCAACAACTTTGGTTTTGGTGGACACAACGGGTCCATCATCATCGCCCCAGCGTCCTAAAGGGCCACCCAACGCTCTCTCGTCATTGACCAAAGGCAAGCAATTCCAACGTCTCCTGGAGACAGAGGATCACGAGCTTCCTCAGACCGAGACTCGAATCTCAGTTTCTCTGGCACTCGGCGAGATTTCACATTTGCCTTGTCATGCAGGATCTGCACTTCCTGAACTTCTGGGAGAGTAAATGCCGTCTCAACCAATGCACGAGTGCTGCGCGTTGCAATCCCCTCTCCACACGCATCGGACTTCACCCAATAGCCAATTTCTAACTGACCATCGGTGCCACGAAGATGAAGGCCTGTGCTGCCGACAATGTTTCCGTTGCGAAAAATTCCCATCACGAACTCAGCACCCTCATCCCAATCTTGTCGCCATCCATTAATCAGATCAGCACGGCGACTCAATGTCAGAGGCTCAAATTTTGCCCACGGCATCCATGGCTCAAGTTCAGGGAGACTAGAAACAATCGCTTCACCTAAATAGTGAGCATCCGTCATCTCGTAACAACGAAGCTCCAAGTCGCCAATCACTATTCGACGAGGTACTTCAGTTTTTAGCCAAGTCATGATGGCAGGCTAATCAACTTCAGATTTTCAATTCCGAAGAATTAGCGGTCGGCGAACACGAACATCAGGTCAAGTTCGCAGGCCACTTCGCCATTCACCAATGCTCGGCCCGAACCCTTGCCAGCGCGCGCGCTGATACGACCGAGTTCGGCCTGAAGTTCCAGTTCATCGCCTGGCACAACTTGACGACGAAAACGGGCGCCATCAATGCCACCGAACAACGGCAACTTCGTCGAGAACTCAGGCTTCACAAGAAGTGCATACGCGCCGAGTTGCGCAATCGCCTCACACATCAAGACACCAGGCAACGTTGGTCGACCTGGGAAGTGTCCTGAGAAGAACCACTCATCACCAGTGAGCTGCCAGTGCCCTACTGCCTTCACACCTGGCTCTAAAGCACTGATGCGATCAATAAACAGGAAGGGTGATCGATGTGGCAACACATCAATGGGAGCGGGAAAATCACTCACTTGCCGAGGGCCTTCAAAAGGTTCTTCGGGGTATCAGCAGGTGAAATCTTGTACCACGCCTCGAGGACTACGCCGTCCTGAATCAGAAACGCCGAACGCTCAATTCCCATGTACTTACGTCCGTACATCGACTTTTCTTTCCACACTTTGAAAGCTTCGGCCACGACATGTTCCGTGTCTGCCAGCAAAGGGAAGCCCAGCTCATACTTGTCGTCGAACTTCTTCTGCTTCTCTGGCTTATCAGGACTGATACCGATGATGGCTGTGCGTCCGATGTCGGGCTTGATGTCTCGAAGCGCGCACGACTGAGTGGTGCAGCCAGGCGTATCGGCCTTCGGATAGAAGTACACGAGGATCTTCTTTTTCCCCTGAGCCGCCAGTGACCAGGGCTTTCCGTTCTGGTCAAGTAACTCGATCTTGGGTGCTTTGGAGCCTTGCTTCAACATGGCTCAAGATTACTTCGCTCGACGCAACCCATACCCATAGAAGCCACCCTTTGGACGGGCATGAGCGTGGTAGTGGTCAGGAATTGTGCGCATGTTGTTGTCGATACGCATCTCAAAGTCGAAGAACTCCTCAACGACCTTCTCCAACTTCTCATGCAGGCGGGTCTTCACCTCGTCGGATGGGATCGCATTGTGCTCTCGCCATACAACCATCGGTACTGCGCATGATTCACACTCAGCGATCCAACATTCGTCATCTTCGTAGAACCATTCAGACATTCGTGCTGCTTCGCACAATTCACATCCGCCGGAACCAAAAATACTCATGTCACCATTGAGTGTTGTCGAGGGCTTCACGCACCTCGCGCACATACGCGCCGACAGCGTCTGGGCCGCCTTCCATCATGCGACGAACAACAGAAGCTCCCATAATCACTCCATCGGCGACACGGCTGGCTTCCACGGCCTGCTCAGCGTTCGACACACCCACACCGACAAGCACGGGCTTTGTTGTCACTTTCATGACGCGTGCGGCTAAGGCAGTTGCTGTGCCGGCAAGTGTGGCTCGCTCGCCTGTTACTCCAAGTAATCCCACTGAATACACGAAACCACGGGCACGTTCCGTGACTCGCGGCAAACGCTCATCAGGAGCCGTTGGCGCCGCAAGCATGACTGTCTCAATACCTGCTTCATCTGCTGCAGCCGTCCACGGACCAGATTCCTCAAGCGGGAGATCAGGAACGATTGCAGCGGAGATTCCTGCTGCGGCCAGGTCAGAAGCAAAACGCTTCTCGCCCGCGTGAAACACCGTGTTGTAATAACACATCACTGCCAAAGGAATACCGACATCCAATGTCCGTACTTCATGAAGAATCGACAACGGTGTCGTACCAGCTTCAAGTGACACCTGAGATGCCTGCTGAATGATGGGGCCATCCATCACGGGGTCAGAGAAGGGAATACCAATCTCCACTGCATCGGCACCATTGGCTGCACACGCACGAATGGCGTCCACCCATCCTGGATATCCACCAGTGATGTATGGAACAAGACACTTTCCGCCTGAATCAATTCGAGCGCGAAGAGCCGTCTCTAGGCGACCGCTCACTTCATCCCGCCCAAGATGTTCATCATCTGACCGACATCCTTGTCACCGCGACCAGACAAGTTCATGAGAACAGTCTTTCCCTGCATTTTCGGAGCCTCACGGATAATCCATGCCATGGCATGTGCACATTCAAGAGCAGGAATAATTCCCTCAGCACGCGACATGACTTGGAACGCACTGATCACTTCATCATCGGTGACTGTCGGGTACTCCGAACGACCAATCGATGCAAGGTATGAGTGCTCAGGCCCGACGCCTGGGTAATCAAGGCCAGCAGAGATGCTGTGTGCTTCTGCAACCTGACCATGCTCGTCTTGCATGAGGTAACTCTTCATACCGTGCACGACTCCGGGTTGACCACGTCCGACAGCTGCTCCACCGGCTGGTTCAACACCAATCAAGCGAGCAGGAGTGTCAACAAAACCCGAGAAGATGCCCATTGCGTTTGAACCGCCACCGACACAAGCAACAACGAAGTCTGGATTGGTGCCGAGTAATTCATTGCATTGTGTAAAAGCCTCGTCACCGATGACACGGTGAAACTGCCGAACCATATACGGATACGGGTGAGGACCCATGACAGAACCGAGGCAATAGTGTGTCGACTCAACTGTTGCAACCCAATCACGCATTGCTTCATTGACTGCATCTTTGAGAGTTTGGCTTCCAGACGTCACTGCTTCAACTTCTGAACCAAGAAGACGCATTCGGAACACATTCAACTCTTGACGGGCAACATCAACCGCACCCATGTAGACCTTGCATTCAAGACCCATCAACGCAGCCGCGGTCGCAGAGGCAACTCCGTGCTGACCCGCACCCGTTTCCGCAACGATGCGCTTCTTGCCCATGCGCTTCGCCAACAATGTCTGACCAATCACATTGTTGATCTTGTGTGACCCTGTGTGATTCAAATCTTCGCGTTTGAGAATCAGGCGAATACCCAACTGCTCACTGAGGTTATGACACTCCGTCATCATGCTGGGTCGGCCCGCATACTCATGCAGTACTTCGTCTAGTTCTTTGCGAAATGAGGGATCAGCCCATGCATCGACGAAGGCGGCTTCCAATTCTTGACACGCAGGAATCAGTGTCTCAGGAACGAAGCGACCGCCGAACTCGCCGAAGCGGCCGTCGGCACCGGGGGTGACCATGATGCTCATACCTAGATTTCACCACGAATCAGTGGGATTTCCCCTACTGATTGCAAGTGACTTCTACTCGTGCATCCAGTCATAGGGGGCTTTGACGCCTCCGTCGTAGTCCGTCGGGGCTGCAGAACGCGCTGCCTCGATGAATCTCTTCATCAAGATCGGATCTTTCTTGCCCGGCGACGCCTCGACGCCACTGCTCACATCAACCCCAAAAGGACGAACCTGGGCGATCCCTGCCGCGACATTGTCCGCGGTGAGTCCCCCCGCAAGAATCACATTCAGCCCCTCGGGTAACTCCCCCGCAAGGCTCCAATCAAATACCTTGCCAGAGCCAGGTGCAGGAGCATCCACAAGCACCATGGACGTGCCGAAAGTGTTCGCTCGTACAGCGTCAACTGAACCGGCGCTGACAGCTTTAATCACTGTTCTGATGTGTTGTGAAACGTAGGCAACATCATCAGGGGTCTCGTGACCATGTAACTGAACTGCTCGAAGCCCTGCCGACTGAGTCATTTCTACAACACGTTTTGGATGTTCATCACGGAAAACACCAACAGTCAAAATCTCAGCTGGGAGGCGCCGCGTGATGTCGTACACCTTTTGTACCGCAATCTGACGAACAGACGGCGCGAAAACAAAGCCCAGCGCATCTGCCCCAAGAGCTACTGCCAACAGGGCATCATCCTCGCTCGTGATTCCACAAATTTTGACGAACATTAAGAGTCACGGTACTCCTAATTCGAACTCAGGTTGAGCAATTAATCAACGCACAATTCGGTGAGCGCACGAGCAGGATCCTCTGCCGTCACCAGGTGCTCGCCTACAAGAACGGCGTCGTACCCTGCGGCTCTCAGTGCCACAGCATCTTCTCGACCTCGCACACCCGACTCAGCAACTTTCACGAGATGCGACGGAATGAGCGAACCCATACGTACTGCACGCTCTTGGTCAACCTTGAATGTGACCAGATCTCTCTGGTTCACACCAATCAGAGTTGCTCCAGCATCGACAGCAATTGCCAGCTCCGTCTCGTCATGCACTTCCACAAGTGCATCGATATCGATTCTGCGAGCCAATGCAAGGAAGTCTGACAACTCTTCGGAACTGAGAGCCGCAGCAATCAACAACACACAGTCGGCCCCCATGATGCGCGCATCACATACGTCACGCGCATCAACAGTAAAGTCCTTACGAATCACCGGCAGTGAACATGCGTTGCGCGCTGTCTGCAAGTCGGCCACAGAGCCACCAAAGTGCGGCTCATCGGTCAACACCGACAAACACGACGCTCCACCCAATTGATAGTTCATCGCCATCACTGATGCGTCCATCTCGGCGTTGAGGTCACCCTTTGATGGCGAGCGACGTTTGATCTCAGCGATGACAGCCAAATGTGGCGTTAATGAAATTGCATTCGCAAAACCACGAGGTGGTGCACACGACATCGCTTCATCAATGAGCGCCTCAAGTACACGAGCGTCGGATGCTGCACGAGCGCGATGAAACTCAAGAATGTTGTCGAGATATGTGCGGGCCATCAGAAAAGATGAACCGATCCGGCGGGATCAGAACCCTTTGCCACCGAGTGGCGTCATGACATGGAATTCTGGAGCTCCACCGAAGAGACCACCAATCATTGGACCTAACTGCTTGAACCAATCAGAACCCATGTGTGCATCCATGTCGGCTTGCGTCTCATACATCTCGTACATCCAGAGAACATCTGAATCAGCTACGTCAGCGTGAATGATGTAGTAACGCGTGCCGGCTTCAGACTTGACATTCTCAAGTGCGAAGTTCATGGCTTCGGCCAGTTCTTTGCCCTTACCTGGTGCGGCGGGCATCTTCACGATTGCAACTACTTGGCTCATGATGTCTCCATCTGTCATCCACCGCCACTGTGGCGATTCCCCAAACTACACCGCGAGAGCGTTGTGGTCAGAAGCCGAGAATGTCAGAGACCTTGTTCAACAATTCAGCGATGGGAACACGTACCTGCTCTGTGGAGTCACGATGACGAATGGTGACCGCATCATCTTCCAATGAGTCGAAGTCGACCGTGACACACAATGGCGTGCCAATTTCATCTTGACGGCGATAACGACGACCAATTGCTTGGGTTTCGTCGTAGTCGCACATGTAGCGCTGGGACAGCTTTGAGTAAATGTCGCGAGCCAAAGGAGACAACGTGTCCTTTTTCGAGAGTGGCAACACAGCAACCTTGTATGGAGCCAAACGTGGATGAAGTCGAAGAACTGTGCGTGCTTCGTCATTTACAACATCTTCGTCGTATGCAGCCAACAAGAACGCAGCCATTGTGCGATTGGCGCCAGCAGCAGGCTCGATGACATATGGGATATAACGCTCGTTCGTCGCTTGATCAAAGAAGTCCAACTTCTGACCCGATGCATTGGCATGTTGCGTGAGGTCGAAGTCAGTGCGCTGTGCGATTCCTTCAAGCTCTCCCCAACCCCACGGGAACATGAATTCAACGTCACTTGTTCCGGCGGAGTAGTGGGACAACTCGTCGTCATCGTGTGGGCGAATGCGCAACATCTCGCGAGGAATGCCTAACTCGACATACCAATCAAGGCGAGCTTGACACCAATACTCGTACCACTTCGCACCGTCGGCAGGCGGAACAAAGAACTCCATTTCCATCTGCTCAAACTCACGCGTACGGAAAATGAAGTTGCCCGGAGTGATCTCGTTGCGGAAACTTTTACCTACTTGAGCGATACCAAAAGGCGGACGCTTGCGACTCGTCTGCAAGACGTTTGCAAAGTTCACGAACATTCCTTGTGCCGTCTCTGGGCGCATGTACACATCTGCGCCGGAACCTTCGACGGGGCCCGCAGTTGTTTTGAACATCAAGTTGAACGCGCGCGACTCGGTGAATGCGCAGCCCTTCTTACCTTGAGGACAATCACGCTCTTCGATGTGGTCTTCGCGAAAACGGCGCTTGCACACCGTGCAGTCGACAAGAGGGTCAGAGAAATTGGCAAGGTGACCAGATGCCTCAAAGACCTGCGGTGGTCCGAGAATCGCTGCGTCAATCAGAACTGTGTCATCACGCTGTTGCACCATGGTGCGAATCCAGGATTCTTTGACATTGCGCAACATGAGCGAACCCAAGGGGCCGTAGTCATACGACGAGCGAAACCCGCCGTAGATCTCAGCGCTGGGGTACACGAACCCGCGGCGCTTGCACAGATTAACGATCTGGTCGAGGTCTTTGGCTGGCATAGGAAGACAAGCCTACAAGTGACGGTCGAACACGCCGAGGCTTCTCAAACGGCGCTCAAGATGAGCTTCCATCGCCTCCATCGCAAGATGATTCACTTCATTGACGGCCATTGACTCTGGCATTGCGAGGGCTTCATTCATCTTTCCGCCCAAAATCAGACGAACAATGGCTAATGCCGGTGGAGAGATAGGGACCCCCGTACGGCACGATCCGCAGTGGGCACCACCTTCGACGACATCAAATGAGACCAATTCACCTTCTTCGCCACACGCTACGCAGACATCCAATTGGGGTGTGTATCCCTCAATAGAGAGAAGGCGCCAAAAGAAAGCCGCCAACATCAAAGGGGCAGGCCGCTCATCAAGAGCATGAAGCGCACGGGACAAGAGTTCATACAAATGCTGCACCGGTTCACGATCAGGCGTGATCTTGTTCATTGCTTCCACCATCGACAAACCCTGTCGCAACCTGTCGAAGTCATCACGCAATCGCTGATGTGCGTAAATGAGTTTGACTTGATCAACGGTGTCTAGTTCTCTGCCACTGCGAAGCGAGATGTCCACGTGACTCATCGGCTCTAAACGAGCACCAATGGAAGACTTTGTCTTTCGAACGCCCTTGGCAACCGCACGAATCTTCCCGTGCTGCTCAGTCAACAGAACAACAACTCGATCTGCTTCTCCAAACTTGTACGACCCCAACACCACTGCATTGTCGCGGTACACGCTCACGAGTCAAGACCACCAAAGCGACGATGACGCCGATTGAAGTCATCAATGGCCAACTCGAGATGACTCGCGTCAAATTCCCACCAGGACAAATCAATGAATACAAGTTCGCTGTAGGCGAGCTCCCACACCATGGATTCGGGAATCTGATTCGCTGGCCCCATCACCACGACAAGGTCAGGCTCTTGAACAGCCGGGAAAAGAATTGCATCCGACAGCACCACTTCGTCCACCGCATCTGGATTAGTTCCTTGAAGTCTCAAAGCTTCAACAGTTGCTGCAAAACGCTGATGACCATCAGGTCGTGGATCAACGATGATTCGAGGCCCATCCCCCATCTGCCACACAAAGCGAGAGCCATGCAGTGCATCAACAGTCGCCATGTGCGGCAACGCTGACATCATGGCCACATATCGCTCGTACTCAGAATCTGTGAATTCATCCCCATGATGAGGGAGCAACGTGACCCAGTGTGCACCTTCGACGCCCGCACCTTTTGCCAACGCTTTCAGACGGGACATCCAATCGTCCTGCGGCATTTCGAGCCACTCCGCAGGTGTCCCCGCTGACACAACAACATGGTCTAAGCCGTTCTGCTGAGAGTCAACTGCGTTGGTCACCTTCCTAGTCTCCCATGTTGGGCCACCTGTACCGCTTGCACTACTGCGACACCCCTCCTTACTAGGGTGGAAGAACCATGTCCTCTCGTACCCCGACCCAACGCCTGCATGTGGCATGCATCATGGACGGAAACGGTCGGTGGGCGCGCCGCCGGGGTCTCCCTCGCACCGATGGACATACCGCTGGCGAGGAAGCCCTCGCTGAGGTTGTTCGTGCCGCCTCTGATCGACAGGTGGGCTGGTTGACCGCTTTTGGCTTCTCTACAGAGAACTGGGTTCGCCCTCGAACCGAAGTGCGACACATCCTGTCCCTTCATCGCAAGCTCTTTTCTCGTACGGAAGAGATGAATCGCAATAACGCTCGTACTCGCTGGATCGGACGTCCTTTCATTGAGAAAGGTGCACGAACACCTGTGCTCGTCCAGAAGGCAATCACGAAAGCCATTGCTGACACATCTGCCAACACAGGACTGTCCGTCACTATTGCTTTTGATTACGGGAGCCGTGCCGAACTGGTCCGTGCTTCTCGCCAAGCAATGACGAAGGGCGTGGTCACACCTGCGTCGATACAGGCCAACCTGTACGACCCCGAGATGCCTCCTGTTGACTTGCTGGTTCGCACTTCAGGAGAAGCTCGTATTTCTAATTTCATGTTGTGGCAAATCAAAGGTGCTCACATTTATTTCACCGAGCGTCCATGGCCCGATTTCAATCGACACGAGTTTGATGACGCTCTTGCATCACTGTCGAGCCCAGCCTCGTGAGCGGGTCACTTGCAGGCAAGGAAGCCATTGCAGCCTTGCGTCAGGTCACATCGTCCTTCGACGGTGCTGAAGAGCGTCAAGGACAGATCGACATGTCCCACGCCATTGCCGAATCATTGGCATCAGGGCGTTCCATCATCGTGCAAGCCGGAACAGGAACGGGCAAGTCTCTCGGATACCTCGTCCCTGCAATTCTCACGGGAGAAACGGCGGTCGTCGCAACTGCAACAAAAGCTCTGCAAGATCAGCTCAATAGCAATGACCTACCGCTGTTACAGAAACATCTCGATATTCCTTTTACGTGGGCTGTTGTTAAGGGTCGCAGCAACTACGCGTGCCTTCAGCGCATCAATGAAAGAGCCGACAAGTCTGCTCAACTCGAATTTGAAGAGACGTCCGACAAGGTCAACAAGGAAATCGATGAACTGATTACCTGGGCGAAGAAAACAAAGACTGGCGACTTTGACGAGTTGCCGCGCATCCCCTCTGATCGCGCAAAGCAAGCAATAAGCGTCTCGACCGATGAATGCCCAGGAAAGAACAAATGCCCTGTTGGTGCCAACTGTTTCGCTGAACGAGCTCGTGACGCAGCGTCAACCGCCAATGTCGTCGTCGTCAACATCGCACTGTACGGGGCTCACATTGCCAGCAGTGGCAACATTCTCCCGGAGCACAAGATCGTCATCTTTGACGAAGCGCACCAATTGGAATCCTCACTGAGTGATGCGGTGGGCATCCAACTCACGAATGGCCGGGTCTCCTCCTTTGCATCATCGGTACGACGCGTCATTGCCGATCCAATGGTCACCAATCGCCTCGAAGAACTTGGACTTCGCTTCTCAGGTGCCATCGGTCCGCATGTTGGCAATCGCTTGCAACGTCCACTGCCATCAAACATCGTCGAGAACATGTCTCTCATCCGTATCGAAGTGGCAACACTTATCAATGCGCTCCGAGAACTCAAGACCGACAACGAACCCACACAGCAACGCATCTATCGCGCCCAAACTCAGGGCACACGCCTCACTGAAAGCCTCGACATCGCACTGGGATCCTTCGAAGGGTATGTGGCGTACGTTGAGGGCAGCGAAGAACGACCAATTCTTCGTATCACTCCTCTTCATATTGGTGAAGTACTCGCCACGAACGTTTGGAACGAACACACCGCGGTTCTTACATCCGCAACCGTGCCCCATTCAATGCCAGAACGTGTTGGGCTCCCTACCGAGGGCACCGAGGTATTGACCGTCGATAGTCCGTTTGACTATGAGAAGAATTCCATTCTCTATTGCTCACCCAACTTCCCCGAAGTGAAGTCACCTGCGTACAAAGAATTTCTGTACGACGAAATGGAAGCACTGATGACAGCTGCAGGCGGTCGTACCTTGGCACTTTTCACCAGCAATGCAGCACTGTATGCAGCGATTGATGCAATGCGAGAACGCGTCTCCTTCCCCATCCTCGGGCCAAAGGACTATCCACGACAAACACTCATCGACATGTTTATTGAGGACGAATCTGCATGCATCTTTGCATCACAAGGTTTCTTTCAGGGCGTTGACTTTCCGGGACGCACCTTGTCTCTTGTCATCTTGGACAAGTTGCCATTCCCGACGCCGACCGACCCTCTTCTCGAAGCCCGTCGTGAGGCCATTGGTCGCGATAAGTCATTCGGCGAGATCGATCTACCGATGGCGGCGACATCATTGGCACAAGCGGCAGGTCGTCTCATTCGTACTGACACTGACCGCGGTGTCGTCGCAGTGTTTGACAGTCGCCTGGCAACAGCTAAGTACAAGTGGACTCTCATCAATGCAATGCCACCAATGAACAAGACACGTGAACGTCCTGTTGTCGAACAGTTCTTGCGCGACATCACCCAGGACTAGGTGAACACCAACCAGTTACGTCAGTAGCCGAGCCGTTCAAGACGGTCAGGGCGTTGTTGCCAATCTTTCTCAACAACAACGTGAAGCTCGATGTAGGCACCAGGAGCCATTTGTGCACGCACCTTTTGACCAACCGACTTCAGAAGCTCGCCGCCCTTGCCGATGACCATGCCCTTCTGGCTTTCTCTCTCAACAAGAATCTCACAACGGACTTTGGGCCATTCCCACTCAGTGACACGAGTAGCGACTGAGTACGGCAATTCATCTTTCAGAACTGCAAGCAATTGTTCACGAACAAGTTCTGCCACCCACTGCGCTTCCTCATTGTCAGAGATCATTTCAGGCGGATAGTACGCAGGACCTTCGGGCATTTTGGCGAGCAGTGCAGCCAATAACTCAGGCACTCCTTCACCTGTACGCGCAGAGACAGGGAAATACTCAGCGGCTTGCAAGACAGAAGTGGCTTGCAACTGAGCAATCATTTGTTCACGAGTGGCACGGTCAGACTTATTGACAACAACAAAGGCGTTGCGAACATCAATATGGTCTGCGACCCACTGATCACCGCGACCAAAAGGTTTACAGGCATCAATCAACAGACAGACGACATCAACGTCTTTCACACTGTCGAGAGCGGTGGCATTCACGCGCTCACCCAAAGCTGTCACTGGCTTGTGGATGCCCGGCGTATCAACAAAGACAATCTGAGCATTGTCGCCGTGATGCACTCCACGAACCCGCGTACGAGTGGTTTGCGGTTTGTTAGAGACGATCGAAACCTTCTGGCCACAGATGGCGTTCAGCAATGTTGACTTACCAACATTTGGTCGACCAACAAAGGTCACAAAACCGCTCCGCACATCTCTCAGGGTAGTTGCAAATGATGCCCATCCCTTGCATGAAGGTGCAACACTTGTTCATGGCCAGAAATGATTTTTCGCAACTCGACTTTCGTAAGTGGTTCGACCGCATGCAACCACAAACGGTTTCCATAGCGACATGGCTCCTGTACATCGACGGTGCTTTTAATTTTCTTCACTTCTTGGACAAGCGAGACATCTTCGGATACTGGCGCGCAACAGGTGGACCCATTGCAATTCTCGCTCTGCTCTTTGTTCTGTGTTACCCCGCAGGAGGCTTCTTGATGGCCAATGGCAAGAAGCTTGGCTGGGTCCTTGCCCTTGCCGCTTCTTTCTCGCCGTTCATCCTGCGTCTCATGTGGAAGCTGGATAATCCATACCCAGGCATCACCGTTCAAGACATCATTTTCGGTTCGTCGTACATCAACTTCATGTTTGAAGCAGCTTTGTGTGCCCTTCTCTTGCACACAATGACGAGGAACTACGTGAAAGCCTGGCTCCGTTAACGAAACGGACCCTCAGGCTGTGCCACACTGAAGGCATGGCACGTCATATCGAAAACCTTGCAGCACTCAAAGCCCTCGTGGGCGAACACATCGGTTATTCCGAGTATCTAGAGATCGATCAAGCACGAGTGCAACTGTTTGCAGACGCAACTGGCGACCAGCAGTGGATTCACACAGACCCAGAACGCGCCAAGGCTCAATCACCATTTGGTGGACCCATCGCACACGGGTACCTCACACTGTCCCTCGGACCAGTACTTCTTCCTCAGATCTTCTCTGTCGGCGGCATTGCTATGGGCGTGAACTACGGCGCGAACAAAGTTCGTTTCATGTCACCAGTTCCTGTGGGCTCACAACTGCGCGCAGGTGTCAAAGTGCTTGCTGTTGACGACATCAGTGGTGGAGCTCAAGTCACCCTTGAGACCACATTCGAAGTACAGGGCGCAGCAAAGCCTTCCTGCATCGCAGAAGTGATCTTCCGCTACTACTCAGCGTAAGAAGCTCGTCCGCTTCTCAGTCCGCATTAGCGGAAGTTCGGAATGACCTTCTTCGCAAACAATTCAATGGTCTCTGTGTTCGGATAATCCGGACACCACGGGATGAAACCGGTGCATCCTGCATCGAGATACTTCTGAATCTTTTCACTGACTTGCTCTGGCGTACCGACAAGTGCTTTCTCACGCCATTCCTCAGGCGACAGACCCCAGGCACTGCGCGGAGTGACTTCGAGAAGTTCCTTCTCCGTCTCTCGAATAAAGACTTCACTAGAGATTGTTTTACGAATCGTTTCTTCGTCGCGCCCCACCACCTTGCAATGCTCCTGCAAGATGCCGCGCTTGCGCGTGAACTCTTCGAGAGAGCTTCCAAAATTCGACACATCAGCGTGCTGGGCCACCACTCGTAACGTCAACTGCTCGCCTCCTCCGCCAATCCATACGGGGGGCGTTGGTTGCTGCAAAGGCTTCGGGTCACATTGTGCTCGAGACATCTTGTAGTACTTGCCGTCATAGGTTGTCTCGGCCTGAGTCCACATCGACTTCACGATCTCAATGGTTTCTTTCAACATGCCGATGCGGTCAGATGGCTTCGGGAAGTCGTAGCCGTATCCCCTGAACTCGTTCTCATACCATCCAGCACCGATGCCCCAATCGAGACGTCCCCCAGAAATCACATCAAGAGTTGAAGTGATCTTTGCCAACAAACCAGGGTTGCGGTAGCCGTTACATCCCACCATTTGCCCGAGACGGATTGTTGATGTGCGCTGCGAGATTGCTGCCATCGTCGTCCAGCATTCGAAGACTGCTTCTTGTGACGGCTTGGGAACGTTATGGAAATGGTCGTAGACCCAAATCGAGTCAAAGCCAAGCTCTTCGGCAAGAACTGCAATCTCAACGGATTTGTTCCACTGTGCTTCGGCACCTTCGATGCCGGACAGTTCCATTTTCCATCCCTGAGGGACGAAAACACCAAAGATTGGAGAGTGGGGATTGTTGGACATTGTCCCTCCTTCGTCGCTGAGGTTATCGTTCTGAGATGTCCGAGTTTCCCCCCGCAGTCCTAGGTATCGCCGAAATCTTCGAAGCGATTGCAGCAACACGACCAGACCAAGAATGTCTTATCTTTCGCGACAAGAGGCTGACGTGGAACGACATCAACCTGCGGACTCGCCAATTGGCTAACTACCTGGCATCACAGGGGCTCGGCTGCCACACCGAGAGAGACTCGATCGATGGCTGGGAAACAGGCCAAGACCATCTGGCGATATACCTACACAACGGCAACGAATATCTCGAATCCATGCTCGGCTCCTGGAAAGCGCGCGTTGCCCCATTCAATGTGAACTATCGCTATGTTGCTGAAGAACTGCAGTATCTGCTTACAGATTCGAAGGCCACCGCCTGTGTTGTTCACTCTCGGTTCGCACCACTGCTACAAGAAGTGCGAAAGAACCTTCCGAACCTGCGTGTCATTATCCAAGTTCCTGACAACAGCGAGAACGGCCTGCTCGAGGGTGCTGTTTGGTACGAAGATGCATTGGCTCAGTCCTCCACCGACAAGCCCGCTGCCGGATATCACGGCGACGACCTCTACATCTTGTACACAGGTGGCACTACAGGAATGCCCAAGGGGGTCTTGTGGCGCAATGCCGATGCGGTTGTTGAGTGCTTCGGCGGTTCCAAGACTGCACAAACAATTGAAGAGTTCCTCGCAGAAGCAAATGTGGGTTTACGGTCATTGACGAGTCCTCCGTTTATGCACGGAGCAAGCCACTGGATCGCAATGCGCACGTGGTTGTCGGGAGGCACAGTCATTGTGCAGTCACAACCAGACCGACTTGATGCAGAAGACGTTTGGAACACCGTCGAGAGAGAAAAAGCATCGTTCCTTCTCATCGTGGGCGATGCCTTCGGGCGTCCGCTCATCGATGGCCTTGCAAACAACACACGCGACCTCTCGTCACTGGGAATGATTCTGTCGGGTGGGGCCGCACTCTCTTCCAACCTCAAAGACGAGTTCCTGCAACATCTTCCCTGGATCATGATGGTTGATGGCCTCGGGTCATCAGAGGCTGGTGGACAGCTTTCACAAGTCAGCGCAGGCAGTTCTGCCGGCACCGGCACGTTCCCGTATGCACCACAGAACCACATCTTGTCCGAAGACCTCAGCACCGTCCTTGAGGCGGGTCATGAAGAGTTGGGTTGGCTTGCCAAGAGCGGACGTCTGGCACTCGGCTATCTCAACGATGAAGCGAAGACCAAGAAGACCTATCCAGTCGTACAGGGCGTTCGCTATGTGGTCCCTGGCGACAGAGCACGACTCACTGCTGATCTCATGATTGAACTGCACGGTCGTGATTCGGTCACCATCAACTCTGGTGGAGAAAAGATTTTCGCCGAAGAGGTGGAAGCTGCCATCAAGTTCCACGACTCTGTCTATGACTGCGTCGTGACGGGTCGTCCAAGCGAGCGTTGGGGCAACGAAGTTGTTGCTGTCGTCAGACTCAAAGACGGACGTCCACAAGATGTTGCATCACTCTTGGCTGAAGCCGAGAATCACATCGCCCGATACAAGTTGCCGAAAGAAATCATCTTTGTAGAGAGCATTGTTCGCTCACCCGCAGGCAAGGCTGATTATCGCTGGGCAAAGCAGATCGCTATCGACGCCCAATCGTAGAAAGAAGTACCGAGTGTCCGCATCAATTTGGGTCACGAACCCTTCCAAAGAGAATGAAAACAGAATCAAGATGACTTGGGACCTTGAGGATCAGGTGGTTCTATCTCTTCCGTCTGGTGAGGAGATTGTTTGGTCTATTCAAGAAGACAAACCTGTGTTCGAGACGTTGCACGGAACACTTTATGTTCGATGCAAGTTCCGCAGACTGCATGGAGCTGACTCCGTTTCAGTTGAGACACTAAGTACATGGCAGACAGAGTTCTTCTTTGAAGAACCAGAAGCAGAGGTCGAAGAAGAACAAATAGATGTGGCAAAGTACGCCAGACTGCTAGCGGACGGTTTGATTTCTTTAGAAGACTTCAATCTGCTCACTAAACAGTCGGCATCTACTTCAACACCTTCTCCAGAAGATGATGATCAAAACCAAATTGATCCGATGTATGAAGAGTTTGTTCTTGCGATAGACGCCTGCTGGCCGGACACAGTGCAAAGAAATGTTGACCTATTTGGTCGCGTGACGATATCTGGAGTTCCCAAGAAGGTGGATCGGTATTTCATAGAAGTCAAGCTCAAGCAAGAAAGAAACACGTTCGAAAGATCTATCAGCACTGCGAGTGGACTCGTATGGTTGGCATTGGAATTTGGCCAGGGAATTCAGCTAGATGGACTACCGAAGACCTACATAGGTGGCTATATGCAGGGAGCAGCAGGGTTTCCCGTTCTCACTAAACTCTTCGAAAAAGAACTAAGAAAAGGCAGAAGATCTGAAGAGACACAGATTTTGATAAGGCGTTATCGTGACCACTTACAGTCAAGACAGTCAAAAATCAGACTGTTTGCTGCAAAAATGGGTTGGACCGATCTGAATTTTATGTAGTGCTACAGCGGCAGATCGCCCGTGGCTTTACGCGTGGTGCCATCGTCGGTGTACGCCTTGATGGTGTTCTCTGCGATTCGCATCTGGTGAATTTCATCGGCACCATCAGCAAAGCGAGCCCATCGAGCGTTCTGCATCATGCCCGCCAATGGCGTGTCGGTTGAGTAACCCAAAGCGCCATGCACTTGAATGGCACGGTCAATGATGCGGTTCAAACTGTTCGCCACAAAATGCTTCGCCATCGACACTTCCGTACGGAAATCTTCACCCTTGTCGATCTTGTAGGCCGCATGCAAGATCATCAACTTGCACTGATAAAGCTCCATCGCACTGTCGGCGATCATCCACTGCACACCTTGCTTCTCTGCAAGAAGCGAACCGTGGGAGTAACGATTGAGTGACCGGTCCACCATCATGTCGAGCGCTGTTTCGGCTTGTGCCACCCAACGCATGCAGTGAGCAAGACGTGCGGGCCCGAGACGGTACTGGCCAAGGCGATGGCCGTTGCCGCGTCCACCCAGAATCTGCGAGTCATGGACGCGAAGATCTTCAATCACAATCTCTGAGTGGCCAGTGGAACCATGCATGGTCTCCACTTCACGCACATCGTTCCAACCTGGTGTTGGCAAATCAATGAGGAAAGCAGTGTTCGCACCGCGAGATCCTGGAGGTACATCCATCTCGGTACGAGCAATCAGAATTGCAAACTTCGCACGACGAGCACCGGAGATGAACCACTTGTGACCATTGATGATCCACTCATCGCCGTCTTTCACTGCGAATGTTTTGATCAAGGTTGGGTCAGACCCTGCGACCTCTGGCTCCGTCATTGCGAAACATGACGATGACGTGCCCTTCAACAATGGCTTCAGGTACTTGTCCTTCTGCTCATCGGTTGCCCAGTGATGAAGAGTGTGCATGTTTCCTTCGTCAGGCGCGTTGCAGTTGAACACCCACGGACCAACGCGAGTCTTTGCTGCTTCCGCCTGCACCATTGCAAGCGCAACGTGGCCAAGACCCATGCCGCCTACTTCTTTTGGCATATGAGGAAGCCACAATCCGGCTTCGACGGCCTTGTGACGAAGCTCAATCAAATCTTTGATGTAGGCAGCCCGCATCTCGGGTTCCATCTCGTCCCGATGACCATATGGCTCCATCGCAGGCTTAATGACGTTGTCGACAAAGTCGCGGACCTTCTGGCGTACGGCTTCATGTTCTGGAGCAAGTGTGAAATCGATCATCTGGCGTCTCCCCTGTTGACACTGAGTTCGTTCATTCTTATGCCCCGTGACCAATGACAGCGAGTCAAGTTGCAATAGTCGGCGACACCACCGCTTAGCCTTACGAGTGTGAACACCCCAGAGAAGTCCCCAAAGCCCACCTGGGACACGGCTGAGCTGCCCCAAGGGGATGCGAAGGCACAGATGGTCCGCAACATGTTCGACGCCATTGCACCTCGATATGACCTCGTCAACAGAGTGATGACCTTCCGTTTGGATACTCGCTGGAGACGTCGTGCCGTTCGAGACCTCAAGTTGGCTCCGGGGTCACGCGTGCTTGACCTTGCAGCAGGAACTGGTGATCTGTGCATTGACCTTCGCAAAGCAGGTCTGTCACCCATCGCAATGGACTTGTCCTACGGCATGTTGGCCAATGACCGCAGCGGAGCGCCACGGGCACAAGCCGACATCTTGCGTCTTCCCGTCCCTGACCATTCGGTGGATGGAATCATCTGTGGCTTCGCCTTGCGAAACCTTGTTGACCTTCAACAGTTCTTTGTCGAATGTGCTCGTGTCATCAGGCCTGGCGGTCGCATCGCACTGCTTGACGTCGGAGTCCCACACAACCCCATCATCCGATTCGGTAACAATATCTACTTCGGCAAGATTGTGCCGAAGATTGGTGCGCTGTTAAGCGATGGACCTGCCTACCGTTATTTGCCAAAGAGCATTGTGTACTTGCCTGACAGAAATGTGATGGAAAAGATGTTGCAGGATGCGGGATTCAGCGATGCACGACACTCTCAACTCTCTGGTGGGCTCACACAGCTCATGGTCGGAACTCGCAATTCATGATTCATCGCACTGTTCTGGTCGACACACCCTTTGACCTCAACAATGTGTGTGCTGGAGACGGGCTTCTTTTTGTTCGCGATGGCGTTGGTTACGCAGCTCGCGAAGTGCATTTCAGTGGCGACGATCAAGCAACTCGAAAGCAACTGAGTGATTCCATCCACAGCGGACACAACTCCGCCATTGACCTCCCCGCGATTGGTCCCATTGCATTTGGCGCTATTCCATTTCTTCCTCACGATCCGTCGAACTTCGTTGTTTCCACTGCGACCTTTGCCAAGCGAGGAGATGGAACACACACACTCACTCTCATCGGCAACACCATTGACGATGTTGATGATCTTGCTATTGCACGCGCCCTTCGCGCCGCAACAGAGGCACGACCACCACGACCCTCCAGTAACTCCTTTCGAGTCGGTGCACGGACTCCAGTCGGTCGATATCTCGATGCAGTGACACTTGCTCGTGACGCTGTTCGCAACGGACTCATTAAAAAGGCCGTCATCGCTCGTGACATAGAAGTGCATGCAGATGAACCCATTGATGTCCACAGCGTCCTCCTTCGGCTTCGTGCATCTTTCGGGAGTAGTTACCGCTTCTGTATCGGCAACATGATCGGTGCTTCTCCGGAGCTCCTCATTGAAGTGATGAACCGGGATGTCCGCAGTCGCCCCCTTGCGGGAACAACACCGCGTACGGGCGACCCAGACACAGATAAGCAACTGGCCGATGAGCTTGTCTCCAGCACAAAGAATCAAGTCGAGCACCGCGTGGTGGTCGACATGGTGCATGACACTCTCTTGCCGTTCTGTTCGTATCTCGACTGGGAAGCAGAGCCCTCTATTGTCACGGTTGCCAATGTGCAGCACCTTGGCACATACATCGAAGGCGCTCTCACAGAACCCACGGCACATGTCATGACACTTCTCAAGGCATTGTGTCCGACGCCTGCCCTCGGTGGTTTTCCCTCCGAAACCGCTATTGAGTTCATCACTGACAATGAGCCGATGGAACGCGGCAACTACGGCGGTGCTGTGGGCTGGATGGACGCCGACGGCAACGGCACATTCGCCGTCACGATTCGTTGCGCAGAACTTTCTGAAGACCGCCGCACTGCTCGTCTCTTCGCCGGTGGCGGCATTGTTGCTGAAAGCAACCCTTATGCAGAACTGGCCGAGACCCAAGCAAAGTTTCAAGCAATGCTGTCCGCAATCGTTAGGCCGTAGCGCTCTCCACCGCTTGCACAATTGAAGTATTCAATGCCTCGTGCTGCGACACATTCATAGAGCGATCAAACGGAACTTCAATCAACATTGTTCCTGGAGTAGTTAACAACTCGGCCAGACTCGCCCCATGAGTCGCACGCTTAAACGGAACTCCGTGTGCGTATGCCAAATGTTCGAAGGCGACCCCGTGCGGTGTGCCATACAGAAGTTCAAAGGTGGCATTGTCAACCACGCCTGCTTGTGGAAGGAACGAGAAAATGCTTCCACCGTCGTTATTCGTCACCACAACCTTGAGATCGACATCACGTTGCATCAGTGCCCATAAACCGTTGGAGTCATGAACGCAAGCAACATCCCCGATCAACACCGTTGTCGAAACGCCAGTACCGAGAGCAACTCCGATTGCTGTGCTAATCACACCGTCAATGCCGTTTGTCCCCCGATTAGAAAACACCTGAACCCCAGGCGTCACAGATCCGAACCATTCCACATCTCTAATTGGCATCGATGAAGAGACAACCAAATTATTGCCTTGCTTGATTGTCGATGTGACAACACGAGCGTTCGATGGTTCAGACCAGTTGTGGTTGCACCACGAGTCGATTGCCTTTTGAGCAGCTGTCTCTGCTGTTGTCCAATCAGACAACCAACCGTCAACAGGGGCTGTAATCAGAGATGCCAGTGCAGCAGCAGCCGACGCGATATCTGCGACCAATGTCAACGCCGCCGAATGATCTGGGTCAACGACCATCTCCGTGTTCTGCAATTGCACAACAACAGTTCCACTGCGCTGAATCCATTGCGCGGTCACTTTGGAAGCGGGAGGCTCTCCAACTCGCAACACGATGTCCGGGAAATGAGAATCAGCGAAGCGAGATGAACGCAGGACAGCGTCAAAGGCCACGACAACGTTCTCATCACACACACGCAGGTCACTACGTGCATCTGCAAAGACTGGCCACCCCAATTTCTTCGCCAATGTCAACACCTCAGGTGATGCACCTCGACCCGCAACGATGACACCCCTTCGACCATTCACCATTTCAAACAATGGCAAGACATCGGTTTCCGAGACCACAGCAGGGCGAACAACGCGACCGACTCCTGCCTGACGTCGATCAGGCATGTCTGTTGGAACTCCGACGAGAGGTTCACGGAACGGAAGATTGAGATGCACTGGTCCCGGGCGACTGCCAGTGGATGAACTCACACATCGAGCAGCAAGTGCACGCCACGAAGAAGCAGCGTCCATCGATGGCACGCCTGGATCATGAAACCACCGCACTGCGCTGCCGAACAGATGAGTTTGTTCGATGGTCTGGGGAGCCCCCACGTCTCGCAATTCAGGAGGTCGATCTGCGGTGCACACGATCATCGGCACATTGCTCTGATGCGCCTCAACGACCGCACCGTGGAAATGAGTTGCAGCAGTACCAGAGGTGCACAGAAGAACCGCTGGAATGCTTGTGGACAATCCGAGGCCAAGTGCAGCGAAAGAGGCGCTGCGTTCGTCATGGAACAAATGGACCCGTATCTCAGAGCGTGCAGCAAGAGCTATGGCCAATGGGGTTGAGCGACTACCTGGCGCCACCACGGCATGGCGTACCCCAGAATGAATCCATTCATCGACCAAAGTGGCGCAGAATGTTGATGCGGTGTCGCCAATAGAACTCATGTCACCTATCGTTGCACTTGTGCGCGTAGAAATCTGGTCCGACGTTGTGTGCCCATGGTGCTTTATAGGAAAGCGCCGTTTTGACAATGCCGTCGCCCAACTGCGAGAGAAGGGCGTCACAGAGCCTATTGACATTGTCTTCAAGGCATACCAATTGGACCCCACAGCCCCGGTTGGTGCCCCCACCCCTGTGGTTGATGCCTATGCCAAGAAGTTCGGCGGCCGAGAACGCGCCGAACAGATTCTCCAGCACGTCACATCTGTGGCCGCCGGTGATGACATCACCTTCAATATGGACATTGCTCTACGTGCCAACACCATTTTGTGCCATCGTGCTCTCCACTGGGTCCTGGAGAACCATGGAGCACACGCCCAAGTGACATTCAAAGAAAACTTGCTGTCTGCCTATTTCACAGAGGGACTTGATGTGGGAGATATTGAGGTTGTCCTCACACGTGCAGGCGCATGCGGTTTTGATGTCGACGCTCTTCGTTCATGGCTTGACAATGGTGGCGGACTCGCTGAGGTGCAAGAAGATATCCAAGGTGCAATCGACCGAGAAGTCACTGGTGTCCCCGCATTCTTTATTGACGACAAGTATTTCATTCCGGGAGCACAAGAAACCGATGTGTTCGTGAAAGTGCTTGAACGAATCCTTTCCTTGTGAAGCTTGCACCACTCGTTCGCGGCACAGGCACATCGGTCACATTCATTCACGGCTTCACTCAGACCAAAGAGTCGTGGTTGCCCGTTGTCGATTCACTTCATGTTTCGATTGAGGCAACACTTCTTGATTGTCCTGGTCACGGCGAATCAGCCGCACAAGGACGCACGTTGCAACAAACTGCAGACGATGTATCTGACAGCATGAAACCCGGCATTCTCGTTGGCTATTCGATGGGCGCACGGATTGCGCTCCACACAGCGTTGCAATCTCCTGACATCGTCCAGGGCCTAGTTCTCATCAGCGGCACACCTGGACTGCGCACTGAATCAGAACGCAGTGACAGAAGAGCAGCTGATGAATCCCTAGCGCAACACATCGAAGAAGTGGGCGTCGATCAGTTCATTCCTGAATGGCTATCCAACCCGATGTTTCAGGGACTTTCAGCAAATCTTGCTGATGTACCGCGCCGTTGTACAAACACTGCAAGCGGTCTTGCCGACTCTTTACGGTTCGCAGGCACAGGCACTCAAGAACCGCTGTGGGAACAATTGCCATCACTCACGATGCCTGTCCTCATCATCACAGGCGGCACAGACGAGAAGTTCACAGCAATTGCTCGACAGATGACTCCATTGATCTCACAAGCAGAACACCGCATCATGAAAGATGTCGGCCACACCTGTCATCTCGAAGATGTGCATCAGTTTGTTGAGGTGTTTGAAGACTGGTTCTTACGCCTGTAGCGCAACAATAATTCCTGCAGTGAAAGTGATTGCAAGAATCAATTGAGCTCGCCCAACAGCACCGAGAACCGGAATCAACGCTCTCCCCTTCAGACCTTTCGCGATGTCATTCAGTGCAGGCCGCGTCGCAATCACTCCAACAAGACCAAACATGGCGAACGGTGTGGTGATGACACCAACCCACACAATGGAAACTGCAGCAAGGACGATGAGTGCTCCAAAGAACTGACGAGTTCGAGCATCACCCATCTTCACCGCCAAGGTTCTCTTTCCCACCTCGGTATCACCGGGAATATCGCGCAAGTTATTCACCACAAGAAGAGCACATGCATATGCACCAACTGCAATGCTCGCAATCCAGCCAGCAGTGGTCAGTGTCTCCGACACCACATACTGA
>Ga0208595_1000051_pt1 | contig 39198 bp, 47 predicted proteins | sample LakMenEpi28Jun11_FD_150742 | JGI IMG/M metagenome (GOLD analysis project Ga0208595, IMG submission 150742) | Freshwater microbial communities from Lake Mendota, WI - 28JUN2011 deep hole epilimnion (SPAdes) | ecosystem: Environmental > Aquatic > Freshwater > Lake > Epilimnion/Euphotic zone ...
CTTCTTGCCATTCGCATTCTCGGCGGCTCAAAGCGTCGCTACGCGGGTCTTGGCGACGTAATCGTTGCCACCGTGAAAGACGCTATTCCTGGTGGAAACGTAAAGAAGGGTGACGTCGTAAAGGCCGTTATCGTTCGCACCAAGAAAGAGACCCGTCGCGCCGATGGTTCATACATCAAGTTCGACGAGAACGCAGCAGTGATCATCAAGAAAGACGGCGAGCCTCAGGGCACCCGCATCTTCGGCCCAGTTGGCCGCGAGCTTCGCGACAAGAAGTTCATGAAGATCATCTCGCTAGCACCGGAGGTCATTTAATCATGGCGAACATCAAAAAGGGCGACAACGTTCAGGTCATCACCGGTTCAGACAAGGGCAAGCAGGGTCTAGTTTTGGCCGTGCTCACCGAGGCGAACAAGGTAATCGTTCAGGGCGTAAACCTAAAGAAGAAGCACAACCGCGTCACCCAGAGTGACCGCGGCGTGAAGCAGGGCGGCATCGAGACTATCGAAGCTGCGATTCACATCTCAAACGTTCAGGTCATTGACCCAGGCACCAAGAAGGTGACTCGTCTTGGCTCACGCGAAGACAAGGTAACCAAGAACGGTGTCACTAAGACCGTTCGCGTTCGCGTGGCTAAGAAGTCAGGTAAGGACATCTAATGGCAACTCAGACTCCAGCAAAGGCGCTTCCACGCCTAAAGGCTCAGTACCGTCAAGAAATCGCTGCAGCGCTAGCCGCAGAGTTCGGTTTCAAGAACCCACACCAGATTCCTAACCTCACCAAGATCGTTGTGAACATGGGTGTTGGTGACGCAGCCAAGGATGGAAAGCTCATCGACGGCGCTATCCGTGACCTAACCGCAATCACCGGTCAGAAGCCACAGGTTAACCTCGCTCGCAAGTCAATCGCGCAGTTCAAGCTTCGTGAGGGACAGGCAATTGGCGCGCACGTAACTCTTCGCGGCGACCGCATGTGGGAGTTCCTAGACCGTCTATTGAACTTGGCTTTGCCACGTATCCGTGACTTCCGCGGACTCAACGCAAACCAGTTTGATGGTCGCGGAAACTACACCTTCGGTCTCTCAGAGCAGAACGTGTTCCACGAGATCAACCAGGATGCCATCGACCGCGCACGCGGAATGGACATCACAGTTGTAACCACCGCAAGAACCAACGACGAGGGCCGTGCGCTTCTAACCGCACTCGGCTTCCCGTTCAAAACCGAAGAACCAAAATAACCCCAAGAAATTGGCAAGGTCCAGCTCCTTGTAAAGATCTGGATACCTCCAAGGAAAGCAGCAACAAATGACAATGACAGACCCGGTAGCAGATTTTCTGACCCGGCTGCGCAATGCAAACTCTGCGTACCACGAGACCGTCAGCTTGCCTTACAGCAAGTTGAAGGCCAACATCGCAGAGATCCTCAAGTCTGAGGGTTACATTGCAAGCATCAAGGTAGAAGACGCAAAAGTCGGTAAGACTCTAATCATCGACCTCAAGTTCGGTCCAAACCGCGAGCGTTCACTCGCTGGCATCAAGCGTGTTTCAAAGCCAGGTCTTCGCGTTTACGCAAAGTCAACCGAGCTTCCACGCGTGCTCGGCGGTCTAGGCATTGCGATCTTGTCAACCTCTAGCGGTCTTCTAACCGACCGCCAGGCAGCCAAGAAGGGAGTGGGCGGAGAAGTTCTCGCCTACGTTTGGTAATCAACTTATGTCACGTATTGGAAAGATGCCGATCCCGGTTCCTGCCGGAGTCGAAGTAAAGATTGACGGCAACGACGTTTCAGTTAAGGGCCCGAAGGGTCAGCTAGCTCTAACCGTTGCCAGCCCAATCACTGTTGCTCTCGAAGACGGAAACGTCATCGTTACTCGTCCGGATGACGAGCGTGTTTCACGTTCGCTACACGGACTAACTCGCACATTGATTTCAAACCAGATCATCGGAGTCACCGAGGGTTACACCAAGGGACTCGAAATCGTTGGTACTGGTTACCGTGTGACCGCAAAGGGCTCAGACATTGAGTTTGCTCTCGGTTACTCGCACCCAATTTTGGTGAAGGCCCCAGCGGGCATCACCTTCACAATCGACGGCAACACCAAGGTCCTAGTGTCGGGTATCGACAAGCAGGCCGTCGGTGAAGTCGCTGCGAACCTTCGCAAGTTGCGCAAGCCAGAGCCTTACAAGGGCAAGGGTGTTCGTTACGCCGGCGAAGTTGTTCGTCGCAAGGCCGGAAAGTCAGGTAAGTAGTCATGGCTCTTATTCCAAAGAACCGCGGAAAAAGCAAGGCGGATGCTCGCGACCGTCGTCACCTACGTCTTCGCAAGAAGCTAGCTGGCACCGCGCAGCGCCCACGCCTAGTGGTCACCCGCTCGGCTCGTCACGTATTCGTTCAGGTTGTCGACGACAGCAAGGGCATCACCCTGGCTTCGGCATCAACCATGGAAGCAGAAATGCGCAAGTTCGACGGCGACAAGTCGGCTAAGTCAACCAAGGTCGGCTTGCTGATCGCGGAGCGCGCAAAGAGCGCAGGCGTTACCGAGGTCGTCTTTGACCGCGGAGGCAACAAGTATGCGGGTCGCATCGCTGCAATTGCAGAGGCTGCTCGCGAGGGAGGTTTGGTTCTCTAATGACCGAAATCAATACAGAAGTAGCGGCAGCAGAAGTAACTGCCGACGCAACCGACAAGGGCGCACCTGCTGTTGACGCGAACGAGCGTGAAGCTCGTCGTGGCGGCCGTGAGCGCGCACCTCGTGGCGAGCGTCGCGATCGCGAAGAGACCAAGAGCCAGTTTCTGGAGCGCGTTGTCACAATCAACCGTGTTTCAAAGGTGGTCAAGGGTGGTCGTCGCTTTAGCTTCACCGCACTAGTAGTTGTCGGCGACGGCAACGGTCTAGTTGGCGTTGGTTACGGAAAGTCGAAAGAAGTTCCGTCAGCAATCGCCAAGGGTGTCGAAGAAGCGAAGAAGAACTTCTTCCGCGTTCCTCGCGTAAACAGCACGATTCCTCACCCGGTTCAGGGCGAGGCAGCTGCCGGTGTGGTTCTCCTTCGTCCAGCATCTGCTGGAACCGGAGTTATCGCCGGTGGTCCGGTTCGCGCAGTTCTAGAGTGTGCAGGCATCAACGACGTGTTGAGCAAGTCACTCGGTTCGTCAAACACCATCAACATCGTTCACGCCACTGTTGCCGCGCTGCGTCAACTCGAAGAGCCTGCAGCAGTTGCAGCTCGTCGTGGCTTGACCCTAAGCGAAGTAGCACCAGCCGGTCTAATTCGCGAGCAGAACAAGGCAGGTGTCTAATGGCCGTTCGTCTAAAAGTTACCCAAATCAAGAGTGAAATTGGTGGCAAGCCAAATCAGCGTGAAACCATGCGCACCCTTGGGCTCAAGAGAATTGGCGACATTGTCGTCAAAGAAGACTCGAGCTCATTGCGCGGCATGGTTCGCACCGTGGCCCACCTCGTAAAGGTTGAGGAGATCAACTAATGGCTGAAGACAAGACTCCAGCAAAGAAGCCAGCCGCCGCCAAGGCAGCTGCAAAGCCTGCTGCAGAGAAGAAGGCCGCTGCTCCAAAAGCTGCTGCCCCGAAGGCTGCTGAGCCTAAGGTTGCAACCGAGGCTAAGGCTGAAAAGCCTGCCGCCAAGGCCGCTGCCAAGCCAGCCGCAAAGAAGCCTGCCGAGCCTAAAGAGAAGGTAACCGTTCTCAAGCTTCACCACCTGCGCCCAGCGCCAGGTTCGAAGAAAGACCGCACCCGCGTTGGTCGTGGTGAGGGTTCAAAGGGTAAGACTGCTGGCCGCGGTACCAAGGGTACAAAGGCTCGTTACCAGGTTCGTCCGGGTTTCGAGGGTGGTGGCGTTCGTCTAGTCATGAGAACTCCTAAGCTTCGTGGCTTCAAGAACCCATTCCGCGTTGAGTACCAGGTTGTCAACATCGAGACCTTGGCCGAGTTGTTCCCTAAGGGTGGCACCATCACCAAGGCCGACTTGGTTGCCAAGGGCGCAGTTCGCAAGAACGAGCCTGTAAAGGTTCTCGGTAACGGAGACATCTCGGTTAAACTGAACATCACTGTCGACAAGGTCTCGCGCTCAGCAGCCGAGAAAATTGTCGCAGCTGGTGGCTCGGTCAACGAGTAATCACCGAGCTCTACTAGCCAGGAGGCCAGCTGTTGTTTAGCGCTGTAATTCGTGCGTTCCGCACCCCGGATCTGCGACGAAAACTGTTGTTCACCCTGTTCATCATTGGCATTTTCCGCATGGGCTCGTTCATTCCTGCCCCATTCGTGAACTATGGCAATGTGCAGCAGTGTCTTCAGGCGACCCAAAGCACATCGGGTCTCTATGAACTTGTGAACCTGTTCAGCGGTGGCGCATTGCTTCAGCTTTCTGTCTTTGCACTTGGCATCATGCCTTACATCACGGCCTCGATCATCACGCAGCTTCTTCGCGTGGTCATCCCGCGCTTTGAGGCACTGCACAAAGAAGGTCAGTCAGGCCAGGCGCAGCTAACTCAGTACACCCGCTACCTCACCATCGCTCTTGGAATCTTGCAGTCGACCACTTTGATTGCGGTTGCTCGTCAGGGTGCCTTGTTCGGTGCGAGCTGCACCAGCCAGATTCTTACCGACACCTCACCAATCGCCATCATCCTGATGGTTATCACCATGACCGCCGGAACCGGCTTGATCATGTGGATGGGTGAGTTGCTGACCGAGCGTGGCGTCGGAAACGGAATGTCGCTGCTTATCTTCACCTCGATCGCGGCAACCTTCCCGTCATCATTAATCACCATCGCAGAGACCAAGAGCATCGAGACCCTTCTCGTTGTTATCGGTGTCGGTGTGCTGATTGTCTTGCTAGTCATCCTGGTTGAGCAGTCACAGCGCCGAGTTCCGGTGCAGTACGCGAAGCGTGTGGTCGGTCGACGCGAATACGGCGGCCAGAGCACTTACATTCCAATCAAGGTCAACATGGCCGGTGTTGTTCCGGTTATCTTCGCCTCGAGCTTGCTATACCTGCCAGCCCTGATCGCGCAGTTCAACCAGCCAGACGCAAATGGTCAGGTTCAAGACTGGGTCACCTGGGTTTCGAACTACCTAACCCAGGGCGACAACCCGCTATACATGTCGCTCTACTTCTTGCTAATTTTCGGCTTCACCTACTTCTACGTTGCGATTACCTTCAACCCAGAAGAGGTCAGCGACAACATGAAGAACTACGGTGGTTTCATCCCTGGCATCCGTGCCGGTCGCCCAACCACCGAGTTCCTCGAGTATGTTTTGAGCCGCATCACCTTCGCAGGCGCCATCTACCTGGGTCTCATCGCGATGATTCCATTGGTTGCGTTCACGCTGGTCGGTGCAAACCAAAACTTCCCATTCGGCGGAACCTCAATCTTGATCATCGTTGGTGTGGGTCTTGAAACTGTCAAGCAGATCAATGCGCAGATGCAGCAGCGCAATTACGAGGGTCTTCTAAAGTGACCCGGCTTCTCTTGATCGGCACCCCCGGTGCCGGCAAGGGCACCCAGGCCCAACGTCTATCTGAGACTTTCGGCATTCCCGCTATTTCAACCGGTGACATCTTTCGCCACAACGTCAAGAACGAAACCGAGCTCGGCAAGCTAGCGAAGGCCTACATGGATCGCGGCGAGTACGTGCCAGATTCACTAACCAACGACTTGGTTCGCGACCGCCTCTCGCAGGCTGACGCCGCTGACGGTTTTCTGCTCGATGGCTACCCACGCACCGCAGACCAGGTTGCCGAGCTAGACGACATCCTTGCTGAAAAATCGCAGCACCTCGACGCGGTTGTAATGCTCAGTGCCGACGTCGATGAAGTTGTGCGCCGTTTGCTGAACCGTGCAATCGAACAGGGCCGCGCCGATGACACCGAAGACGTGATTCGCCACCGCCTCGAGGTTTACGAAGAGCAGACCGCTCCGCTGATTTCGGTCTACGCCGCTCGCGACTTGGTTATCACCGTTGATGGCCTCGGAGAAGTTTCTGATGTCACCGCTCGCATCGTCGATGCACTTAGCAAGCGCGGTATTAGCAAAAACTAATGGCCCGCGAAGAATACACAGCCAAAACCAACGCACAGATTCTCAAGATGCGTGAGGCCGGTCTAATCACCCGCATGGCATTGAATGCCGTTCGAGATGCCGTAAAGCCCGGGGTGTCGACCCTCGAGCTCGATAACATCGCCGATGCAACCATTCGCAGCCACTCGGCTCGCTCAAACTTTCAATTGGTCGACGGATACGTTCACACCATCTGCTCGTCAATCAACGACGAAATCGTGCACGGCATCCCGCGTGCCGATCGAATCTTGCAGGCCGGCGACATTCTGTCGATTGACTGCGGAGCCGAGTTCAATGAGTGGAACGGCGACAGCGCCTTTTCGATTGTGGTTCCGGGTGAAGCCGACGCCGAACTCGTGGCCTCGCGCCAGCAGCTCAGCGACGTAACCGAGGGTTCGCTCTGGGTTGGCATCGCAGCGCTGGCCAAGGCCGAATTTCTCAACGAAGTGGGCACGGCAATCGAAGCCTTCATCTATGAGCAGGCCGAGGAGCACGGGCGCGACTACGGCATTCTCGAGGATTACATCGGTCACGGAATCGGCCGCACGATGCACGAAGAGCCACCGGTGTTCAACTACAAGACCCGTCACAAGGGCCCGAAGGTTCTGCCAGGCCTAGTCGTTGCCATCGAGCCAATGGTCACCGGCGGCTCTGACCGGGTGAAGGTTTTGGCCGACGGTTGGACCGTTTCGAGCAAAGATGGCTCGGATGCGGCTCACTGGGAGCACACGGTAGCGGTTCACGAGGGCGGAATCTGGGTTTTGACCGCAGAAGACGGCGGAGTAGCCGGATTAGCCCCGTTTGGCATCGTGCCAACCCCCATTTCGCAGCTTTAGCTCGGATCGGCTGGGGTCAGCCAGAAAATTGGCCTGCAGACTAGCAATAACCTGCTTAAAGGCATAGGATTGAGAGTCGGTGTTTCTGCACTTAATCCCACACAAATTTGTGTTGTTTTTTGTGCGCTCGTTACGCCAAAAGCTAGTAGATAAAGGATTTATGGCCAACAAAGACGGTGTCATCGAAATCGAGGGCAGTGTGGTTGAAGCTCTTCCGAACGCAATGTTCAGAGTAGAGCTCGACAATGGTCACAAAGTTCTGGCTCACATCTCAGGAAAGATGCGTCAGCACTACATCCGAATCCTCCCAGAGGATCGCGTGATTGTAGAACTGAGCACATACGACCTGACTCGTGGCCGCATTATCTATCGCTACAAATAAACGGTTAGCAATAACCCTTAAGAAGAAGTAAGAGACATGAAGGTAAACCCAAGCGTCAAGAAGATTTGCGACAAGTGCAAAGTTATTCGTCGCCACGGTCGCGTCATGGTTATCTGCGAAAACCCTCGCCACAAACAGCGTCAGGGCTAAACAGAAATACATAGCACCAAAAAAACAAAAGGCACCACAACATCGAAAGATGTCACCTTCGGAAAAGGCCGAAGCCCAAGAAATTGGGGTGTGATGCTGCAGACCTTTTACAACAAGGAGAAATCCAATGGCACGTGTTGCCGGAGCAGATATTCCAGACGCGAAGCGCGTCGAAATCGCACTTACCTACATCTACGGAATTGGCCGCACTCGTTCGGTCAAGATTCTTGCTGACACCAAAGTCAACAAAGACATCCGTGTAAAAGATTTGTCAGACGACCAGCTCGTCGCAATTCGTGACTACATCGAAGGCAACTACAAAGTTGAGGGTGACCTTCGCCGTGACGTCGCTGCCGACATTCGCCGCAAGGTTGAGATCGGTTCATACGAAGGAATTCGTCACCGCAAGGGACTTCCTGTTCGTGGTCAGCGCACCAAGACCAACGCTCGTACTCGCAAGGGTCCAAAGCGCACCGTGGCCGGCAAGAAGAAGGTTGCTCGCTAGTAACTAGCAGAGCACTCGACGAAAGAATTCAGGAGAAAACTCATGGCAGCACCTAAGAAAGTTGCAGCGGGAGCCCGTAAGCCTCGCAAAAAGGTAGTCAAGAACATCACTGTTGGTCAGGCGCACATCAAGAGCACCTTCAACAACACCATCGTTTCGATCACCGACTCAACCGGAGCGGTTATCTCATGGTCATCATCAGGTGACGTGGGCTACAAGGGTTCGCGCAAGTCAACCCCGTTCGCTGCTCAGCTTGCTGCTGAGTCGGCAGCCCGCAAGGCGCAGGAGCACGGCCTAAAGAAGGTTGACGTTTTCGTGAAGGGCCCAGGCTCAGGTCGCGAAACCGCAATCCGTTCACTTCAGGCCGCAGGTCTTGAGGTTGGTTCAATCTCTGACGTGACCCCACAGGCTCACAACGGATGCCGCCCTCCAAAGCGTCGCCGCGTCTAACTAAAAGCTTTTTCCGCAACAAACCTTCGCAGTGGCCACTGCGAAGTTAAAAAACTAGACATCAAATAGTGGATGTCTTTGTGAAAGGAATAAATAGTGCTAATTGCACAGCGCCCAACATTGAAGCCAACATCAACCGGTGCAAACCGCGCGACCTTCACCCTCGAGCCACTCGAGCCAGGTTTCGGTTACACCCTTGGTAACTCACTCCGCCGCACCTTGCTTTCTTCGATTCCTGGAGCAGCAGTTACTAACGTGCGTTTCGCAGGAGTGAAGCACGAATTCACCACCATCGATGGCGTGAAAGAAGACGTCACCGAGATCATCCTGAACATCAAGGAGCTCGTAGTTTCGAGCGACAACGATGAGCCAGTAGTTGCCCACGTGATCAAGAATGGCGCCGGCACTGTTACTGCTGCCGACATTCAGGTTCCTGCAGGCGTTGAGATCTTCAACCCTGAATTGGTAATCGCAACAATCACCGGCAAGGCAAAGTTCGAGTTGCAGCTAACCATCGAGCGTGGCCGTGGCTACGTTCAGGCTTCACAGAACCGCAACCCAAACGCAGATGCCGACTGGATTCCAATCGACTCGATTTACTCTCCAGTTCTCAAGGTTTCATACCGCGTCGAGGCAACTCGTGCGGGTGAGTTCACCAACTTCGACAAGCTAGTTGTCGACGTTGAGACCAAGCCTTCAATGACTCCAGAAGATGCATTCGCATCGGCTGGTAGCACCCTTGTTGCTCTGTTCGGTCTTGCCAAAGAGCTGAACGAATCAGCCGAGGGTATCGAGCTTGGAGCAGCGCCGGTCGAGGCAAACCTATCTCCAGAGTTGGCAATGCCAATCGAAGAGCTAGACCTAACCGTTCGCTCATACAACTGCCTCAAGCGTGAGGGAATCAACACTGTTGCAGAGTTGATCAACCTCTCAGAAGACCAGTTGATGAACATCCGCAACTTTGGTAGCAAGTCGGTCGACGAGGTGCGCGACAAGCTCACCTCAATGGGCCTCAAGTTCCGCGACTCAGTTCCGGGCTTTGACGCTACCTACTTCAGCTCAAACTACGACGACGAAGACGGCCAGCAGGCGTAAGCCGCTAGCTCATCCAAGAGGAGAAATCTAATGGCAGCACCTACTAAAGGCCCACGTCTCGGAGGCGGACCAGCGCACGAGCGCCTAATGCTTCGCAACATGGCTACCTCGCTTTTCAAGCACGGCAAGATCACTACCACCGAGACCAAGGCCAAGCGCCTTCGTCCGTTGGCCGAGCGCCTTGTCACCTTTGCGAAGCGCGGAGACCTAGCCGCACGTCGTCGCGTAATTGCTCAGCTAACCGAGAAGTCGGTTGTGCACGAGTTGTTCACCAACATCGCACCACAGGTTGCAGACCGTGAGGGTGGCTACACACGCATCACCAAGCTCGGTTTCCGCAAGGGCGACAACGCACCGATGGCACTCATCGAGTTGGTTCTCGAGCCAGTGAACGCAAAGCCAAAGGCAAACAAGACCAAGCTAAGCAACGCGGTTAAGGCCGGCGCTGCAGCAGCTGTTGTTGCAGATGTCGTTGAAGAAGAAGTTTCAACCGAGGTCGCAGAAGACGCAGCAGTTGAGGTCGAAGCAACCGAAGCTCCAGCAGAAGCTGTTGCAGAAGTTGAAGCAGAGGCAACCGAGGCTCCGGCCGAAGAAGCTGCTGCAGAAGAGACCAAAGCAGAGTAATCTCAATTCTCATGAGCGAACCCGTTGACCTAAACGTCGGCGGGTTCACTCGTTTAAGAATCGACTTCGGCTATGACGGAACCGACTTCTTCGGTTGGTCGAAACAGCCAGAGTTGCGCACGATCCAGGCGGCATTTCTCGAAGCGCTGACGCTGATTTTTGGCGAGAGCGAGATTGACTTTTCGCTGCGCGTTGCGGGTCGCACCGACGCCGGTGTGCACGCGTTGCATCAGGTGGCGCACTTCGACCTAACCGAAACCCAGTTGGCCAGACTCGGTCGCGAGACCATCGACGACATCGCCTACAAGTTGAACCGCCTGCTGCCGAGCGACATTCGCGTTGCCGCGGTTGGCGTGGCACCCGCCGGCTTCGATGCCAGATTCAGCGCGATCAACCGCCGCTACCGTTACCGGCTCGCCGACAACCTGTCTTTCAAGAACCCGCTCGAAACCCGATTCACCTTGGATGTCGCCGGGCAGCTCGACCTCGACGCCATGAACGAGGCTGGCGGGCACCTGCTCGGGTTGCACGACTTCGCCAGCTTCTGCAAGCCTCGCGAGGGCTCGACCACCATCCGTGAATTACAAGAAATTGTTGTGTCACGCGGAGTGGGCCAGGTCGTAGAAATTGAGGTTCAGGCAGACGCCTTCTGCCACAACATGGTTCGGTCGATTGTGGGGGCGTTGATAGCGGTTGGGCAGGGTCGGGCGACCCCGGCCAAGATCAAGCAGTTGCTCGAGCAGACCAACCGCGAGGGCAGTTACAAGGTCGTTTCACCGCACGGATTGAGCCTGCTAGGCATCGGCTACCCGGCCGACGATCAGCTGGCCGAACAGGCCCAAAAAGCCCAGAATTTGCGCACTCTAGACGAAAACTAGAGTTTGACCTGCGGCCATAAGTCGGGCTAAACTTGGAACTCGTTGCCGGCTCTCCCCGGCGAAACCTGAATCTCAAATCGCGATTTTCGCGGTGACTTTATGTGGATTCATCCGAAGCAAGAAGTAGAAGGCAATTTAACGTGCGTACTTATTCACCAAAGGCTCACGAGCTAAACAACGAGTGGCTCATCATCGACGCCACAGACGTTGTACTAGGTCGTCTGGCAACCCATGCTGCAACTCTTTTGCGCGGCAAGCACAAGCCAACGTTCGCTCCACACATGGACAACGGTGACTTTGTGATCATCATCAACGCCGAGAAGGTTGCACTAACTGGCGCAAAGTTGCTTCAGAAGAAGGCCTACCGCCACTCTGGTTACCCAGGTGGATTGACTGCAACCACCTATGCAGAATTGCTTGAGAAGAACCCTGAGAAGGCTGTCGAGAAGGCAATCAAGGGCATGCTTCCTAAGAACAAGCTTGGTGCTGTTCAGCTAACCAAGCTAAAGGTCTACCGCGGAGCAGAGCACCCTCACGCTGCTCAGAAGCCAAAGACTTTCACCATCGACCAGGTCGCTCAGTAAGCGCGCAAGAGAAGACTCGAGAAGAATTCATGCCTAAGAACGAAACCACAGAAGCAGCTCCAGAGAGCTACAGCACCGAGACTCCAGCGACCAAGTCGCCGGCAAAGTCACGTGGCCCACTAACTCAGCCTGGCGCTGGTCTTGGCCGTCGCAAGCAGGCAATCGCACGTGTGCGCATTGTTCCTGGCACCGGCGTGATCAAGGTCAACGGCCGCGCTCTAGAAGACTACTTTCCAAACAAGTTGCACCAGCAGCTAATCACCGATCCGTTCACCGTACTTGAGTTGAAGGGTGCCTACGACGTAGTTGCTCGCATCACTGGTGGCGGCATTGCGGGCCAGGCCGGCGCACTTCGCCTCGGCATCGCTCGCTGCTTGAACGAGATCGACCGCGACAACAACCGTCCAGCCCTAAAGAAGGCTGGCTTCTTGAAGCGTGACCCACGTGTCATCGAGCGCAAGAAGGCCGGTCTCAAGAAGGCTCGTAAGGCTTCGCAGTTCTCGAAGCGCTAAACCGCTTCTACTGGGTGTTCGGCTAATCTCGAACTATGGCGAGGCTATTTGGCACCGACGGGGTTCGTGGGTTAGCTAACCGCGACCTAACCGCAGAAATGGCAATGCAGCTCGCTCAGGCGGCGGCAATTGTTCTCGGTGAAGATAGCCGCAATCGTGGCGAAAAACCAAAAGCAATCATCGGTCGCGACCCGCGCATCTCTGGTGAGTTTCTAGCCTCTGCTGTCGCCGCCGGACTAGCCAGTTCTGGCGTCGACGTTTTCGATGCCGGCGTTCTGCCAACCCCTGCCACCGCGTTTCTAACCGCCGACATGGATGCCGACTTCGGCGTGATGATCTCGGCTTCGCACAACCCTGCGCCAGATAACGGTATCAAGTTCTTCGCACGCGGCGGGCACAAGCTCGACGACCAGCTCGAAGACAAAATCGAAGCGCTGATGGCTGCCGACAAGCTGGCTCCGATTGGTGGCGCGGTTGGTCACGTCTCGCGTTTCGCCGACGCAGAAGATCGTTACATCGTTCACCTGCTCAAGGCACTGCCAAACCGTCTCGAAGGTTTGAAGATTGTTCTCGACTGCGCTCACGGTGCAGCCTCTGGAGTTTCACCACAGGCATTCGTCAACGCCGGTGCAAAGGTTGTTGTGATTGGCGCAGACCCAGACGGTCACAACATTAACCTCGGCTACGGTTCGACGCACCTGAGCGCACTGCAATCAGCGGTGCTCGAGCACAACGCCGACCTCGGCATCGCACACGATGGCGACGCAGACCGCTGCCTTGCCGTTGACAACACCGGCAAGGTTGTCGATGGCGACGAGATCATGGCAATCATGGCCTTGAGTCTCAAGGAGCGCGGACACCTCGCCCGCAACACCCTGGTCGCCACCGTGATGAGCAACCTCGGGCTCAAGTTGGCAATGCAGGCCGCTGGCATCGAAATGATTGAAACCAAGGTTGGCGATCGCTACGTGCTCGAACAGATTCGCCAGGGCGGTTACACGCTCGGCGGCGAGCAGTCTGGTCACGTTATCTTCTCTCGCTGGGCGACAACTGGCGACGGCATTCTCACCGGTCTCAAGCTCGCAGCCGAGGTGGCTCGCACCGGCAAACCGCTGTCAGAGCTAACCAAGGTCATGAGCGTCTTGCCGCAGGTGCTGATCAACGTCAAGGGTGTCGACAAGAACCGCGTCGACAGCGACGACGAAGTGCAGGCCGCCGTGCGCGAGGCCGAGGCCGAGTTGGCGGGCTCTGGGAGGGTTTTGCTTCGTGCCTCGGGCACAGAGGCGCTGGTGCGCGTGATGGTCGAAGCTGCCGACGAGTGCTATGCTCAATCTTGGGCAGACCGCATTGCTCGCGTAGTTGAAAGGCGTTTGGCGCTCTAATGGAACCGAAGTTTGAAGTAGTCGAGATGCCGGCCACCAAGCTAGTCGGGCTAAACGCCGACTTCTACGGGGGAATGTCTCCGAAGTTCAACCCACAAGTTCTCGGTGAACTCTGGGGCAGGGTGCATTCGAAGCTCGGGGCGATCGACGAATCAATTCGTTTGGCAGGGCGCATGATTGCGGCAACTCGCCCCGCAGCCTCAGGTGAAGAAGGTCTTCTGAATCAGTTTGTCGGCCTCGAGGTTGCAGAGCTTCCGGCCGACTTGAACGGTCTAGAGGTTTTCGAACTGCCTGCCATGCGTCTGGCCACATACGAGCACCATGGCAGCCTCAAAGGTCTCGTTGCTTCGATTGAAAAACTCTATGGCGAGGTGCTACCTGCCTCAGGCCTTAAACAGCCGACACCTTGGTCACTTGAGCTAGAAATCTATGACGAGCGTTTCAAGGTGCAGAGCGATGAATCTGTCATGACCATCGCCACGCCTATCTTGGCTGACTAGCGATCTGAGTATTTGACTTCGAGCTTCATGCTCGGGGGAGTCACAACCATCGACCTGGTTTCGACAGACAGAACCTTCTTGCCAAGCAACTCTCTAACCTTGTCAACCAAAACCGCGTGATCGGTTTCGACGAAGTCAACCGAAATTGTCATGCGCTTGCTCCTTGCTGATGGCAGAAGCTTTGGGTGGTCGATTAGGTAGATTGCCAAAACCAGCACGGCCGCATACAGGGCCTGAATCGTGAGCGAGTAGCCAGGCAAACCGAGAATCAGACCAACCGAAAGACCGGCGAGCAGGTAGGCCATCTCAATCCAGCCGGCTTCATCCGAGCGAAGGCGCAGAATCGAAATCACGGCAAACAGCGCAAAGCCAACACCAAGTGAGAGCGTGAACGAAGCAAGCGCTCCGGCCAAAGCAAATAGGGCCACGTTGATGATGGCAATCGCGATGGTCATATCGCGGTTTCTGTGCCGACGGTAGTAGAAAACGAAGGCAAGCAAAACAATCGAAACAATGTCGAGTGCTAGTGCTCCAAGAAATGGCAGAAGCGCAATATCGGTCATTAGGCTAGATTACTCTTCATGCTTTCAATCCTGACTAAATTTCGCGTTTTCGCCGCCGCCCTGATGACCCTCGCCTTGATTGGCGTAACTCTGCAGCCCGCACAAGCCGTAACCACAATCAAGCTCACCGACATCTATAGCGTTGCAAAAATCACCGAGGTCTACCTTGAGGTGCCACCGGCGAGCGAAACATCACTCAACACCTGGGCCAACCTAAAGAAGTATGTGCCGGCAAAGGTCAAGTTCGTTCAGGGTGAGCTTGTTTCTGATCAGATCAACATCGGTCTGCGCCTCAAGGGCAGCACATCGCTTCAGCCACTCAAGCAGAAGCCTTCGATGAGAATTCAGTTCAACTGGGGCGATGCATTGAAGGGGCAGCGTTTTCTCGGCCTCAAAAACATGACTTTGCACTCGCTTACCCAAGACAACTCTTTGGTTCACGAACTTGGTGCCTACCGTCTCTACAACGCGATGGGTGTGGTTGCACCAAACACCGGCTGGGCCGAAGTGTTCGTGAATGGCAAGTCGAAGGGTGTCTATCTGAATGTTGAAACTCCCGATGACATCTTCTTGAGCAAGCGCTTCAAAGACCCAACCCAGCACCTCTATGAGGGGCAAGCATTTCACGACCTCAAGCCTGGTAATGACAGCGGTGGCGAGACTGATGGCAGATTCACCGTTGACGAGGGTTGGGCAACCACCCCTAACAAAGCCGACCTAACTGCATTGATTGAGGCAGCCAACGTCGAACCCGCTAAGGCCTGGTGGGATGGCCTAGCCAAACGCGTCGACCGCACTGCGCTGGTAAAAATGTTTGCCGTTGATAACTTCATTGGCCACTGGGATGGCTACTCCGGCTCGATCATCAACAACTATTTCTTGCGCAGCAATTCGAAGAGCGTGTTTACATTCTTGCCTTGGGGAGCGGATCAGACCTTCGGCGAGAACCGCCAGACCCCCGAGTTGCTTGACACCTATACCTTCCCAATGGACAAGCCCGATGTCGGTTATCCGTGGATTAAATTGACCCACAAAACCGAGACCTTAGAGCGCGGGCTTTTGTTCAGAAAGTGTCTGGCCTACAAGCCTTGCCAAACCCTGTATCTGCAGCAGCTGAAGGCCACGTCGGCCAAGGCCACCGCAATCAAGTTGCCTAACCTAATGATCAATGCCGGCAAGGTCGTCGACTTCTTGAGCAACGACAACAACCGGGCCGAGCAGAAGCGCAACTCTGCGTTCATAGCTGCCCAGCACAAGGCTGTAGCCGCGTTGCTAAAGCAATACAAGATCAAGTAGCAGAGCTAGCCCTTCGGAACAGCCGAGGCCTTAAGGTCGCGGCGAGCGGTAAGCCCGGCGAAAATCGAGCCGGCTATCCAAGTAATCGAAGAAAGCGGCACGAAAACTTGATTCAGATTGATGGCCGCGCCAATGGCGATTAGCAGACCGCAGATCGTGGTGAGGCTCAACTGCAAGAAGGCAAATCGCACAATCGCCCTAACGGCGTGAGTGGTTCGATTAGAGGCCTCGATGTTGGCCCTCAGCAGGCTTGCCAGTTCGGCGTTATCGCTGCTGCTCTCTTTCTTCGGCATGAGTAAATCATGGCTTAAAGACTTGCGGGCCACCGTCATTGGTGACCCGCAAGTTTTTTGTTTACTGCTTATGCGTCTTTGAACTCTGCCTTAGCGAATTCCTTGTCGTCTTCAGCTGACTTGATACGAGCGATCGAGTAGATGATTAGACCGAAGAGGCACTTAGCTAGGATGTCGGCAATTGTGTAACCAACTTCACGAGCTACGAACTGGTCTGCAGTTGCTGGAGCGTCGCTCATCGCCAAGATGAACGTGATTGGGTAGACACCCCAGGTTGCTAGTAGCAACAAGCGTAGGATGCGTACTTTCTTCTGTACTTCAGCTGACTGACGTACGAGGCTCTTGCCCAATTCGATGAACAATACATACAAGATGTAGATGAACGGAATGGTTGAGAGTAGACCCCATACTGAAGCCTCGTTTGGAATGTTGAGGATTGCAATCTTTGCATCGCCAGGGTATCCGAGAACGATCATTGCGGTAGCCGCAGGAACCAAACGGTTCAAGATCGAGCTCTGAGCTGCCTTTGCAAGTGCAAGTACTGCAACAAGCTCAACAAGTAGCAGTGGAACTGTTAGTAGCCAGTCAACGTAGCGGTAGCCAACGTTGTAGGCTGCTGGGTTGTTCACACCGTCAACCGCGAATGCGTGGCTGAAGTTGTCGAACATTCTGAAGTAGTGGTAAGCGGCGATTGCGGTTACAGTCGCTGAAACCATTACTGCGGTGCGGTAGCGAGGCAATACGCGCTCGCGTGCGATGAACAGGAAGATCGATGTGAATAGCATCGCTGCGATTCCCAAAGACAACATGTTGTAAACGATGTTAAATTGACCGTCGGTCAAAATGTTAGATAGTTTCAATTGAAGCCTTTCACTATGTTTTGGTGATGCACTTTTCGAAAAGTCATCACCGGTATCAAGGCCAGAGGGCCGTGAAGCCGATGGTGGCTCGCTATCAGTCAACTCTCAGGCTGGGAGATTTTTGGCAGATTTTGACACTTTTTGGTAACGAATCGATAACGGCGGCTGCTAGCCCTTTCGCAGCAAAACCGACTCAACCGCGTGGTTACTGCCCTTGCGGAGCACCAGGGTGGCCCTAGAGCGGGTCGGCTGGATGTTCTCGAGCAGGTTCGGCAGGTTGATGGTTCGCCAAATCTCGTTTGCCCGGGCCAGCGCATCGGCGAAGGGCATCTCGGCGTAGCGGTGAAAGTAAGACTTCGGGTTGGTGAACGCGCCTTCGCGAAGCTGCTCGAAGCGACCAATGAACCACTTGGTCACGTTCTCGACCTCGGCATCTACGTAGATCTTGAAGTCGAAGTAGTCGCTGAGAGCCACCTCTTGACCCATAACCGGCGGCTGCAGAACGTTCAAGCCCTCGACGATGACCACATCGGGCGACTCGATGATTACCTCGGCGCCGGGAACGATGTCATAACTGAGGTGCGAGTAAACCGGTGCCGAAACCCGCTCGACCCCCGACTTGATGTCAGCCACAAACTTCAGCAGCGCGAGTCGATCGTATGACTCTGGAAACCCTTTTCTATGCATCAGGTTTCGGCGCTCTAGCTCGGCGTTGTTGTGCAGAAACCCATCCGTGGTAACCAACTCGACGCGCGGAGTCGAAGGCCAGCGCGACAACATCTCTTTGAGCAAACGAGCAACCGTGCTCTTGCCCACCGCGACCGAACCTGCCACACCGATGATAAAAGGGGTGCGCTTGGCGCGTTCACCCAAAAACTCTGAGGCCTGCGAGTGCAGCTGCTGCGCCTGGGTCACATAAAGATTGAGCAGTTGGCTAAGTGGCAGGTAAACATCGGCAACCTCTTTGACATCTAGAAAGTCGCCGAGACCGCGAATCTGCGAAATTTCTTGCTCGGTGAGTGGCATTTCGGTCGATTGGCCGAGCGCAGCCCAGTCTGCACGCGAGATTTCGACAAATGGGCTCACAGAAGCCCTGTCGCTCGTTCTTTCAACCGTCACAAAGAGCCATTCTGCCGTAAATTAGGAGTCATGTGCGGAATCGTGGGTTATGTGGGCCCGAAATCGACCCTAGAGGTTCTAATCGGGGGTCTTCGACGTCTCGAATACCGTGGCTACGACTCAGCAGGCGTCTCGGTGATTTCACCGGATGGCCACCTTGAAACTCGCAAGAAGGCTGGCAAACTGGCGAATCTGATTGCCGAGATCGAAGAACATCCGCTTCCTGTTTCGCACGTCGGTATCGGCCACACTCGCTGGGCAACCCACGGTGCACCAACCGACGGAAACGCCCACCCGCATCTCGGCGGCCGCCACCAGAAACTTTCACTAATTCACAACGGCATCATCGAGAACTTTGCAGAGCTCAAGGCCGAGCTCGTCGCCGCGGGCACAGCCTTTACCAGCGAAACCGACAGCGAAGTGGCCGCCCACCTGATTGCTCGTGAGTTCGAAAAGACGAACGACCTGGTTTCGGCTTTCGCCGCGGTCGTGGTTCGACTGCACGGGGCATTCACCATTTTGGTGATTGACGAAGATCAACCCGATGTGGTCATGGCTGCCCGTCGAAACGCTCCGCTTGTTATCGGGCTTGGCGATGGCGAAAACTTCTTGGGCTCAGACGTAGCCGCGTTCGTTGAACACACCAAGCGAGCAATCAGCGTCGGTCAAGACGAGATTGTGATTCTGCGCGCAGACTCGGTTGAGGTTCGAACCTTCGATGGCAAGCCGGTGCAGCCAGAAGAATTCACTGTCGACTGGGATGCCTCGGCGGCAAGCAAGGGTGGCTGGTCTTCTTTCATGGCCAAAGAAATCGCAGATCAGCCTCAAGCGGTAGCCGACACTCTGATGGGTCGCCTGAACTCTGACGGCTCGGTTCGCCTCTCTGAAATCGATGGCCTTTCGCACGACGACATCAAGAACCTAGAACGCATCATCATTCTGGCTTGCGGCACCGCCGCCTATGCCGGCGACATCGCTAAGTATGGAATCGAAAAGTGGTCGCGCATTCCGGTGCAGGTCGAACTCTCACACGAGTTCAGATACCGCGATCCAATCGTCACCAAGAACACCCTCATCGTTGCCATCTCACAGTCTGGCGAAACCATGGATACCCTCATGGCAGTTCGCTACGCGAAAGAACTCGGCGCCAAGGTGCTTGCCATTTGCAACACCCAGGGAGCCACCCTCGCGCGCGAGAGCGATGCCGTCATCTACACCCACGCCGGCCCCGAGGTGGCAGTTGCTTCGACCAAGGCGTTAACCGCCCAGATCACCGCCGGCTATCTGCTCGGCTTGTTCCTAGCGAGCATCCGTGGGGCAGTGCCAGCCGCAGAGCTAAAGCGAGTCGGCCTAGACCTGCTCAAGATGCCCGGCCGAGTTTCGCAGGTTATTGCAGGGCTCGAGCAGGCTCAGCGCCTCGGCACAGCAATGGCAGACGCCAAGTCGGTCTTGTTCCTTGGCCGCAACGTCGGTTTTCCGGTGGCCATGGAGGGCGCGCTCAAGCTCAAGGAGCTCGCCTACATTCACGCCGAGGGTTTCGCCGCTGGCGAGCTGAAGCACGGCCCAATCGCACTTATTGAAGAGGGCCAGCCGGTGATTGTCATCGTTCCTAGCCCGCGCGATGAAGAGAGCCTGCACCCAAAGGTGATTTCGAACATTCAGGAGATTCGCGCTCGCGGAGCAAAGGTAATCGCAATTGCTGAAGAGGGCGACAACCAAGTTTCGAGCTACGCAGAGAACGTGATTTTTGTTCCAGAGTGTGAGCCGCTGCTCGCCGCGATTCTCACCGTGATTCCGCTTCAGACTTTTGCGCTCGCGCTGTCGACTGCCAAGGGTCTCGATGTTGACCAGCCACGAAACCTGGCCAAGTCGGTAACGGTCGAATAGGCCAAAATGATTATCGGCGTTGGCGTTGACTTGGTCGACTTGGCTAGATTTGAAAACTCGCTCGAGAAGAATCCCGGTTTGATCGAAAAGATTTTTCACACGGATGAACGCGGCGTCGCAACCAAAACTCTGGCTGGCAGGTTTGCCGCCAAAGAGGCACTCATAAAAGTTTTCGGTGACTCAAAGCCAATGCGTTGGCACGACGTTCGGGTTTCGAAAGACGAACTCGGCAAGCCAGAGATAAACCTTTTCGATGCCACCGCAGAGTATGCGAAGTCTCGCGGCATCGACTCCCTGCACCTTTCAATTTCGCACGACGGAAACTCTGCGATTGCTTTTCTCGTGGCAGAAGGTTCATGATGCGCGAACTCGTAATTGATCTCGACGCTATCGAGGCGAACCTAAACGTCTACAGAAAGCGCGCACCCGGGGCGAAGATTATGGCCGTGGTTAAAGCTGACGCCTACGGCCACGGAATGTTTGAGGTTGCCCTAAAGCTCGATCGCGCCAAGGTCGATTACTTCGGTGTTGCCGATGTCGACGAGGCTCTGCACCTGCGCGAAGGTGGTCTCGAGACTCCGATTTTGGCTTGGCTGCACGACCCAAACGACCGATTCACCGAAGCGCTCGCCGCCAATATCGAGCTTTCGGTTGCCAACCTCGATCACCTAGAACGCGTTGCCGACGCAGCTCGACTCACCGGCAAGGTGGCTCGGGTGCACCTCAAGGTCGACACCGGGCTAAGCCGCAATGGTTCGACAATCGAAGAGTGGCCCGCCCTGGTTACCGCGGTGGTGGCGCTGTGTGACGAGCAGCTGCTTGAGTGCGTGGGCGTCTTCAGCCACCTGAGCAGCACATCCGAGGTCGATGACCGGGCTCAGATTGTTCGATTCGACGAGGCGGTAGACACGGCAAAGAGCCTGGGTCTCGACTTTGAGCTGCGCCACCTCACCGCATCTGACGGAACCCTGAGCTACCCAGACGCCAACTACGAAATGGTTCGCATCGGGGTCGGCCTCTATGGCCTTTCGCCGTTTGTCGACCGCACTTCTGCCGAATTTGGTTTGCGCCCGGCCATGACCGCTCGCGCCCTGGTCACCCAGACCAAGCGAGTCAAGGCCGATGTCGGAATCTCGTACGGCTACATGGTTCGCACCAAGGCTGAGACCACTCTCGCGTTGGTACCAATCGGTTATGCCGAGGGTCTACCGCGCAACGCCAGCGGCAAGGCCGAGGTTTCAATCAAGGGCAAGCGCTACAAAATTGAATCGCGAATCGCAATGGATCAGTTTGTGATTGACGTTGGCGACGACGACGTTTCGGCTGGCGACGAAGTTGTGCTCTTTGGCGATTCGAGTTTGGGTGTGCCGAGCGCCGACGAATTGGCCGTTGCCGCAGACACAATCAACTACGAAATTGTTACTCGCATGGGTGGCCGTTTTCGCTACACCTTTATCGGTGCAGCAGAATAGTTTGTCGATGTCAAAGCGATTGCTCGAGCAGCGCGTTTTAGATGCTGATCAAATGCACGAACTCGGCGTTAGTTTGTCGAAGCAGTTTCGTGCCGGCGACCTGATTGTTTTGGTCGGCCCGCTCGGCGCCGGCAAGACCACACTTGCTCGAGGCATTGGTGAGGGACTGCGCGCAATCGGCAACGTATCGTCACCAACCTTTGTGATTGCCAGAACTCACAAGCGCGAGAACTCCGATGTGCCTTTGGTTCACGTTGATGCCTATCGCCTTGGCTCAGCGGCAGAACTCGACGACCTCGACATCGACTTTGAAAACAGCATCGTGTTGGTTGAGTGGGGCAAGGGTTTGCTCGATGGCATTAGTGAAAACTGGCTTGAGATCGAGATCGCGCGTGATCACACCGGAGAGACAGAAGTGCGAGAGCTTGCGGTCACCGCATTTGGCGAACGCTGGTCGGCGGTGAGTTTCTGATGAGCGTCTTGCTCGCGATAGACACCTCGGCCGGCACGAGCGTTGCGCTGTTTCGCGATCGAAAGCTCGCGGCCGAGATCAACGTGGTCGACAACATGAAGCACGCAGAGACCATTGGCACTGCGATCGCGCAGGTCTTGACCGAAGCCGGCTTGACCGGCCGTGATGTGCAAGAGGTTGTGGTTGGTCGTGGGCCAGCGCCCTTCACCGGCCTGCGCGTCGGCATTGCCGCCGCAGTCATGTTTGCCGAAGGCTCGGGGGCCAGGCTCTCGGGAGTTGTGAGCCTCGACGCCATCGCTCTCTCGGCCCTTTCGCAGGGTGGCGCAAGCGAAGCCCAGCCGCTGCTGGTGACCACGGATGCCCGGCGCTCAGAGGTTTACTGGGCACTGTATAGCGGCCTGAATGCCGACGGGGTGCCGGTTCGAATCGAAGGCCCGCTGGTTAGCAAGCCGGCTGCGCTCAATGAAATCTTGGCGGCTAGAAATCTGAAGCCGCAGACCACTGACCTCAGAATTACCGGCGCTGCCATTGCCGAACTGGCCTTGGCGCTAAGCGCTTCTGGTTCTCTCGACCCAGACGTGAGCGCGCTCTATCTTCGGGCACCCGATGCGGTTGAACCGAAAGCCCCAGGGGTTTTTGGCAAGCGGGTGAGCTCGTGACAGATTTCACAATTCGCAAAGCTCGCGAGTCTGATCTCGACGAAATTATGCGAATCGAAAACGCCTGCTTCGGCACGGATGCCTGGTCAGTGCAAAACATGCACGACGAACTTATTGGCGAGCAGCGTTTCTATGTCGTTGCCCACGCGCAAGGCTCGGCAGACCAACTGATTGCCTACGCGGGCTTAGCGATTTCGTCTGCCACCTCGCAAGCCGACATTCAAACCATTGCGGTTAGCCAAGACGCTCGCGGCCAAGGCTTGGGTCGCGCGCTGATGAATTCGCTTTTGGCAGAAGCGAGAAGCAAATCTCTCACCGAAGTTTTTCTTGAGGTTCGCGCCGATAACCAAACAGCAGAGACGCTATACCGTTCTCTGGGTTTCGAACAGATTGATGTTCGCAAGCGTTACTACCAACCCGATGATGTCGACGCTTTAGTTATGCGATTGACACTTGCACCCTCGCTCTCGGCCGAGCCTTTGGTTCTCGGCATCGAATCGAGTTGCGACGAAACCGGCATCGGCATTGTTCGCGGCAACACTCTGTTGGCCAACGTGATCTCTTCTTCTATGCAGCTGCACGCTCGCTTTGGTGGCGTGGTGCCAGAGGTTGCCGCCCGCGCGCATCTCGAAGCGCTGCGCCCGACTTTGCAAGAGGCACTCAGCGAGGCCAATGTTTCGCTTTCAGAAATCGATGCGATTGCGGTTACCAATGGGCCCGGGCTTGCTGGTGCGCTCATGGTTGGAATCGGTGCCGCCAAGGCACTTGCAATTTCGCTCGACAAACCGATCTATGCGGTGAATCACCTGGTCGGTCACGTGGGTGTCGATGTGCTCGAACGCGGAACACTCGAGACGCCAACCATTGCGCTGCTGGTCAGTGGCGGGCACACATCTTTGCTTCTGGTGCGCGACCTAATCAACGAGGTTGAGCTGCTCGGCGAGACCATCGACGACGCAGCCGGTGAGGCCTTCGACAAGGTCTCGAGGTTGCTGGGGTTGGGCTATCCGGGTGGGCCCGAGATCGACCGAGCCGCCGAGGGCGGCAACCCGCAGGCCCTTAGGTTTCCGCGAGCCCTGACCCTGCCAAAAGACATGGATAAGCATCGCTACGACTTTTCGTTCAGCGGGCTAAAGACCGCGGTCGCTCGTCACGTTGAGGTTGCGCAGGCCAAGATCGAAGCCGGCGAGGCTGCCGAATTCAGCGTGGCCGACGTTGCGGCTAGTTTTCGCGAGGCCGTGGTTGACGTTCTTATCGGCAAGGCGGTCAACGCCTGCGTTGACCATGGCGTGATGCGCCTTCTGCTCGGTGGTGGAGTAGTAGCCAATCGACGCTTGCGCGAGTTGGCTCAGCAGCGCTGCGATGAAAAGGGCATCGAGTTGAGAATTCCCGCGCTTTCACTTTGCACCGATAACGGCGCAATGATTGCAGCGCTAGGTGCCCAGTTGATCATGGCTGGCAGGTCGCCCTCGAGCCTGAACTTTGGCGCCGATTCAACTCTTTCGGTTACGACCGTTCAATCGCCCTAAACGCAGGTAGCCCTCGGGTGCATTGAGCACCGACTTGTAAAAAACCTCATTCTTTGCAATCACCGATTCGTTGAGAACTCCGGCGGGCAATTCATATTTCTTGTATGGCAAGAAACGATTGACCACGACCTGCATCAGATAGCGCCAGCGGCGAAGTCGCTTTGACCAAACCCAAACTTTTCTTTTCAGACGCTTGAGTGCACTCTTGCGCGCAGCTGGTTTGCCGGTTGATTCTGCAATCGGTTTGGTGAAGTTCTCCAACGCACGAACGTTGAAGTCGTGAGTCGACTGCGAGCGAATTCCAAGTGAATTGAGAAAGCGTTCGCGGCGCAGGGTTAGCCGCATGGCCGTGCGCGAAAATGAACGGTTGTTGGGCTCGAGCGTGTTGAAGTTGGTTTTCAGCAGCGAGCGTGCCGCTTCATCGATCTGACAAAACTCATCGAGAAACTTCATCGAACCGAGTTGCGGCATGGCGACCACAATTACCTTGGCGAACTTCTCGCGGTAGAGGCTCACGAGCGCGGCCAGGTCGAATTGCTGCTGATCGAAAAACTCGAGCATGCCACGACGGTTTGCGGCAGCCGATTGTGCAGCCAGCTCTGCAGTGACAAAGAAGTCTTTCGGCTCGACCACGTGCCCCTCGGCCACGACCTGCTGGTAGACGGCGGTCAGGTAGCCGCGAGGCTCTCTGATCGTCAGCAGGATGGTGGCGTCTTTGCCGAAGGTGTCGAGGTTCTCATCTCTGGCTCGAATCCAGTTGGCGGGGTTCCAGTCGACCAAGCCCTCGAACGAGATGATGGCCCCGCGGTTGGCTTTGACCAGGCTGGCCAGCTCGGCTTTCTGGGCCTTGGTTAGCTCGGTGAGTCGCTTCAGATAAAGCAATCGCATGAGGTTCTTGGGGTTGTATCCGGTGACCAGCCCTAGTTTCGCCAGCTCTGGAAAGACTCGCTTCTGCAGTGCCGTGGTGGCCGTCTTGCCGAGGCCGATGTGCACGATGGTCATGTGGGCCTCTCTGCAACGAGCGTATGCGCTCAAGTATAGGCAAGCGGTCGTGTGCGATAGTTCTTGTTAGAACAAAGAGAGTTGCGTTTTGAAACAGACCATTTTGCACATCGGCCTTGAGAAAACTGGAACCACGAGCATCCAGTATCTGCTGCGTCAAAACCGCGAGCAACTCTTGAAGTCTTCGGTCTTGGTCTCTGAGCAGGCGGCATCGGGCAATAACTTTCACCTCGCGATCGCCAGCTACTCGCCGTTTCGCGAAGACGGTTTGACCCGAGCCCTGCGGTTGACCAGCGCCGAAAAACTGGAAGGCTTTCGCAAACGCGAGTTCGATGCACTGGCCGCCGAAATTCAATCGACATCGCCCGAGAAACTCATCTTGAGCAGCGAACACTTTCAGTCACGGCTGCTATCGCTTGCCGACATCAAGCAACTTCGAAGCTCACTAGAACAAGCGGGCTGCAGCAACTTTCGAATTTTGGTCTACCTTCGTGACCCGCTAAAAATTGCCATGAGTCATCACGGCATGGCAATCAAGAAGGGCATTCACGTAACCGAAAGTTTCTATCGCCCGGAGCATCCCAGAATTTCTCACATCGTGAATCACCGGCAGACACTCGAGAATTGGTCTGCGGTTTTTGGTGAACAAAACATGGATGTGCGCCTCTACCCGGAAGCAAGCGGCAGCGAGGTGCTGATTGCAGATTTTCTCGAGGCGGTTGGCATCGAGCAGAGCCAACTCGACATGAGCAAACAAGAAGTGCGCAATGTGAATCTCTCGGCAGTTGCGCTCGAAGCGCTGAACCAACTGAACGCGAAGTCAGACCGGGTGCGCCTGTTGGCAGAAGATCGATGGTTGTTTCATCAACTTGAGAAGAGCTTTGCTGGGCGTGGTCTAAGCCCGACCGCCGAGATCGTTGAGGTGTTCGCCGAGCGCTTTCGGTCTGAGCACGCGCAGATTGCCAAGCGCTGGTTTGGGTCGAAGAGCCCGCTGTTTGTCGCAGAGTTCAAGCCGGCGGCCCAGCTGACTTCAGAAGAGTTGAAGCGGGTTGCCTCGCAGATTGACCGCTTGGTGTCTCAGGCCATGCTGCGTCGAAGGGTTTTGGCTCCCGTGCGCAGACTAAAGCGTTTGCTAGCACCTGGCAGCGCCTAGGCGAAGCGCCTAAAAGAAGCGCTTGAGCAGCTTCTCTACGCTCTCCTCGAGCGGCGCTTGGCCGTCTAGCACCAGTTCGGCCGCGGTAGGCGGCTCGTAGTCTTGGCCAACTCCGGTTAGGTTCGGCAGTTCGCCGGCGGCAGCCTTCTTGTAGAGACCCTTTGGGTCGCGCTGGGCGCAAATCTCGGCCGGAGTCTCAATCCAGACCTCGGCGAAGTCGCCCTCTGCGAAGAGCTCACGAGCGTGATCGCGATCGACCTTGTATGGGCTGACCAGGGCAACCACGACCACTAGACCAGCATCAAACATCAGTTTGGCAATCTCCGAAACGCGTCGAACATTCTCGGCACGGTCTTCTTTGGTGAAGCCAAGGTCTTTGTTGATTCCAAGTCGAAGGTTGTCTCCGTCGAGCACATAGCTGTGCACGCCATTGGCAAACAAACGCTTCTCGAGCGCGTTGGCGATTGTCGACTTGCCTGAGCCCGAGAGACCGGTTAGCCAAATCACCTGTGGTGTTTGCGACTTCTGCTTGGCGCGGGTTTCGCGATCAATCTCAAAGTGGTGCTCGGTGATGTTTGCGCTGCGACGAAGTTGGTGCGTGACCATTCCAGCGCCGACGGTCGACATGGTGGTTCGGTCAACCAAAATGAAGTTGCCCGAGTAACGGTTCTTCGAATACGAGTTGAGCGCGATGGGAACATCCGTGGCAAATTCAATCGCCGCAATCTCGTTGGTCTTCAGAGTTCGAGCCGATTCGTGATCGCCGTTGTTGATGTTGATGACGTGACGAATCGCGGTGACCATCGCCGGCACAACGGTTGAGCCATTGATCAAGAAGTACGAGCGACTGTGAATCATTTCGCTGTCGCCAAGCCAAACAATCTCGGCCGCAAAGCGGTTTGCCGGTTCGACAAAGTTGCTTGCCAGCTCAATGGCATCGCCTCGCGAGGCATCAACATCGGGTTCGAGCACCAGAGTTACTGCGCTGAGATCTGGGGCAGTGGTTAGGTCTCCGTCGAAGGTTGAAATTCGAGATATGCGCGCACGCTTCTTGGAAGGCAACACCACAACCTCGTCGTTCAGAGCGAAGCTGCCGCCAAAGACGGTGCCGGCCACGCCGCGAAAGTTCTCGGCGCGTGAGATCGTTTGCACGCCCAGGTGCGGCGCGTTCTCGGTGATTGCTTGCTCGGGCCAGTCTTGAAGATAGTCGAGCAGGGTTGGCCCCGAGTTCCACGGCATGTTGTCGCCGGCGGTTGAAACGTTGTCGCCACTGAGTGCACTCACCGGGATGAATTGCACGTCGGGCAGACCAAGGCGCGCGATGGCTGGCTGCAGGTCAGACTTGATGGTTTCGAAGACGTCTTGGCTGTAATCGACTCCGTCGAGTTTGTTGACCACAACGGCAATTCTCGAGACCTTCATGAGCGAGCAGATGTGCAGGTGGCGCAGGGTCTGCGGTCTGATTCCCCTGGTGGCGTCGACCAGCACGAGCCCGATGTCGGCTCGCGAGGCGGCAACCGCCATGTTGCGCGTGTATTGCTCGTGGCCGGGAGCGTCGGCGATTATGAGTCTGCGGCCGTTGCGCAGGTGCATCGAACGGTATGCAACGTCAATCGTGATGCCCTGTTCGCGTTCTGCCTCGAGCCCGTCGGTTAGCAAGCTGAAATCGATGTCGCCTTTTTTGATGGTCGACCCGGCTCTGCGAACATCGCGGGCTGCGGCGATGGTGTCGTCTGGAACGCTGTCGGTTTCAACCAGCAGACGACCGATGAGTGTGCTCTTGCCGTCGTCAACGCTTCCGCAGGTGACGAGTCGAATTATCGCCTTGGTCATTAGAAGTAGCCCTCGGCCTTCTTCTTTTCCATCGAGGTTTCGTTGCGGCCGTCAATCAATCGAGTCGCGCGCTCACTCAGTCGAACGTTGAATACTTCGTCGACCACCTGTTCGATTGTGGTTGCGTCGCTGTGAACACCGGCGGTGAGTGGGTAGCATCCGAGGGTTCTGAATCGAACCATTTCGAGTTGCGGCACTTCGCCTTCGTTGAGTGGGTAGCGTTCGTCGTCGACCATGATGATCTGCTCGCCGCGGCGCACCACCGGTCTCGGCTTGGCTAGGTAGAGCGGTGAAACAGGAATCTTCTCTTGCAAGATGTAATTCCAGATGTCGAGCTCTGTCCAGTCGCTGATCGGAAAAATGCGCATGGTTTGTTCGGGAGCGAGCAGCGGGTTATAGGTGCGCCAAAGTTCTTGACGCTGGTTGCGTGGGTCCCAGCGGTGGCCGGGTTCGCGCACGCTGAAGATGCGCTCTTTGGCGCGGCTGCGTTCTTCGTCTCGGCGAGAGCCGCCGAGTGCTGCATCGAAACCGTGCATGTCGAGTGCCTGGCGAAGTGCAACGGTTTTCATGATTCTGGTGTACTCGGATGCACCCAGCGTGAATGGGTTAGCGCCTTCGGCAACACCGTCTTGGTTGGTGTGCACGAGCAAGTCGAGGTCGAAGTCGATTGCGGTCTGGTCGCGAAACTCGATCATTTCGCGAAACTTCCAGGTGGTGTCGATGTGCAAAATCTTGAACGGGATGCGGCCGGGGTGGAATGCCTTGCGAGCGAGGTGCAGCAGCACCGATGAGTCTTTGCCGATGGAGTAGAGCATCACCGGATTTTTGAAGGCGGCTGCGGTTTCGCGAAGAATTTCGATTGATTCGTTTTCGAGCTCTTTAAGCACGTCTCCGCTGTTGACCATTGGTCAAGTCTAAGTTCGCAGCCTGAGCCTAGGCTGGAAGCGGTGGTCAACGAATGTGGAGCAAACATCCATGCAAATCACAGGGTTTGCGCAGACTTTCGTGGTGCTGTTGGCTTAGTCAATCAATCGGAGGACAAAATGGCAACAAAGAACAGCCAGCCAGAACCAGTGGCAGTGCCTGAGAACACCAGATTCAACTTCAACTCACTCAACACCCTTGCGGTCGTATCGCTGGCAACAGCGCTGACCAGCATCGGTGCCGTGGCAGCAGTTGTCACCGGCCACATCGCATTGGCGCAGCTCAAGACCGAGCCGAAGTCTGGCCGCGCCCTCGCCATCGCCGGACTAATCGTCGGCTACTCAACCATCGCATTCTGGATCGTTGCAGCTATCGGGCTAAGCGCTTTGCGCCTCAAGTATGGCTTCGACGGACCAATGGGCCCAATCGAACCAATGGGTTACGACGATCACCGCGGTATGGGCGGCGGACGCTAAAGCGCCTCTGCCAAGAGCGCTCGATGATCGTCGCCAACCCTGGTGAGAATCAGGGTGGCGGCGATTTCGCCTTTAAGGTTCAGCTCTTTGCGCAGCTGTTCTGGCACAACATCAACGCCACGCTTCTTGATTTCAAGCGTGCCAATGTTTCGGTCACGCAGGTAGGCCTTCAGCTTTTTGCGATCGAATGCCATCTCGTCAATCACTCTGAACCCGCGCATCATCGGTGAGTCGATTTCGCTGTCGCTGGTGAGGTAGGCAATCTCTTTCGAAATCAAAGTGGCGTCAACCTGTCGAGCCAGATCGGCAATCAGGTGCGAACGCACAACCGCGTTGTCGGGTTCATAAATGAAATTCTTGATTGCGCCAACTTCGGCGGATTCGCTCTCAAAAACATCACTGACGATTTCGTGTCGACCGGTTGAATTCACGACGGTAGCAGCGCGGGCAACCTTCGGCCGTTTCACTTCGCCGAACCAGAGCGCAAGTTCAACCAGGTCGCCGTCGATCGATAGCCACTGCGCTTCGGCGTCTTGCGCAATCGCTTCGTGCGGGTGACCAGGGCCGAGTTTGATTCCGGATGGTTTAGTTCGTGCTTGCTCGAGCACCCAATCGAAGTTGGGTGAAAACTGTGACGGATCGAACTTTCGAGCGGCGCGCTCGCCCTTGCCGTCGAGCTCTCGCCTGGCCGGGTCGAAGAACAGCGCTTCAAACTTGCTGAGATCGAGAGTCGTGATGTCGGCCTGCTCGACCTCGACGTTGTCAAAAGCGCCGAGGTTGAAAACTGCCAGGGCAGCGGTGATCTCATCAATCTCGAAGGCGCGCACGTTCAGCTCAATCGCGCCCATTGCCATCGACTCTGCGCCGAGACCGCATCCGAGATCTGCAACCTGCTTGATGCCCGCGCCTCGAAAGCGACCGGCATGAAGGGCTGCCGCCTGCAGTCTCGAGGCCTGCTCGAGGCCGTCTTCGGTGAAAAGCATGCCGTCGGTGAAGTCGCCAAACTTCTTGCGGGCGCGACGTCGAAGCTTGGCCTGGGTCAGCACAGCGGCCACCAGCCCAGGGGCATAACCCTCGGCACGCAGAGCGCTAACCAACTTGACCACATCGGCTTTGGCGTCGAGGTCTCCGATTGAGCCAAGCAGTGCGAGGGCTTCGGGGGTGAAGAGCTGAAAGAGCTCGGAGCGTTGCATGCCACCAAGCCTAAGCAACCCGAGGGCAGCGGCGGCACTGTTGGCACTCACCTTGACCGAGTGCTAACCATCAATTAGAGTTTTCACGTGGCCATAAGGCCAACGAACCCCTCAAACATAGAAGAGGTCAACATGTCTGTAGTAATCAAGCCGCTCGAAGATCGCATTGTCGTTCAGCCAGTCGAGGCCGAGCAGGTAACCAGCTCAGGTCTAGTCATTCCAGACACCGCCAAGGAGCGCCCACAGGAGGCTCAGGTTATCGCTGTAGGCCCAGGCCGCATCGACGACAACGGAAACCGCGTTCCGGTTGACGTGAAGGTCGGCGACAAGGTCATCTTCTCGAAGTACGGTGGCACCGAACTCAAGTATGAAGGTGTCGAGTACCTAGTGCTCTCGGCTCGCGACGTGCTCGCGGTCGTTGAACGCTAAAAACCAAAGCATGAAAGACCCCGGGCATGATTATGCTCGGGGTCTTCCACTTGGTCTGACCGCCTATTTCATCTGGGGCAGTTTTCCGCTGATCATCGCGATGCTCGGTTTTGCCTCGCCCTACGAAATCGTGGTTTGGCGCGTTATCTTCGGTTTTCTAACCGCCGCTCTGATAATCGCAATCACGAAAAACTTTCGAGCCATGCGTGAAGTATTCAAAAACAAGACCAACATCGCATGGATAGCGACCAGCTCACTTTTCATCTTCGTCAACTGGCTGGTCTACGTGATTGCGATTTCAGAAAATCACGTAGTCGAGTCATCGCTCGGCTACTTCATCAACCCGCTGGTAACAATTTTGCTTGCCGTGGTTTTCTTGCGAGAAAAACTATCCCGTGTGCAGTGGGTGGCAATGGGCATCGGTGCAATTGCGGTGGTGGTGCTCACGATTGACTACGGCCGACCACCGTGGGTTGCGCTAATTCTCGCCGGCTCATTCGGAATCTACGGTCTAGCCAAAAACAAGCTCGGCGGCAAGGTTAGTGCACTGAACAGTTTTGCCATCGAGTCGGGTTTCGTCGTGCCGATCGCAATAGTTCAACTCGTGCTCGTGCAACTTATTGGCGGCGGCATTATGTTTGCGAGCCAGGGCGCATTGGGCATGGCCGGTCTGGCAATGTACGGTGCGATGACCGCGATTCCGCTGATTCTTTTTGGCGCTGCGGCCCAGCACCTGCCGCTCAAAGTCATGGGCTTTATGCAGTACATCGCACCGATTATTCAGTTCACGCTCGGCCTGGTTGTCTTCAATGAGCCGATGCCAACGGCCCGCTGGCTCGGATTCGGTTTGGTCTGGCTGAGCCTGATCATTTTGAGTTCAGACCTGATTCGCCAACGAAATCACAGTTTGGTCTGACCGAAACAATATCGTTACATCACATTTTGATTTAGGGTTTTTCCGCAAAACTGAAGGCGCACCCAGCCACAGCCCTTATTTTTAGCGACATTCATCGGACAAGCGGTTGCAAGCAGTGCAAATATTTACCAACTGTTACCAGATGTTTCCAATTGGAAATTTGCCATTTGGCACGAATCACTAAACTCAGAGAGGTTTCCAATTTGTACCGAATTAGGAATACCCAACATCAAACAAGGAGATACATGTCTACTTTCACAAAGAAAGGTGCTGCCGGCCTCGCTCTTGCAGCTGGCCTCGCGCTAGCTCTAAGCGGTTGTGCAGCTCCAGCATCATTCGATGCAAAGAACTGTACCGATGCAGAACTAAAAATCGGTTCACTTCTTCCGACCACCGGAAACCTAGCATTCCTAGGCCCACCAGAAATTGCTGGTGTTGACGCTGCGATCGCAGACATCAACGCAGCTGGTGGAGTTCTAGGCAAGTGTGTATCTGTTTCTCACAAGGACTCAGGCGACACTTCAACTGACACCGCAACTCAGTCAGCTACCGCACTTATCAACGAGGGTGTTGACGCCATCGTTGGTGCAGCTTCGTCAGGTGTATCTCTAAGCGTTATCGACCAGGTAACTGGCGCTGGCGTTGTTCAGATCTCACCTGCTAACACCTCACCAACCCTCAGCACCTACGCTGACAACGGTTTCTACTTCCGTACCGCACCTTCAGACGTTCTGCAGGGTCGCGTTCTTGGAAACCTAATCACCGGTGACGGTAACGAGAAGGTTGGCTTCTTGACCATCCAGGACCCATACGGCACTGGATTGTATGAGAACGCAAAGATCTCGATCGAAGCTGGTGGCGGTTCAGTTGTAGCAAACGAAGAGTTTGCTGGCGGAACCAAGAACTTCTCAGCTCAGGTTGACAAGGTTCTAGCTGCTGCTCCAGATGCAATCGTCGTTATCTCGTTTGACGAGGCAAAGTCGATTCTTCCTGAGCTAGTAAAGGTAAAGGGCTTTGCTGCAAGCAAGGTTTACCTAGTTGACGGTAACGTTGCGAACTACAGCGCAGACTTCACTGACTTCAGCATCGAAGGCGCACAGGGAACCATTCCTGGTGTAGTCGCGACTGACGAAATCAAGGCGAAGTTCTTGGCTGTAAACCCAGACCTAACCGACTTCTCATACGCTGCTGAGTCATACGACGCAACCATCCTTGTAGCTTTGGCTGCAATCGCTGGTGGCGCTGCTGACGGTGCGACCATCAAGGCGAACCTAAAGGCAGTATCTGAGGGTGGCGAGAAGGTAACTGACTTCGCAACCGCAGTTCAGATGTTGAAGGATGGAAAGGACATCGACTTCGATGGTCTTTCAGGTCCGATCACTTTCGATGACAACGGAGACCCAACTGAGGCCTACGTTGGTATCTACAAGTTCAACGCAGACAACACCAACACCGCTACCAAGTCAGAGTACGGAAAGATTGACTAGTTAGCAGTTCAATAAAGAACCCCCCGGCTAAACACCGGGGGGTTCTTTATTGCCTAAATGAACTAGAGATCGGCCCCTATAGATCAGCTAGGTTGCCGAGGTAAAGGTCGATCATCTTCGGGTCGTTGAGCAACTCGCGGCCGGTGCCGGTGTAGGCATCCTTGCCCTGGTCGAGCACGTAGGCGCGGTCGCAAATCTGAAGGCAGCGTCGAGCGTTCTGCTCAACCATGATGATTGTGACGCCCGCCTGGTTCACCTCTTTCACGCGCAAAAACGCTTCGTCTTGGCGAACCGGTGAGAGACCGGCCGAAGGCTCGTCTAGCAAAAGCACGGATGGGTCGATCATCAGAGCGCGACCCATGGCAACCATCTGACGTTCACCACCCGAGAGTGAGCCGGCGCGCTGGGCGCGGCGCTTGCCCAGGTCGGGAAAGATGTTGGTTACGAAATCGAAGCGCTCCTGAAAGCGCTTTGGCGATTGAAAGACACCCATCTGCAGGTTCTCTTCGATGGTCAAACTCGGAAACACGTTGTTGGTCTGAGGAACGAATGCAACACCCTTGCTAACCAACTTGTTGGCTTTCATGTTGGTGATGTCTTCGCCGTTGAGAAGAACCTGACCCTCGCGAACGTTGACCTGACCAAAGATTGCCTTGAGCAAGGTTGACTTACCGGCTCCGTTTGGCCCGATGATTCCAATCAGGTCGCCTTCGTTAGCGGTGAGCGAGCAGCCGTTGAGAATGTTGATGCCCGGCAGGTATCCCGCGTGAAGATCTAGGGCTTGAACAACCGGTGTCTGATTAGCCATTAGTTGTCATCCTTTGCAATCTTGATCGAAACGGTGCCAAGGTCGATGTCGGCGTGAGCACCGAGGTAGGCATCGATGACGGCTTGGTCTTTCATGACCTGAGCCGGTGGACCCTCTGCAACAATTCGACCCTCGGCCATAACAATCACCCAGTCGCTGATGTGGCGAACCATGTGCATGTCGTGCTCAACGAAGAGAACGGTGGTGCCGTTCGACTTGAGGTCTTTAATGTGGTCGAGAAGCGACTGCGTGAGCGCAGGGTTGACTCCGGCCATCGGCTCATCGAGCATCACGAGCTTTGGCTCGGCCATTAGCGCGCGAGCCATCTCGAGCAACTTGCGTTGCCCACCCGAGAGCGAAGCCGCAAAGTCGTCGCGCTTGGCGTCGAGCTTGAAGCGCTTGAGAAGCTCTTCTGCCTGCTCGGTGATTCGGTTCTCGGCAGCACGCCAAAGTGGGCGAATCAATGCGGTCAAGAAACGCTCGCCGGCCTGCTTCTGCGCGCCGAGTCGCATGTTCTCGATGACGCTGAGCATGCTTAGTGACTTGGTTAGCTGGAAGGTGCGAATCATGCCGAGGCGAGCAACCTTGTAGGAAGCAACGCCGGCCAGGTTCTTGCCTTCGAAGGTCCAGGTTCCGGTGGTTGGTTTGTCGAATCCGGTCAGCAGGTTGAAGAGAGTCGTCTTGCCGGCTCCGTTCGGACCGATCAGAGCGGTGATCTTGCCTCGAGGAATCTCGACGTGAGCAACATCTACCGCGGTCAGACCGCCGAACTGACGGCTGACATTATCGGCAACCAAGATCGGGTCAACCTTCTGGCAACCTGGCGAAGCATCGCCAACTGAGATTTGGTTAGACATTGAACTGCAACTCCTTCTTGTTTCCGAAGATGCCCTGCGGTCTGAAGACAACCAGAGCCATCAGGCCCAGTCCAATCAGAATGAAGCGAACCGGACCAATCTGGTCGGTGGTCAAGAAGGTAATCACGCCCATGTTGACGAGGCCCTGCAGCACACCTTCGGTGAGCGAGAGCAGAACCCAGAAGATCATCGAGCCAACAATTGGGCCGAAGATTGTCGCTGCGCCACCGAGAAGCATGATGGTCCAGATGAAGAAGGTCAAGCCGGTCACATAGTTTCCGGGCTGCACAGAACGCGGCAACACGAAGACGATTCCGGCCAGGGTGCCAAGAGCTCCACCGAGAATCAGAGACTGCATCTTGTATGCGTAGACGTTCTTGCCGAGGCTGCGCACGGCGTCTTCGTCTTCGCGAATGCTCTTGACCACGCGACCCCACGGGCTGCGCATCATTAGCAGAACAAGGATGGTGGCCAGCGCAACTAACGACCAGCCGAAAACGCGAACCCAAAGTTCTTTTTCGGTGACGTCGAATGGCCAGAACAAATAGTTGCCCTCGGCAAACGGGTTGATCGAATAGAACTCCTGCGAGAATCCAGAGAGACCACCGCTACCACCGGTGAGGTCTTTTAGTGAAGTCGTTGACACGATGTAGCGCAAAATTTCTGCCGAGGCAATCGTGACGATAGCCAGATAATCAGAACGCAAACGAAGCGTCGGTATTCCGAGAATCAGAGCGAAGACAATCGAGAGAATCATCGCGACCGCGATGGCTTGCCAGAAAGAAAGCCCGAAGTTCAGAACCGAAACCGCGAAGCCGTAGGCGCCAATTGCCATGAAAGCTGCCTGGCCGAAGTTGAGCAGACCGGTGTAACCGAAGTGCACCGCCAGGCCGATTGCTGCGAGCGCATATGCGGCAGTTGTCGGGCTGATGAGTTCGGCGGCTGCGTTGCCGAATACGAGTGACCAATCCATGTTCTCTCCTTAGCCGATTCTCTGCGCTTTGCCGAGGATGCCCTGAGGTCGAATCAAAAGCACCAGAATCATTACCACTAGAGCGCCGGCAAATTTTAGGTCGGTTGGAATCACGAGCGTTGACATCTCGACAAACACACCGATGACCATCGCGCCCACTGCGGCTCCGAAGGCTGTGCCTAGGCCACCGAGGGTCACCGCGGCGAACATGAGAAGCAGAATCGAGAAGCCCATGTCCCATGAAGCTTGCAAGAAGAGACCCAGCATGACGCCCGAGATTCCGGTCAGCGCACCCGCGATAACCCAAACGATGCGAATGATTCGCTCGACGTCGATGCCGGTTGCTGCTGCCAGCGAGGCGTTGTCGGCAACTGCACGGGTTGCCTTGCCGAGGCGGGTCTTGGTTAGGAATGCCGCGACCAAAAGCAAAATCACAACGCCGACGCCAGCGCTGATTACGTTGACGGCCTGGGTTGGAACGCCGAAGACATCCCAGATTTCACCCTGGCTGAGCACCTTGGTGTCGCCGCCGTAAATGATTTGAAAGATGTAACGAACGACGAGCGAAAGACCGATGCTCACGATCATCATCTGGGTTAGACCAACGCGACGCTTTCTTAGCGGACGCCAAATTGCCGAATCTTGAAACCAGCCCGATGCAGCCACCAGAACGGTGGTGATCAGTGCCGAGAGCAGAAGGTCGATGCCCATTATTTTGTTGAAGGTGAAGGCCAGAAGCGCACCGAGAGTAACCATCTCACCGTGTGCAAAGTTGTTGAGTGCGGTCGTGCCATAAATCAGGCTGAGACCGATGGCTGCCATCGCGAGCAAAATTCCAAGGTTGATGCCAGCGATTAGTCGACCCAAAAATACGTTGGTTTCTGCAGTTGCAGGTTTTTCGCCGGGCTTAACAGCTGGTGTAGTTGTGTCGTTCAGCGGAAACAAAACGTTCACGGTGTTAACCACGTCGATCTTGACGGTCTTTTGGTTGCGGTCTGGGTCGCGCAAACTTGCACCCGCTGGCAAAGTTTCAACGCGCAAGGTCACCTGATACTCGCCCTTGCCGGGAACAACTACCGACCAGCGACCATCCGCTGCAGTGGTGCCCACGGCTTCGAAGCCATCAGCGCCAAGCACCGATATGTCGACGCCTTCGAGAACCACGTCGCCATCCTTGATGATGCCGCCGATCGAGAATGAGTTGCTGTCTGGTGTTCCTTCGCCATCAACCGCGAAAGCGGGGGTGGCCGGCAGCAAGAGGGCGAACATAAGAGTGAAGAGCCCGAGGCCCACGGTCAACCTCTTGGCTGCCCTGATAAGTAGCTGGCTCAAACCAACCTCCGTCTGCACAAGAACGCCAGCGGCGTTGCTTTCGATGTTTCTGAGATTACCCCAATTCGCCACCCCGAAATTGTTCGGTTTCGCCCTCTTTCGCTAATCGCCCGCCCGCCCGTTACCCCCTCGTTACAGACCAAGGTCAAAGGCTAGAATTGGGCTACCGCCAACTCGCTTGAGGACAAAATGACTGAAAACAACCCTTTCGGCTTTCTCGGATTGACCTACGACGATGTGCTTCTCTTGCCTGGCGAGTCAGACATCATGCCCTCTTCGGTAAACACCAAGACCCGAATCTCAAAGCGCATAGAAATCAACATTCCGCTGCTGTCTTCAGCCATGGATACCGTCACCGAAGCTCGTCTGGCTATCGCCATGGCCCGCCAGGGTGGAATCGGCATTCTGCACCGCAACCTTTCGCTCGAGCAGCAGGCAAACCAGGTCGACCTGGTCAAGCGCTCAGAGGCCGGCATGATTACCAACCCGGTAACCACAACTCCACTGGCGACCATCCAAGAGGTTGACGACCTTTGCGGCCAGTTCAGGGTTTCAGGCCTGCCGGTTGTCGACGAGGATGACCGCCTGATTGGAATCGTCACCAACCGCGACATGCGTTTTGTGGTTGACGTTCAGCGCACCACCACTCTGGTTAAAGATGTAATGACGCCGATGCCTTTGATCACCGCAAAGGTTGGCATTCGTCCAGAAGAAGCCATCGCGATTTTTGCTCAGCACCGCATCGAGAAGTTGCCAATCGTTGACGGCAACAACAAACTCAAGGGTTTGATCACTGTAAAAGACTTCGACAAGAGTGAGAAGTATCCGCTTGCATCAAAAGATGGTGCCGGCCGACTTTTGGTTGGTGCTGCAGTTGGTGTTGGGCCAGATGCGTGGGAACGCGCGATGGCTCTAATCGATGCTGGTGTTGACCTTCTTATTGTCGACACCGCGCACGGCCACAACCGCGCGGTTCTCGAAATGGTTGCGAAGCTAAAGGCCGAGCCGTTTGCGAAGAACGTAGACATAATCGGTGGCAACATCGCCACTCGCGAAGGCGCGGCAGCGCTCGTTGCTGCCGGAGCCGACGGCGTGAAGGTTGGCGTTGGGCCTGGCTCGATTTGCACCACTCGCGTTGTTGCCGGTGTTGGTGTTCCACAGATCACCGCGGTCTACCAGGCCTCGCTAGCCGCAAAGCCTGCCGGCGTGCCGATTATTGCCGATGGCGGCCTGCAGTTCTCTGGCGACATTGCCAAGGCTCTGGTTGCCGGAGCTAACTCGGTGATGCTTGGCTCGCTGCTTGCCGGAACCGACGAGGCTCCAGGCGATGTGACCTTCGTTGGCGGCAAGCAATACAAGACCTACCGAGGCATGGGCTCGCTCGGCGCGATGCAATCGCGCGGCCAAGCCAAGAGCTACTCGAAAGACCGCTACTTTCAAGACGACGTTTTGCGCGAAGACAAGCTTGTGCCTGAGGGCATCGAAGGTCAGGTTCCTTACCGTGGCTCGGTAGCTTCTGTAACTCACCAGTTGATCGGCGGACTTCGCGCATCAATGGGTTATGTCGGTGCTGAAACTATCGACGAACTTCAGGCTCGCGGAAAGTTTGTTCGCATCACCGCAGCCGGTTTGAAAGAGTCACACCCGCACGATGTTCAAATGACCGTCGAAGCACCAAACTACGGCACCCGCTAG
>Ga0208595_1000054_pt1 | contig 38805 bp, 38 predicted proteins | sample LakMenEpi28Jun11_FD_150742 | JGI IMG/M metagenome (GOLD analysis project Ga0208595, IMG submission 150742) | Freshwater microbial communities from Lake Mendota, WI - 28JUN2011 deep hole epilimnion (SPAdes) | ecosystem: Environmental > Aquatic > Freshwater > Lake > Epilimnion/Euphotic zone ...
TCGACCAGGGTCACGTTATTGATGCCGAATGAATCCTCCATGGGGGTGAATCGGTAAAGAAGGTCAAGCACCACCTGCGGGTCAAAGCCGGTCTTGAGCTCAATCACAAGTTTGAGGCCATTAGTTCTATCGGTCAGGTCAATGACGTCTGAGATGCCCAACAACTTCTTCGCGTTTACGCCATCCTTGATTTTCTCGATGACTTTCTCGGGACCGATCAGGTAGGGCAGTTCTGTGACGACCAGGCCTAGCTTTCTTGCTGAGACGCTCTCAACCGAAACCCTGGCACGTGTCTTGAATGAACCCTTGCCCGTTTCGTAGGCCTCGCGAACTCCATCAAGCCCCATGATTATTCCGCCGTTTGGCAGATCTGGGCCTGGTACGAACTTCATGAGTTGTTTGGTGGTCGCTTCGGGGTTTTTTAGGAGGTGAATTGCTGCAGAAACAACCTCACGAAGGTTGTGGGGTGGCATGTTGGTTGCCATGCCAACCGCAATTCCAGACGAGCCATTTACGAGCAGGTTTGGAAAAGCTGCCGGGAGAACCTCTGGTTCGGTTAGTTGAGCGTCGTAGTTTGGTTTAAAATCGACCACATCTTCGTCGAGCCCCTCGTTCATAAGCAGGGAAGCGGCCGAAAGTCGCACTTCGGTATACCTTGCTGCCGCCGGACCGTCATCCAGGCTGCCGAAGTTACCGTGGCCATCAATCAGTGGAACCCTGAGGGTGAAAGCTTGAGCCATACGAACGAGTGCGTCATAGATAGCGCCGTCTCCGTGCGGGTGCAACTTTCCCATGACTTCGCCGGTCACACGAGCCGACTTCACGTGCCCGCGATCTGGCCGAAGGCCCATCTCGCCCATCTGATAAACGATTCGACGATGAACCGGCTTCAGCCCATCTCTGGCATCTGGCAATGCTCGAGCGTAGATAACCGAGTAGCTGTACTCGAGGAATGAATCCTGCATCTCCCTGGTGAGGTCGATGTCGAGAATCTTCTCTTTTGGCTCTTGGTTGCTCATGTCTTCTTCACTGGTTTGTGCTTGTGGCAGACTTTGTTCTGATGAGAACGATGCTACCTGCGAAATCTAGGTCGTCGCTGAACCTGCAAGATGTGTTTCGCAGCGCAGAGGCCTCTGTCTTGGGTGAGCAGAATGTTCTTGATCTGCCTAAAACCGCGAGCGCGATCGTGCTGATGATTGATGGTCTCGGTTTTGTGAACCTCCAAATGCACGCTCGCGGGTTCTTGTTCTCACGACTGACCGTCGGTGATTTTGCCAGCTGTGGCTTTCCAAGCACCACCGCTTCGAGCATCACCAGTTTTGCTACCGCAAGCAGCCCATCAGGCCACGGATTATTTGGCTATTCAATTTTTAACCGTTCAACCGGCGAGAACGTGAACTTGCTGTCAGGCCTCGATAAATTTTCAATTCTCGAATACTTGAAGATCGCGCCGATTAGCGAGAAGTCTCAAGCCAAAGTGCACGCTGTTACGCTCAAGGATTACGAAGACTCAGGCTTCACGCGAGCAACCATGCATGGGGCTAAACATCACTTTGCTGAACAGGTTTCGGAGCGCCTCGAACTTGCCCGAGACATAGTTGCAACGCAACCCGGCTCGCTGGTTTATGTTTATCTGCCTGAGCTCGACAAGCAGGCTCACAGGACTGGCGTGAGTAGTAGCGCCTGGGGAGAATTGCTTGATCACGTAGACCAAAGCGTGCAGATGCTGGTTGCCAAGCTGCCCAGTGATGTAGGCCTTCTGGTCACCGCAGATCACGGTGTTGTCGACATCGACCTTGGTCGCCACCTGTTTCTCGAAGACCAGGCCGATTTTGGTGATGATTTGTTGAGCGTCTGCGGTGATCCCAGGGCGACCTTTGTTTATCTAGCCGACTCGGCCGACACAGGGCGTATCCGTGAAGAACTTGCCAAGAATCTCGCAGATCGGGCCGCTGTGGTAACGCCGGCTGAGTTGGTTGAGTTGGGTTATTGGCAGCCGGCGTTGCTCGAAGACGATGACTTATTACCTGACTTCGTTGTCGTTGCCACTTCGGATGTCGCGATTTTTCATCGCAATTTCTCGAGCGCCGCTAGTCAGAAGATGGTCGGTCACCACGGCGCGGTTTCGGAAGCTGAAACCAAAGTGCCGCTATTGAGATTTGGAACTTACTCGTCTTCGCTCTTGGTGCCCTGAACAATTTCGTCAAAGCTAGGAATGCTTGGTCGATTAGTTCTGCGCACCGGTGACGGGTTCGGTGCGATGTCTTCTTCGACTTCTTGAGACTCCTCGCCAACCGCGTCGATGATTTCAATCGATTGGGTTGTTGCTTCTGGCTCTACTAGCTCGGCGTCTCTCGAGGTTCGTTCTTCGCGTTTCTTCTTGAGCGCTTCGAGAAGATCGGTGGGCGGCTCAACTGATTCGTCAGTTTCTTCTGGCACATCGTGCGCTGTTATCTCGCTCGCACGACCAATTGGAATTACTGTCTCGACCAATTGAGTGTCGGCGAGGGACTGAGTTATGCCTTGCGGCGGTGCTTCGACGACGCTTTCGGGTGCGGCCTTCAGCGGCGAATACTTCTGTTCTACCAGGCTGTTTTGAGTTGAAAGCTTCACCGCCAACTCATTCTCGGGCGATAGCAGGAGTCGCTTTGGCTCAAAAGACCAGGTCGCTCTTTGGTTTTGTGAGTCGAGCACGAAGTTAACTGACACCAGCCACACTTGCTGCTCATCACGACGTGCCGACCAACTGAACTCTGAGACGCCGCTCGCGTCGAGTCGGCTTGAAATGATGTCGCCAAACTCAATCTGACTTATGTCGGTGTGACGGTCGCCGGCTATGGAGATTCGCACACCCTTGGCGCTGCTGATTACGTGTGACAGTTCGTCTAGAACCGGTGCAGCGAACTTCTCGATAAAGTGTCGAGGATCACCAGATTTTGCCACCAGGGCATCGACCGTGGTGCCGGAGCGAATTTCGCTTTGAATCTCTCGAGGGCTAAGTGAAACCGAAGAAGCAGAGCCCTTATCTGCATGCCTTAGTGCGTTCTGCAGACTCTCGTCGATGAGCAGGCGGTACTTTTCGCCACTGCTCGACTCAAGAAATAGATATATTCCATCGTTGCCGCTGAGCCTCAATTCGAACATGAACGCCTCCTTCAGACAAGAGTTTGCCACCTGAGCTGTGTTTTCCTGCTCATTTCTGAGTGCGAGTGGCGAAAGTTGAGAATTTCATGAACAGCGGCGTGGAGTGTTTGCATTTTCGGTCGTTTCGGTGCAAACTGTGCACGCTCACTACAAGAAGGGTTGGGAATGGCCGCCGATTACGATGCACCGAAGAAGACTGACGATGACGCCGAGTCTCTTGATGCTCTGAAAGAGCGCTCTGCGCCAACCTCCGCTGCGTCTCTCGATGCAGAAGAGATAAGTATCGACGAGGATCACGACCGCGAGAACCTAATCGATGAAGCCTTGAACGTTATGGTCGTTCCTCCTCAGACAGACGAGTTCACCTGTTCGGAATGTTTCATTGTCAAGCACAAGTCGATGTTGGCTAAGAAGAAGGGTAAGTACGGCGAAGTCTGCGTTGAGTGCAGTTAGCCGACTACTTGTTTAGCGCTTCGGCCAGCTGTGTTGGCCGCCGAGTCGAAATCAGAATGTAGGGCGTTGGGTCGTTCGAATCCTCGACCTGAACCTTCACCAAACCGCTAAGCGCTTTCAAGGCCACGAACGCCCTTGCGTCAAGTCGCGGCCCTCTCTCACTGAATTGTTCACTCTGAACGATCACGGTTGCCTGCCCTAAAACGTTGCGGGGTATTGTCGCCTTACCAATTTGCAGGTACTTCTCGCTAACGATGATTCTTTTTGACATGGCGAACCTGATCCAGACCGAAAGGCCTGAAGCCAGAATTCCCAGAATCAGACCGAGATCTGCATTAATCGGTGCGAGTACAAGCCAGAAGGACGGAAAAACCATGAGGTGCGGGATGAAGGTAGAAGCCCGTGGCAGTTGCCATTCCTGGTAAATGGCTGATTCAAGCCGAGGGTTGCTCATGAACTTAGACTACGCTCTAACTCTGATGGACGACTTGCAAATACTTATCACCACTACTTCTGGGATACCCGTCTACGCACATCCAGGTGATGCCGGATGCGACCTTCGCAGTTCTCAGTCCGGCGTGATCGAGCCGGGCGAGAGGCTCACGATATCCACCGGCGTTCGCATGGCAATTCCAGACGGTTTCGTTGGGCTCGTACACTCCCGCAGCGGTCTCGCAGCCAAGCACGGAATCAAAGTGTTGAACAGCCCAGGCACTGTTGACGCGGGTTACCGCGGGGAGATTCAGGTGACCCTGCTGAACACCGACAAGAGAGAGCCGTTCAAGATTGAGGTCGGTGACCGCATCGCCCAGATGGTTTTTCAAAGAGTTGAGCGAGCACGCTTTATTGAGGTCGATCACCTTCCAGAATCGCATCGCGGCGAACAAGGTTTTGGCTCGACGGGTTCTAAATGAGCACGGATACCTTCGGCGTCAACGGCCCTTACGATAGCGAACTCATCGACCAGGTGAGACCCTATGTAGATTTCGGTTCGCTTCGCATCGAGCCAATCGCAAACCTCGGCATGAGTGTAGAGGTTGAAGACAACTCGAACCGGGTTATAGCGGTCACGCTCGAGTATGCGAATTCGAAGCTGCAGCTCATGGCATTTGCTGCGCCTAGAAGCGAAGGCCTCTGGCAAGAGATTCGCAGCGCAGTCTCGCAAAACATTCGCACCCAGGGTGGCGAAGTCGAAGAGGGTTACGGCGCGCTCGGCGCTGAGTTGGTTGCCAAGTTGCCGCTGGTCGACGACAGCGGTCGAGCCGCAGGACATCGACTAGTCAGATTCATCGGTTTCGATGGTCCGCGCTGGTGTCTTCGCGGCACAGTAAGCGGCGCGGCTATGAATGACCCGAAGGCGGCAGCTGAGATAAACGATGTCTTCAGATCTGTGGTTGTTCATCGCGCAGACACTCCGTTGCCTCCAGGTGAAGCGTTGCCACTCACCGTTCCCGCAGGATCAGTTCTGCCGCCAGGAATGAAGGGTCAATCATGACCGCAGAGAAACCAGACGAGGCCAGTGCCGCCGCAAAGGCGCTCGGTATACGCAAGGTAGACGGCCGACACGAGTTCGACGGCAGATCGCTACTCGTTTCAATGGGCGGAGTCCAAGGCATTCTTGAGGCGATTATCCCGGGGTTTATCTTTGTCATTCTGTTTGCCTTTACTCGCGAGGTTTATCTCTCTATCGCGATCTCTGCTGCGGTGTCTGTAGCGTTCATCTTGCTTCGAATAATTACCCGCAAACCTCTGGCCCAGGCAATCGGTGGCTTGCTTGGTATTGCGATCGCCTCATTTCTTGCCTTTCGCGAAGGCGGAAGCGGACGAGATTACTTTCTAACCGGATTCATCACGAATCTCAGCTATCTGATCCCGCTGGCGATTTCGGTTTTGGTGCGTTGGCCACTCATAGGTGTCATCGTGGGATTTCTGATCGGCGAAAAGACCGCCTGGCGCAAAAACAAATACGAAATGCGCCTTTTCAGCGCAGCCACGCTCCTGTGGGTCAGCATTTTCTCGGCTCGACTCCTCGTTCAGTGGCCCCTCTACCTAGCCGATAACCTGACTGCCTTGGCTACAGCCCGCTTGATTATGGGCTTGCCGCTCTACGCAGCAGGTCTCTGGGTCACTTGGCTCATGCTTCGAGGGGTCATTCAAAGACCTCGTTGATGGTATTTTTATTGAAGCGATTTTGCTATCGATTGAGGATTGAATGTCAAAGGTTAACAGTTTCGGGTCTGCAGCAGAACTAAAGGTTCGCGACAAAACCTATCGAATCTTTAGGCTCGATTCAGTTGACGCCAAGCAGCTTCCTTACAGTTTGAAAATTCTGCTAGAGAACCTGCTTCGCACCGAAGACGGGGCAAACATCACCGCGGCCCACATCAAAGCACTAGTCGACTGGAACCCGCAGAGTGAACCCGACACAGAGATTCAGTTCACCCCGGCCCGAGTAATCATGCAGGACTTCACCGGAGTTCCTTGCGTTGTCGACCTAGCAACCATGCGCGAGGCAGTGGCCGACCTCGGTGGCGATCCGAAGAAGATTAATCCGCTTGCTCCCGCTGAAATGGTCATCGATCACTCCGTCGTTATCGACGTTGCCGGTTCTGCCGAGGCTTTCGAGAAGAACGTTGAATTCGAGTATGCGAGAAACGGCGAGCGCTATCAATTTCTGCGCTGGGGTCAAACCGCCTTCGACGACTTCAAGGTTGTGCCGCCAGGAACCGGAATCGTTCACCAGGTCAACATCGAGTATTTAGCCCGCACTGTAATGACTCGAGAAGTTGATGGAATTCTGCAGGCTTATCCAGACAGTTGCGTAGGCACCGATTCGCACACCACCATGGTGAATGGTCTCGGCGTTCTCGGTTGGGGAGTGGGAGGCATCGAGGCAGAGGCCGCCATGTTGGGTCAACCGGTTTCGATGCTCATTCCAAAAGTTGTCGGCTTCAAACTAACCGGTGCAATTCCGGTTGGCGCAACTGCCACCGATGTTGTTCTAACCATCACCGAGATGCTGCGTAAGCACGGAGTCGTTGGCAAGTTTGTCGAGTTCTACGGCAAGGGTGTCAGCTCTGTACCTCTGGCAAACCGAGCAACCATCGGAAACATGAGTCCGGAGTTCGGCTCGACAGTTGCAATCTTCCCGATTGACGACGTCACACTCGATTACTTGCGCATCACGGGCCGTCCAGATGAGCAGATTGAGCTCGTAGAGGCGTATGCAAAGGCCCAGGGCCTCTGGCACGATCCTTCGGTCGAACCAGTTTTCAGCGAGTACTTGGAGCTAGATTTATCCACCGTCGTGCCATCCATTGCCGGCCCGAAGCGGCCTCAGGATCGCGTCGTCTTGAGCGAATCGAAAGAGCAATTCGAGAAAGCTCTAACTGCCTATTCGGCCGTGTCATCAAATCCGGCCAAGGTAGCCGGTGAGGCCTTCACAATTGATCACGGATACGTCACTATCGCGTCAATAACTTCTTGCACAAACACTTCGAACCCATCCGTGATGATGGCCGCGGGATTGCTCGCTAAGAATGCAGTGAAGAAGGGTTTGCGTTCGAAACCCTGGGTTAAGACCTCACTCGCACCCGGCTCAAAGGTTGTAACCGAGTACTACGAAAAGGCGGGACTGACCAAATACCTAGACGAGCTCGGCTTTAATCTCGTTGGCTACGGCTGCACCACATGCATCGGTAACTCTGGCCCACTTCATGAAGAGATCACTGCTGCTGTCAATGCAAACGATCTCGCCGTTACGGCGGTCTTGTCTGGAAACCGAAACTTTGAGGGGCGAATCAACCCAGATGTGAAGATGAACTACCTTGCTTCACCGCCGCTGGTTATCGCTTACGCGCTTGCCGGAACCATGGATTTCGATTTTGAAACTCAGGCACTTGGCCAAGACTCCACCGGAGCCGACGTTTATCTGAGAGACATTTGGCCGACACCTCAGCTGGTTCAAGAAACCATCGATAGCTCCATCGACAGCGACATGTTTACTTCGCAGTATGCGGGCGTGTTTGAAGGCGACGAGCGCTGGAAGTCTCTGCCAACTCCTGAAGGCGCAACATTTGACTGGGATGAAAAGTCGACCTACGTTCGTAAAGCGCCATACTTCGACGGAATGACTCGCGAGCCTTCACCGGTGACCGACATCCATGCAGCGCGAGTGCTTGCCAAATTAGGCGATTCGGTAACGACCGACCACATTAGCCCGGCTGGTTCCATTAAGGCCGACAGCCCGGCTGGCAAGTACCTCAGCGAGCGCGGCATTTCGCGCGTCGACTTTAACTCTTATGGATCGCGACGCGGCAATCACGAGATTATGATTCGTGGCACGTTCGCCAACATCCGCCTGCGCAATCAACTGCTAACCGACGTTGAAGGTGGTTACACTCGCGACTTCACGTTGCCAGATGCGCCACAGGCCTTCATCTTCGACGCGTCTGCCAACTATCAAGAGCAAGCGATTCCGCTGGTGATTCTCGGTGGCAAAGAGTACGGCTCTGGTTCATCGCGCGACTGGGCGGCCAAAGGTACGAGCCTGTTAGGAGTGAGGGCGGTTATCACCGAGAGCTTCGAGCGAATTCACAGAAGCAACCTGATTGGAATGGGTGTGCTGCCACTGCAGTTTCCAGCGGGTCAGTCGGCTGACTCGTTGGGGCTCGATGGCACCGAGATCTTCGATATCGAGGGTATAGAGGCGTTGAACCTTGGTTCAACCCCGAAAACTGTTCGAGTGACAGCGACCCCTTCTAGTCATTCCACGGCAGGCAAGTCAGCGGTCGTCTTTGAGGCTGTTGTTCGAATCGATACGCCAGGCGAAGCTGACTACTTCAGGAACGGCGGAATTCTTCAGTACGTGCTCAGAAGCCTGGTTGCGAATTCATAATGTCTATTCTCGAGCGAATCAACGGCCCAGCAGACCTGAAGGCACTTTCGGCTGCTGAGCTTGAGACGCTTGCAGAGGAGATTCGCTCTTACCTGATTACGTCGGTGGCGAAAGTCGGTGGCCACCTTGGGCCGAATCTCGGTGTCGTTGAAGTTTCGATTGCAATGCACCGAGTATTCAATTCGCCGGTAGACAGCATTGTTTTCGACACCGGGCATCAAAGCTACGTTCATAAGCTTCTTACCGGTCGAAAGAACTTTGACAACTTGCGACAGAAAGACGGTATCGCCGGCTATCCGCAACGATCAGAGTCTGAGCATGACATCGTCGAGAGTTCTCACGCTTCGTCATCGCTTAGCTGGGCAGATGGAATTGCGAAGGCATATCGCCTGACCGGTCAGGATGATCGCTACGTGGTTGCCCTGATTGGTGATGGCGCACTCACCGGCGGAATGGCCTGGGAGGCACTGAACAACATCAGCGACGACAACGATCGAAAACTCGTAATAATCGTGAATGACAACGGCCGTTCGTATGCGCCAACAATCGGCGGATTCGCTCGAACACTAAACGACATTCGAACCGAGCAAACCTATAGAAAGCTGTACAGGCTCAGTCGCAAGTTCTTTGAGCGTTTTGGTTGGCTCGGCCGTTCAGCTTTCTCGATGATTCGTGGAGCCGGAAAAGGTCTTCTAGGTTCGGTCACACCCAAGAGCATGTTTCCTAACCTCGACCTAAAGTACATCGGCCCAATTGACGGCCACGATCTCGCGGCCGTAGAGCAAGCTCTTGAGCAAGCCAAAAAGTATGCCTATCCGGTTATCGTGCACGTGATAACTCAAAAGGGTAAGGGCTTCGACCCAGCGATGCTAAACGAGGCCGATCAATTTCACGCCGTCGGTCAAATCAACCCTGAGACAGGGGAGTCGCTCGAAACCGCCACGTCATCGTGGACCAAAGTCTTCGGAAGCGAGCTGGTTCAACTGGCCGAGAAGAACGACAGGCTTGTTGCGATAACCGGCGCAATGCTGAATCCGGTTGGCCTCGGCGAGTTTGCCAAGAGGTTCCCGAACCGGGTCTTCGATGTGGGCATCGCCGAACAGCACGCCGTCACTTCGGCCGCTGGCATGGCCTTCGGTGGTTTGCATCCGGTCGTTGCTGTCTATGCAACCTTCATGAACAGAGCACTAGATCAAGTTCTCATGGATGTTGCCCTGCACAAAGAGGGTGTCACCTTTGTGCTCGATCGCGCGGGTGTAACCGGCCCCGACGGTGCCAGCCACCACGGAATGTGGGACCTAGCAATTTTCCAGGTCGTTCCAAACATCAGAATTGCAGCACCACGTGACGCAAATCTGCTCAGGGAACTTCTTGGTGAAGCAGTTGCGATTGAAGACGCTCCGACGCTTGTCAGGTTCGGCAAGGGTTCAGTCGATGAGAACATCAACGCTCTTCGCCGTCTCGACGACGGCGTCGATGTTCTCTTCGAGAGCTCTGCTAAGGATGTCTTGCTCGTTGCCGTTGGCTCGATGGCAAAAATCGCGCTGCAGGTAACCAGCCTGCTCGCCGCTCAGGGAATTGGTTCAACGGTAATTGATCCTCGCTGGGTTGTTCCGGTAGCAGACTCGGTTATCGAGTTAGCGGCAAAACATCGTCTAGTCGTAACTATTGAAGATGGCATCCGTGTTGGTGGTATTGGCACTCGAATTAGGCAGGCAATGCGCGCCGCTCAAGTTGACACGGCTCTCAACGAGGTTGGTCTGCCAGACGAGTTTCTCGAACATGCCACTCGCGACGAGATTCTTGATCGTGTCGGCTTGAATGCTCAAACCATTGCGAGAGACATCGTTGCTCAGGTGCTCGGGGCTAAGGTTCCCTACGCGCGCCCACTCGACGAAACTTCAAACCCAAAACTAAGCTTCTGACTCGGTCTTTTCTGCTTCGGGTTTCTCAACCACAAAAGTGTGGCTCAAAGAAATCGAGTTTGCGAGAGTCTCAGCAATCAGAGCAATCTGCCAAGGTCTCGTAGACAAAGCGTCGAGTTCACTCTCAATCTGCTCTGTGGTTGTGCTCTCGCGCTCGACCCAGCAAATCTGCCTGATTGTGTCTGGTGAAACCATGTTCTCAAGCGGCAGATCGTTCTCTTTCGCTAACTCAGATAGGTAGTGACGGGCACAGACAAGTCTCTTGTGAGCGTTTGGCCAGCGGTTAGGCCAGCTTCGGTGGTTCGGAATGCCGACGCTAGCTACCTTGAGCTCGGGTAGGTCGCGGCTGTTTCTGCCTGCTTCTAGAGCCGCCCACCAGGTGTCTAGGTAACTGCGAGAGGCTCGGCCGGCGAACAACTTGTCTGCCGCCAGTTCGGGCCGGGTCTTGGGCAATGACTTAGCTGCGTGGCTAATCGACGCATCAGGGATGAGCCTTCCGGGTGCGACGTCAAGCTTGATGGCTAACGCCTCTCGCTGACGCCAAAGTTCTCTCGCCACCGAGAGTCCGATCTGAGTTTTGACCTCGTGCAAACCGGTCATGTTTCGCCAGCGTTCTGGGTTTTCGGGCTTTGGTTTGAACTTGAGCAGGTGCGTGAATTCATCCAACGCCCAGGGGAGTTTATTCTTTTCGGTCAGGTCGGCCTCGAGAGCGTCTGCAAGTTCGTGCAGAACATCCACATCTAGTGCCGCGTAATCGAGCCAGGATTGCTCGAGGGGTCGCTTGCTCCAATCGACCGCGCTGTGCTCTTTTGCCAGCGAAATGTTTAGGTAGTGTTCGACAACAGCACCTAAACCGACACGAGGCAAGCCAACTACTCGGCTGCCAAGCTCAGTGTCGAAAATTCTCGACGGGTATAGACCCAACTCCGCAAGGCATGGCAGGTCTTGAGTGGCCGCATGCAAAAGCCATGTGTCAGTGGCAAGCACTGCTGCCAGTTGGGCGAAGTCCTCGCGCCTTGAGTCGGGTGAAATCGCTGCCGGATCAATTAGAAAAATTGGACCCTCACGCCTGGCGACTTGAATCAGATAGGCGCGTTGCCCATAGCGAAAACCCGATGCTCTTTCGGCATCTATTGCAAAAGCTCCAGGCGCAGAGCTCAAGACTTCGCAACAGTTAGCAAGCTTGGCTGCGTCGTCGACGAAAACCACGGGTCGGCGTGCCTTCTTTAGCGCACTAGGCGTTGCGTCTTGAATCAACGGTGAACTTCGCCCACTCCTGGCGTCAGGGGAAAACCCGACATAACGCTCACGACGTTTTGCCAGGCAACGAAGTGTCTTCCAATGTCTGTGCCGTGGGGCGACCAGCTTGCTCTAAGTTCAATTTCGGCGTGGTCGGCTTCTGCCGACATCATTCCGTGACCGCTAGAAACTATGCGAGTGGTTGTTCCAGCAATCGCAGACTGCTCCGCTCCGGCCAGTGCAAGCGCATCGGTAAGCCAATCCCAGGTGATGTCTGTGCTTTCATCGTCTGCACCAATGTTTGTTTCTAGCGGAGACCTGGCGAAGCATACGATTCGAAAATTCGTAGTCCAATTTTCCTGCGGTGTAGACGACCAGAACATGACAAAACGTCCGGTTCCCAGACTTCCAGAAACTTCACTGGTTTTGCTCTTTACCAAGCAAGAGAAAGCAATTGCGTGGTCGGCGATGCCAGTGGGGGCCTCGATCTCTTCAACCTGCAGCTCGTCACGCAGTGAGGCTGCTCGAATCGACAAAATCGCCGATTGGACATCGGCTGGCAGATTCTCAGGGGCTTCGGTACTCACCCCATAAGGTTAGGTTCGAGAGCGGCTGGCTTGAGCTTGCCACGCCGTTTCAGCGGCCGAGCCGGGCAAACAGTGTCTCTTCGAGCCACACTGTCTCGATTTTTTTGAGATAGTCGAGTCCGATTCGATCGGCGAAAGTCTCTAGCGACGCCAGTGCCGTATCGTGGTCTGCTGCCTGGGTGACAGTCAGAGAAGCTTCGTCAATCTCTTGAGCGCTGGCCAGCAGTTTGGTAACCGTCGGGCCCGTTTCTAGCAGAATGCTTGAGTGGGTCTGCCTAAGCGTTTGCAGCCTAACGACCGCATCATCGATTTGCTGCACCCTCAACGGCCTAAATTCACCCACCGATGCGTCCTCTAGACCCCTTGCGTCGCCGGACTTAGTCCAGATTTCAAGTTCAACCAATTTCGAAGGCCGGTAGCTCTCGGCTATTGCCGTGGCAGCATCGGTCACTGCGATATCTGCTAGCGAGCGAAGGTGTTTGAGTAGTTCGCGGTCCAAGCTAGTTGAAACGTCAATGCTAGATCGAGAGACGCCGCTGGTTTGCAAGCGAGAGTTGGCCACCATCGATAGCCTCACCCCGTTGATTCGCGAGTATCTGCCCTTGAGGTCTTGCGCGATGTTGGTCATTTATTCTTTTCAACGACCTGACGCTTGATTCTCGCCAGCATGCCCCGCATGCCTCTCATGCGCAAGGGGCTAACCATGTCGGTGATACCAAGCATGCTGGGGTAGTCGTCGTCGAATGAGAGAACCGTGTCGACACTTTCTCCATTAAGCGAAGCGTGAAGGATTCCCGCGAATGCTCTCGTGGTTGGCGCTTCTTTTGGTGCGGTCAAGAAAATCTGAACGATGCCATCAACTACTTCGACAAACAGGTAGACGGGAGACTGACACTCCTCAACCCTCTCGAGCAGTTCGGGGTGGTTGAGATATCTCTCAGGAAGCGCAGGCAACTGGTCTGAAATCTCAATCAACAAATCGAGTTTGTCGTTGCCCTGCAACGACGAGAAGTCGTCGACAATCGCAAGAGCATTCGCTGTAATTGACATTAGAAAAGACTATGTCTTTTTAGACGCGCGCTGTTCCTTTGACAATTGGTACACCAACAAGGCTGCCCCACTCGGTCCACGAGCCATCGTAGTTCTTTACATTCTTGAAACCGAGAAGGTACTTAAGCACGAACCAGGTATGACTTGAGCGCTCACCGATGCGGCAGTAGGCGATAGTGTCTTCGTTCGGATCTAGTTCTTCTTGCTGAAGATAAAGTTCCTTGAGAGCGTCTACATCCTTGAAGGTTGAGTCTTCGTTTGCAGCCTTTGACCAAGGAATTGACGCGGCTCCCGGAATGTGACCGCCACGAAGTGCGCCTTCATCTGGGTAGTTTGGCATGTGAGTTCTCTCGCCGGAGTACTCCTGCGGGCTGCGCACGTCAACCAGAGGCTTACCCAGGTGTGCTAGCACGTCGTCTCGATACGCGCGAATATCGTTGTCGTTTCGAACAGCGACAGGGTAGTTGGCTCTTTCGCTGGTTGGCACATCGGTGGTTAGCTCTCGCCCTTCGGCTATCCAAGCCTCGCGGCCGCCGTCGAGAAGTCGCACGTCTTCGTGACCAAATAGCTTGAAGACCCAGAGTGTGTAGGCAGCCCACCAGTTCTTGTTGTCGCCATACAAGATCACCGTGGTGTCTCGCGAGATGCCTTTAGCCGACATAAGTTCGGCGAATTGTTCGCCGTCTAGGTAATCGCGCAGAACTGCATCGTTTAGGTCTGTGTGCCAGTCAATCTTAACGGACCCTGGGATGTGACCGGTGCTGTATAGCAATACGTCTTCGTCAGACTCAACTACAACTACATTTTGCGCTGTCAGATTATCGGCAAGCCAGTCGGTGCTGACCAGGGCTTCTGGGTGCGCGTACTGCTGGATTTTCGCAGAAAGGTCAATTGGAGCGGGCATGGTCTAGTCCTTCGGTGCATAGTTGTGGTTGCTCATCTAGGCTAAACAATGAATCAATTTCACGCTAGACCAAAGGTAAGAATTTGCAATGATTGGCGTGTATCCCTCGCTGCAAGATCGTAATCCGAGCCCAAGCACGGCTAGGTTGCTGGCTGATCTCGTGCCGCCGCGCGAGTTCGAGCGCTCGAGCTTCGAAAACTACATTCCACACAGCGAGTTTCCCTCGCAGGCTGAGGCGTCAAAAACGGCACAAAGCTTTGCGCTCGGTAAGACCGCCAAACGTGGCCTATTCAGCCGAGTGCCGGTCGAGAACGATTCACTCGGAATTTATCTGGACGGCGGATTCGGAGTTGGAAAGACGCACTTGCTTGCAGCCACATATCATCAGTTTCGTGGAAAGAAGGCTTTTGGTTCATTCATCGCATTCACCAGTCTGATTGGTGCGCTCGGTTTTGCGGCAGCTAAAGAGGCGCTGGCTCGATACGCACTGATTTGCATTGACGAGTTTGAACTAGATGATCCCGGTGACACCATGATTATGTCGCGATTGCTCAACGAGCTAGGCGCTAGGGGAGTCAAGTTTGCGGCCACTTCTAACACGCCACCGTCTGCCCTCGGTGAAGGGCGCTTCGCCGCTGAAGACTTTGCGAGAGAGATTCACGGAATTTCTGAGAAGTTCACAATTCTGCGCATAGATGGCGAAGACCACCGACACCGACCCGTTTCGGTATCGCTTGATGCGAGAACTGACTTGGAACTCGATTCTTGGCTAGCAGCCGAAGGTGGTGGCTCGCGTGACAATTTCGATGAGCTGCTGGCGCATCTTGCCAAAGTTCATCCCTCAAAATACGGCTTGCTGCTAGAGGGCATCCCTCGAGTTGGAATCGTTTCCGCTCACACACTCGATGATCAGGCGGCAGCGCTTAGGTTTGTTAGCTTTGTCGACCGTGCCTATGAGATGCAGGTACCCATCCGTGCCTCAGGCATCGATCTCACCAAGGTCTTTCGTGCTGACCACGTTGCAGGGGGATACAAAAAGAAGTATCTGAGAGCGATCTCTCGTCTCGGTGCGCTCGGGGCCTAGAACTTTTTACATAACCGAAACAATCTGGTGCATCGGTTGAAACCTTTTTGATAGACGCTTTCTGCATAACGCAGTCAGTTACTCAGAAAGAGGTAAAAATGGATCAGGGCAATTCGGCATTTATCTTCATCTCAGCGGCTTTGGTTCTACTCATGACTCCCGGGCTTGCTTTCTTCTACGGCGGCATGGTCAAGGCCAAGAGCGTGGTGAGCATGATGATGCTGAGCTTTGGCTCGCTGGGCCTCATTGCCGTTCTCTGGGTGCTGTATGGCTACGCGATCTCGTTCTCTAACGGGGGCAGCGCGAGTTTCTACGGGATCGATGGCTGGTTCGGTATCGACACCAACTTTTTGGGACTCACCCAGCAGGTAAAAGACTCGGTGAATCCGGTTGGCGATGAGTTGTTCGCATCCGGAACCGGATACCCGTCACTTGCCTTCGTCGCCTTTCAAGCTACCTTTGCAATCATTACCGTCGCGTTGATCTCAGGCGCCATTGCAGACCGCGCCAAATTCGGCGCATGGATGATATTCGCCGGCGTTTGGGCAACAGTCGTTTACTTTCCTGTCGCGAACTGGGTCTTCAACTTCACGGTCGCCGACGGAAAGGTTGTTGACGGCGGTTGGATTGTTTACAACCTCGGAGTGATTGACTTCGCCGGTGGAACTGCGGTGCACATCAACGCCGGAGCTGCTGGCTTAGCCCTGGCAATCATCCTTGGAAAACGTTTCGGATTTAGCAAGGGGATTAATCAACCACACAACGTACCGCTTACCTTGCTTGGAGTTTCGCTTCTCTGGTTCGGTTGGTTCGGATTCAACGCCGGCTCCGCTCTAGCCGCAGATGGCGTTGCCTCACTCGCGTTCATAAACACAATCGGTGCACCCGCAGCCGCGCTACTCGGTTGGATCATCATCGAGAAAATCAAGCACGGCAAGGCAACATCAATCGGGGCTGGCTCCGGAGCAGTTGCCGGTCTGGTTGCCATCACACCCGCATGTGCCAGTCTCGATCCGGTTTGGGCAATTTTGCTCGGGCTCGTAGCCGGCGCTCTCTGTGCTCTAGCAATCGATCTGAAATTTGCTCTAGGGTTCGACGACTCCCTAGATGTTGTCGGCATTCACCTGGTGGGTGGAATGGTTGGCACTCTTTGGATTGGTCTATTCGGCAACGGAGTTGGAGCAGCATTCGGTTTTGGATTCCACCAGTTGGCAATGCAAGCGCTCGGCGCTGTTGCGGTGTTGATCTACAGCTTCGTTCTCGCGCTTCTCATCGGCTTCGTGATTGAGAAGACCATCGGCTTCAGGGTGAAGGCTCAAGACGAAATCGCAGGCATTGACACCGTGGTACACGGCGAAGAGGCTTACGCCTTCGGAGCTGACCGCGGCTAGCGTCTCGAAGCCAACCAAAGCACCAGGGCCATGACGGCGACAGTTAGGGCAATGTTTCTGCTGACTTGAAAGCGCTTAGCCCGTGTGTATTCCGGCCAGCGCTCGAAGACATTGGAGTAGACATAGGCGATGGCCAGCACCACAGAACCGACTAGCACTGCAAAGGCCACGATGACGAATACTGCCGCGAGCAACACCTCAAAAGGGTTGGCAAGGCTTATGTTCAGCATCATCACAGGCTACTCAATGTTGCGATTCTCCTGAATTTTGGGTTAGAGTAGCGAGGTCTTGGAAACAAGACATGCGGATGTGGCTCAGTTGGTAGAGCACAACCTTGCCAAGGTTGGGGTCGCGAGTTCGAATCTCGTCATCCGCTCGCAGAGTGCAAGTTTTCTTGCGTGCAAGCACGGTGGAGTGGCCGAGAGGCGAGGCAGCGGCCTGCAAAGCCGTCTACACGGGTTCAAATCCCGTCTTCACCTCGAAACACCGAGCGGACGATTGGCGCAGTGGTAGCGCACTTCCTTGACATGGAAGGGGTCACTGGTTCGAACCCAGTATCGTCCACCAGGCTCTAATTCGGAGGGCAAAATCAAACACCTCAGATCTGCGCTCGTCGTTCTTCTTGCCATGGTGCTCCCAGCAGTTCTGCTGGGATGGTTTTCAAGCCTTCCAAAACCCGCTCCGCAAATTTCGGAGTCAATCAGAGCTCTTGGCTTTTCTTCAATCGATGGAATCGAACTTGAACGAGAGTTAGCTAAAGATTCAAGATTGAAATTCGGTGGCGAGCAAGCTGTTATCGCGTGTCCAGAGATTGTTTTGACCGCCGCTGGAAAGCCGGGACTGTGCGGCTACTGCAAGGTTGACGACGTCAAGGTTTATCCGAGTTGGCTGCAAGGCTTCACCATGAAACTTGAAACAGCGGAGTTCGACTATCGCCACATCTACGTCGATTCGCTGCACAAGCGATTCGTAATGCGAACAAACAATTTCGAAGAGATCTTTAGAGAGCGAGAGTCTGAAGGTTGGCGCGACAGCATGGGCCGATGGTTTACCTGCAGAAACTCTGACGAATTAGACGTCAATGCTTACATCGAGGTCTCACTCGTAGATAACGAACCTCGTTTTGTCATCGGTGACTATGATGCTCTTGGAATCGTTAGAGAGCAGGGGCTGTTCAGCGGTTGAGTTTGAGTGACTTGGCAGTGGCTGCCAATACTTTCTTGGCCAATTTTGGGTTGTCGTTTAGGTTCACGCCAAGAGATGGAATCAACTTCTTGAGTTTTGGCTGCCACTTTGGGTATTCGTTTGGAAAACTCTTTTTCAGGACCTCAAGCATGATGTGAACCGATGTCGAAGCGCCTGGTGACGCACCTAGTAGCCCCGCTATCGAACCATCCTCTGAAGTGACAACTTCAGTTCCGAACTGCAGAACGCCGTTTCCTTTGCTGTCGCGCTTAATCACCTGGGCGCGTTGACCCGCCACAATCATCGACCAATCCTGCGGGTTCGCGGATGGCATGAATTCTTGAAGAGCGGCGAAACGTTGAGCTTTGGTCTTGGTCAGTTCTGTGACGAGGTATTTGATAAGCGAGAGATTCTTGATTGCGACAGAAAGGTATGGTCGGATGTTTGAGGGCCTGATTGCCATCGGAAGATCGAGTACAGATCCGAATTTTAGAAACTTCGGGATGGCTCCCGCGTAGGGGCCGAACAGCAAGCTTGACTCGCCAGCGACGATTCTTGTGTCTAGGTGCGGCACAGACATTGGTGGGGCTCCGACAGAGGCTTGGCTGTAAACCTTTGCCTTGTGTCTTTCAACCACTTCGGGGTTCGTGGTTCGAAGGAACGATCCACTCACTGGAAAGAGCCCATAACCCTTGGCCTCGGGAATTCTTGCTTTCTGCAACAATTTGAGCGCCCAGCCGCCTGCGCCAACAAACACAAACTTTGATTCGACGAAGCGCTTTTCTCCGGTCAGGCCATTCTTTACAGTCAGGTGCCAACCTTCGTTTACTCTGCGTATCGAAACCACTTCGGAGTTCAACTTAACGTCAATCTTCTTCGAAGCAAGGCTTGAGAAGAGTTGCTCAGTGATCGCACCGAAATCGACGTCGGTACCAGAGGTGATTCTGGTGGCTGCGATGACTTCTGACTGGTTGCGGCCTTCTATGAGAAGAGGTGTCCAAGACGCAATTTTCTTGTGACTTGTTGTGAATTCAAAACCCTCAAACAGCGGTTGCTTTTGAAGAACCTGCGCACGTCGCTTGAGGTAGTCGCAATCCTTTTCTCCGCGCACGAAAGTCATGTGCGGTGTTGCGTGAATGAAACTCTTTGGATCGCCCAGCAAGCCCAGCTTTACGAACGACGCCCAAAGTTGCTTGCTCAATTGGAATTGCTCGTTGATGGCTATTGCCTTGGCTGGATCTGGCAGTGAGCCATCCTTTGAATCGGGCATATAGTTGAGTTCACAGAGAGCAGCATGGCCGGTACCGGCATTATTCCAAGGGTTTGATGACTCCATGGCTACCGCTCCGAGGCGCTCGAATGCGGTTATCTTCAGCTTTGGATCTAGGTGATTGAGCATGGCGGCCAGGGTTGCGCTCATGATTCCGCCACCAACCAGGGCTACATCGACCTTTTCGTACTTGCTCACGAACCGAGTTTACTCAGGTTAAAAGTGAAAGGTGCCGACCAAACTTCCAATGGCGTAGGTGATACCCATGGTGAGCGCGCTTACCACGGTGTTTCGAACAATCGCCTTGCCGCTCTTAGCGCCACCAATCTTTGCGCCGACAAATCCGGTGATTGCTAGCGAAGCGATTACCGCTGCAATTGTTGCCTGAATTCTGAAGTCGACCCAGGGTCCGGTTATCGCAAGAAGAGGAAGCAGCGAACCACCGGCAAAAGAAACGAATGAAGACAGTGCTGCTTGTCCTGGGCTCACCTGCTGAGACGAATCGATTCCCAATTCTGCCTCTGCGTGCGCCTTCAAGGCATCCTTGGCCGTGAGTTCGGTTGCGACCACCAAGGCCGTGTCTAAGCTCAGGCCCTTCTGCTCGTAGAACCAGGCCAGTTCACGAAGTTCTCGCTCGGGATCATCCCGAAGCTCTTTTCGCTCCGTCTCGAGCGCAGCCAACTCACTGTCTCTCTGAGCGCTCACTGACGTGTACTCGCCACCTGCCATTGAAATTGAACCGGCTACTAGACCGGCAACCCCGGCGATAAGAATCGCCGACGAATCTCCATTAGCACCAGCCACACCCATCACCAGGCCCGCAGTCGAAACTATTCCATCGTTTGCTCCGAGCACGCCGGCGCGCAACCAATTGAGTTTTGAGGCCATCGCCGTTCGCTGAAACTCTGCCGAGGATAAAGCCAATTCGTCTGCCCGAATCTTTGCCTGCATCGCCTTCGTTGCCTTGGATGACTTAGTCATTGAAATCTCTCTGATCTGCTAGCGACGAACGCATGGCAAGGCGACTAGGCAGTTTAGAATGGGCGGGTAGAGAGGTCATTGTGATTATCACCGTATCAGGAGAGCGCCAAGAACGAGAGTTTGGCTCAGATGGTTTTGGCTTGTTTGCCGACAAATCGATTGTCGCCCTCAGGGTCAACGGGCAGCTTCGCGACCTGGCTTACAAACTCCAAGAGGGCGATGACGTAGAGGGCGTCTCAATTACCTCCGCCGATGGGCTCAACATACTTAGACACTCTGCCGCGCACGTACTGGCGCAGGCTGTGCAAGCGATCAATCCAAAAGCAAAACTCGGCATCGGCCCGCCGGTCACGGATGGCTTCTACTACGACTTCGATGTCGAGGAACCTTTCACACCGGATGACCTTCGGCAACTCGAGAAGCAGATGCAGAAGATTATTCAGTCAGGCCAAAGGTTCATGCGCCGGGTCACCGACGACTCATCAGCCCGCGAGGAGCTCTCAACCGAACCCTACAAACTTGAACTGATCGGATTGAAGGGCTCTGACCTTGGAGATGGTGCCGCCGAAGTCGGGGCCGGGGAATTAACGATTTACGACAATGTTGACGCTGCAACGGGCGAAACTCGATGGAGTGATCTCTGCCGCGGGCCACACCTTCCAAACACCCGAATGATTGGTCAAGCGTTTGCACTCACTCGCGTGGCGGCTGCCTATTGGCGTGGCAACGAGAAAAACAAGCAGCTTCAGAGAATCTATGGAACAGCCTGGCCGACCAAGGATGACCTTCGCGCGCATCAAGAGCGTCTAGAAGAAGCCGCAAAGCGCGACCATCGAAAGCTCGGGCAAGAACTTGACTTGTTTTCGTTTCCCGAAGAAATCGGCTCTGGTTTAGCCGTCTTTCACCCTAAGGGTGGGGCAATGCGCAAGGTCATGGAGGACTACTCGCGTCAGCGTCACGAGCAATCGGGCTACGAATTTGTTTACTCTCCTCATATAACCAAGAGCAATCTCTTTGAAACCTCGGGGCACCTTCAGTGGTATGCCGATGGCATGTTTCCGCCGATGCGACTCGATGAAGAACTCGGGGAGGACGGCGCAGTTAGAAAACAAGGCCAGGATTACTACCTCAAGCCGATGAACTGCCCGTTTCACATTCTCATCTTCAAGTCTCAGGGCAGAAGCTATCGTGATCTGCCGATGCGTCTTTTTGAATTCGGTTCGGTCTACCGCTATGAAAAGAGCGGAACCCTGCACGGTCTAACCAGAGTTCGTGGAATGACCCAGGATGATGCCCACCTATTCGTCACACCCGAAACTCTCGAGTCAGAGCTCACCAGTGTTTTGAATTTCGTTCTCGGATTGCTGCGCGACTACGGCCTCGATGACTTCTATCTAGAGCTCTCAACCAAAGAAGAAGGCAACCCTAAATTCGTGGGCGATGATTCGCTCTGGCAGGTTGCAACCGAAACTCTCGAAAAAGTGGCGATTCAATCTGGGCTTGAGCTCGTGGCCGATCCAGGTGGAGCAGCGTTCTACGGTCCGAAGATTTCGGTGCAGGCTAGAGATGCAATCGGTCGCACTTGGCAAATGTCAACGATTCAGCTCGACTTCACTCTGCCGCAGAGATTCGAACTCGAATACGCCGCTGCAGACGGCTCACGCCAAAGACCAATCATGATTCACCGCGCTCTGTTTGGCTCTATTGAGCGATTCTTCGGAGTGCTAACCGAGCATTACGCCGGTCACTTCCCACCTTGGCTTGCGCCTGTTCAGGTTGTCGGAATTCCAGTGGCGGATGAATTTGCCGGTTACCTCGACGAGATTGCTGAAACTCTCAGATCTCACGGAGTCAGAGTTGAAGTTGACCACAGTGACGACCGCATGCAAAAGAAGATTCTCAACCACACAAAATCGAAAGTTCCTTTCATGATGATTGCCGGTGCTCAGGATAGAGACGCTGGCGCGGTCAGCTTCAGATTCAGAGATGGAACGCAGGAGAACGGCATTGCGATCGCTGAGGCAGTCGAACGAATACTTGCCGCGATAGCATCCAAGTCACAGGTCTAAAAATGCAGGAGTCGTGGGAGCTGCCCGGTGCACCTAATGCTTTTCAGCATCTGTGGACACCGCATCGCCTTGTCTATATAAAAGATGGGCAGCAACCAGGCGAACACGAGTGCCCATTCTGCCTAGCTCCGGCGATGCAGGATGATGAAGCACTCATAGTTCACCGCGGAACCCACGCCTACGTGATCCTCAATCTGTTTCCCTATAACTCGGGACATCTGTTGATCTGCCCATACCGCCACATTCCGACCTACGATCTAGCTTCACCAGAGGAAGTGGCCGAGATTGGACTGCTGACCCAACAGGCTATGACCGTGCTCGGTGCCGTTGGTCGCAGCAACGGTTACAACATAGGAATGAACCAGGGTGAAGTTGCCGGCGCGGGGATCGCTGGTCACCTGCACCAGCACGTCGTGCCTCGCTGGAGAAACGATTCAAACTTCTTTCCGATAATCGCTGAAACAAAGGCGATTCCGAGGTTGCTCGGCGAAGTTCGCGATGAATTGGCTGAGGCCTGGCTAAAGTTCTGATCTTTTGGTTTAACCCCGTGAGACAGGTTTAGGATTGAGCCATGAACGAGCCAATTTCAACCACCGGTAGTCCACTTGTTAAGCGCGGCCTAGCAGAAATGCTAAAGGGCGGCGTCATCATGGATGTGGTTACTCCCGACCAGGCAAAGATTGCCGAAGACGCCGGGGCCGTTGCCGTCATGGCGCTTGAGCGTGTTCCCGCCGACATCAGGGCGCAGGGCGGCGTAGCTCGCATGAGCGACCCAGACATGATCGAGGGAATCATCAAGGCCGTATCGATTCCGGTTATGGCCAAGGCCCGCATCGGTCACTTCGTTGAAGCTCAGATTTTGCAGGCCTTAGGTGTTGACTTCATCGACGAGTCTGAGGTTCTTTCACCCGCCGATTACATCAACCACATCGACAAGACCAAGTTCACCACCCCATTTGTGTGCGGTGCCACCAATCTCGGAGAGGCCCTGCGTCGAATCACCGAGGGCGCCGCCATGGTGCGCTCAAAGGGTGAAGCTGGAACCGGTGACGTCTCTGAAGCCACCAAGCACATTCGAACCATCAGTGGCGAGATTCGCTCGCTCGCTGCAAAGTCTGAAGACGAACTCTATGTTGCCGCCAAAGAGCTGCAAGCACCTTATGACTTGGTTTGCGAGGTGGCTCGCACCGGCAAACTTCCGGTTGTCATGTTCACCGCCGGGGGAGTCGCAACTCCGGCCGATGCTGCCATGATGATGCAGATGGGTGCCGACGGCGTATTCGTGGGCTCGGGAGTGTTTAAATCGGGTGATCCAATTGCTCGCGGTAAAGCCATCGTGAAGGCGGTCACGTTCTTCAACGATCCAGAGATTCTGGCTCAGGTGAGTCGCGGACTCGGTGAGGCCATGGTCGGCATTAACGTGAACGACATTCCAGCCCCACACCGCTTGGCCGACCGCGGTTGGTAATGCACACCGTAGGTGTGCTCGCCCTGCAGGGTGATGTTCGTGAGCACTTGCTGGTGCTCGCTGAATTGCACTGCAAAGCAATCGAAGTCAGAACTCCCGAGCAGTTAGCGGCAGTTGACGCACTCGTAATTCCCGGCGGTGAATCAACGACGATATTCAAACTGGCACAGATTTTTGGCATGCTCTCGCCGCTTCGTGAGGCAATAGCAGGTGGCCTGCCAGTGTTGGGCACATGCGCCGGACTTATCTTGCTCGCGAAAGAAATCGTCGACCCGGCCAGTGGCCAAGAGACCTTCGGCGGACTCGACATAACTGTTCGTCGCAACGCTTTCGGCAACCAAAATGACTCCTTCGAGACCGTGGTGCAACTCGAAGGATTAGCCGAACCCATGCACGTCGCGTTCATCCGTGCACCGATTGTTGAGTCTGTCGGAGTCGGCGTCGAAGTTATAGCTAGTCTGCCGTCGGGGCAAATTGTGGGCGTGAGGCAGCAAAAGGTCATCGGTATCTCGTTCCACCCAGAGATGTATGGCGACTCTCGGGTGCATCAACTGCTGATAGACAGCATCTAGTTCTGGTTGCTAGATAAACTCTTTCAACTAGACAATTTCTGGGAGCATTATGTCAGGCCACTCCAAATGGGCGACCACCAAGCACAAAAAAGCCGCAATCGATGGCAAGCGCGCAAAACTATTTGCCAAGCTGATTAAGAACATCGAGGTTGCGGCTCGACTCGGCGGGCCAGATCTCGCCGGAAACCCGACGCTCTATGACGCAGTTCAAAAGGGCCGCAAGAGTTCACTGCCAAACGACAACATCGAACGAGCCATCAAGCGCGCCTCTGGCATCGGCGCTGACGCAATTGAGTATTCGACCATCATGTATGAGGGATACGGCCCTAACGGTGTTGCGCTGCTGATCGAGTGTCTAACCGACAACAAGAATCGCGCCGCCGCAGAAGTTCGTCTTGCCGTGACCCGCAACAACGGCACCATGGCTGATCCTGGCTCTGTTTCTTATCAGTTCAGCCGCAAGGGCGTAATCGTAGTTTCGAAGAATCAAAGCGTGACAGAAGACGCGATACTCGAGGCAACAATCGAGGTTGGCGTCGAAGACATTGAGGACCGCGAAGAACAGTTTGTGCTCACCACAGATCCGAGTGAAATGGTGAGAGTCAGAGAGTCGCTTCAAGAGGCGGGCTTTGATTACGAGAGCGCTGATGTCGAGTTTGTTTCGTCAATGCCGGTAATGGTTGACGCCGATACTGCGCGCAAGGTCATCGATCTAATCGATGCGCTTGAAGATCTCGATGATGTTCAGAGCGTTTATTCCAACTTTGACATGAGTGCCGAAACAGCCGCACAACTGGAACAGGGATAGTTGAGCCGCCGCGTCGTGGGCATCGACCCCGGTCTCACGCGATGTGGCATCGCGGTTGTAGATGTTTCTGCAAACCGCAAGGTTTCATTCGTGTCGGTTGATACCCTGCGTTCTTCGACCGACTTCGAACTTCCTGCCCGAATCTCAGTTCTAGCTCAAGCAATCGAAAAAGTTCTTGATGAGTACAAGCCAGACCTGCTCGCAATAGAAAGAGTTTTCTCGCAGCAGAATCTCCGCACCGTCATGGGCACCGCACAGATCTCCGGCGTCATAATGCTGCTGGCAGAACGTCGCTCAATACCGGTTCAGATGCACACGCCGACCGAGGTAAAGGCCGCAGTCACCGGCTCAGGCCGAGCGGCCAAAGCGCAGGTTGGTCAGATGGTCGCTCAGATACTTGGCCTAAAAGAGATTCCCAAACCGGCCGATTCAGCCGACGCCCTGGCTATCGCAATCACCGCAGGTTGGAGATCATCGACCGTAATCAATGAGAGCGATCTGACCTCAGCTCAATTGGCCTGGCAAAGCGCCGAGGTGGCATCCAAGAAAAGACGCGCTCGTTAGTTAGTCTTTTGGCGTGATTGCATCGCTAAGCGGAAAAGTTTCCGCAAAGTCTTCTGGCTCGCTAGTGCTAGAGGTTTCCGGCGTCGGCTACCAAGTTTTGGTGCCAGGCTCGATCAGCTCCGATGTTTCCGTCGGACAGCAACTATCTCTCTTCACTTCACTTGTGGTGCGAGAAGACGCTTTCACGCTGTTCGGGTTCGTCGAAGCTGAACAGTTGACACTTTTTGACCAGTTGCGCGGTGTCTCCGGAGTTGGGCCTAAGACTGCACTTGCCGCACTATCGAATCTCTCTGCCGCTCAAATCGCCAATGCCGTGGCGTCAGATGACTCATCGGCCTTCGAGAGGGTACCTGGAATTGGCGCTAAGACCGCGAAGTTGATCGTGATTTCTCTTGCTGGAAAGTTGAAAGCGTTCGAGGGCGAAAATCCTGATGCCGTTTCGCTGTTAGCGGCCATGCAGAGTTTGGGCTGGACCGAACGAGCTGCGCAGCCAGCCGTGTTGCAGGTTCTTAGCAACCGCGCGGACAAGTCGTTCGCACAGCTCATCCGAGAGTGCCTCGCATTACTAGGTTCGCAGAAGTGAGCGAGCTCACCAGCTCCAGCCCTGAGCCAAGCGAACTTGCTTTCGAAGCGTCACTGCGACCGCAGACGCTGTCGGAGTTCATCGGTCAGGAATCAATCCGCAAACAGATTTCGTTAATCCTTGACGCTGCAAAGATGCAAGATCGCGTTTCTGATCACATTTTGCTTGCGGGTCCTCCCGGTCTTGGCAAGACGACTCTGGCAATGATTGTTGCAAAAGAGTCGGGCACCGGATTGAGGTTGACGAGCGGGCCAGCGATTCAGCACTCTGGTGATTTGGCAGCCGTACTTTCTTCGCTCTTGCCAGGAGAGGTGCTTTTCATCGATGAGATTCACCGCATGGCAAAGTCTGCAGAAGAAATGCTTTATCTCGCTATGGAAGATTTTCGCATCGATGTCATGGTTGGAAAAGGACCAGGCGCAACGAGCATCTCTCTCGAAATAGCTCCATTCACTTTGGTTGGGGCAACAACTCGTTCTGGTGTACTGGCAAACCCGCTAAGAGATCGATTTGGTTTCACCGCAAATCTTGAGTTCTACAGCGATTTCGAACTTGAGAAGGTTGTTTCTCGTGCGGCCGAGAAACTGAGAGTAGATCTTCAAACGCCAGCCCTGCAGGCAATCGCAAGCCGCAGTCGAGGCACACCGCGAGTAGCAAACAGATTGTTGAGGCGCGTTCGTGATTTCGCTCTGGTGAATGGCTTCGATGTGATTACGGTTGAAGTCGCAAATCAGGCCTTGGAGCTTTACGAGGTTGACGCTCTCGGGCTCGATCGACTCGATCGTCAGGTGTTGACTCTTCTCTGCACCAGCTATTCCGGCAGGGCAGTGGGCTTGGCTACGATCGCGGTGTCTTTGGGTGAAGAGCAAGAAACCATCGAGGGTGTCGTTGAACCATTTTTAGTCAGAACTGGCTTAGTCGTTCGAACGCAAAAGGGGCGAGAGGCCACTGCAAAGGCCTTTGAGCACCTCGGTTTATCTGCTGTTTAGGCCCGAACAGCCTGCTTCAGCACCCCTTTCGTCTATAATTGGCAAGGCGCGGTCGCGTCGCTGAAGGCATAAGGTAGGCACTCTTGGATTCAATCATTCTGTTTGGTTTGTTGGCAGTACTCATCGTCTTCATGTTCAGAAACAACAAAAAGCGCAAGCAGCAGGCGGATGAGCTTCAGGCTTCGATTGCCGTTGGCGCAAACGTGATGCTCACCAGCGGCATTTATGGTCGAGTAACAAAGATTGAGGGCGATCGTTTGGTTATCGAAACCATGCCAGGCACCAGCTTGAGCGTCATCAAACTCGCCGTGCGAGAAGTCATCAAGACCGAGGTCGAAAGCCCCAGGACGAAAACCACCAAGACGGCCGAAAAGCCCGCAGTTGCTTCTGCAACCGAGCCGGTCAAGAAGACGACTGTCAAAAAGACCGCGAAGTAAGCGAAGGATTCAAATTGGCTTCATCTGTAACTAAACCGGCGCGCAAAAAACTTGCGTGGATGCTCGCGCTGATTCTGACTTGCGCGGGTCTCATCGGCCTGGGTGTCTCGACAAACCAGCCCGGAGCGTCATTCTTTCCAGAACTGGCTCTAGATCTTCAGGGTGGAACCTCAATCATTCTTTCGCCTACCGTTGCCGAAGGCGCGACGATATCAACAGAGCAGTTGGATCAAGCGGTAGCAATCATCCGTGCCCGAGTTGACTCAACCGGTGTTTCTGAGTCAACCATCACAACTTCTGGAAACAGCAACATCGTCGTAGAGATCCCCGGTGTTCCATCGGAGACAACTCTTCAGCTGATCAAGAGCAGCGCAAAGCTCGAGTTCAGACCGGTTCTGCTTGCCTCAGCGGGCACCGCAGCGCAGGTCGGTGGCGACACTGGCGCAACAGCTAGTCCTTCTGCCACACCCACATCTGCTCCTGTCATCCTTCCGAGCGTTGCACCGACAGACGGCAGTGACTTGAACTGGGTCACTGCAGAGCTTCGTCAACGCTTCGACGCATTCGACTGTTCAACTCAGTTCAGAGCACCAGGTCAGGTCGATGACCCGAAGGTGCCACTGATCACCTGCGACAGCGGTCGTTTTCAGAAGTACATTCTTGGACCGGTAGAGCTAGATGGCACAAACATTGCCGATTCTTCTGCAGGCACCATCACAACTCAGACGGGTGCTTCAACTAACGAGTGGGCAGTGAACTTGCAGTTCGACGCCGAGGGAACAACCACCTTCAGCAACGTCACGTCGCGTTTGTTTCCCCTCGAGAGCCCGAGAAACCAGTTTGCCGTAACCCTCGATGGGTACGTGATCACCGACCCTCAGGCGAAGGCCGTCATCACAAACGGCTCGGCTCAAATCACCGGTGGTTTCACGAAGGAATCTTCCAAGGGTCTAGCAGACCAGCTGAAGTACGGTTCGCTACCAATCGGATTCGAAGTTGAGAGTCAAGAGAACATCAGCGCGACCCTCGGTAGCGAGTCTCTTCGCAGCGGTCTTCTTGCGGGTCTAATCGGTCTAATCCTTGTAGTTATCTACTCCCTCTTCCAGTACCGCGCCCTGGCCGTAGTCACGGTTGGCTCGCTGCTGGTTGCCGCGTTGCTCACCTACTTACTGATCGCATTGCTTTCGTGGCGTCAGGGATACCGTCTCTCGCTCTCTGGTGTTGCCGGATTGATTGTGGCAATCGGTATCACGGCCGACTCCTTCATCGTTTACTTTGAGCGTGTGCGCGATGAGCTTCGCGACGGCCGTTCGCTTAGCACCGCCGTTGATGCAGCCTGGAACCGAGCCGTGCGCACAATCCTTGTCTCTGACGGCGTGAGCATGCTCGCGGCTGTCGTGCTATTCGCATTGACAGTAGGAAGCGTCAAGGGATTCGCCTTCACGCTGGGTCTAACCACTCTGGTTGACCTTGCGGTTGTCGTGCTCTTTACGCATCCAATTCTTCAAGTTCTAGCTCAAACGAGGTTCTTCAGTTCCGGAAGCAAGTGGTCTGGTTTTGACTCAAAGGCGCTAAGCGGAAGCATCTATCAGGGTCGCGGCAAGTTCACCGTGTCTGCAAGAGTCAGCGATGCTCAGCGAGGCAAAGTTTCGAAAGAAGCTGAAAAACGTCAGACGATTGCAGAGCGAAAAGCAGCCGAGGCAAACGGCAAGGGAGCGCAGAACTAATGTCAAAGTTTAGTGATTTCGGAAACGACCTTTACAGCGGTGCTCGGTCGATTGACTTTGTCGGTCGTCGTAAGGTCTTCTACATCATCGCCCTTCTGATGATCACGTTGGCAATCGTCGCTCCAGCGGCGCGAGGCGGCTTCAACTTCGGTATCGAATTCAGGGGAGGATCTGAGTTTCGCGTTAGCGGTGTAGAGCAAACAGACCAGCGCGTCGCAATTGACGCCGTTAGAACCGTTGTGCCCGAGGCGAACCCCGCTGTGACCGCGGTTGGAACCAGCGACCTCAGAATTCAAACCGAACAGCTCTCACCGACAGAGTCTGAAGAAGTTCGAATCGCGTTGGCTAACGCCTTCAACATCAACTCATCCGGTGTCGCGAGCTCATTCATTGGAGCTAACTGGGGTGCAGACATCACAAGCAAGGCTTTCATCGGTCTGCTCGTTTTCATCGGCATGGCCTTCGTGCTCATGGCGGTTTACTTCAGAACGCTCAAGATGTCTGTCGCTGCCATGGTCGCTCTCTTTCACGACCTAATCCTCACCGCGGGTATCTATGGCGCGCTTGGCTTCGAGGTAACCCCTGCTGCTGTGATCGGCTTCCTAACCATCCTTGGATACTCGCTCTACGACACCGTGGTGGTCTTCGACAAGATTCGCGAAAACACCTTCGAGGTTGAGTTCAGCGAAACCAGCACGTTTGCCGAGAGAGTCAACCTGGCCGTCAATCAGACTCTAGTTAGATCAATCAACACGACCGTTGTGGCTGTGCTCCCTGTGGCCTCAATTCTCTTCATTGGAGCCGCTCTTCTTGGCGCTGGAACACTGCGCGACATTGCGTTGGCGCTGTTTATCGGCATGATTGTCGGAACCTACTCAACGATTTTCATTGCCGCGCCGGTCTACTCGCACATGCGCGAAGGCGAAGCCAAATACAAGACTTCAGCAGACAAGGTTCTGGCTAGTCGTTAGGCTTGGTTCTTATTCATAGGAGTAAGACGTGAGCGACACAACGCCAACGACCGGCATTACAGGTCTTAAAGGCATGCTCCCGCGCCTGTTCTCAAAGCACGGTGCCTACACGGCCGCTCTGGGTGAGGTTCTGAGGCTCACCAAGATAAACCACCCCAAGAGCGATACTTCGATCGTCGAACGTGCCTTCGTTGCTGCCGAATTGGCTCACCGTGACCAGCTACGCAAAAGTGGCGAGCCCTACATAACTCATCCATTGGCGGTGGCGCAGATCTTGGCCGAGTTGGGGATTGGTCCGATTACTCTGGCAGCAGCCCTGCTGCACGACACCGTCGAAGACACCGACTACAAGTTGGCACAGCTCGAGAAAGATTTTGGGCCCGAAGTTGCGATGCTTGTCGACGGGGTGACCAAACTCGACAAAGTCAAGTTTGGCGATCACGCTCAAGCCGAAACCGTGCGCAAGATGGTTGTCGCAATGTCGAAAGACATCCGTGTGCTGGTCATCAAGCTTGCCGATAGATTGCACAACGCTCGCACCTGGAGTTTTGTTCCAGAAGAGACAGCAAGACGCAAGGCGCAAGAGACTTTGGAGATTTATGCTCCGCTCGCACACCGCCTCGGTATCAGCACGATCAAGTGGGAACTCGAAGACATTTCTTTTTCTGTGCTCTACCCAAAGGTCTACGAAGAGATTGTGAATTTAGTGGCCCAGCGTGCCCCGCAGCGTGAGGAATTCATCGCTTCGATTCTCGGCGAGATCGACGAAGACCTGAGAGAAAACAAAATCAAGGGCAGTGTCGCCGGGCGCCCGAAACAGTTCTATTCGATCTATCAAAAGATGGTCGTGCGCGGGCGTGAATTCGACGACATCTACGACCTGGTTGGCATTCGTGTGCTCGTGACTTCCATCCGTGATTGCTATGCGGTGCTTGGAGCGATACACGCCAGATGGAATCCGGTGCCAGGGCGTTTCAAGGATTACATCGCGATGCCGAAGTTCAATCTGTACCAGTCGCTGCACACCACCGTCATCGGTCCAAAGGGGCGAGCGGTCGAGATTCAAATACGAACACAGGAGATGCATCAGCGAGCCGAATTCGGTGTGGCAGCTCACTGGAAATACAAGGAGCAGGCTGGCAAAACCAGCGAGGTTGCCGAAGAAGACCTCACCTGGCTCAAGCACCTCACCGACTGGCAAGCCGAAACTCAAGACCCGGGGGAGTTTCTAGACTCACTTCGCTTTGAGATTGGCGCCAAGGAGGTTTACGTATTTACGCCCAAGGGCAAGGTCATCGGCCTAACCGGTGGGGCGACACCGGTTGATTTTGCCTATGCCGTGCACACGGATGTTGGTCACAGAACCATGGGCGCAAAGGTTAACGGGCGTTTGGTTCCGCTCGAAACGCCGCTGAACTCCGGTGACGTGGTCGAAATCTTCACGAGCAAGTCGGCTGAGGCCGGACCGTCTAAGGACTGGCTCGCCTTCACGAAGTCGCCGAGGGCCAGGGCCAAGATCAAGCAGTGGTTCAGTGCCGAACGTCGCGAGGACGCCATTGAACAGGGAAAGGAGGCAATCGCCAAGGCCCTTCGTAAGCACAACTTGCCCCTGCAGAAAATGATGTCGGGTGAGTCGCTATTGGCTCTTGCCCAAGATCTCAAAATCAGCGACGTTGAATCGCTATTCGCAGCCGTTGGCGAGAGCCACATTTCCGCACAGCAGGTGGTTGAGAAACTGACCGCTTCAATTGCAACCGACTCTGATGCAGCTGAGGCCGTCTTTGAACTGCCGACCAAGCCGCGCTCGGCAAACCGAGACAGAAAGGGTTCAGCCGGCGTTCTGGTCAGGGGCGATTCCGATGTCATGGCGAAGCTGGCAAGATGCTGCACACCCGTGCCGGGCGATAAAATCATGGGTTTCGTGACCAGAGGCAGTGGAGTTTCGGTTCACAGGGATGATTGCAAGAACGTCGCACAGTTGCGGCTTGAACCTGAACGGCTCATGGATGTGTCTTGGGCTGAAAACTCGAAGTCGCTATTTCTGGTTCAGATCCAGATTGAAGCACTCGATCGCTCCGGCTTACTCAGCGACGTAACTAGAGTGCTCAGTGAGCATCACGTAAATATTCTGTCGGCATCGGTTTCTACGCGCAGCGACCGAGTGGCTCTAAGCAAATTTGTCTTTGAGATGGGTGACGCGAACACCCTTGAACACCTTCTGAATGCGGTTAGAAGAATCGACGCGGTCTACGACGTCTATCGTGTGAACAACGGCTAGTTTGCCGAAGCCCTAACTGTCTCTAGCCAAGCCCGACGAGCCGAAAGTGCATCGTTGGCATCTTTGATTTTCTTGTCGTTGCCCGTCGCAGTAGCTTTGGCAAGCTCTGCCTCAAGCTTTGCAATCGCGGTCTCGAGTTGTGAAATCACAGAGTTGCTGCGATCGATAGACGCCGGGTCGCTCTTGCGCCAGTGATCTTGCTCGGCAGACTTAACCTTGTTTTCGATAGCGCGAAGCTTGTCTTCAACTTCGCGGATCTTCTCTTTTGGAATCTTTCCGACTTTCTCCCACTTCTTCTGAAGTTCTTGGAGTCTGCGCTTAGCCTCGTCAAGCCCTTTGCTCGGGTCAATGTCTGAGTAGGTCTTGAGAAGCTCTAGCTTGGCTGCGAGGTTGGCAGCGTGGTCTCCAGCTTCAGAGGCAGAGCTTGCCTGCCGAGCCGAGTAAATTGTGTCGCCAGCTGCCTTGAAGCGAGCCCAGAGGGCGTCGTCTGACTTGCCTGGAGTTCTGCCCGCCGACTTCCACTGCTCGAGCAACTTGCGGTACTCAACAATTGAGTCTGATCCAGCGCTTGCCAGCTTTTCGGCCTGCTCAACGATGTTGTTCTTAGCAGCGCGAACAGCCTTATTTGATGCATCGAGCCCGGCAAAGTACGCTCGCTTTGCAGTTTCGAACTTTGTGCGCGCAACAGAGAATCGTTTCCATATCGGGTCGGCATCTGCTTTCGAGACTTTTGCACCGGTCTTTTGTACCTCTTGCCAATCGGTGAATAGCTTTGCCATTTTCTCGGAGGACTGCTTCCACTGAGTCTTAGCTTGGTCTTGATTTGCGATTGCCTCTGCGGCCTCGGCCAAGTCGATTCTTGACTTAAGCGCTGCGGCAGAAGCCTCCTTCGAGGCGGCGGTTCTTTTTGCAGAGAGTTCTGCGATTTTTGGCTCAAGCGCCGCAACACGGCTGCGAAGATTGTTCAAATCTCCAACTGCGTTTGGTGCGACGAGATCTGCGGAGAGCTTCTTGAACTGTGCGAGAAGATTTGAGGCCAACACGGCGTTCTTGATTCGTTGCTCGAGAGTTCTAACCTGCGCTTCTAGTTCTGCAAACTTTCGCTCGTAGAAAGCCAACGCTTCATCTGCTGAGACTTTTGGATACTGTCCAACTTTTCTCTCAGAGCCCAATTCGAGCACGAATACATTGTTCTCGCTATCGACTCGTCCGAATTTGCTTGATGACATGGTTAGCTCCTTTTGCTAGACGCTTTCGCGTTCGTTTACAGTCTGTTTAGTTTAGAACTATGTCGCCGAGCTTAGTTTCGACTGCTGGACGTCCGTCTCCGGGTCTGCTCGCATCAGCGGCTACTCCGCCGTCAATGATTGGCTTTAGCCCATCCAGACCTGCGGTGATGCGACCAAAAACCGTGTAATCGGGCATAAGCGTCGAGTCGCCGTAAACGATAAAGAACTGCGACCCATTCGAGTAGGCCGATCCTGAGTTCGCCATGGCCAAAACGCCGGTTTGATAAATCGCGGTTCCGCCAGCGTTAGCGAGTGGCGGATTTTCGATAGGTCCAAATGTGTAACCAGGTCCGCCAGTGCCGGTTCCCGTTGGGTCACCACACTGAAGCACGAAGATGCCCTCGGTCGTTAGTCGGTGGCAAGATACGCCGCTGTAAAAGCCCTTCTTCGCAAGTGTGATGAAGTTCGCTGCGGCCTGAGGAGCCTTGTCTCCGAAGATTTCGATATCGAGCTTGGCCTTGTTCACCATCATGCTTCCGGACCATACCCGTGACTCTGCGAGATCTGCACTCGGCACGAGTGCGGAATTGGTCTCCACTGGCGAAGGCTCTGATGCGCTTGGGCTCGGCTCTGCTTCGACGACTTGCGAGACCTGCATTGAAGACCAGATAAGTTGCGAACCGACGGCGGCCAGAAGAACGCCAACACCGGCGACCAAGGCGATTCGGTTGTCGCGAGTCTTGCGCTTGAGCAAATTCTCTCGCTGAATCAGCTTCTGCTCGTACTCAGCAAGTTTCCCAGAGTTGCTGCTGAATAGGTTCTGCTGTTTCTTCTTCGATGCCAAGGTTTCCTCCAGAATTGTTGTCTAGGCAATTTTACGCAGTTAGCACAGTGCTACTGGCGACTAGGCTAAAAAAATGACCGAGAGCCTATTTGAGGGTTTAGCCCCGTTGGCGGCTCGAATGCGCCCAAGATCGCTCGACGAGATTGTCGGCCAAGGTCACCTATTGCGCAAAGGAACTCCGCTCTATCAACTAGCTCAGCCTGAGCAGTCTGGTGTTTACTCGAATTCAACAAGTGTCGTTCTTTGGGGCCCGCCGGGTACCGGAAAAACTACCATCGCGAAGGTGATTGCCTTGAGCAGCGGCAGACGCTTTGTTGAATTGAGCGCAGTCACAAGTGGCGTGAAAGACGTTCGCGAGGCCATTGACCGTGCGCGCCTGGATAGAGAGTCGTTCGGGAGCAGCACAATCCTTTTCCTTGACGAAATCCATCGATTCTCAAAGGCGCAACAAGATGTTCTTCTGCCGGCGGTTGAGTCTGGTTGGGTCGTTTTGGTCGCAGCAACGACCGAGAACCCAAGCTTTTCGGTGATTAGCCCACTGCTATCCAGGTCGCTAATGCTCACTCTCAACCCAATCGACTCGCAAGATCTCGAAACACTACTCAAGCGAGCGCTCACGGATAGTCGCGGGCTCGGGTCTAGGTTTGCGATATCTGATGAAGCTTTAGCTCAGATAGCCGGTTTATCGGGGGGAGACGCCCGAAAAGCGTTGACCATACTCGAGGCAGCAGCTCAGGCAATTCAGACCGACGGCGCAGGTGCTTCTTCGGAGATCACGGTCGACACGATAGCGCTTTCGATCGACAAGGCGCTCGTTCGCTATGACGCCCAAGGCGACCAGCACTATGACGTCATAAGTGCCTTCATCAAATCGGTTCGCGGCAGTGATGTTGATGCTGCCCTGCACTACCTGGCCAGAATGCTCGAGGGTGGCGAAGATCCTCGGTTTATCGCGCGGCGGCTCATCATTTTGGCTAGCGAAGATATAGGCCTGGCCGATTCGGGTGCCTTAGCCATCGCAGTGTCAGCAGCCGAGGCCGTTGCCAAAATTGGAATGCCTGAGGGACGAATACCCCTTTCGCAGGCGACTATCTATCTCTGCCTCGCGCCCAAGTCGAATTCGGCTTATCTAGCGATAGATGCGGCGATTGCTGACATTCGCAGTGGCAAGTCTGCTGGCATACCCTTGGCCCTGCGAAGCTCGAATTATCCGGGGGCGCGCAAAGCAACCGGCGCTGGAGTCGGCTACAAATACCCTCATGATGACCCGATTTCGGTTGTGCCGCAGCGTTACCTAGAAGGTGAGGTTGAGAATTCGCGCTATTTCGAGCCCAAGCAGGTCGGGGCTGAACGGGAGCTTGGCGAGCGTTGGTCAAAGTTGAGGGCCATCATTCGATCGCTCAAGAAGTAGTAGCAAAGCCTTTCTTTGCTGGCTCTCACCTTGCTAAACTGGGAAGGTTGCCGACTAGAGAAATTCGTGGCTGCGAATTCTCACACGGTGCGATTTGTCTAATAGCCAGACGAATCCGTGGCAAAAGGCTTGACCTCTAAAAGCCGATTTGTGAACAAATAACGCTATCGAGCCAATGGCTCACTGAAAGGAACACGTGTCAAAGACCACACGTACTCGCAGCAAGACTAGATTGTCGCGCGCGCTAGGTATCGCACTAACCCCAAAGGCCGCAAAGTACCTTGAGAAGCGTCCATACGCTCCGGGTGAGCACGGCCGCACCAAGAAGAAGGCAGACAGCGACTTCGCCGTTCGTCTTCGTGAGAAGCAGCGTCTACGCGCACAGTATGGAATTCGTGAGGCCCAGCTTCGCAAGACCTTCCAAGAGGCTAAGCGCGCAGAGGGCCTAACCGGTGAGAACCTTGTTGAGCTTCTCGAAATGAGACTCGATGCACTCGTGCTTCGTGCCGGAATTGCCCGCACAATCGCGCAGGCGCGTCAAATGGTTGTTCACCGTCACATTCTTGTCAACGGAGAGCGCGTAGACCGCCCTTCATTCCGAGTGAAGCCAGGCCAAATGATTCACGTTCACGCGAAGAGCGAGATCACCGAGCCATTCCAGGTTGCTGCAGCGGGCGGACACGTTGATGTCTTGCCGCCAGTTCCTGGTTACATCGACGTTCAGCTAGACAAACTTCAGGTCACCCTCGTTCGCCGCCCTAAGCGTGCGGAAGTTCCGGTCACCTGTGAAGTTCAGCTCGTCGTTGAGTACTACGCAGCCCGATAAAGACTAGGTAAGGCCTCTCATGAGTGGTGGAGATATTGCAGCGATAATCGCAGCATCGGCGTTCGCCCTGCTGGTGATTTTCACTGGAGTTCCGCTAATCAAACTTGGCGGACTAATCGATGAGACCCGTGACTCTGTTCGCGATCTCAACGAAGCAATGTCTCCACTGCTCACAGAGGTAACTACCACGGTTACTGAGACCAACAAGGCCTTGGCCAAACTTGATGTCATCACCGAGAACGTCGTCGATGTGACAACAAACATCAACTCTCTGGTGGCGGTGTTTAGCGCTTCAGTTGGTGCACCGCTAATCAAGCTTGCCGGTCTAACCAAATCTCTTCGCACGGCCTTACTAGGAAAGAAGAAGTAGCATGAAGAAACTTTTTTGGTTTGCAACTGGCATCGCGGCGGGACTAGCAGTGGCTAAGCAACTGCGCGAGAACCCAGAGGCGAAAGCTGCCGTTGATGAGGCTGCTAAGCGAGCAAGAGCTATCGGCGAGGCTTTCACCACGGGATACAAAGAACGTGAGTCAGAGCTAAACAAGCCCAAGACCAAGCCAGCGCGTGCGACAAGCGTCAAGCCAAAGGCGAAGGCCGCGCCAAAGCGCAAGTCGGCAGCTGCACCCGCAAAGCGCGCAGCGGCAAAGACCTCAACCTCAAAGACCACCGCGAAATAATGCAAACCGCCGAAATCGCCCGGCGCTGGCTCAGTTTCTTCGAGAGCAAGAAACACACAGTTGTCCCAAGTGCATCGCTAATCAGCGAAGACCCCACTTTACTTTTCACGGTTGCCGGAATGGTGCCTTTCATCCCGTTTATGTCGGGTCTCGTTCCTGCTCCGTATGCCCGAGCTACCAGCGTGCAAAAGTGCCTTCGAACACTCGACATCGAGGAAGTTGGAAAAACCACTCGCCACGGAACTTTTTTTCAGATGAATGGCAACTTCTCGTTCGGCGATTATTTCAAACCTGAGGCTATTGCCTTTGCCTGGGAGTTCTTAACCGGAAGCAAGGAGTCGGGTTGCTTGGGTCTTGATCCTCAACTTCTCTGGGTTACCGTCTATCAAGATGACGATGAAAGCATCTCGCTCTGGCGCGAGATCGCAGACATTCCGCTTGAGCGAATCCAGCGTCGAGGCATGAAAGATAACTACTGGTCTACCGGGCAGCCTGGTCCTGCCGGACCCTGTTCTGAGATTTACTACGACCGCGGTGAGGCTTACGGACGCGAGGGCGGGCCCGAAGCAGACGAAGATCGGTACATAGAGATTTGGAACCTTGTCTTCATGCAGTATGAGCGTGGAAATTCTCTCGGTGGTGACAATTTCGAAATCTTGGGTGAACTGCCAAAGAAGAATATCGACACCGGCATGGGGCTCGAACGAGTTGCTTTTCTGATGCAGGGTGTTGAGAATCTTTACGAAATCGATCAGGTTCGACCAGTGCTTGATCTCGCCGCACAGATTAGCGGCAAGATTTACGGTGCTTCGGTTGAAGACGATGTTCGACTTCGAGTCATCGCAGATCACGTTCGCAGCGCGCTGATGCTAACTTGCGACGGTGTCACACCTGGCAACGATGGCCGAGGCTACGTTCTGCGAAGGTTAATGCGCCGCACGGTTCGAGCCATGCGCTTGCTCGGAGTCGACGAGCGAACTTTTGCGCGCCTCTTTGCCGCTTCAAAAGATGCCATGAAGGCGGCGTATCCAGAACTCGAGAGAGAGTTCGACCGCATTCTCAGAGTCGCGCTTGCCGAGGAAGAAGCATTCTTGCGCACGCTAACCGCCGGCACGCTCGTGCTAGAAGAAGCGGTATCCACGGCAAAAGCCGGTTCGAACAAAATAAATGGTGAAACTGCCTTTTTGCTGCACGATACCTATGGTTTTCCGATTGATCTGACCCTTGAGATTGCCGAAGAGG
>Ga0208595_1000058_pt1 | contig 38347 bp, 34 predicted proteins | sample LakMenEpi28Jun11_FD_150742 | JGI IMG/M metagenome (GOLD analysis project Ga0208595, IMG submission 150742) | Freshwater microbial communities from Lake Mendota, WI - 28JUN2011 deep hole epilimnion (SPAdes) | ecosystem: Environmental > Aquatic > Freshwater > Lake > Epilimnion/Euphotic zone ...
GTCAGACCCAGCGGGCTTTAAGTACCTCGCTCCTTACACCGGTTCGGCAATTGGCCAGCACTGGATGTATGGCGGCAAGCACGTCCTAATTATTTTCGACGACCTATCAAAGCAGGCCGAGGCCTACCGTGCGGTGTCGTTGCTTCTTCGCCGCCCACCAGGCCGCGAGGCTTACCCGGGTGACGTCTTCTACTTGCACTCACGCTTGCTAGAGCGTTGCGCAAAGTTGAACGACGAGCTCGGCGCAGGTTCGATGACTGGTCTGCCAATCATCGAGACCAAGGCAAACGACGTGTCTGCCTACATTCCGACCAACGTGATTTCGATCACCGACGGTCAGATCTTCTTGCAGTCAGACCTCTTCAACTCAAACCAGCGCCCAGCTATCGACGTGGGTATCTCGGTTTCTCGTGTTGGTGGAGCCGCGCAGGTTAAGGGCATCAAGAAGGTTTCAGGAACCCTGAAGCTAGAGCTTGCTCAGTACCGTTCGCTCGAGGCTTTCGCAATGTTCGCATCTGACTTGGATGCCGCATCGCGTCAGCAGCTTGCCCGTGGTGCTCGTCTAACCGAGCTCCTGAAGCAGCCCCAGTACTCGCCGTTCCCGGTTGAGGAGCAGACCGTTTCAATCTGGGCCGGAACCACTGGAATGCTCGATGAGGTACCGGTTGAAGACGTGTTGCGTTTCGAAGCCGAACTTCTCGACTACCTGCGCAGAAACTCAAAGGCGCTAACCACCATCCGTGAGACCAACAATCTCGACGACGACACAATTGCAGAGCTAACCAAGCAGGTGGCCAAGTTCAAGAAGAGCTTTGCCACTCGTTCGGGTGCCGCGCTGTCGTCTTCAGCAACGGCCGAAGCTCTTGACGAAGAAGAAGTTCAGCAAGAGAAGATCGTCAAGCAGAAGCGCAAGAAGTAGTTCGAAGCACGAGTTAGAGAAGAAGGAGGAGAGGCATGGGAGCGCAACTTCGCGTCTATCGGCAGAAAATCAAATCTGCCCAGACCACTAAGAAGATCACTCGCGCCATGGAGTTGATCTCGGCGTCACGCATTGCCAAGGCGCAACAGCGTGTTGCCGCCGCTACTCCTTACTCGCGTGCCGTAACTCGCGCGGTCTCTGCGGTTGCAACGTTCTCGAATGTCGATCACCCACTGACCACCGAGCCGGCTCGCATCGACCGCGCCGCCGTGGTGATCTTCACCTCAGACCGCGGTCTTGCCGGAGCGTTCTCTTCGAATGTTCTGAAAGAAGCCGAGCAGCTCACCACACTTTTGCGCGAACAGGGTAAAGATGTCATTTACTTCCTGGTTGGTCGCAAGTCGGTCAGCAACTTCAGTTTCCGCAAGCGTGAGAGCGTGCGTTCATGGATTGGCGGCACCGACCTTCCGAAGGTTGAAACCGCGCACGAAATTGCCGAGGCAGTTCTCGAGGCATTCATGAAAGACTTCGCCGACGGCGGCGTCGACGAGATTCACCTAATCTTCAACCGCTTCGTTTCGATGATTTCACAGGAGCCAGAAACCGTTCGTCTACTCCCGCTAGAAGTGGTCGAAGCAGAAGAAGCGCCTTCAACTGGCGATGTCTTTCCGCTCTACGAATTTGAGCCAGATGTAAGCAAGGTGCTCGACGCGCTGCTGCCGGTTTATGTCGAGAGCCGCATCTACAACGCAATGCTTCAGTCAGCGGCTTCAGAGCACGCAGCTCGCCAGAAGGCCATGAAGTCGGCTACCGATAACGCCGAGAAGTTGATCAAGAACTACACCCGCCTTAGCAACGCGGCCCGTCAGTCAGAAATTACCCAGCAGATTTCCGAAATCGTTGGTGGAGCCGATGCACTGGCTTCACAGGGCGACCAGGACTAAGAGAAAGAAAGAGACATGGCCGAAACCAAAAAGAAGCCAGCCGCAAAGGCCGCTGCAAAGCCAGCCGCGAAAGCAGCAGCCCCAAAGCCTGCCGCTAAGTCGACTGTCAAAGCCGGTGGCGTTGGCCGCATCGCACGAGTAAATGGCCCGGTGGTCGACATCGAGTATCCACACGATGCCATCCCAGCCATCTACAACGCGTTGACCACGGTGATTGACATGGGCGGCGAGAAGACAACTCTTACCCTCGAGGTTGCTCAGCACCTGGGCGACGACCTAGTTCGTGCCATCGCGTTGAAGCCAACCGATGGTCTCGTTCGTGGCGGTGCCGTACAAGACACTGGTGCTCCGATTTCTGTTCCGGTTGGCGATGTCACCAAGGGCCACGTGTTCAACGTGACCGGTGATGTTCTAAACGCTAAGCCAGGCGAGAAGATCGAGGTCAACGAGCGCTGGTCGATTCACCGTCAGCCACCTGCCTTCGACCAGCTCGAGTCAAAGACTCAGATGTTCGAGACCGGAATCAAGGTCATCGACTTGCTAACCCCTTACGTTCAGGGTGGAAAGATCGGTCTATTCGGTGGTGCCGGTGTTGGTAAGACCGTTTTGATTCAGGAAATGATTTACCGCGTGGCAGAAAACCACGACGGTGTATCGGTATTCGCCGGTGTGGGTGAGCGTACTCGTGAGGGTAACGACCTAATCGACGAAATGACCGAGTCTGGTGTTATCGACAAGACCGCGCTGGTGTTCGGCCAGATGGATGAGCCACCAGGCACGCGTCTTCGTGTGGCTCTGTCGGCACTAACCATGGCGGAGTACTTCCGTGACGTTCAGAAGCAAGACGTGCTTTTGTTCATCGACAACATCTTTAGGTTTACTCAGGCAGGTTCAGAGGTTTCAACCCTTCTAGGCCGCATGCCTTCAGCCGTGGGTTACCAGCCGAACTTGGCCGATGAGATGGGTCTTCTTCAGGAGCGCATCACTTCAACCCGTGGTCACTCGATTACCTCGTTGCAGGCGATTTACGTTCCTGCCGACGACTACACCGACCCGGCTCCGGCGACCACCTTTGCCCACTTGGATGCGACCACCGAGCTTTCTCGTGAAATCGCATCGAAGGGTCTATACCCAGCGGTTGACCCGTTGACTTCGACCTCGCGAATTCTTGACCCTCGCTACATCAGCAAGGATCACTACGAGACCGCGACCGCAGTCAAGCGAATTCTGCAGAAGAACAAAGAGCTTCAAGAGATCATCGCCATCCTTGGTGTTGAGGAGCTTTCTGAAGAAGACAAGATCACCGTTTCACGCGCACGCCGCATTCAGCAGTACTTGTCTCAGAACACCTACATGGCAACCAAGTTCACCGGTGTGCCAGGTTCAACCGTGCCAATCAAAGACACGATTGAGGGATTCAGCAAGATTGCTGGCGGTGAGTTCGACCACATTCCAGAGCAGGCCTTCTTCAACGTTGGTGGCCTTGACATGGTTATGGAGAACTACGCTCGTCTGCAGAAGGAATCAGGCAGCAAGTAATGTCTGACAAGACTTTGCGCGTAGAGCTAGTGGCAGCCGATCAGGCCGTATGGTCTGGTTCGGCCAAGATGGTTATTGCAAAAACCGTTGAGGGCGAAATCGGTTTGCTTCCTGGCCACGAGCCAATGCTTGCGATTCTGGCAGCCGGAGAGGTTCGCATTACTTTGCCAACCGGCGAGAAGTTGACCGCTGCTGCAGAGGATGGATTCTTGTCGATCGAGCACGACGTTGTCACAATCGTTGCTCGAAACGCTGCCCTAGTCTAAAGAGTTCAAAAAAAGACCCCGCTTATTTGGCGGGGTCTTTTTGCTTCTACTCTGTGCGAGTTGGGTGCTCTGGTCGCTCGCGGCGGTTTGCCGCCGGAACCCACTTGACGTCGCCGCCGTGTTGAATGTTCGCGTAGCGCGCCAGCACGAACAACAGGTCGCTCAGGCGGTTTAGGTACTTTGCAGCCACCGGGCTGACACCGCCGTCGTTGTGGCCCTTCTTGGCAGGCTCGGTTCCGTAGGTCTCGATGGCGTGCCAGGTGGCGCGCTCGGCGCGACGAACTACAGTTCTCGCAAGGTGCAAGCCGGCAGCCAAACCAGAACCGCCGGGCAGAATGAATGAATCGAGCTTCTCGAGCTCTGCGTTGTACTTGTCAATCGCGTTTTCGAGAGCGTCAATCCAAATGGCGTCGACGCGAAGCGGCTCGTATTCGTAGTGTTCGTTGAGTGGGTTAGACAGGTCGGCACCCAGGTCAAATAGGTCGTTCTGAATTTGTGAAAGCAGTTTGAGAGTTTCGTGATCGAATTCGTTGCGTGCCAGCGAAATGGCAACGCCAAGGGCAGAGTTTGCCTCGTCGACGTCGGCGTATGCTTCGATTCGAGGGTCGGTCTTTCGGGTGCGTGAAAAGTCGCTTAGACCGGTGGTTCCCTCATCCCCTGTGCGGGTGTAAATCTTCGTAAGTTTGACCATGGCTCAAGTGTATGCCGAGCCGAGCACAGAGATTTGCGAGGCAACTTAGACTAAGCCAATGCTGTTTCTGCTGCCGCCCTCTGAGACAAAAGCCACCTCGGCATCTTATGGGGCGAACGAATCGGCCCTCTGCCTGCGTGAAGTCTCGCTCACATTTGGTTCTCTAGAACCTGCACGCGAGCAAGCCGCCAAATTGCTCGGGCAAAGTTTGTTAGACGCTAAAACCATGATGGCCATCGATCGTTACACCGGCACGCTTTACGGGGCAATCCACGGCCGCGGGCTGAAGGGAACGCCAACCGAACACGCCCACCTGAGCAGCGAGGCAATGCAGCGGGCAAAGCAGTTAGTACTGATTCAGTCGGCTCTGTTTGGGCTAATCAGCGCTACCGACCTGATTCCGAATTACAAACTTTCGGCCTCACCGAAGCTCAAGTCAATTTGGGCTGAGCCGCACCAGCAGGTGTTTCGCCGGCTGTCAGGGCCAATCATCGATATGCGATCAAAGCAGTATGTGGCCCTAGCTCCGATTGCTAGCGAAATCGAGAGCTACTGGTTAGAGGTAGTGCTTGAATCGCCGGATGGGTCTCGCAGCTCGATGAACCACTTCAACAAGAAGTCAAAAGGTGAACTCATTCACGCCGTGCTGAATTCCAAGCAGAGCCCAAAAACCATCAAGGACCTGGTCAGCGTTGCGAAGAAGGCCGGCTTCGGCCTCGAGGTGAACGAGCGCGAGCTCACTCTGGTGGTCAGCTATGTGCCGCCAAATGCCAACTAGAGCTGGTTGCGCCTAAAGCAGCCGGGTGCGTGATCGTTTACCAAACCGGCTGCCTGCATCAGCGCATACATGGTTGTGGGGCCGACGAACCCGAAGCCGAGTTTGCGCAGGTGTTTGCTGAGCGCTACTGATTCGGCGGTCGTTGCCAGCCACTCGAAACTTGTCGCGGGTCTCTTTCGTTTGCTCTGCGGGGGAGCGAAAGACCAAACAATCTCGCTGATGCTTTGGCCAGATTTCTGCAGCTCCAGGATGAGATTGGCGTTTCGAATAGTGCTCTCAATTTTTGCCCGATTTCGAATGATGCCTTCGTCTAGCATCAACCGTTCTATGTCTGACTCGGTAAGTCGAGAAACCTTCTGCAGATCGAAGTTCTTGAAGGCCTTGCGAAATCCCTCGCGGCGTTTCAAAATCGTGATCCAAGAAAGCCCGGCTTGAAAGCCCTCGAGCGCGATGCGTTCAAAAATCTGCTGGTCACCCGTGACCGGCACACCCCATTCGGTGTCGTGATAGTCGCGATACAGCGCGTCGCCGTTAAGCCAAGAGCAGCGAGTCAGCCCGTCTTCGAACTTCTTTGATGCGCTCATTCTTTGATTGGAATGTTCTCTAGTTGCAGCAGGATTCGCTTGGTTGGCAACCCATCGCCACCCGAGTAACCCGTGATTCGACCCGAAGCACCCAGCACCCTGTGGCAACCAACAATCAGCGGTACCGGGTTTGACCCCACAGCGCCACCAACGGCTCGCGAAGCCAGGGGTTTGCCCAACTTGGCAGCGATATCGGCATAGCTGACGGTTTTGCCGAAACCAATCTTGGCTATTTGTTTGTAAACCGCCATTTGAAAGTCGGTTCCGTGAAGTGCCACTGGCAAATCAAAATTGGTTCTCTTGCCAGCAAGGTAATCGGTGATCTGCTTTTTGGCCTCACGAAGCACTCTGCTGGAGCCAAAGTCGGGGGATTGCTGACCAATGATCAGGCGAGTGATTTTCTCGCTGTTGGCCTCAATTGTTATTGCGCCGAGTTTGCTTTCGAAACTCAGGCTGGCGTCTGCGCTATTCATGCTTCCCAGAATAAGACAAAGGCCGGGTCTCAACGATTCTCGAAGAATCTGTTGAAAACCCGGCCAAAGTCAGATTGTTAGTAACTCTTTTTTAGAGAGACTTCCATGCCTCATCGAGGCAACTGCGAAGAATCTGTTCCATTTCAACAAATTCGTCACGCCCGATGGTTAGCGGTGGTGCCAACTGAACAACCGGGTCTCCACGGTCATCCGAGCGGCAATACAAGCCCTCTTCGAACAAACGGCGAGAGAGAATACCGCGCAGCAGCTTCTCACTCTCTTTGTCGTTGAAGGTCTCTCTGGTTTCTTTGTTCTTCACTAGCTCAATCGCCCAGAAATAACCTGCACCGCGAACATCGCCAACAATCGGCAGATCGCGCAGCTTGTCTAGAGTCGCCTTGAACTCGGCCTCGTTGCGAGCAACGTTGCCAACGAGATCCTCTTCATCAAAGATGTCGAGGTTCTCAAGCGCAACTGCGCAAGAAACCGGGTGGCCGCCGTAGGTATATCCGTGCGGGAAAATGTTCGTGCCGGTCTTGAATGGCTCAAACAACTTCTCTGCAATCAGCAATGCACCAATTGGCGCATATGCCGAAGTCATACCCTTGGCGAGAACCATCATGTCTGGTTCGAAATCGAACTTTTCCGAAGCAAACATGGTGCCGGTACGTCCGAAGCCATCGATGGTTTCGTCGGCAACGATTAGCACGTCGTACTTGTCGCAGATTTCACGCACGCGGTCGAAGTAGACCTTAGGAGCTGTGAAGCACCCACCAGAGTTTTGAACCGGCTCAAAAATGAAAGCCGCAACAGTGTCTGGGTCTTCGAACAGGATCATCTCTTCGACGCGGTTTGCGGCCCAGAGAGCGAACTCTTCTTCGGTCGCAAAGTCGTCTTGAGCGCGGTACCAGTTGGTGTTAGGCACGCGGAAGGTGCTCGGAACCAGAGGCTCAAACATCTTCTTCATCGACGGAATGCCGGTCAGCGAAAGGGCTCCGTGCGAAGTGCCGTGGTAGGCAACCGCGCGGGTCAGCACCTTGTGCTTGTTCGGCTTGCCAATCATTTTGAAATACTGCTTGGCCAGCTTCCAGGCTGTCTCGTTTGCCTCACCACCACCGGTGGTGAAGAAAACTCGGGTCAGGTTCTTCGGCGCATAAGAGAGCAGTCGCTCAGAGAGCTCGATGCCCGGCTTGTGTGCGTGTGACCAGAGTGGAAAGTAGTCGAGTTCCTTCATCTGCTTTGCAGCAGCCTCGGCGAGACGAGAACGTCCGTGCCCGATGTTAACCGAGAACAGGCTCGAGATGCCGTCGAAGTACTTCTTTCCGTTTTGGTCCCAGAAGTGGTGACCCGATGCCTTGGTGATGATCGGAATCTCACCCTTGGCTGTGTAGTAAGGGCTGTGGCGGGTGAAGTGAAGGAACATGTTGTCCTTCGCTGCCTGCTGCAGCATCTGTGGGGTTGCTTCAACTCCGCTCTTGCGAGCGTCTAGAAGCGGGGTGGCGCGGTCGGCTTTAGCATTGGTCGTCCCATTCGACGGCTTGAACGCGGTTTTGATTCCGCGAGCAAGTTTGCTCACCAGGCTCTCCTTGGTTGCCATGAAATATCACTCTTTACATTGTTTGTTGTTCGTTATGGAGACGCATCATCGCGTTCCCCAGTTGTAGAACTGCTTGTGTAACTTCAAGTAGACAAATGTCTCGGTTGAAGTAACTCCGGGCAGCGACCGGATCTTTGAATTGAGTAGCTCTATGAATTCGTCATCGTCTTCACAGATCACCTCAACCAAAATGTCAAAACTTCCAGCGGTGTGAACTACATAGTCAGTCTCGGATAGCGCGGCAATGCTCTCTGCAATCGATCGAGTGTCGCCGGTGCAGCGAATTCCGATCATGGCCTGGCGAAAGAAACCAAGCTGCATCGGGTCGGTAACCGCAACAATCTGAAGAACGCCGGTCTCGGTGAGTTTCTGCACACGCTGTCGCACGGCTGCCTCGCTGAGGCCAACCACCTTTCCGATTTCCGCGTATGAGCGGCGGCCATCAAACTGCAACTGCTCGATGATTGCCTTCGAGACATCATCTAGAGTCGTGGTTCTGACGGCGGTGCGGTTCATGGTCCGATTTTGGCACTCATTTGGGCATTTCGCAAATGAATCAGTGGCGTTTTGCCGATTTTGGTAACGAAAAGGTCACTCTGAGCGCAGTTTTGCTTCGTTTTCGAAATGTGCCCTTGAAGTTATAGGGTTTTTATATCAACTTCAAAGGAGAGTGAGCGATGGCGCTCAAGCAGCTAAAGAACTTTGTCAACGGCGAGTATGTAGAAGCCAAGTCAGGCCAGACCAGCGACATCTTTGATCCGGCAACTGGCAAGCCCTATGCGACTGCGCAGTTGAGCAACGCGGCCGACATCGACAATGCCTACAAGGTGGCCGATAAAGCTTTCGAGACCTGGTCGCAGACGACTCCCGGAGAACGTCAGCTTGCGCTTTTCAGAATCGCAGATGCCCTCGAAGCACGCGCCGAGGAGATGGCAGACGTTGAGTCACAGAACACCGGTAAGCCAAGATCGAGTCTTGTCGAAAACGAGATTCTTGTTTCTGTCGATCAGATTCGTTTCTTCGCAGGTGCCGCGCGAAACCTTCAGGGCATCGCAACCGCGGAGTATGCGAAAGACCACACATCTTCTATACGTCGCGAACCTATCGGTGTGATCGGTCAGGTGACTCCTTGGAACTACCCGCTTAACATGGCGACCTGGAAGTTTGCACCGGCACTTGCAGCCGGAAACACCATCGTTATCAAGCCTTCGGATACAACTCCAGCTTCGACTCTGTTGCTTGCTGAAATTGCAGCCGAGTTCTTGCCAGCCGGCGTCTTCAACGTTGTCACCGGCGACCGCGACACCGGTCGCGCACTCGTCGAGCACAAGATTCCGCAGATGGTTGCTATCACCGGTTCGGTTCGAGCCGGAATGGAAGTTGCAAAGTCGGCAGCACTTGACTTGAAGCGCGTTCACCTAGAACTTGGCGGCAAGGCTCCTGTCATCATCTTTGCCGACGCCGATCTAGATGCGGCAGTTGCTCAGCTAACCGTGGCCGGTTTCTTCAACGCCGGTCAAGACTGCACCGCAGCAACGCGCATGCTGGTGCACGAGTCGGTGCACGACGAGTTCGTGGCCAAGCTGGCAGCCAGCGTAAAGGTAAACGCAACCACTGGTCAGCCATCGCGAGACGACATCCTGTTTGGTCCGGTAAACAACGCGAACCAGCTGGAACGAGTTCAGGGCTTCATCGACCGTCTGCCAGACCACGCGAAGATCGAGGCCGGAGGTAACGCTATAGACGACAACGGCGGTTACTTCTTCGAAGCCACCATTTTGTCTGGCCTGAAGCAGCAGGATGAGCACATCCAGTCAGAGATTTTCGGCCCAATCGTGACCGTTCAGAAATTCAGCAACGATGAAGAGGCAATGCGCTGGGCCAACGATGTTGACTACGGCTTGGCTTCATCTGTCTGGACCAAGGACCACAGCCGTGCGATGCGCTTCTCGAAGGGCCTCAACTTTGGCTGTGTCTGGATCAACACCCACATTCCGCTGGTGGCCGAGATGCCGCACGGCGGTTTCAGGCACTCGGGTTACGGCAAGGACTTGTCGAACTACGGCTTCGAAGACTACACGCGCATCAAGCACGTCATGTCATATATCGGAGAGTAAACCAGTTCTGCACAGATTCCTGCATTGCTAACCGGGGAGTGCCCAGTTCAGGCATCCTGTTGCGATGCAGTTGCTCTGGTTCTTGCCGTCGCTTGCCTACGGCATCATGCTCGGAGTGACAACAAGCAATTACTTTCTGGCAATCTCGACAATCTTCACGATGCTGATTGCGCTGCTGATCCGCTATCGGCTTTCGCGTCGCCCCAAGTTAAGCTCCGCAACAAAACTCAGGGTTGTCGATAAAGACATTTGGCTCGATGACTATCGATTGCCTCGCGGCGAGATTTTCTGGACCCAGGAGCAAGCTGATTTTGTGTTCAATCGACTTGGTTTCTCTTCGACAGAAACTTCCGCCCTGCAATTGTTTTTAACCAAAACCTTTCAACGGGATGCTGCGGCGCTAAATGTGGCACTCGGCTTCAATGACGACGGGGTAGTGCAACGATCGCTCGCTGAAGACGGCCCCCATGCAATTTTGATTGGCAGCACCGGCAGCGGAAAAACCGAGTTGCTTCGAGCGATGCTGCGGGATTTGCTCGATGCATCGTCTAAGCCGACTTTGGTGTGCATCGACTTCAAGGGTGGTGCCGGGCTGGATGAATTCAGAACGGCAAGCAAGTTTTTCGCCAGCGACCACGACGTGACCGCAACTCAAACTCTCATCGATTGGCTCGAGTCTGAACTGAATCGAAGAGAACTCGAAGCTCGCACTGAGCCAGCACTTGTAATTGCCATCGATGAACTCGGTCATCTGCTTGGCAAACTTCAAAAGGGTTCGGCAGTGTTGGGCGCTATTGCTGCCAGAGGTCGTTCGGCGGGCATGCATCTGGTTATGACCAATCAGAATCTGGTCGGAGTGAACCGCGCCTTGCTGAGCAACGTCAAGCTGCGGCTATTGATTGGCAACCCAGACCCGGTCGATGCGGCAATGCTCGGTCAGCTATCTCGCACCGGCCCTGCTCAGCAGACAGAGCGGGGCCTCGCCTATGCGCAAATCGTCGCTCACGGCAGTGCCGCCGAGCCATTCTGCTTTGTTCTACCCGGTTTTGTCGCGACTGCTATAGAACCGAGCTCGGCTCAGCCGCCGCCAGACCGTGAGCCTCAGCCACTCCGGCGTTCAACAAAACACCATCGTGAGTATTCAAGCCCAGAGCGAGGGCGCCATCGACAGCGCAGGCAGATTTCCATCCGCGATTTGCTATCGCGCGAACATACGGCAGGGTCGCATTAGTTAGCGCATAAGTGCTCGTGTGCGGAACAGCACCCGGCATGTTTGCCACGCAATAAAAAGTGCTCTCGTGAACTTTGAAAGTTGGGTCTGCGTGTGTCGTTGGCTTTGAGTCTTCAAAGCAACCACCCTGATCAATTGCAATGTCAACCAAAACGCTGCCCGGTTTCATCTTGCTAACCATGTCATTGGTAACCAGCTTCGGCGCTTTAGCTCCGGGAATCAAAACCGCACCAATCACCAGGTCGGCTTCGTTTACCGAACGCTGAAGTTCGTAGGTGTTGCTAACGATTGTGCGAAGGCGACCAGCATAGAAGTCATCGAGTTCGCGCAGGCGATAGAGGTTTGTATCGAGCACGGTTACCTCGGCTCCCATGCCGATAGCGATTGCAACCGCATTTGCTCCGGCAACTCCGGCACCAATGACGGTTACGCGCGCCGGGCGAGTGCCTGGCACTCCGCTCATCAACATTCCGTTGCCGCCGTTTTGTCGCATAAGTGTTTGCGCACCAACCAGGGGAGCCAGGCGTCCGGCCACTTCGCTCATCGGCGCGAGCAACGGCAGCGAGCGTGATGGCAGCTGAACGGTTTCGTAGGCAATCGAAGTCACCTTGCTCGACATCAAGACGTCGGTTAGCGGTCGGTCGGCTGCCAAGTGCAGGTAGGTGAACAAGATGAGACCCTCGCGCAGAAAGCCGTACTCTTTGGCGATTGGTTCTTTGACCTTGAGCACCATATCTCCAGCTGCCCAGGTTGAAGCGGCGTCTGAGCAAATGGTTGCGCCTTCGGCAACATACTCGGCATCCGAGATCGAAGAGCCTTGACCAGCTCCGGCCTGGATGAACACCTCGTGGCCGGCCTTTACGAGTTCGTGAACTCCAGCGGGGGTGATTGCGACTCTAAATTCGTTGTTTTTGACTTCTGCAGGTACTGCGACCTTCATGATTCTCCGTTTCGGACGGCCACATTGCCGCCACCAAACCAGCCTACCGCTCGGTTGTCTTGCCTGAAAAATTCATGTGTCGCTCAAGGGTTTTGGGCCGCACACCCCTCAAATTGTGGCAAGATTGCCTCAAGCGCATTCGCGTCTTTGTTGTTGGCTGGGCACTGGTGCCCTTTCGATTGAAGGAGATTCTCTTGAAGAACTCGATTAACCAAGACCCCATGTTCAAACAGCTTCTATCGCTGGTGCAAAATTCGCAGATGACGCGAAGAACTGCGCTTGCCGGTTTGGGAGCTTCTGCGGCTGCGCTTTCGCTGGCAGCTTGTGCCCCAGCGAGTGGGCCAAAGGCTCTAACTCCAGCTACCGATCTTTCTGATACCGAGAAACTTCTCATCTGGCACAACTGGTCGCTATACATTGATGAAGACGACGACGGCAACTATCCAACTCTGCAAAAGTTTGAAGCGCAGACCGGCATCAAGGTCGAATACAAAATCGAAATCGATGACAACGACACATACTTCAGCAAGGTGCAGAAGCAACTCGCGCAGGGTCAAGACATCGGTGCAGACGTTGCCTGCCCAACCGAGTGGATGGCCGCCAAGTGGATTCAGTCTGGTTACGTTCAAAAACTAGATTCTGCAAAGATTCCTAACAAGGCAAACCTTGCCCCTGCCTACCTCGGAGCGGCGTTTGACCCAAACCGTGACTTCTCAATGCCTTACCAGGGCATCTTGGCCGGCATCACTTACAACAAGGCCGAATACAAGAACGCAACCGGACAAGACGCTCCGACTAGCCTCGAAGATTTGTGGCAACCATCACTCAAGGGTCGCGTTGGCGTTCTCTCAGAGATGCGCGACACAATCGGTTTGATTTTGCTTGCACAGGGAATCGACATCACCAGCGAGTCAAGCCTGACCGAAGATGCATACATGAATGCAATCGACTTCTTTGCAAAGCAGGTTGCCGACGGCCAGATTGCTCGCATCAAGGGCAACAGCTATTCAGAAGACCTAGAGAACGGCGACACCATCGCGGCAATCGCTTGGTCTGGCGACACAGTGCAGTTGAACCTCAGCGCTGAGACTGACAAGTACGGATTCTTCATCCCAGAGAGCGGCACCACTATCTCTGCAGACAGCTTCGTAGTGCCGATGGGTGCAACCCACAAGTCAAACGTTGAAACCCTAATCAACTACTACTACGACCCAGCGGTCGCGGCAGAGTTGGCTGCCTGGGTGAACTATGTGACTCCTGTGGTTGGTGCGCAAGAAGAAGCATTGAAGATCGACCCAGCGTTGGCTGAGAACCAGTTGATTTTCCCAAGTGCAGAATTCATGAAGAACGCCTTTGGTTTCCGTGCGCTTTCTGGCGAAGAGTCAGTCAAGTTCGCACAGGCATTCCAAGACGTACTTCTCGGAGCATAGGGCGTTGGCCACCGAGTTCATCGCCCGAGGTGCTGATCTAGAACTAGTTGGAATACGTAAAGAGTTTCCTGGCTTCACCGCGATTGACCATCTTGATCTGAAGATTCCGGCTGGTGAGTTCTTTGCATTGCTTGGCCCTTCGGGTTGCGGCAAGACAACAACTCTTCGTCTAGTCGCGGGGCTCGAGCAGCCGACCACCGGCCAGATTCTCATTGGCGGCAAGGATGTCACCGACACGAAGGCGTACCAGCGCCCGGTTAATACCGTGTTTCAGAGTTACGCGCTGTTTCCTCACATGTCGGTTCTCGAAAACGTTGCCTTCGGTTTGCGTCAGCGCAAGATCGACGATGTTCTCGCCAAGGCGCAGAAGTCTCTCGACCTCGTTGAACTCGGTCACCTAGCCCAGCGTCGACCAACTCAACTTTCGGGTGGTCAGCAGCAGCGCGTTGCTCTGGCTCGCGCACTGGTCAATCGACCATCGCTGCTTCTGCTCGATGAGCCACTCGGCGCACTTGACCTGAAGTTGCGACGCCAAATGCAAATTGAGCTGAAGGCAATTCAGATGGAAGTCGGTCTGACCTTCTTGCACGTGACTCACGACCAAGAAGAAGCCATGGACATGGCCGACACCGTGGCGGTTATGAACAAGGGGCACATCGAGCAGATGGGTTCACCCGAAAAGCTCTATGACCGCCCAAAGACCGTTTTCGTTTCAAAGTTTCTCGGTCAGTCGAATCTCTTCATCGGTCAGGCCCAGTCGCACAATGAGGCAACCGTAAGCATCGAGGTCGCAGGTGCGAAGATCTCGGTGCCAAAGACTCGCGCCGAAAAGCACACCGGAACCATCGCAATCGGCGTTAGACCCGAGAAGGCTTTCTTTCACGAAGAGCAGCCGAAGCTTGGCTCTGACCACAACGTCATTGGCCCAGGCGAAATCATCGACATTCGTTTCACTGGCGTCAGCAACCAGTACCTAATTGAAATTCCTAACCTTGGCAACGTCACCGTGTTCGCGCAGAACATCGGCAAGAGCCCGGTGATCGAACTCGGTGCGAAGGTTTGGGTTAGTTGGAAGGTTGAGCACTCATTTGGGTTGTCTGACCTACCTGAAGCCGTCAGTGAACTCGAGCCGGTAGCCTAACCAATGGCAATCGCAGCATTCGGTCACGCCACAGGTTCGGGGCCTAAACAAACAGCCCCGGGCAAGAAGAGCGCAAAGGTAGCTTTTTTGCTGCTGGCACCCGGATTGATGTATCTCGCTATATTCTTCGTCGCCCCGCTAATCTCTCTGGTAATCACTTCGCTGCAAACCGTCGACTTCAGCACCGGCTTTGCGGTCTACAACTACGGCTTTGAAGTCGGCAACTATGTGAATGTGGTCAGCCAGTATGGCGAGCAAATCGGCCGTTCATTCATGTATGCCTTCTTTGCCACAATTGCTGCGCTGCTAATCAGTTACCCGCTCGCATACTTCATCGGCGTCAAAGCCAGGCGTTATCCGTTGCTTCAAGCTTTGATGCTGACGCTGGTCATCGCGCCGTTCTTCATCTCGTTCTTGCTCCGCACCTTTGCCTGGAAGCAAATCTTTTCAAATGAATCATGGATTGTCACAACTCTGCAGGGCATCGGCGTCTTGGCCAGCGATCAGTATCTCGTTGGAACCCCGTTTCTGGTGATCTTCGGTCTGACCTACAACTTCATTCCGTTCATGACGCTGCCTCTCTATACGAGCCTCGAGCGACTAGACATTCGTTACCTCGAAGCCGGGGCCGACCTCTACGCGAACCCGCGCAAGGTTTTCCGCAAGGTAACCATTCCGCTGTCGATGCCGGGAATCGTTTCTGGAACCCTGCTCACATTCATTCCGATTGCCGGGGACTACGTGAACGCATCCGGGCTCTTTCTCGGCAGCACGCAAACCGCCATGCTCGGCAACGTGGTTGAGTCGAAGTTCTTGAAGAGTTACGACTATCCAACGGCATCGGCGCTTTCGGTGATTTTGATGGGCGCCATCATGTTGCTCGTGACGTTCTATGTTCGACGCAGCGGAACGGACGATCTGCTGTGAGAAAGTTTTCGTTTGGTCGTTACGCACTGCCGGTCTACGCCGTGCTTGCGTTCATTTACCTGCTGATTCCGATTGCCTTCACGTTCTTCTTCTCGTTCAACGATTACCGTCGCAGCAACATCACCTGGCGCGGTTTCACACTCGACAACTGGACTAGCGTCTGCGAGGCGCAGGGTGTGTGTGCGGCTTTCGCAACCTCGATTTCGATTGGCTTAATTTCAACTTTGATTGCAACCACCCTGGGCACGATGATTGCAATCGCCTTGGTGCGCTACCGGTTCAAGTTTCGCTCGTCTATCAGCCTGCTTTTGTTTCTGCCGATGGCGACACCGGAGTTGGTTTTGGGCGCTGGACTAGCCGCGCAGTTCTTCAACTTTGGTGTCGAGATGGGCTTCACCACAATCGTTCTCGCTCACGTCATGTTCTGTCTCAGCTTTGTGGTGGTGACCGTGAAGGCTCGCGTGGCCAGCCTCGACCCTGCGCTCGAAGAAGCGGCAACCGATCTTTACGGCTCACCGAGCCAGGTCTTCTGGAAAGTTACCTTTCCTTTGCTTTTGCCAGGCATCATGGCCGCGGCTTTGCTGGCTTTCGCACTTAGCTTCGACGACTTCATCATCACCTACTTCAACTCGGGGCCAACGCAGACTTTCCCGACATTCGTATACACCGCGGCGTCTAAGGGATTACCGGGTGAAGCGAACGTCATCGGTATCGCCGTGTTCTTTCTGGCGATTGCCATCGTTATGACTTTGCAGGTGCGTTCATCGATAAAGGCCAAGCGGCTCGCATCCATAAAGTAAAAAAGAACCCCTCCCAATCAGGAGGGGTTACTTTTTTGATGTTTAGACTGTCGCCAAACCCTCGGCAAGAACATCGAGCGCTTCGTGCAACTGAGCGTCGGTGATTGCCAGCGGTGGCAAGAAGCGAATCACGTTGCCGAAGGTTCCCGCGTTGAGAACAATCACACCGTTCATGTGGCAGAACTTGACCACTTTATCTGATGCGGCAGAGTTCGGGTTCAGAGTGCCTGGCTCAACGAACTCGATGGCAATCATTGCGCCGCGACCGCGAACCTCGGCGATTACCGGGTGTTTGTCTTTGAGTTCGTTTAGTCGGGTCGTCAAGATGGTTTCGATTTCTAGCGCGCGCTCGAGAACACCGCCGGCTTCTATCTGCTTGAGCACGGCAACAGCTGCAGCCGCGGCTACCGGGTTTCCACCGTAGGTGCCGCCGATACCGCCGGCGTGAGACGAATCCATGATCTCGGCGCGACCGGTGACTGCCGAGATCGGCATGCCGCCGGCGATTCCCTTGGCGATCGTGAACATGTCTGGTTCGAAGCCCTCTTCGTAGTGCGTGGCAAACCAGCGACCGGTTCTTGCAACACCCGACTGAACCTCATCGGCAACCATGACGATGCCGTTGGCCTTCGCCCAAGCCGATAGCGCCGGCAAGAAACCTGGCGCAGGAACGATGAACCCGCCCTCGCCCTGAATTGGCTCGATGACGATGGCAGCTAGGTTCGCTGCGCCAACGCGCTTCTCCATGTAGTTAATTGCGCGCTTGGCTGCGTCTTCGCCGCTGATGCCACCGTCACGAAGAGGGTAAGACATCGGAACGTGGTGCACGCCAGGCGCGAATGGGCCGAAACCGCTGTTGTAAGGCATCGCCTTGAAGTTCATGGCCATGGTTAGGTTGGTGCGCCCGTGGTATCCGTGATCAAAAACGGCAATCTCGCCGCGACCGGTGAACTTGCGAGCAAACTTCACTGCATTCTCGACCGCTTCAGCACCCGAGTTGAACAGTGCGCTGCGCTTCTCGAAGTTGCCGGGGGTGTGCTTGTTCAGCAGTTCGCAGACCTCGATGTATGGAACATACGGAGTGACGGTAAAGAGTGTGTGGGTCAGCTTGGCTACCTGCTCCTGAACCGCCGCGACTAGCTGGTCATTGGTGTGGCCAATTGTGGTCACGCCGATACCAGAACCTAGGTCGATAAAGCGATTGCCGTCGACATCGGTAACCAAAGCGCCGTGGGCGTGGTCGATGTAGACCGGAAGGGCTGCTCCAACGCCGTGCGAAACCTCTTTTAGGCGCTTCGCGTGCAGTTGCTGAGAGATCGGGCCCGGAATAGCAGTGACGATGTTGCGTGCATACATGACTGATTGTTCGCTCATATTCCAATCTTACGCCTCGCATTCGTTGGGTTGCTGGCAAGATTGCACTATGCGTCGCGTAATTATTCTCGGATCGACCGGTTCGATCGGCACCCAGGCGCTCGAGGTTATTCGCGAGAATCCGGGCATGTTTGAGGTGGTCGCGCTCGCGGCTGGCAGCAACTCTGAGCTGCTCGAGGCTCAGGCCGCCGAGTTCTCGGTGCCCGCCAACCGAGCGGTGCTTGGCGCAGATGCCGCAACCGAATTGGTCGAGCAGGTCGATGCCGATGTCGTGGTCAACGGCATAACCGGCTCGATTGGTCTCTTGCCAACAATGGCTGCCTTGCGCAGCGGCAAGACTTTGGCGCTGGCAAATAAAGAGTCGCTGATTGTCGGTGGTCGACTAGTCACGGATGCGGCGCAGCCCGGTCAGATTGTTCCGGTCGATAGTGAACACTCGGCGCTCGCGCAGTGCCTGCTCGCCGGTGAGCCGCGCGAGGTGCGCAAGTTGATCCTGACGGCTTCGGGTGGTCCGTTTCGCGGATACACGCGCGAGCAGTTGACTTTGGTCACGCCGCAGCAGGCTCTTGCCCACCCGACCTGGGTAATGGGAAAAGTCGTGACCACGAACTCGGCAACTCTGGTCAACAAGGGTCTCGAACTTATCGAAGCGCACCTGCTTTTCGATATCGACATCGATCGAATCGAAGTCACCGTTCACCCGCAGTCTGTCGTGCACTCGATGGTTGAGTTTTTCGATGGTTCAACCATGGCGCAGTGCTCGCCGCCGAACATGAAGCTTCCGATTGCTTTTGGCATGTCTTGGCCCAATCGAATCGAGAATGTCGTTACCGCAGTTGATTTCACCGCGGCACACCAGTGGACATTCGAACCGCTCAACGAGAGCGTCTTCAGCGCAGTGCGTTTGGCTCGACAGGTTGGCAAAGCCGCGAGCACCTATCCCGCGGTTTATAACGCCGCGAATGAAGAAGCTGTCGAAGCTTTTCATCGAAACAAGATTGGCTTCAACCAGATTGTCGACGTGATTCAGCGAGTCGTCGATGCGCACGAGCCAGAAGGTGAACTTTCAATCGAGTCGGTCTTGGCCGCAGAGCGCTGGGCGCGAGACAGGGCAGTGGCTCAAATGGTGACGGCATGTTAGCAACTAGCAGGTTTTTGTCAGCGCGACTACCTAGGGTCGAAGCATGATCGACATTCTCTGGTACATCGGCGGAATCGCTCTAATCGCACTGGGCATTGGCTTCTCAATCGGTTGGCACGAGCTCGGTCACCTTTGGCCGGCCAAGCTGTTCGGTGTCAAAGTACCGAAGTACATGATCGGCTTAGGGCCAACTCTGTTCTCGCGCAAGCGTGGCGAGACCGAATACGGAGTCAAGGCAATTCCGCTCGGTGGCTACATCACGATGATTGGAATGTATCCGCCAGCAAAGTCGGGGGCCAAGGTGGGCACCGGGTTCTTCGCCGAGTCAATTCAGGCAGCACGCGATGCTCACAGCGAGCACGTGACCGAGGCCGATAAGAATCGCATGTTCTATCAACTGCCGGTTTACAAGCGCATGATCATCATGTTCGGTGGCCCATTCATGAATCTGATTCTGGGTTTCGCGCTAACTTTTGCCGTGCTTATCGGCATCGGAAGTTACGAGCGTTCAACCAACATCGTCGAAGTTTCGCAGTGTGTGCCGAGCAGTTTCACCGAGCAGGTCGAGTGTTCGCCGGCCGATCGGGTTGGCCCGGCGAAAGAGGCGGGCTTGCTTGCGGGCGATGTTATCTTGGCGGTCGACGGCCAGCCAGTTCGCAACTGGGATGAAATCACAAATTACGCGATAGCGAATCCCGGTTCACTAAATCTTGAAGTGATTCGTGATTCGACAAAGCTCACCGCGACAATCAATCCAGTTCTGGTAACTCGCCCGAGCGTTTCTATTGACGGAAAAACCATCACCGAAGAGCTTCCATTCTTTGGCGTCGTGCTCGAACCGGTTCGGCAGTCGCAGAGTTTCGGCGAGGCGCTGACTTACTCGGGCAACATACTCACTTCAACCTTCGATCTGATTCTCACTCTTCCCGTACAGGTGGTTGATTTGCTCAGCAGCACGATCAGCGGCGAAGCTAGAGATTCGAGCGGCCCGGTTTCGATTGTTGGAATTGGTCAGGCTGCCGGCTCTATTGCCAGCAACAACGATGTCGACCCGCTCGACAAGTGGGCAACCGGGTTGATGATGCTGGCGAGCCTCAACTTCGCACTCTTTGCGTTCAACATGCTTCCGCTTTTGCCACTCGACGGTGGGCACTTGGCAGGCGCGGTCTACGAATCAATCAAGAAGGGCTTTTACAGACTCAGGGGCAAGCCGAATCCGGGGCCGGCAGACACCGCCCTGCTCATGCCGCTTACCTATGCGGTAACCGCACTGCTTATCGTGTTGAGCTTGATTCTGCTGGTTGTCGACTTCGTCAACCCGCTGTCGCTTGGTTTCTAGGGCTGAAAGCCGTCGCCGCTGTTTATGCTTAAGTCAAACGAAAGCGAAATTCAATGGTTGCAATAAATTTGGGTAAGCCAAAGCCTCCGGTTTTGACCCCGCGCCGCAAGACCCGCCAGATCATGGTCGGCAAGGTCGGTGTTGGCAGTGATTCGCCGATTTCTGTGCAGTCGATGTGCACAACTCAGACCACCGATGTGAACGCAACCCTTCAGCAAATCGCAGAACTGACGGCATCGGGTTGCGACATCGTTCGCGTTGCGGTTCCGACCCAAGATGACGCTGACAAGCTACAAATAATTGCGAGAAAGTCACAGCTGCCCGTGATTGCCGACATTCACTTTCAGCCAAAATATGTTTTCACGGCAATCGACGCCGGTTGCGGCGCGGTTCGAGTTAACCCTGGCAACATTCGTCAGTTCGATGACAAAGTTGGCGAAATTTCAAAGGCCGCCAAAGAAGCCGGCATCTCGATTCGCATCGGAGTGAACGCCGGTTCACTGGATCCGCGGTTGTTGCAGAAGTACGGCAAGGCCACGGCCGAAGCTCTGGTCGAGTCTGCAGTCTGGGAAGCCTCGCTTTTTGAAGAACACGACTTTCACGACTTCAAGATTTCGGTAAAGCACAACGACCCGGTTGTCATGGTCAAGGCATACGAGATGCTTGCCGAGCGCGGTGACTGGCCACTGCACCTGGGCGTCACCGAAGCCGGGCCAGCTTTTCAGGGAACTATCAAGTCATCGGTTGCCTTCGGTGCTCTGCTGAGCAAAGGCATCGGCGACACCATCCGTGTTTCGCTTTCTGCGCCACCGGTAGAAGAGATTAAGGTTGGCTCGCAGATTCTCGAGAGCCTCAACCTCAGACCAAGAAAACTCGAAATTGTGAGCTGCCCATCTTGTGGTCGCGCCCAGGTCGATGTTTACACGCTTGCCAATGAAGTTACCGCGGGGCTCGAGAAACTCACCGTTCCACTTCGTGTTGCCGTAATGGGTTGCGTTGTGAACGGCCCCGGTGAAGCTCGCGAGGCTGACCTGGGTGTCGCATCTGGAAACGGCAAGGGCCAAATCTTTGTTCGCGGTGAAGTTATCAAGACTGTGCCCGAGAGCGAAATCGTTGCAACTCTCATCGAAGAGGCAAACCGCATCGCGGCAACCATGGATCCGAACCTTGTCGGCAGCCCACAGGTACTCGTATCTAATCCAGATAAGTAAGCACTCGATTTAGAGCGGTCTCAGCGCCTGCTTGGTAAAGTTTCGGTATGCCGATACGCCTTTCATCCCTGTTCTTGCGCACCTTGCGCGAAGACCCATCTGAAGCCGAAGTAGACAGCCACAAGTTGCTGCTGCGCGCCGGCTACATCAGAAGGGCAGCGCCTGGCGTCTACACCTGGCTGCCACTCGGGCTGTTGGTAAAGGCCAAGGTCGAGCAGGTAGTGCGCGAAGAGATGAACCGCGCCGGCGCTCAGGAAGTGTTTTTCCCGGCTCTTTTGCCACGCGAACCTTTCGAGGCCACCAACCGCTGGACTGAATATGGCGACAACCTGTTTCGCTTGCAGGACCGCAAAAAAGCCGACTATCTGCTAGCGCCAACCCACGAAGAGATGTTCACGCTGCTCGTGAAAGATCTCTACTCTTCATACAAAGACCTTCCGGTTTGCCTCTACCAAATTCAGAACAAGTACCGCGACGAAGCTAGGCCTCGCGCGGGTCTCTTGCGCGGTCGCGAATTCGTGATGAAAGACGCTTACTCGTTCGACGTAACCGACGAGGGTTTGCGCGCGGCTTATCAGTCGCAGCGAGATGCCTACGAGCGAATCTTCACTCGTTTGAGTGTCGACTATGTGATCGTCAAAGCTGACGCGGGAGCGATGGGCGGAAGCGCATCCGAGGAGTTCTTGTCGCCAAGCCCAATTGGTGAAGACACCTTTGTTCGTTCTGCGGGTGGCTACGCGGCAAACGTAGAAGCTGTTCAGACGGTTGCTCCAAAGGCAACTTCAACCGATGGTTTGCCAGCGGCAGTTGTGCACCCATCGCCAAACACTCCAACCATTGCGACGCTTGTCGACCTCGCGAATGCAAATGTTGCTCGCGCCGATGGGCGAGCATGGACGGCAGCTGACACCCTCAAGAATGTTGTGCTCGCACTAACTTCACCAGAGGGCAAACGCTCACTTGTGATTGTTGGTGTGCCCGGCGATCGCGATGTCGACACCAAGCGTGCAGAAGCTGCCTTCTCGCCAAACGAGGTTGAAGCTGCGAACGACGAAGACTTCGAGCGCAACCCTGAACTCGTCAAGGGCTACATCGGCCCGGTGAAGAACGGTCAGGCCGTGCTCGGTCTCGAGGGCTCATCAAAGATTCGTTACCTGCTCGACCCACGAGTTGTCGATGGCACCGCATGGATAACCGGAGCCAACGAAAAAGAGAAGCACGTTTTCGACCTGGTCAAGGGTCGCGATTTTGGTGCAGACGGTGTAATCGACATCGCCGAGGTGCGCGCCGGCGATCAGGCCCCAGATGGCAGCGGCCCTCTCGAGTTGGCTCGTGGCATTGAGATTGGTCACGTATTTCAGCTCGGTCGCAAGTATGCCGAGGCGCTTGGCCTTCAGGTTCTCGACGAAAACGGCAAGCTGGTCACGGTAACCATGGGTTCATATGGCATCGGAGTCACCCGTTTGGTGGCCGTGCTGGCCGAGGCCAACCGCGACGATAAGGGTCTGATTTGGCCCGAGTCGGTTAGCCCTGCTGACATCTACATCGTGGCCGCTGGCAAAGACGACCACGTCTTCGAAGCTGCCGAGAGACTGGCTGCCGAATTTGAAGCGGCCGGCAAGACCGTGATGCTTGATGACCGTCAAAAGGTGAGCCCAGGCGTGAAGTTCAGCGACGCTGAACTCATCGGTGTTCCCAACGTAATCATCTGTGGCAAGGGCCTAGAAAACGGCGAAGTTGATTTTTGGAACCGTCGCTCTGGTGACCGTCGCTCAGTGCCGCTAAACTCGGTGGTAGCAGAGTTCATTTAATCTGCACCTACAACTAACTATCGGCCGGGAGGCAGCGCTCATGGATATCGACCTTGGAATTCTCAGGACACTCGAGCGCGAGAAAGAAATCCCATTTGTCGAGCTAGTTTCAATCATCGAAGCCGCAATTCTTGCGGCCTATTTCAAGAACCTCGGTCTAGACCCAAAAGAGCACAAAGCTCGTGCGGTGCTCGACAAGCAGAGCGGATCGGTTCACATCTTCGAGATAACTTTCAACGAAGAAACTCGCGAGACTTCTGAAAAAGATGTAACTCCCGAGAACTTTGGCCGCATCGCGGCCTATTCGGCAAAGCAGGTAATCGCGCAGCGTCTTCGCGAGATAAACGACGAGGGTTTGCTGGGCGAGTTCAAAGGTAAAGAGGGCGACATTGTCGCCGGCGTAATTCAGCAGGGTCCGCGCAGTTACATGATTCACGTTGACCTCGGCACAATCGAAGCGCTCTTGCCGCCAGAAGAACAGGTTGCTGGCGAAGACTACTCACACGGAAAACGCATCCGTGTTCTAGTGACAAACGTCAACAAAGGAACTCGTGGCCCGCAGGTGACCGTTTCACGATCGCACCCGACTTTGGTTCGCAAACTCTTTGCACTCGAGGTTCCAGAGATTGCCAACGGCACGGTCGAAATTGTTCAGGTCGCGCGCGAGGCCGGGCATCGCACCAAGATTGCGGTTCGCGCTCACGAGGCGGGCATCAATGCCAAGGGTTCTTGCATCGGCGAGTTGGGTCAGCGGGTCAGGGCGGTGTCGGCCGAGCTGAACGAAGAGAAGATCGACATCGTTGACTACAGCGAAGACATCTGCGAGTTCGTGGCTCAGGCGCTATCGCCGGCCAAGGTTTCTAGCGCCTACGTGATAGGCAAGGGCGACCCGAAGGCCAGCGGCGACGGGCGAGTAACCCACGTTCGCGCGCTCGTGCCCGACTATCAGCTGTCTCTAGCCATCGGCAAAGAGGGGCAGAACGTGCGATTGGCCGCCAAACTAACCGGTGCCAAGATCGATGTTCAGCCCGAAAGCATCCTAGAAGGCGACGACTAGCGGGCTATTTTGGCCAGGGGCGATTTTGCCCCTGACTTAAATGCCATTGGGCGGTTAGAATGAGACCAGTTAGAACCTGTGTTGGCTGTCGCCAGCGCTCAAATCGATCAGATTTGCTCAGAATCGTTGCCAACTCGAACGAGTTGCTAATCGACTTCTTAGCTGTATTGCCCGGTCGAGGGGCCTGGATTCATCCAAGTTCAGACTGTATTCAAAAAGCCAATGAGCGCGGCGCGATAGCAAGGGCTCTGCGGTTTAGAGGTTCACTAACGATCAATCAAGAACAGGCAGAAAAGATGATGGCAAAAAATGGTTAGCTCGAAATGAGTTTGCTCACGCTATAACGGCCTGCCCTGTTTGGGGAAGGCCCCAGACAGGAGAAATTAAGTGGCGCTTCCACGCGTATACGACATAGCTAAAGAACTTGGAATCGATTCCAAGGATGCAGTAGCCAAGCTTGCAGAACTCGGTGAGTTCGTGAAAAGCGGCGCATCGACAATCACACCACCGGTGGCAAAGAAACTTCGCGAGGCGTTTCCAAACGCAGCTCCTCAGCCAGAGGCACCGAAGAAGGCAACCAAGGCAAAGAGCGCACCAGCTGCGCCTGCCGTTGAAGATGCCGAACCAGCCGCTGCTGCGAAACCTGAGCGTGCGACTAAGGCAGCAGATCCAGTTTCGGCAGAGCCGACTGCTGAAACTCCAAGTCTTCCGCCGGCTGTCGCCGGAATTCCTCGTCCGGGTAACAACCCATTCGCTTCGAGCCAGGGCATGGGCATTCCTCGCCCGGTAGCCCGTCCGGGCAACAATCCTTTTGCACCGTCACAGGGCATGGGCCGACCTGGTCAAGGTCGTCCGGCTGGTGCCGGTGGTCCTCGTCCGGCTGGTGCCGGCGGCCCCGGTGGCGCTGGTGGTGCTGGTCGCCCGGGTGGTGCGCGTCCGGCTGGTGCTGGTGGCGCAAGTCGTCCAGGTTTTGGTAGCCCACGTCCCGCTGGTGCCGGTGGCGCTCCGGGTGGCGCTCCAGGTTTTGCTCGTCCGGGTGGTGGGCCAGGCGCTGGTCGCGGTCGCGGTGTTGGCGGCGGAACCGCTGGGGCCTTCGGTAGGGGCGGCGGCAAGGGTAACCGTGCCCGTAAGTCGAAGCGCACGAAACGCGAAGAGTATGAACAGAGACAAGCGCCGAGCCTTGGTGGCGCGGTCGTTCCACGCGGAGACGGCACTACCGTAGTTCGCCTTCGTCGCGGATCAAGCATCCAAGACTTTGCAGACAAGATTGATGCCAGCGCAGGTCAGCTGATCACCGTGCTATTTCACCTAGGTCAGATGACGACCGCAACGGCGTCGCTCGACGAAGAGACGTTCCAGATTCTAGGAGTGGAGCTCGGCTACAAGGTCGAGGTCGTTTCACCAGAGGATGAAGAGAAAGAACTGTTCGACAGCTTCGGTCTCGACATTTCAACCGATTATGAAGACGACGAAGACGACCTAATCATTCGTCCACCGGTTGTCACCGTCATGGGTCACGTCGATCACGGTAAGACTCGTTTGCTTGACTCGATTCGTAACGCGAATGTTCAGGCCGGCGAGGCTGGTGGAATTACCCAGCACATCGGTGCCTACCAGGTACACACCGAGCACGACGGTATCGATCGCGCAATCACATTTATCGACACCCCTGGTCACGAGGCGTTTACCGCAATGCGTGCCCGTGGTGCTCAGGTTACCGACATCGCAATTCTTGTTGTCGCTGCCGACGACGGAGTTATGCCCCAGACGATTGAAGCGTTGAACCACGCTCAGTCAGCTGGTGTTCCAATTGTTGTTGCCGTGAACAAGGTTGATAAAGAGGGTGCTAACCCAGCCAAGATTCGTCAGCAGCTAACCGAGTTCAACCTGGTCGCCGAAGAATACGGTGGCGACGTTTTGTTCGTCGATGTTTCGGCGCTCACCGGCAATGGAATTCCTGCTCTGCTCGATGCTGTTTTGCTAACCGCAGACGCAGCGCTCGATCTTCGCGCAAACCCAGATCGCGACGCACGAGGAGTTGCAATCGAAGCCAACCTTGACAAGGGTCGCGGTTCGGTTGCGACCGTGCTCATCCAGTCAGGAACCCTTGAGGTCGGAGACTCGATTGTTGCCGGTGCTGCCCACGGCCGTGTTCGTGCGATGTTTGACGAAAACGGCGACGCCGTGACCTCAGCCGGGCCAAGCCGCCCAGTGCAGGTTCTCGGTTTGCAGTCGGTGCCTCGCGCCGGTGACACATTTGTGGTTGCCGAAGACGAGCGCCAAGCGCGTCAGATTGCCGAGAAGCGCGAAGCCGCCGATCGCAACGCGTTGCTTGCCAAGACTCGCAAGCGCGTCAGCCTCGAAGACTTCACCAAGGCACTCGAAGACGGCAAGGTTGAGGCGCTCAACTTGGTCATCAAGGGTGACGTATCCGGTGCGGTCGAAGCTCTCGAAGACTCGCTGCTCAAGATCGAGATCGACGACAGTGTTCAGTTGCGAATCATCCACCGCGGTGTTGGTGCAATTACCGAGTCAGATGTCAACCTGGCAACCGTCGACAACGCAATCATCATCGGTTTCAACGTCAAGCCAGACAACAAGGCGCGCGAGCGAGCCGACCGCGAGGGTGTCGACATTCGTCAGTACTCAGTTATCTACGCAGCGCTCGACGACATTGAGAAGGCCCTCAAGGGAATGCTCAAGCCAGAATACGAAGAGGTGCAGACCGGAACCGCAGAGGTTCGCGAGCTGTTCAAGTCTTCGAAGGTCGGAACCATCGCTGGTTCTATCGTTCGCTCTGGTTCAATCAAGCGCAACTCTTTGGCGCGCGTGCTTCGCGACGGCAAGGTTATCGCCGACAAGCAGAAGATCGATTCGCTCAAGAGATTCAAGGATGACGCCAGCGAGGTGAAGATCGACTTTGAGTGCGGTATTGGCTTGAGCGACTTCAACGAGTTGCAACTCGAAGACATCATTGAAACCTACGAGATGCGCGAGAAGCCGAGGGTATAACCATGGTTGATCACGCACGGGCAAGAAAACTTGCAGAACGCATCAAGGTGTTGGTGGCAGAAGCTCTAGAGCGGGCCGTAAAGGATCCCGATTTGGGTTTCGTCACCATCACCGATGTGAAAGTCACGCCTGATCTTCAGCACGCAAAGATTTTCTTTACCGTGTTCGGAACAGAAGCCGAGAAGCAGCAGTCGACCGAGATCATCGATCAGAACAAGGGCTTGATTCGTCGAGAGGTCGGGCGGGGGCTTTCAATTCGCCTAACGCCGACCATCGAATTCATTTCAGACGAGATTCCGGTGATTGCGGCCCACCTCAACGACTTGCTGACAGAGGCCAAGAACCGCGATGCCGAAGTTCACGAGCTAGCCAAGAAGGCAGAGTTTGCGGGCGAGGCTAACCCTTATAAAGAGCCGAAGACACCGGGCGAAGACCGCTAAAGATGTCTTCGGGCTTGGTGCTGATTGATAAGCCAAAGGGCTTTACCAGCCATGATGTCGTGGCCAAACTGCGCGGAATCGCCGGCACCCGAAGGGTTGGCCACGCTGGCACCCTCGACCCCATGGCAACCGGCCTCTTGCTGGTTGGGGTAAACGCCGGCACCAAGCTGCTCACTTTTTTAGTCGGCGCATCCAAGACTTATGAAGCCACCCTTCGACTCGGCGCAAGCACGGTAACCGACGATGCCGAGGGCGAATTGGTCGCGGTGGCTGCGTCAGAGCTAGTTCGCCAAATCACCGACGAGCAAATTGAAGCGGCCATCGATTCGCTGCGTGGGTCGATTGATCAGGTGCCATCTTCGGTGAGTGCAATCAAAGTCGATGGCAAGCGCGCCTACGCAAAGGTTCGCGGGGGAGACGAAGTGAAACTCGCGCCGAGACCGGTTGTGGTGTCTCGCTTCGAAATCACATCACCCGCAAGAATTGTTGAAGAGGGTGCAGCGACCTACTTAGATTTCGATGCCGTTATCGAATGCTCCAGTGGCACCTATATTCGTGCGCTAGCGAGAGATCTGGGCAGCAAGCTCGGCGTTGGTGGTCACCTAACCGCGCTGCGACGAACCAAGATAAACAACTACAGCGTTGAAGATGCGCAGAGTCTCGACGGGCTCACCCGCGACACACTTCGTGTTGCTCCGATGTTCGATGCAGTCAAGGATGAATTTGCAATTCGCGTGCTGAGCGATCAAGAGGTTGTCGATCTTCGTCACGGCAAGAGAATCGCGGCCAACGGGGTTGCCGGCCCCGTGATAGCCGCAGTTGCAGGCACATCGGTAGTTGCAATGCTCGAGAGCGTGGGCGAGCAACTGAAGTCACTCGTGGTCTTTGCATCGGATTCTGATGATTGATTGGTTTGTCACGTTTCAGTTTGTGGCAGCTTTTTCGGCGGCTCTCGCACTCTTTGCATTGGGCGTCGCCCGTCGCAAGCCCAGCTTGGTTTCGCTTTCTGTGCTTGGCGTTGTCGAATTGCTGCTGCTGGTTCAAGTTGCGATATCCATCTTCTTGGTGGCCGGTGGAGCTAGAGCCAAGACCGACACCCTTGAGTTTTTCGGCTATCTGTTCGTCGCGCTCTTCATTCCTCTGGGAGCAGCCTTCTGGGCGCTAGTAGAGAGAAATCGCTGGTCAACCATGGTTTTGGCACTGGCAGCGGCCACAGTGGGCATAATGCTGGCCAGAATGCAGCAGATTTGGTTCGGTTTCTAGACGAATTAACCTTCCGTTAACTTTCTGACTAGGTTTTCTTCACTCGTTATCACCAAGATTTAGGCATGGCCCAAACCCCCGCTCCCATTGCCGAGCGCCGCTCTCTAAGGGCCAAACCGTTCTCAAAAGCAGACCGAGTCTTTTTCAAGTCGGCAACTTGGGCAGCCAACTCCTCGATCGTTTTGGTGTCACTAATTTTTATCTTTTTGATGTGGCGTTCATGGCCTGCTTTTGAATCGCAGGGCATCGACTACATCTTTGGTTCCACCTGGGATAACAACCCTGAGAACCTGGTCATGCAGATTGGCCCGATGCTATGGGGTTCGATTTTGGTTTCTACTATCGGCGTTCTTCTCGCTGTGCCAATGGCTATTTCTCTTGCCTATTTCATCGTTTTCATGGCCAACGATCGTTTCGGCAAAATCGCAACGGTCATGGTCGATTTATTAGCGGCACTACCTTCAGTTGTGCTCGGTCTCTGGGGCTTGCTAATTTTCTCGCCGGTTGCCGCCGGCTGGGCAGAAATGATTTACCAGGGGCTCGGGTTCATTCCGATTTTCGACAACACCTCGGGCAACTTCTTGCGTTCGCCATTTATTGCCGGATGGGTTGTTGCCGTAATGATCGTGCCGATCATCGCATCGGTTACCCGTGAAATTTTCAGTCAGCTCGATCGAGACCTAATCAGTGCCTCGCTTGCACTAGGAGCAGGTCGTTGGTCTACTTTTCGACGCGTAATTCTGCCAACCTCGGGCGGTGGAATCGTCGGTGGTGTTCTATTGGGTCTAGGTCGAGCGCTCGGTGAGACCGTCGCTATCTTCTTCGTTTTGAACTTGGTGTTTGAGGTGAACTGGTTCAACATTCTCGAAGACCAGGGTGGTTCTGTAGCGTCGATGATTCTCGCTAAGTTCGGTGAAGCCGGACAAGATGAGGTGGCCGGCCTGATGGCTGCCGGTGTGGTTCTTTTCGTGGTGACCCTGTTTGTAAACATGATTGCTTCATTCATAGTTGCGAAGGCTCAGCCATGGAGAAAGTAGCCTCGATGCCAATCGACCCAACTCCGGTTGCTAGACCAAAAAACGCAGAACCCTGGAAGCAAATTAGCCTTTCTGGCATCGTGACGATAGTTCTTGCTTCAACCGTTCCTCTCGCGACCGGCCTTCTGGCCATGCTTTTCGGGCTGCGCTTCGAACTGGCGCTGCTTTTCGTTTTCTTGCCTGTTCAGCTGGTTCTCGGTGTAATTGCCGGTCGCCGATTCTCAGGTAAGCGCGGCCAGGCCGATGCAATCCTGCAGATTTTTGTCATTTTCTTCGCCATGAGCGTTGTAGTGCTTCTTGTTTCAGTGGTCTGGTCGGTAGTCGAGCGCGGTTCAGCAGCAATCAGTTGGCAGTTCATTACCCAAAACAACGTTTACATTTCTGGCCAAACTTCACTCGAATATGGCGGTCTCGGACACGCGATTATCGGAACCCTCTTGATTGTTCTGCTGAGCACGATTGTTACGGTTCCGCTTGGAATCGCGACGGCTGTGTATCTGACTGAGACCACTGGCAAAACTAGATCGACCGTGAGAACCCTAATTCAAGCGCTTAGTGGTTTGCCATCTGTGGTGGCGGGGCTTTTTATTTACGCGATGTTTATCGCCTCTGGCCTAACCCAGTATGTCGGTTGGGCTGGTTCGCTAGCCTTGATTCCTCTAATGCTTCCAACGGTTACCCGCGTCGCCGAAGAATCGCTGCTATTGGTTCCGCAAGAACTTCGCAACGGTGCCCTCGCTCTTGGGTCTTCGGCCTGGAAGGCCTTCTGGTTGGTGACAATGCCAGCCGCCAAGTCAGGCCTGATCACTGCTGTGCTGCTAGGCGTAGCTCGAATCATTGGCGAGACAGCACCGTTACTCGTAACGACTTTTGCGGCCAACAACACCAACTTGAATCTATTTGACGGTTCAATCGCAACCCTTCCGACCTATCTCTACACCTTTATCGCAAGCAACTTTGACACCGCAGTGCAACGTGCGTGGGGAGCGGCTTTTGTGATCCTGATCTTGGTAGCAATTCTCTTCATCGCGGCTCGTGTGCTTAGTCGCAAAAAGACCGCAAAGAAAGCTGGAAAGTAAATGACTCAACTCTCGGCGCAAGACATCAACGTCTGGTTTGGCCAGCGTCACGTTCTAAAAGATGTGAACTTACTTTTCCCAGAGAGAGAGGTCACCGCGCTGATTGGCCCTTCGGGCTGTGGCAAGTCGACTTTCATTCGCACTCTCAATCGCATGCACGAGCTTATTCCTTCTGCCGGGCTTGGCGGAAAGGTATTGCTCGATGGTGTTGACATCTACGAACCATCGGTTGACCCGGTGGGTGTTCGCCTTCGCGTGGGCATGGTGTTTCAGAAGCCGAATCCCTTCCCAACAATGTCGATCAAAGACAACGTTCTCTCGGGCCTAAAGCTTGCCAGCCGCAAGCACGATGACCCTAACGGGTTGGTCGAGACTTCGTTGCGCCGCGCGTCGATGTGGAACGAGGTTAAGGATCGCCTCGGAGACCCAGCTTTGTCTCTCTCAGGTGGCCAGCAGCAGCGCCTCTGCATCGCCAGGTCTTTGGCCATGGACCCGGATGTTCTTTTAATGGATGAGCCTTGTTCTGCTCTCGACCCAGGTTCTACCCGTCGCATCGAGGAGACAATTCTCGAGCTCAAAGAGGAAATGACGATTGTCATCGTGACTCACAACATGCAGCAGGCCCAGCGTGTTTCTAGCCAAACCGCCTTCTTCTTGGCAGAAGACGGCAACCCAGGTCAGGTAGTTGAGTTTGGCTCGACAGATCAGGTATTCAACCAGCCAGTCGATTTGCGCACCAATGACTATGTCAACGGGCACTTCGGCTAACACCAATTGTTAACCATTGCTTCACATCAATTCAACAAAACACTCCAAATCCGTTAACCAGGTTGCCATTCACTAAACAGTGCAAGTAGTTCATTTCAAACAAGGAGATTAAATGCGTCGTTCAGCAAGCGCCATAGTGGCGGTTACAGCCCTAGTGGCCTCAGTCGCTCTAGTTGGCCCATCGGCCAGCGCAAAAGAGACCATCACAGCTGGTGGGTCTTCATATGCAAACAGCATCTTGAGCACCTGTGCTCAGGCCTACAAGACTGACACCATTACCTACGCCTCGGTTGGCTCTGGTGCTGGTCGCAACAACTTCACCAGCGGCACATATGACTTTGGAGCAAGCGACGCCCCATACCCAGCAGCTGACAAGAAGCCAGACAACTTCACCTACGTTCCACTAGTGGGAGGCCCGATCGCGGTTGTATTCAATGTTGACGGCGTCAAGTCGCTCAACCTGACCGCAAAAGTTCTCGGTGGAATGATGAACGGTCGCTACAAGACTTGGAACGACGAAGAGATTCAGAAGCTGAACCCAAAGGCTGTCTTGCCAAACTTGCCAATCAACGTGGTTTACCGCTCAGGTTCATCGGGTACCACGCAGGCATTTGCAAACTACCTTCGCGGTAACGGTGCATCTGGTTACAGGGACAACGGAACCTGGAGCACCGCAAGCAGCCAGAGTGCTCCGGTGGGCAGCAGCGCCGCCAACTCGCAGCTTTTGGTAGCAAGCGTGCTTGCAACCAAGAACTCGATTAGCTACGCAGACCTTTCAGACGTAGCCGCCAAGGGATTGCCTTATGCGGCACTTCGTAACCCATCGGGTCAATTCATTCTTCCTTCGGTAAAGGCTGCTTCGGCATTCTTGGGAACCCAGAAGGTTTTGGCCAACGGAATTCTAGACATCGACTACAAGAAGAATGTTCGCGGCGGCTACAACAACTCGCTAGTCACTTACGCGTTGGCGCCGACTGCATCAACAAATGCAGCCAAGGGCACCGCAATCAAGAAGTTCCTAACCTATGTAATCAACAGCTGCTCGCCATCGCAAAGCCCGAAGCTCAACTACTCACCGCTATCAGCGGCGTTGAAGGCCAAGGCTCTCGAGCTCGTAGCAAAAGTAAAGTAATAGTCTGAGACAAACTCTTGGGGTGCCGGTTTGCCGGCGCCCCAAGGGTTTTTCACCGAAAGGAAGAGCAGTTGAAGCGATCGCTTGGTGCAATGGGATTGGTTCTCATCGGCAGCCTCACCCTAACCGCGTGTGATCCGCCAATGCCTCCAGAGGTGCTCGCTTCACTAGCTGAGCAGACCTATACCTGCGTCGAGGGTGACACCCAGGTGCACGCAATCGACACGGTGGCCAGCGTTGCCACCGACTGGCAGTTCTCGGTTGAAAGCAATTGCCCCGGCATGACAATTACTCCGGAAACTGAACTCAGCGAGGCCACCGAGCTTCAGATTTTTCGGGCCGACTCATTTGCAACCGGAACCTCATACAGCGAAGTTCCTTTCGCCCTTGACGCTGTTGTGCTTGCCGTATCACTTACAGACATCACCAACGTAAACCTCTCTGCCGATGCAATTGGCAAAATCTGGTCTGGAGAAATCACTAACTGGGCCGATGCTGAGCTTGCCAAGTTGAACCCAAATTTTGAACTACCCAATGTTGCTATCTCGTTTGGTGTTGATGGCGACGTTGGCGACACAAAATCATTTGTTGACTGGATGGCAAGACTCGCCGGAAAAGAGATTGCTCTAGAGGGTGGTTCGGCTAGCCTCGAAGATTTTGCCGAGGGCAGCATCGTTCTCACCAAGTATTCGAAGGCAAGTGACTTATTCGCAACCATGGCTGGCATTGTCACCGAAGAAGGTGGCGATGGCGTGATTCCGACCATGGAGACTGTGCTAACCGCCGCAACCATGTTCAAGACCAAGACCGAGAACGGCAAGGTCGCACTAACCTTTGATCCAAAGGCAAAGGCGATTGCGCCAGAGGGAATCGCAATTGCGCCGATGCCATATCAGGCGGTCACGCTGATCACACTCGCTCTCGTGGGTGAAGATTCGTTGAAGACCCGCGCCGCTGCGCGCTACCTGTTGAGGCAAGATAGCCAGGGTTCTCTCGGGCTATCGTCTGTGATTGCGCTGCCAGAAATGCTTCGAGCAATCTCACTGGCAACGGTATCGGTCGGGCTGCCACAACCGACGCTTGCTCCTCAGTAGCCTCTCTGCTCTGGCTTAGGGTTGAAGCGTGAACTCAACCAAAAGCCGTGGAGTCGGTGCGCTGCTGATTGCCGTATACGCAGTGTTTGCGGTCTCGGCAACAGCTCGGGCCAGCTTTCAGTTGCTTACCAAGTTCGATGAAGCGCCGCTGGCTTACTCTCTTTCTGCCTTGGCGGCGGTTGTGTATGTCGTGGCCACTGTCGCGCTTGCCAGAAACGACGCTAGATCGCAGACGGTGGCTCGTTGGGCGGTGAAGTTTGAACTGGTTGGCGTTCTGGTGGTTGGCGCCCTGAGTTTGCTTTGGCCAGCCGCTTTTGAACATCCATCGGTTTGGTCTTGGTTCGGTTTGAACTATGCTTGCCTGCCGCTGGTTCTGCCAATCTTCGGGCTGCTCTGGCTAAACCGCCGAGCCGCAGCAAATTAGAATTCAAGTCATGTTGCATTTCAATTCGATGAGTGAAGTTCCATCCGGTTTCTCTGGCAGTGCTGTCACGATCGGCAAGTTCGATGCCCTGCACCTAGGGCACCAGCACCTTTTGCGCCAACTCACCGAAGTCGCGTCACAAAGACAACTCAAGTCGGTAGTTGTGACTTTCGATCGCCATCCGTTTAACGTTCTTCAGCCGGGCAAGGCCCCGCAGTCGATTATCGGACCGCAGCAAAAAGTCGCTCACCTGAGCGAATTACAAATCGATGCCCTGGTGACACTGCAGTTTGACGATGAGTTGGCCAAGCTCACTCCAGAAGATTTCGTGAAAAGCGTTCTGGTTGAAAAGCTAAATGCCAAGTTAGTGATGGTTGGCCACGGATTTCGCTTCGGCGCAAATGGCGAGGGCAACTGCGAGTTGCTCGCGGAACTTGCGCTCAAGTATGGCTTCGAGTTCAAAGCGCTCGACGCATTCAAAATTGACGGTGAAGTCGTGTCGACCACGCGGGTCAGAAGCTTGCTCGACAACGGAGACGTGGTTGGGGCAGCAAAGCTTTTGGGTCGCCCGCACGTTACCACGGGCAATGTCGAGCACGGCTTGAAAATTGGCAGAACCATCGGTTTTCCTACCGCCAACATCGCTCGCGATTGCGAGGGCTACCTTCCGGTAGATGGCGTCTATGCGGGTTGGATGCACGTTGACGGGCAGAAGATGCCCACCGCGATCTCAATCGGAATCAACGAGACCTTTCAGGCCGTACCTAGGCTTGCCGAGGCCTTTGTGCTTGACCGCAAAGACCTAGACCTCTACGACAAGGTCGTCGACCTGGAGTATGTGGGTTTCGTGAGGCCGGCGGCCAAATTCAACGGGGTCGAAGACCTGGTCGTCTCGATCAACAACGACATCGCGAAAATCCGAGTGCTGCTTGGCATTGGGGCTGGCAACTAGCCAGCTTTTCGTCTAAGATTGCAAAGTTGCCGTGTATCGGCCGCGGATTAAGAGAGCCAAAACATCCCGTTTTCGGCGCCGCGCAGCAAGAACTGAAGGAGCAAGACTATGGCATTAGATGCAGCCGTAAAGACCGCGATTATCACTGAGTACGCAACTCACCCGGGCGACACTGGTTCTCCTGAGGTTCAGATTGCCGTTCTCAGCAGGCGAATCAAAGACCTAACCGAGCACCTAAAGGAGCACAAGCACGACCACCACAGTCGTCGCGGCTTGTTGATCTTGGTTGGTCAGCGCCGTCGCCTCCTTGGCTACCTTCAGAAGGTAGACATCGAGCGCTACCGTAACCTAATCGAAAGACTAGGGCTGCGCCGCTAATCGCGTAAATCTTTGCAAATCGCCCAGGGCATGCTCTGGGCGATTTTGCTATCTCGAGAGCCTAGGTAAATGTCGGCCTCGCTGGTAGCCTAGAACCAGAGCGCTACGGCATGTTTTTCTGATCTCCGGTTGAAGCTCTTGAGAGCAAATTGGCTTGAACCAAAACTCAAGGATTTTTACTGCAGATCAGTTACCGAAAAAATTTCGGGGCATCCCTCAAAGTGTGGGCAAGTTAACTTGCCATGGCGCTTCCGCACGCAACAAGTCATCCGTGAATTGTGGCGCGCACGAGGATAAAGAGGAGGACCCGAGTGGGTCACGAAATAGAAACAATGAGCGGCACTCAGTATGAGACCGCAGTTATCGACAACGGCAAGTATGGAAAGCGAACCATTCGCTTTGAGACCGGTCGCCTAGCACAGCAGGCACAGGGTTCGGCTACCGTTTACATCGACGAAGAGACCATGTTGTTCTCGGCTACCACTGCAAGCAAGCAGCCGAAAGACCAGTTTGACTTCTTCCCGCTAACCATCGACGTTGAAGAGCGCATGTATGCAGCCGGACGAATTCCGGGAAGCTTCTTTCGTCGCGAAGGTCGCCCATCGACCGAGGCAATTCTTACCTGCCGCCTAATAGACCGCCCGTTGCGCCCATCATTCGTTGATGGTCTTCGCAATGAAATTCAGATCGTCGTTTCGGTTCTCGCAATCGAGCCAGACGAGATGTACGACGTAGTCGCAATCAACGCGGCATCGATGTCAACCCAGCTCGCTGGTTTGCCATTCTCTGGCCCAATCGGTGGAGTGCGTGTTGCGCTTATCGACGGACAGTGGGTTGCATTCCCTAAGCACTCGCAGCTAGAGCGCTCAGTATTCGACATGGTTGTTGCCGGTCGCGTAATCGTTGAGAACGGCGTCGAAGACGTTGCCATCATGATGGTTGAAGCAGAGGCTTCAGAAAACGCCTGGAACCTAATCAAGAACGAGGGCGCAACCGCACCTTCAGAGTCTGTGGTTTCTGAAGGTCTCGAAGCATCGAAGCCATTCATCAAGGAGCTCGTTGCTGCTCAGTCACGCCTAGCAGCCAAGGCCGCTAAGCCAACCGCTGAGTACCCGGTCTTCTTGCCATACGGCGACGAGATGTATGACGCGGTCTATGCGGCTGCCGCAGGCGAACTGTCAAAGGTTTACCTGATTGCCGACAAGACCGCTCGCCAGGATGCTGACAGCGAGCTCAAGGAAGCCACCAAGACCAAGTTGGCCGCGCAGTTCGACGAAGCCCTAATGGGTCAGTTCTCAGCGGCTTACAAGTCGGTTACCAAGAAGATCGTTCGCGACCGCGTGCTCAAAGAAGGCATTCGCATGGATGGCCGCGGTCTTCGCGACATTCGTCCGATCACCGCAGAGATTCACGTTGTGCCTCGCGTTCACGGTTCGGCAATCTTCGAGCGTGGCGAGACTCAGATCATGGGTATCACCACTTTGAACATGTTGAAGATGGAACAGCAGATCGATGCGCTTTCACCGGTAACCAGCAAGCGCTACATGCACAACTACAACTTCCCGCCTTACTCAACCGGTGAGACTGGTCGTGTAGGAACTCCAAAGCGTCGTGAAATTGGTCACGGTGCGTTGGCAGAGCGTGCGCTTGTTCCAGTTCTTCCAGCTCGTGACGAATTCCCTTATGCAATTCGTCAGGTATCAGAAGCTCTAGGTTCGAACGGTTCAACCTCAATGGGTTCAGTTTGTGCATCTACTCTTGCGTTGCTAAGCGCCGGTGTGCCACTTCGCGCACCTGTAGCCGGTATCGCAATGGGTCTGATCTCAGACGTCATTGACGGCAAGACCGAGTACGCAGCGCTGACTGACATCCTTGGTTCAGAAGACGCCCTCGGCGACATGGACTTCAAGGTTGCCGGTACGAGCGAATTCATCACCGCGATTCAGCTCGACACCAAGCTCGACGGCATTCCTGCGTCGGTTCTTGCTAGCGCTCTTTTGCAGGCGAAAGAAGCTCGTTTGAGCATTCTTGCGATCATGGCTGAAGAAATCAGCGAGCCAGACGAGATGGCGCCAACCGCGCCTCGCGTTATCTCGGTGAAGATTCCTCTCGATAAGATCGGCGAGGTCATTGGCCCGAAGGGCAAGATGATCAACGAGATTCAGGCCGAGACCGGTGCAGACATCTCAATCGAAGACGACGGAACCGTTTACATCGGTGCAACCGACGGACCTTCGGCAGAGGCTGCTAAGTCACGCATCAACGCAATCGCCAACCCACACGTTCCTGAAATCGGCGAGCGTTTCTTGGGAACCGTTGTGAAGCTAGCCACCTTCGGTGCCTTCATCTCGTTGGTTCCGGGCAAGGATGGTCTGTTGCACATCTCTGAGCTAAAGAAGATGGCTGGCAAGCGCGTCGAGAATGTCGAAGACGTGCTCGAGGTAGGCCAGAAGCTTCA
>Ga0208595_1000062_pt1 | contig 37458 bp, 22 predicted proteins | sample LakMenEpi28Jun11_FD_150742 | JGI IMG/M metagenome (GOLD analysis project Ga0208595, IMG submission 150742) | Freshwater microbial communities from Lake Mendota, WI - 28JUN2011 deep hole epilimnion (SPAdes) | ecosystem: Environmental > Aquatic > Freshwater > Lake > Epilimnion/Euphotic zone ...
TTGGATATTGAAACTGATTAGCAACAAAACTAAAACACAAAGCGCTAACAATGAACACCAAAACATTAATAAAAATTAACTTTTGAGAAACATCACCTGTTTTATATTGTTGTTTTATTTCGTTTAAAATACTCATTTTTATTAGTACTTGGTCTGTAAATTTAATAACCGATTAATTTAATTTTACAGATTTGATTTTGTAACTATTGCTTTTTAACTTGAATAATAAATTATGAAACACAGATTAATAAAATTATTAAAATTTCTCAAATCTGTGTTATAAACTAGGTTTCAAAAATTGTAATTGATATTGAATTTGAATAATTAATTCCATCTTGTATGCGTAAACTTATTGTTTCTCCAAAGCATCATTAATAAAAAACCAGTTAAAGCACCACCAATATGGGCGAAATGAGCAATATTACCACCGCCTGAAAATATTGAAAAACCGGTTACGCCTGAAAATAAATCTAAACCTACAATTATTGGTACGAAAAACTTCGCTTTAATCGGCACTGGAATAAACATCATCATTAATTCTGCCATTGGAAACATAAAAGCAAATGCTACTAATAACCCGTAAATGGCTCCTGAAGCACCAACGCAACTTCCATAAATTAAAGATAATTTATCGAATTGTGTTTGTGTACAATTCACATTATTTAAAATCTGACTAACTTTTCCAGTTGATTGACCAGCTGAATTAAACACATCGCTTAAAGGTGTATCAAAAATTACTTGCATTTCTTGAGAAGTTAATCCTAATTCGTTTATAACTTGATGAATTTCATAATAATTCATACCTGTTTGAACAAAAGCGGCACCTAAACCACAAGAAAAGTAAAAAAACAAAAACTTTTTTCCACCCCAAAAATGTTCCAAAGCCGAACCAAAAGAAACCAGTGCAAACATATTAAATAAAATATGCATCAAATTTGGCATTTTCGCGTGCATAAACATATGCGTAAAAGGCTGCCAAAATCGGAACTTTTCACTTTCGAAATAAAATAAGGATAACGTTTCGTAATTTTGAGGCATAGCCTGACTCAATATAAAAACCAAAACATTGATTATTAATAGTTGCTTTACAACTGGTGTCATATTATTGAACATACTTAAAATCTTTTATCTAAATCTTCAGAGGTTAATGTAATAAATATAGGTTTTTGAAACGGGGAAACATTAGGCTCTTTACAAGCAAATAAACCATTAACGATGTTTTCTAATTCAATAGTGTTTAAATATTTACCCGATTTTATCGCTACACTTTTTGCCATAAATTTAGAAATACTATCGCTTAATGAAAAGCTATCTTCTGGCAAATTTTCTTGTAAATTATAAATCAAATCGTGTAAAATCTCTGTTACATTTGTATTCGAAATTTGAGCGGGTAAACCCGAAATAATTAACGCATCAAATCCCATTTTTTCAAAAGCAAAACCAATACCTTCTAAATTGGGTTGAATTTCTTTTAAATATAGCATTTCTTCTCTTGAAAACTGAATTTCTAAAGGAAACAACAACTGTTGACTTGACGCTTGATGAATGGTAATGTTTGTTAAAAATTGTTCGTACAAAATACGCTGATGTGCCCTACTTTGATGAATTACCAACAAACCCGATTTAATGCTATTTATAATATATTTTCTATTGAATTGATATAGTAAAGTCTGACTTTCTGTCGATTTATCGTCAAATAATGTACTGGCTACTAAATCGGTTTCAAAAGTATCCACTAAAACCTCACTCGTGTCTTGTTTTAAATTGGCATACAAACTCTCCCAATGGGGTTGAGCTTGTTTGTTTTTTGTATACGAAACAGACGAGCCTGTATATTTTTTAGTCTCATTTTCCGTTTCAAAAGGATTAAAGGAACGATCCACCTGAATGGTTGGTGTGCCTAACGTTTTATCTTTATAATCATACGGAACATCTAAGTTAGCGTCTCTCTCAAAATCAAGAATTGGAGCCACATTAAACATACCTAAACTGTGTTTTACTGTTGCTCGTAAAATGGCATACAAGGCTTGCTCGTCGTCAAATTTTACTTCTGTTTTTGTGGGATGAATGTTAATATCGATAGTGTGAGGCGGCACTTCTAAAAACAAGAAATAACTGGGTTGATTATTATCTCGCAATAAGCCATCATAAGCATTCATAATAGCGTGATGCAAAAATGGACTTCTAATATATCTATTATTGACTAAAAAAAACTGTTCTGATCTGTTTTTCTTGGCAAATTCAGGCTTTCCTACAAAACCAGTTATTTTTAATATTTCAGTTTCTTCTGTTACAGGAACTAATTTTTCATTTGTTTTACCTCCGAAAATATTTACAATTCGCTGGCGATAATTTGAACTTGGCAAATTGAACACTTCACTTCCATTACTAATCATAGTAAAGCTGATAGTAGGATGAGCCAAAGCTACGCGTTCAAACTCGTCAATAATATGTTTTAATTCGATATTATCCGATTTTAAAAAATTTCTACGAGCTGGAATATTAAAAAATAGATTTTTTACTAAAAATGAAGTTCCTTTTGGCAAAACAGCCACATCTTGTGTAATTACTTTACTACCTTCAATGATGATATGAATACCTAATTCTTCTTGATCTTGTTTGGTTTTTAATTCTACGTGAGCGACTGCAGCAATTGATGCTAAAGCTTCACCACGAAATCCTTTTGTATGTAAGGCAAATAAATCTTCCGCATTACGTATTTTAGAGGTCGCATGACGTTCGAAACACAATCTCGCATCGGTAACGTTCATTCCTAAGCCATTATCTATAACTTGAATAAGCGTTTTCCCGGCATCTTTTACGATAAGTTTAATTTCGGTTGCCTTTGCATCAACAGCATTTTCAACCAACTCTTTTACTACAGAAGCAGGTCGTTGCACCACTTCTCCAGCAGCAATTTGATTGGCTACGTGATCAGGTAATAATTGAATAATTCCAGACATTAATCTGTTTTGTTTTTTATATTGGTTATGTTACAAATTTAAGAAATTAAATACTTATTTTTATATCTCAAAAAATACAAATTTGTAAAAGTTAATAACAAAATAGTTATTTTAAAAATAAAAAATCACAGATTACTCAAATGGGAACCTGTGATTTTTGTTTAAATTAACTTTATTAAAGTTTAGTATCGTTTATTCAAATCTATCATTTTAATTGCGGCAATAGCAGCTTCAACACCTTTATTCCCGTGTTTCCCTCCACTTCTATCGATAGATTGTTGCATCGTATTATCTGTTAACACACAAAAAATAGTCGGTACGTCATAAAGTAAGTTTAAATCTTTCATACCTTGGGTTACACCTTCGCAAACAAATTCAAAATGCATCGTTTCGCCTTTAATCACGCAACCAATAACAATTACAGCATCTAACTCTAATTTTTCGTGCATTTGACGCGCTCCGAAAATCAGTTCAAAACTTCCAGGCACATTCCATCGGTTGATGTTTTCTGGCATGGCACCACAATCGGTTAATGCTGAAATTACTCCGTTATACAAACCTTCTGTAACGTTTTCATTCCATTCTGAAACAACAATCCCAAACCGAAAGTCTTTCGCGTTTGGGATTGTGTTTTTATCGTATTGAGATAAATTTTTATTTTCGGTTGCCATTATTTTTCCAATGAAGCAATTAAAATATCTACAGTACTTCCTTCTTGAGAAGTTTCGTATTTTTCTTTAATTGTTTTTAAATAACCTAAAGCTTCGTCATTTTTCTTTAAAACAATAGCCATATTTGCTGCTTTCAACAAAAATCTTGGAGTGATAAAATCATTTTCATCAACATTAGCAGCTTCAACATATAATTTCAAAGCTTCTTCATTGTTGTTCAATTCTGCATTAGCATCACCTTTTGCACCAATAGCTAAAGCGTGTAAATTTAATTCTTTAGTTGAAAAGTTATCTAAATGTTCAATTGCTTTTTTGAAATCTTTCAAATGTAAACAAGCCATACCTGCAGAATATTCTGCTAAATTAGCTGCTTTAGTTCCTGAATATTCAGAAATAATTCCTTCAAAACCAAGTTTACCTTCACCACCTTTTAAAGATAATTTAAATAAAGAATCTTGTTTTTCTGTAGCATCAACTGCTTGTTGAAAGTACATTTGCGCTTGATTCATTTCTTTAAACGCTTCTTCTTGACTTGGAGTAGCTACATATTTATCATATAAAATGTATCCTAAGGTAGCAATTGCAACTGCCAAAATGAATCCTAAAATTGCTTTTTGGTTTCTTATTACCCACTCTTCGGTTTTATTTGCTGTTTCATCTAACGCATTAAACACGCCAGCAGTAGTACTTTCGTTTTCGTTTACATTAATTTCATCTACACTTGTGTCAAATGCTGGATCTTTTTCTACTTCAGGTTTTGGTGATTTATAACCTCTTTTATTATATGTTGCCATTGAACTAAAATTTTATTAGAAGTGCAAAAATATACTTTTTATTTAAATTTAAAAGTGCTTTTATTTATATTTTTAAAAATTGAACTTACATTTGTACTCGAAAGTGTAATTTTTGCTACTTTTTACCAAAAAAACGTGATTTTAAAAAAACTATCTTTACTTAATTATAAGAACATTGCCGAAAATTCATTTGAATTTGAAAGCAAAATAAACGCTATTGTTGGAAAAAACGGTATTGGAAAAACAACAATTTTAGATGCCATTTATCATTTAGCGGTTGGTAAAAGTTATTTTAATCCACTTTCCACCCAAAATATAAAACACGGTGAAGAGTTTTTTGTTATTGATGGGGTTTTTGAAAAAGAAAATCGTACCGAACAAATTATTTGTAGTTACAAAAAAGCACAAAAGAAAATTTTAAAACGCAACGGAAAAATTTACGAAAAATTTTCAGAACATATTGGTTTGATTCCTATTGTGATTATTTCGCCCAGCGACACCGATTTGATTATTGAAGGCAGCGAAACCCGAAGAAAATTTATTGATAATGTAATTTCTACTTTTGATGCTACTTATCTAAACACATTAATAAATTATCAGAAAACGCTCCAACAACGAAATGCATTATTGAAATACTTCGCATTAAATCAGGTTTTTGATGCGGATAATTTGAATATTTACAACGAACAATTATCCGAATTTGGACACCTAATTTTCACTAAAAGAAAAGATTTTTTAGAAAAATTTATTCCTGTTTTTCAAGAATTATATGAAGTTATTTCAGAAAATGCTGAAAAAGTAACTATTGAATACGAAAGTCAACTTTATGATGACAATTTGGAAACCTTACTAATTCAAAATCTTCAAAAAGACAGAATTACGCAATATACTACTTGTGGAATTCATAAAGATGATGTAATATTCAACATCGCTGGTTTTCCTGTTAAAAAATTCGGATCGCAAGGACAACAAAAATCCTTTTTAATTGCTTTGAAATTAGCGCAGTTTGATTTCATTAAAAAACATACAAAAACATTGCCGATTTTACTTTTTGATGATATCTTTGACAAGTTAGATGCGTTTAGAGTACAACAAATTGTGAATATGGTAAATAATGATGTATTTGGACAAATTTTTATTTCCGACACACATCCCGAAAGAACCGAAAACATTATAAAACAGACACATAAAAGCTATAAAATATTTAATATTTAGATTTTCAGATTATAGATATTCAGATATTTAGACAATTTATAGGATAAAAAATAACTCTGCGAAACTTTGCGATTTCTTCGTGAATCTTTGCGTAACAATTAATAAAAATGAAAAACTTAAAATCAATTATCGCAACAGCAATTATTACATTATCAATTAGTTGCACAAATAGTCAAAACTTTAAAAGTGTAGATGCAGCAGAATTTAAAGCGACTATCACAAAAACGGATGATGCACAAATTTTAGATGTTAGAACGCCTGGCGAATATGCGAATGGAAAAATTGCAGATGCTAAAAATGCTAATTGGAACGGCTCTGATTTTGATACACAAGTCGCAAATTTAGACAAATCAAAACCTGTTTTTGTATATTGCTTAAGTGGCGGAAGAAGTAAAAAAGCAGCCAATCATTTAGTGGAATTGGGCTTTAAAAATATTATCGAATTAGATGGCGGTTATATGGCTTGGGAAAAAGCAAACCCAAAAACTAATGGCGTTTGGTCTGGTATGACGCAAGATGACTACAACAAACTAATGATTTCAGACAAAACGGTTGTAATTGATTTTTATGCAGAATGGTGTGGACCTTGTAAAAAAATGGGGCCTTATTTAGATAAAATTAGCAAAGAAATGGCGGATAATGTTCTTATTCACAGAATTGATGCTGATAAAAACAAATCATTATTTAACGCATTAGGTTACCAAGGTTTACCTGTAATTATTGTAATTAAAAACGGAAAACCAACGTTCTTTAAAAACGAATTTGTTAGCGAGGAAGAGTTGAGAAAAGCGTTATAATTAAACACATAGGCACATAGTTTTTTTTTAGAATTCTCTATGATTTCTATGTTTAGCGAAGCTACTTTTAATACACATATCAAAATCTATGTGTTAAAAAATAAAAAAATATGAATATCGTACAACAACAATCGTTAAAAAAATACAACACCTTTGGCATTGAAGCGTTTGCAACGGAATTTTGCGAAGTCAATTCGATTACTGATTTAGCAATCGTTTTAAAAGAAAATCAAGAAAAAAAACTCTTTATTTTAGGTGGTGGAAGCAATATGCTTTTAACTCAAAATGTCGATGCATTCGTGTTACACATCAATAACAAAGGCATTGAAGTTGTAGAGGAAAATGACGAGTTTGTTTGGGTAAAAGGAAATGCTGGGGAAGTTTGGCACGAATTTGTACAATATTGCATCCAAAAAAATTATGGTGGGATTGAAAATTTATCTTTAATTCCTGGTAATGTTGGCGCTACTCCAATTCAGAATATTGGTGCATATGGTGTGGAAATTAAAGACACATTTGTTTCTTGTGAAGCGATGAAAATTGACACACAAGAAATTACCACTTTTGACAAAGTTGCGTGTAAATTTGGTTATAGAGAAAGTGTTTTTAAAGGTGATTTAAAAAACCAATATGTGATTGTATCTGTTGTTTTTAAACTAACTAAAAAAAATCACAAACTAAATACGTCTTATGGTGCTATTGATGTAGAATTAGAAAATAGGGGCATCAAAAACCCAACCATTCAAGATGTTAGTAAAGCCGTAATCGCCATTCGTGAAAGTAAATTACCCAATCCGAAAGAACTAGGAAATAGCGGAAGTTTCTTTAAAAATCCGATAGTTCCGATTGAAGTTTACGAAAAAGCCAAAGCGAATTATCCAGATATGCCACATTATCCAGTTTCAGAAACACAAGTGAAAGTGCCTGCAGGTTGGCTAATTGAGCAAGCTGGTTTTAAAGGTAAGCGTTTTGGAGATGCTGGAATTCATACCAAACAAGCGTTAGTTTTAGTGAATTACGGAAATGCAACAGGAAATGAAATTTGGAACGTTGCGCAAAATATCCAAAAAACTATTTTGGAAAAATACGGAATTAGCATTGAAGCTGAAGTGAACGTGATTTAATTTGCAATTTACGAAGTTAAATTTTAAAAAAATGAAATACATATTTATAATTTTACTTACATCAATATTGAGCAATAGTCAAAACAGACTTTCTGTTCAAATTCGTTCTTGCAAAGAAATTGAATCAAGTATTGAACAATTTTCCGAATTCTCATTATACAAGAATGACAGCTTAATAGAAAACAGTAAAACTGATGTTTTAGGTTTTAAACAATATAAAAATATCCCTGAAGGCAACTATTACATTATTGCAAATACCTTTTTCGGAAAAAAGAAATCAGAAATAATTTCTATAAAAAAAGCAGTAAATGCAGATTCATTTGTAATTTGTGTCGATGAATTAGATGAAAACATACTTAATTCTACAAATTCAATTTTGGACAAATTAATGAATAATGAAGAAATTAAATTAAGTTATTCTTTTAGTGGCTGTTTCAATTCAGGAAAATTTGAAGTATTAATAATTCGAAAAAAAGATAAATTATTCTTAAAATACAATTCTAAAACCAAAAGATTGAGTGAGAAAAAAATTTTTATATTAAAAAAATTTTTTAAAGAATTTGAAAACTTAAAAGACATCAATCCCAACATAATATGTGTTTCAAGTAGTAATTCATTAATTGAAGTTTCACATCAAAATCAGAAAAAATCATTTCCTTTCAGTTGCTACCATTGGCCGGGCTTTCAAAATTTAGAAAAAGATTTAAAAATCAAAATAAAGTCTGAGCCTCTAAACATAAATACCAACCAAATTTAAACAAAAAAAGGTACCTTTGCACAACTTTTAAAAAATACATGGAAACAACATTATTTATACTTTTTATAGCATTTTTAGTTTTTTTTGTCATTCAATTCGTTTATCAATCGTTTGTTTTTAGTCGTTTTTCGTTTGTAAAACCTAAAAAAGAAACGCCAAAAAGCGTACCTGTTTCAGTAATTCTTTGGGCAAAAAACGAATATGAAAATTTAGTCACACAACTTCCGGTTTTAGTTTCTCAAAATTATCCAAATTACGAATTAGTACTTATTGATGATGCGTCTAACGACGAAACATTAGACTTATTTGAAGAATACGAAAAGCAATATTCTTTTGTTAAATTAGTCAAAGTAAAAAACAATGAAGCCTTTTGGGGAAACAAAAAATTTGCATTAACCTTGGGCATAAAAGCAGCAAAAAATGAATATTTATTATTTACAGATGCGAACTGCAGTTTAATTTCTGAGAATTGGATATTAGAAATGACCTCGCACTTTTCATTCAAAAAAACAATTGTTTTAGGTTATGGTGCATATAATAAAATTAAAGGTTCATTATTAAATAAAATAATTCGCTTTGACGGTGTTATTTCTGCCATACAGTATTTTTCTTGGGCAAAAATCGGAAAACCATATATGGGAATTGGAAGAAATTTGGCTTATAAAAAATCAGAGTTTTTCAACGTTAACGGATTTATCAATCACATTCGAGTGCGCTCTGGGGAAGACGATTTATTCATTAATGAAGCTGCAAACAGAAGCAATACAACCATTTGTTATAGTCCAGAAAGTTTCACCTATTCTGAACCAAAAACGACTTTTAAAGAATGGTTAAATCAGAAAAGAAAAGAAACCTCAACCAAAAAACATTATAAAAGTTTTGACAAGCTGCAACTTGCTTTGTATTTTATTTCACAACTATCTTGTATACTTTTGGCAATAATTTTACTATCTTTCCAATATAATTGGATTATTGTATCAAGTATTTTAGGTTTTAGATACGTTTTTAACTGGATAGTTTTTGGTTATGGCGCAGCTAAATTAAAAGAAAAAGATATTATTGTTTGGTATCCAATTTTTGAAATTATTATACTAATAACTCAAATACGAGTGGCTTTTACCAATTTGATCCACAAACCAGAACATTGGAAATAAAACAAGAAAAAATACTTAAAAACATTCAAAAAGCAAAACTTGGCGATCAAGTGGCTTTTACCTTTCTTCTGGATTTTTATTGGAATGAAGTGTACGGTTACATGCTAAAACGTACTGAAAATGAAACGGATACAGAAGATATCGTAATAGAAACATTCGCTAAAGCATTTGATAAAATAAGTACGTACAACCCTGAATTTGGATTTAATACTTGGTTAATTGCCATTGCTAAAAACGCTCATATCGATTTACTTCGCAAAAAAAAATCTACATTATTTTTAGAAATCACCAGTGAAGAAGATAGCTTAGCCAATCAAGTTTTAGACAACACACCAACCATTGAAGACAAGTTAATTACCGAACAAAATTTATCGCAATTATTACAACAAATTAAACAATTAAAACCTGCCTATCAGGAAGTTATACAATTACGCTACTTTCAAGAAATGAGTTATCAAGATATGGCAGAACAATTGAATGAACCGCTTAACAACATCAAAATAAAATTGCTTCGTGCTAAAAAATTATTAGCAGAAATTATTAGCAATAAATAACAATAATTCATCTTTTTAGTCCAAAACCTGTTTTTTTGGCACGATTATTTCATATAGTTTAAATTATACACAAGTTGTAACCTTTAAAACTATATATTATGTCAAACTTCAATGTACAAAACGAAAACTGGTTGGAAATAGCTTTCGAAAACAGAAACAAAGTATACGGTGCTTACCAATTAAGAAAAGAAAGTGACGCAACTACCATAAAAGCAATGTTGTTAACTTTCGGATTTATAGCTTTTGGAATTGGATTGTTTTCATTTACAACTCCTGAAACTAAACCAATAGTAAAACCAGAACCTAATGTGTTGCCACCAATTGTGACAATTGTAAAATTTACACCTAAAGTTCCAACTGAAAAAGCAATTCAAGCTAAAGGAACCGATAAACCAAAATTAAATCTAACTCCAGATAAAGTCCCACCAGTTGTTGTGGATAAAACTGAAGTAAAACCTATAGTTGAACCAAAAAACCCTGATCCTTCTACACCATTCAATCCAAATGGTAGCGAAAATGGAAATCCAGGACCTGTTGGAAATCCGTTAGGCACTTCTACTACTCCAATTACAACAACTACGCCAGGAAATGGAAGTGGTACAAGTATATTTAAAGGCGTATTAGGTACAGAAGCAAGTTTCCCTGGAGGAATTAACAAGTTTAGAACTTATATTGCTGAAAACTATAAAGTTCCAAATTCGTTTGATCAAGAGGTATTGTTTATTGAAATGATTTTTGTGATAGAAAAAGATGGATCAATGACTGATATTCGAATGGTAAGTAAAGGAGATAAAGCATTAGAAAAAGAAGCAATTAGAGTTTTAACATCTATGAAAAAGAAATGGACACCAGGGCGAGTTAATGGCGAAGTGGTAAGAAGCGAAAAAAGACTTCCAATTCAAATTAATCTGCTTGAAACAGAATAAAAAAAGCTAAAATTTATTATAATTTTCAAAACCACATAATACGTTCATTATGTGGTTTTTTGTTTAAAAATAGTTCAAAAATCAAAATAATTAAACAAAAGTTAGCAATATGTTACAATTGAAAAATAACACTTTAAAAAAGGATTTAATTTTAATGCGTTTTGTATATTTGCGGTAGATTTTATATTCAAATTATGGCAACAGAAAGCGTATTTCCTCCTACTCCAAAACCAAAATGGTTACGCGTAAAATTACCCGTTGGACAAAAATATACTGAACTTAGAGGTTTGGTTGATAAATACAAATTAAATACCATTTGCGCTTCTGGTAGTTGTCCGAATATGGGAGAATGTTGGGGGGAAGGAACAGCAACTTTTATGATTTTAGGAAATATTTGTACCCGTTCTTGTGGTTTTTGTGGTGTGAAAACAGGACGTCCTGAAAATGTAGACTGGGAAGAACCAGAAAAAGTGGCTCGTTCCATTAAAATTATGAATATCAAACACGCTGTTATTACAAGTGTTGACCGAGACGATTTGAAAGATATGGGCACCATTATTTGGGCTGAAACTGTAAAAGCCATACGAAGAATGAATCCGAAAACCACACTTGAAACATTAATTCCAGATTTTCAAGGTAGTGAATCGCACTTGGATAAAATTATTGAAGTGGCTCCAGAAGTGGTTTCACATAATATTGAAACAGTAAGAAGATTAACACGCGAAGTACGTATTCAAGCAAAATACGACAAAAGCTTAGCCGTTTTAAAATATTTAAAAGAACAAGGTTTAAACCGAACAAAATCGGGAATTATGCTTGGACTTGGAGAAACAGAAGAAGAAGTTATTCAAACTTTACACGATTTAAAAGACGCAAAAGTAGATGTAGTGACTATTGGTCAATATTTACAACCAAGTAAAAAACATTTACCTGTAAAAGAATTCATCACACCAGAACAATTTGAAAAATACGAAAAAATAGGCAAAGAATTAGGTTTTATTCATGTAGAAAGTGGTCCGTTAGTGCGTTCTTCGTATCATGCTGAAAAACATATTCATTAATATCGTTTATTCGGTTATTTGTTTTTTGTTTAGAAGCAAACCTTTTCAACAACCAATCGAATTAACAAATAAACAAACAACCTAAAAAATGAAAATACGTGTCGCTATAAATGGTTTTGGTAGAATTGGAAGAAATGTATTCCGATTATTACTCAATCATCCTAATTTAGAAGTTGTTGCAGTAAATGACATTGCGGATATAAAAACTATGAGTCATTTATTGAAATATGATAGCATTCACGGTGTTTTGCAACATTCTATTTCTTCCGAAAATGAGACGTTATTAATTGACGATTTAAAATTTCAATTTTTCCACGAAAGTGATATCTCTAAATTACCTTGGAAAAACCTAAATATCGATTTTGTAATTGAGTCGACTGGAAAATTTAAAACTTCAGAAACCGCTGGTTTACATATTTTAGCTGGAGCGAAAAAAGTAATTTTATCAGCGCCTCCTGAAGACGAAAAAATAAAAACTGTTGTTTTAGGTGTTAATGAACATATTTTAGATGGTTCGGAAACTATCATATCCAATGCCAGCTGCACAACAAATAACGCAGCACCAATGCTTAAAATTATTCAAGAATTGTGTGGTATTGAACAAGCATATATTACAACTGTCCACTCCTACACTACCGACCAAAGTTTGCACGACCAACCTCATAAAGATTTAAGACGTGCACGAGGCGCTTCGCAATCCATAATTCCAACTACAACTGGCGCAGCAAAAGCGATTACCAAAATTTTTCCAGAATTGGAAGGAAAAATTGGCGGATGTGGAATTCGAGTTCCTGTTCCAGATGGTTCGTTAACCGATATTACTTTTAATGTACAGCGAAAAGTTACTATTGAGGAAATTAATTTAGCCTTTAAAAAAGCTGCTGAAAACGAATTAAAAAATATTTTAGCCTATACCGAAGACCCAATCGTTTCGGTAGATATTATCGGTAATAAAAATTCGTGTGTATTTGATGCGCAACTCACTTCTGTAATTGACAAAATGGTTAAAATTGTAGGTTGGTATGATAATGAAATTGGATATTCTTCTCGTATAATTGATTTAATTCTTTTTTTATCGAAAAATAAATACTAATTTTAACAATATTAATATAGGTTTTGAATACTAAATAATGAAAAAACTCCTTTTTCTACTTACTTTTTTCTCACTATTTACTTTTTCTCAGACAAAGGAAAACAAAACTGATAGCATTACCTATTTTTTAGAATTAGCCAATTATTCTTTTGAAGAAAAATACAATTCTAAAGATGCCATAAAATACGCTCAGAAAGCTATTGAGTATTCTAAAACATACAAAAATCAAGAAAAACTATATGATTGTTACTATTTTTTAGGAAGCTTGTATTTAGAAACCAACAATTTTAATGAAGCTATTGTTAACTTCATAAAATGTTCTAATTACTATGAAATCAATAAAGTTCGTACTTCTAAAGTCGCTAAAATCAATTACGCATTAGGAACCTTATATTTAGAAAAAAGGAATTTTAAGATTGCAAAATTATATTTCAACAAATCGTATTCCATTTACAATGCAATCAATTCAAACAATACTTTAGTGTTAATTGAACTTCAGAAAGGATTAACATTAAAAGCCAACAATAAATTAGAAGAAGCTATTCTTGTGTTTGATAATATTGCCAATACGAGCAGAGATATAGAACCAAGTAAAATTGAAGCGCTTTATCAGCTTAGTAAAATTTATTATTCGCAGGAAGAGTATGAAAAGGCATTAGATTTCTCAAAAAAAGCATTAAAATTAGTAGAAAATAATACGGTCGGAATTTCTAAAAAGAAAATATTAAATAACCTTATTTTAATTAGTGAAAAACAAGAAGATTATAAATTATCCAATTTTTATTTAAAAGAATTTTTAACTTTAAATGAGATTAAAAACAACTCAAGTCTTGCCAATACGGATTTACTTATCAATAAAAAAGAGCACGACAATCAGTTAGAAATTGTTGAAAAACTGGAAAAAGAAAAAAACGACCAATTAAAATCCATTCGGTTTAATAAACTGATAAGTATAATGAGCATTGTCTTAATTGCCATTTTATCTCTATTGAGTTTTTCTTTATACAAGAACAATAAAATTAGAACCGTTACGAATAAACTTTTACAAGAAAAAAACGAAGAATTAACTGAACAAAAAGAAAAAGCAGAGCTCGCATCAAATGCCCGTTCGGAGTTTTTATCTACGGTAAGTCACGAGTTACGAACGCCTTTGAATGCTATAAACGGAATTACACATTTGCTTTTACAAGAAAATCCAAAATCGACCCAATTAAATTATTTAAAATCATTAGAATTTTCTGGAAATTATCTTTTAAGTTTTATTAATGATATTTTGGAGATAAACAGATTGGAATCGAACACTATACATATTGAGCGAATTAATTTCAATTTAGAAGAATTAATTCAAAATATTCGTGAATCGTTCAATGGTTTTATTGAACAAAACAATATTGATTTTAGATTAGAATTAGATTTAGAAAACCACAAAAATTTACTTGGCGATCCTACAAAATTATCTCAGATTTTAATAAATTTAATCAATAATTCTATTAAATTCACTAAAAACGGCAAGGTTACGCTTTCGGTAAAAACCATAAAAGAAGAAAACGATACGGTAACTTTGAATTTCATAATTCAAGATAACGGAATCGGAATACCAGAAGACAAAATTGCAAATATTTTCGATAGTTTTTCGCAAGGTTCAGTAGAAATAAACAGAACGTATGGCGGAACAGGTTTAGGTCTTTCTATCGTTAAGAAAATTATTGAATTATTAGGTAGCGAAATTCATTTAGAAAGCAAAGTAAACGAAGGAACAAAATTGTATTTCGATTTAAATTTCGGAAAATCAAATGCCGAAATTATTTTAAATCACGAGAAAAAGAAAGTAACTTCTTACGACAATTTAAAAAACAAAACCGTTTTATTGGTTGAAGACAACAAAATCAACCAAATGATAACCAAAAAAATGGTGGAAAATAAAGGTATGGTTTGTACCATAATTGACAACGGCGAAGAGGCAATTGTTGAAATGCAAAATAACACCTTTGATTTGGTTTTAATGGACGTTCACTTAACAGGAATTAATGGAACAGAAGCTACAGCAGAAATAAGAAAATTTGACACAACAACTCCAATTATAGCGTTAACTGCTATTTCGTTAAACGAAAACAAAGAAACGTTGCTATCTTTTGGAATGAATGAAGTAATTACAAAACCTTTTAATCCAGAGTATTTTTACAGCGTAATAAGTGATTACGTAGTATAACTTTTAACCCAATTGGTAATTAAATTATCAAATTGTTCTTTATCTGAGATAAATTTGGATTGAATAGGTAAATAAAACAAGTTACTCGATTTTATTTTTCCGTTTAAACGCATAAAATCCTTTTCGGTAGTAACTATAATTTTATCTTTTGAAAGTTCGTTTAATTCTGAAATTTCCGCTTCTGAAAAATTATGATGGTCTGAATAAATCATAACTTTATCATTGCCAGAATTTAAATAATCAATGAAATATTTTGGCTTAGCAATTCCTGCAACAATATTTTTTTCTTTAGAAATTATATCTGAAACCGAAATACTATTTTCTGTGCTAAATACATCAGAATCGTAGTCAATTGAAGTAAAAAAAACTGGGACATTTATGTTTAATCTTGTTTTTACTTCATCTTTGTTTAATTCAGATATATTTTGTGGACATTTAGTAACAACAACTAAGTTGGCACGCTTTTTACCAATAGCACTTTCTCGTAAATTTCCGAAAGGCAAAATAAAATCATCTGAAAACAACTCATCATAAGCTGTCAATAGAATATAAAAACCTGCTTTTACTTTTCTATGCTGAAACGCATCATCTAATAAAATTACATCTGGATTGCTATTCGAAATTAAGTTTTCAATTCCTGTTTGTCTGTCTTCACAAACGGCAACGGAAATTTCAGGAAATTTTGAATACATTTGATACGATTCGTCACCTAATTCCGAAACAGTAACTAAATCATTTGCCAATACAAAACCTTTTGAAATTCGTTTGTAGCCACGACTCAAAACAGCAATTTTATAAGTATCTTTCAGTAATCGAATGATGTATTCTGTTTGAGGGGTTTTACCTGTGCCACCAGCGCTTAAATTTCCAATTGCAATAACTGGTAATTCATATGATTTTGAAGGAAAAATACCCAAATCGTACAGCCAATTTCTTATAAAGGTAACTAACCAATATAAACATCCAAGCGGAAAAAGTAGTTTTCGTAATAACATCATAGTTATTTATCTAAATAATGACTTGAAAAGTATTCATTAGAATTAGATATACAAATGTACAAAATTCGTACGAATTAATTTTCAACTAAATTATATTTAAAATCAATTGCATTTTTTATCTTTGAAAAATACAAAATTACTAATACGAAAAATGCAATTATCTGAAATTACAAAACATCTTGAAGAATTGGCTCCTTTGGCTTACGCTGAAGAATTTGACAACGTTGGGCTTTTAGTTGCTCACACTAATGACATTACTGGTATTTTGGTTTGCCACGATGCTTTAGAAGAAGTAATTGAAGAAGCCATTTCCAAAAAATGTAATTTAGTAGTTTGCTTCCATCCTATTTTATTTTCTGGATTAAAAAAAATTACTGGTAAAAACTATGTAGAACGAGCGATTATCAAAGCCATAAAAAATGATGTTGCCATTTATGCCATCCATACTGCATTAGATAATCATCAAAATGGCGTGAATAAAATTTTCTGTGATGCTTTAGGTTTAACGAATACTAAAGTTTTAATACCTAAGCAAAATTTCATTTATAAATTAGTAACATATACCAAACCCGAAAACGAAAACCAAGTAAAACAAGCTTTGTTTGATGCTGGTGCAGGAAGTATTGGAAACTATGATAATTGTAGTTTTACATCAGCAGGAAGTAGTTCCTTTAAAGGTAATGAAAACAGCAATCCGGTACTTGGAGAAAAACATATTTTACAAATTGAAGAGGAAATAAAAATAGAGGTAATTTTCGAAAAACACTTGCAAAACAACATATTAAAGGCATTATTTGCTAATCATATGTATGAAGAAGTGGCATATGAAATTTACAAAACCGAAAATGAACATCAAAATATTGGTTTAGGTATGATTGGCGAATTGGAACAACCTATGAAACCAAACGCTTTTTTACAATTTGTAAAAGAAAAAATGGAATGTGGTGGCATTCGTCATAGTCAATTTTTAACAACGGAAATTAAAAAAGTTGCTGTTTTAGGCGGAAGCGGTAGTTTTGCCATAAAAAATGCAATTGCAGCTGGAGCGGATGCGTTTTTAACCGCAGATTTAAAATATCACCAATTTTATGAAGCCGAAAATAAGCTACTTTTAGCAGATATTGGCCATTTTGAAAGCGAAAGATATACAAAAAATTATATTGTTGACTTTCTTAAAGAAAAAATCACTAATTTTGCAATCATTTTATCAGAATTAAATACAAATCCCGTTAAATATTTTTAACAATATGGCAAATACAAAAGAACTAAGCGTAGAAGAAAAATTAAGAGCAATTTATGCCTTACAATTAATTGATTCTAAAATTGACGAAATAAGAAACGTACGAGGAGAATTACCTTTAGAAGTTGAAGATTTAGAAGATGAAGTAGCTGGATTATCTAAACGTTTAGACAAATTAAACGACGATTTAAACAACATTGATCATCAAGCAAAAGAAAAAAAGAACAATATTGATGACCACAAAGCAGCAATAAAAAAATATACAGAACAGCAAAAAAATGTGCGTAACAATAGAGAATTTAATTCTTTATCTAAAGAAATTGAATTTCAAGAATTAGAAATTCAATTGGCTGAAAAGCACATTAAAGAAATGAAAGTTACGTTTGAAAACAAAAAAGAAATTGTTAATCAAACAAAAGACAAACTGGAAAGTAAAGAAAATCACTTAAAACATAAAAAAGCAGAATTAAGTGATATTATGGCTGAAACTGAAAAAGACGAAAACTTTTTAATTGAAAAATCTAATGATTTTAGAGGCAAAATTGAAGCTCGTTTATTAGCAGCATACGACAGAATTAGAAATAGCGTTGTTAACGGTTTAGCAGTTGTTTCTATCGAACGTGGTGCCTCTGCAGGTTCTTTCTTTACCATTCCACCACAAACTCAAATGGAAATTGCAGGTAGAAAGAAAATCTTAACCGATGAGCACAGTGGACGTATTTTAGTTGATAGTGTTTTAGCTGATGAAGAAAGAGAAAAAATGGATAAAATTTTCGCCAAAATGTAATTGAATTAGTCGAAGGTCCAAAATTCGAAAGTTTTAAAGTCGAAATATTAGGCTTTTACTCAATATAAAAACCAAATTAAAAATTCCAAACTCCAAGTTTTAAATTTGGGATTTGGAATTTTTTTTATTGGAATTTTAAACAAAACAAACCCCATAAACATTTAAACTAAAATACTACCTTTGCCTAATGGAAGAACAATTAGTACGCATCAATAAATATTTATCAGAATCAGGATTTTGCTCTCGTAGAGAAGCAGATCGGTTATTAGAAGAAGGCAGAATCACCATCAACGGACAATCTCCAGAATTAGGCACGAAAGTAGCTCCTGGAGACGAAGTTCGTGTGAATGGCGAATTAGTAACCAACGCGAATAAAAAACCTATTTATTTATCGTTTCACAAACCTGCAGGAATTGAATGTACGACCAATCTTAACATTCCAGACAACATTGTTGATTATATCAATTACCCCGAACGTGTTTTCCCAATCGGAAGATTAGACAAAGCCAGTGAAGGATTAATATTTATGACCAATGATGGCGATATTGTAAACAAAATTTTACGCGCCAGAAACAACCACGAAAAAGAATATATTGTTACCGTTGACAAACCAATTACAGAAACTTTCATTAAACAAATGAGTAATGGCTTGCCTATTTTAGACACCATTACCAAAAAATGTAAGGTCGAAAAAATGAGTCAGTTTGTGTTTAAAATTGTTTTAACACAAGGCTTAAACCGACAAATTCGTCGTATGTGCGAATACTTAGATTACGAAGTAACTTCATTAAAAAGAATCCGAATTATCAACATTACATTAGATGTTCCAGTTGGAAAATATCGCCCGTTAACCGACAAAGAAATCGTAGAATTAAATACTCTTATTGAACCTTCCAGTAAAACCGAAGACGCAAGTATTTTAAGAGATAAGAAAACCAATTACGGCAGCAGAAATTACGACAAGCGAAATAGATAATTTTATTTGGGCGTTCCCTTTCAGGTCGTGTCTTCCGCTATATCTTTTTATATTTTGTTGCCTTCGAGAACCTCAGGCAACAAAATACAAAAAGGATACCGCTACAACCACTAACGCAAATGCGTTTTCATTAGAATAGATATTCCATTACGTAATCGTCCATAACGTAACCATTTCCAATATCAATTACTTCTTCTTTTGAAATAACAAAGCCCAATTTCTCATAGAAAATTTTTGCCTTGTTATATTTGTTCACATTTAAATAAATGCCTTTCTGATTATTACTTTTGGCGATTTTAAATACTTCATCAATCATAAATTTTCCAAAACCTTTACCTTGCATTTCTGGTAACAAATAAATTTTATGGATTTTAGTTAATGGCTGACTGAAGTTCTCAAAGTTGCAATTTAATTCATAAGCAACAAATCCAATAGCATTTGTGTCTTCAAACAGTAATTCAAATACTTGCCCATTATCCATTTGCTTTTCTAAATTGGCAACGGAATAAAAGTTATGCAACATATAATCTAACTGTTCACTTGATAAAATCTCTCTATAAGTGGATGGCCAAACAGTATACGCTAAATCACGAACTATCGAAAGTTGTTCTCTATTACAAACGCTCATTTTCATAGGGCTAAAATAAAACAAAAAGGGCCAATCTGTATAGATTGACCCTTTTTTTAATATAAGCTAGTTATTATTTTTTAACTACTTTAAATTCACTTGAAGTATCGTTAGCAAAAACTCTTACTACATAAACTGATGTAGCTAAATCAGATAAATCAACAGTAACTAAATTACTATTTGGTTTCATACTTCTAAGTTGTCTTCCGCTAATATCGTACACTTGAACAGCAGTAATTTCACTACTATAACTAATAGTTAACCTATCAATTACTGGGTTAGGATAGTATTTTAAAGATTTGATATCAAAACTTTGGTTTTCTAATACTACTACAACCGTAACCGCTAATGCTGTACTTCTACAAGTTCCTACAACTGAAACTGCATAATAAGTAGTTCCATTTACTAATTGAGCTCCTGCAGCAATTGGATTCGTTCCTGCTGCTGCATCAGCTGCAGTTGGATACCAAATTACATTTGTTCCTGATACTGAAATATCTTCAATTGTTGCGTCTGGACCTACACCTCCAAAAATAGTTTGTGTAGCAGCACCCGTTGGTGTAGCTGGAGAAGATATTGTAACATTTACTGCAGTTCTTGAACTTTCACAACCATTTACCGTTTGCGAAACATAATAGATTCCACTAGTAAGTGCGGTAGTTGAAGCTATTGGTGAACCACTAGTAGGTGATGAATACCATTGTAAACTAGAACCTGTTGCAACTAAATTGGCCACAGTTCCAGCAGTACAGAAAGTTTGAGAGGCTGCTGTTGGTGCTGTTGTTGCATTAACAGTTACCGTAACTGATGTTCTTGTACTTTCACAACCATTTAACGTTTGAGAAACAAAATAAGTACCCGTAGCTAAAGCTGTTGAAGCACTTAAAGCAGATCCACTTGTTGAAGCTGAATACCATTGTAAACCAGTTCCAGTAGCAGATAAATTAGCTATTATAGCACTATTACAAAATGTTTGTGCAGAAGCTGTTGGTGCAGTTGTAGTGTTTATTGTTACTGTGACTGCAGTTCTTGTACTTTCACAACCATTAAACGTTTGAGATACATAATAAGTTCCTGATGAAACAAAAGCTGAAGATACAACAACATTTCCAGCCGTTGCAGCATCATACCAAGTATAAGCTGAACCGTTTGGCAATAAATCAGAAACTAAAGCTGCATTACAAAAAGTTTGAGCAGATGCATTTGGTGCTGTAGGAATTGGATTCACAACAGCAGTTACTGCAAATCTAGTCGTACTTTCACAACCATTAACTGTTTGTGAAGCATAATATATAGTTCCATTTGTTAACCCAACTAAAGGCAATAATGAAGCAGGGTATTCTGTACCACCTGTAGCAGCATTGTACCATTTGATATTACTACCCGTAGCAACTAATTGCGATAAATTAGCCGAACCACAGAATACTTGAGAAGCAGTTCCTGTTGGTGTATTTGCAACATTAATTGTTACCGTTACAGGCATAATTTTTTCACAGCCATTTGCATTATTAACTGCTTTGATGTAATACGTTCCAGAAGTGGTTACCGCACTAGCTGTTGTTAAAGCAGTAGTTGCCGAACTATCTGACCAATACGATAATGTTATTCCTGAATCCGAACCAGCGGTAATTGCATTTGCTGTAATATCTATAGTAGATGGACTACAAACAGAGGCTGGGTTAGTAATTGTTAATACCGGTTGTGGATTAATAGTTACTGTAACTGGAGCTATAACTGAACATCCATTAGTATTTGTCCCTTTAATATAATAGGTACCTGAGGTACTAACAGCACTTGGTAAAGTTAAAGTAGTAGTAGCCGCTAAATCCGTAAAGTATGTAAATGTTAATCCTGAATCAGAACCTGTTGTTACCCCTGATGCTGTAAGATTTACAGTAGTTGGCGCACAAACCGTTGTTGGGTTTACACTTACTACATTTGGTAAAGCATTTACTGTTACTATTACTGATGCCATTGCAACACAACCGTTAGAATTTGTACCTTTAATATAATACGTTCCAGAACTTGCAACTGCATTTGGATTTGCCAATACTGTTGTAGCTGAAGCATCTGTGAAATAACTATAGGTTAAACCTGCAGTTGTACCAGTTGTTACAGCAGTAGCTGTTAAGTCTACTGTAGATCCAATACATACTGCACTTGGAGCATTTGCAACAACCACTGGTAATGGGTTAGCTGTTACAGTAAATGTAGCCGTATTAACACATTGTCCACCAGAAGTTTGATTCGCAGTTAATGTATATGTTGTAGTTGCTGTTGGATTAAACACCCAACCATTTATACTATCTCCTGAAGCACCTAATGAAGGTGACAAAGCATAAGTATCAAAATCTGATAAAGTAGATGTTACAGTTACAGGAACAGTAGTTACAACCCCCGCACAAATTGTTGTACTTGCGCTACTTAACGTTAACGCTGGTGCCGGGTTAACAGTTACTGGAACTGCAACTCTTGAAGAAGCACAAACCGCACTAGTATTTACATTCCAATTATAGAAATAATAACGTGATCCTGAGGTTAAATTATTACCATCAATAGTGTTACCTGTAATTGAGAATCCGTTAACAGTAGATGGATATACGTAGGTACCTCCTCCTCTATAAATTGCTAAATCATAACTTAAAACCCAACCTGTTGCTCCCGCTGGAACAACGAATCCTGTTAAATTAAGTGTCTTAACTACTGATGTACTAATTTCCGAAGCATCTATTGTAAATGCTTGACTTATTACTAAACCACCTAAATTATTGCTAAGTGTAATATTTAGAGTACCTGCGGTAGATGGATAAATATCTATTGAATTAATAGTTGTACTATTAACTGAAGCTACATACATGCCGTAAGCTCCAAAAGATGATAAATTTGAACTTAAATCTGATGCAAGACCTACATATGAATTACTTGAGTTTACTGTTTCTGCACTAGCATAGTAAGTAGTCGAAGTACTTAATTGTGGCGTAACAAATGGCGAACCAGTTCCTACAGAAGTACCTCCTGTTGCAGTTGTATACCATTTAATTGTTGATCCGGTGTTGGCTGTAGCTTGAATACTTACGGTACCTGTTCCGCAACGCGTAGCCGGTGTTGTTGTAGTAATGTTATTGTTAAATACTACTGAAGCTACACTTGAATATCCAGGAGTTCCTCCACAAGCAACAATCTTACAACGATATTGAGTGGCAACAGCTGGTGTAACTGTTATTGTTGTAGCTGTTGCAGATGCAACATCTTGCCATGAACCTCCATTATCAATACTAGATTGCCATTGGAAAGCTAAACCATCATTACTTCCTGTGTAATCGATACTTAAGTTTACGCTAGTACCCAAACAAATTGTAGTAGCACTAGCTATTGTGTTTACACCTGTAGGTGGAGTATTATTTAAAATATTCATTAATACTTGAGCCGAACCTGGTGCATTTGTACAACCTGTAGTTTGATTCGTGTAAGAAATAGAATACGTTGTAGTAATTGCTGGCGCTACAGATTGAGAGAAAATATTAGTTCCAGTTGCAATTGTAGTTGTACCACTGGCATCAGTAGCTGTCCATGTTGTATTGTAATTTGCTGGTGGTGAAAATCTCCAAGCTAAAGGAGTAGTTATTTCATTCGATACACCATTCCAGAAATTTGCTGCATTTGTTGTGCAGTTTGGAGCAGTTGCACCAATTGTTTTTGTTGGATCCTGAAGACCAATATATTTATTTCTTGAATCATTATTAAATGAACATGTTGTAGCTAATTGGTTTGTAGCACTAATAACTCTAATTTCAATAATTCCCGTTGTTTCATATAATACCAACTCTGCAGAATTTCTACCATCTGTTGCATTAGTAGAGCACCATAATGGAGCATTTGCATATTGTACTATAAATCTTCTATTAGGAGCAATTCCTTCTGTCCAATATGCTATTTTTCCTTTATCTGCTCCAACTGTAGAATTATCAAATTTTAAATCTCTAGCACATACTGCAATTGTACTCGCAGGATTAGCTGTGTTTGGAAAACCTCCAGTAAAAGAATATAATGTTGAACCAGTTGCGCCAAAATTAACTGTACCATTAGTGGCAATATTTAACGTAGTATAAATGGTTCCAAAAAAGTTAAAGTTAAATCCTATTGGTTTTGCATTCCAATAACCATCATCAATACCTGATACATTACCTGTACCAGCAACAGCTGCTCCATTTTCGCATAATACTACACCATTAGATGGAATTGTACTTAATGCAGTTGGAGCTGTTATACAAGTTGCGGTAAAATTCCCCGCACTTAATCCTGAATTGATAGTTGCGCTAGTTCCTGGACATACTCCATTAGCTGATGTAGTAACCGTAGCAGTAGGCAAAGGATACACACCTACAGAAATAAACGCTACAGAAGGACAACCACCATTATTTGGTGTTCCGGTTACTTTAAAGTCAGTAGTAGCTGAAATTGTAGCCGTTATTGAAGCTCCTGTTGTAGTGCTCAATGCAGTACCACTTGTTAATGATTCCCATGTGTAAACTACACCTGTAATTGAAGAACTTGCATTTAATGTAACATCACCACCTGTACCACAAAAATTAGGAACTGAAGGTGTTATTGTTATAATATCATTACTAAATCCTTCATCTGTATATGAAACACCTGCTTGATTTTTATTTAATGAGTTAGAATCGGTTGCTGTAACCGACCAAGTTACCGTTCCGTTAGACGGAGTAACAGTTGGTATAACACCCGACCAATCATTACCAGATGTATTAGTCATGTTTATTGGTGTTTGTGCTGTTCCATTAATACTATAATTAATTACAACACTAGCAATAGTTCCAGATACTGGAGTAACAGTAACAGTAACTGTTCTTGCTATATTTGGACAAAATTTACCCATTGGTGTCATCAATAAATTTGATAAAGCTGGACTTGGTGAAATCGCATCAAATTCCCATGCACCTAAATCATAACCTGTACCTGAACCTCCTGGACGAGAAACACCGTTAAAATCTGGACTTGTTATAGTAATTAGATTTCCTCCACCTTCTGCTTGAGTCGAAATACCAGCAGCTGGTTTTAAGAAGGTAGCGTCTGAACCTGTTGTAGAAGTAAAGAAAGTTGCTGGAACAAAAGCAGTTTCTGTAAATGAATTTGCATCACGAGGCGCTATTATACCTGCGGTAAATACTCCTGCTAAATATTGTGCCATAGTTTGTGCAGTAGAAGTTCCGTCACTGTAAATTAAATTACTAGCGCCTGGATTTCCTGCATAAAATAAATTCTTATTAGATGTTGCTGCGTAATTTGCTAATGTAGAAGCAATTCCACTAGTTCTTCTGAAAGCAACAGCTAATCCAGTTCCACTTGGTGTTAAATTATTTATAATCATATTATTTTGCAAATCTAACGCAGCTGTTGTAGCTACTGTAGCTGTTGTATGTAAAATACCTGTACCTCCAAAGTTTGCTCCACCACTACCTGCTAAATAAACCGAGTTGTTATACACTCTTTGCGCTGAAGTTGCAGCAGCTGAAGAAACAGATATACCGTGGATAGCATCTGGTAAACTTGCATTTGGTGCTGTTAAACTACCAATAATATTATTATAAGTACTCACAGTTGTTCCTCCTGACAATAAAATACCTTTTACAGGATTGACTGTAAGTAAAGCACTAGTAATTGCACCACTTTGAGATAAACCATATATTTTATTTCTGTACATATTTACAGTTGTTCCACCAGAAACTTGCATACCATGTACTAATGGTGATGTAGCTCCTGAACCAGATAAAGTATGAATTGTATTTTGGAATGCATTTGTTAAGGTGGCTCCTGTAACAGCTAAACCTAACACAGTTGATGAAGCACCTGATGATGATAATGTATTAATAGTATTAGCATTAATATTAACAACCGGCGATGTATTTGCACATGTTAAACCAGTAACTGAACCACCTGTCCCAGTAGACGATAAACCCGTAATGGTATTATTTGCAATATTTAAAGGGTTGGCTAAGTTACCCGATGCTCCAATAGTTATACCTGTAATAGTACTTTGACCAGTTAAATTAGTAACCGTATTATTTGATAATGAAGAAGTTCCACCAAAAAAACCAAAGTTCATTCCAGTAATTGCACCCGCACCTGTTGTCCAGTTATTAAATGTATTACCAGTAACAGTTCGTGTTGCACCAGAGCTAGAACCGTCAGTATTATTAATACCTGTTATAGCTGTAGCGCCTGTTGTAGTAATATTTGAAAAATTATTATTTGTAATAGTACTTATAGCGCCTGTAGCTGATGATCCATTAGAAGTAAACCCTGTAATTCCTCCACCTGCACTAGACTTATTAAATGCAGTTACAATATTATTGTTAGTAATATTTTGAGTACCTGTTGCTGCAACAGAATAACTGTGAGAAATAAACGTTACTGAACCTGTAGTATTTACATTTAAATTGGTAAAAGTATTACCAGAAACGGTAGCAATATTATTGGCTACTGTAGCTCCAGTAAGGTTAATATATGTTTGAGAGTGTGTACCTGCAACAGCATGAGTAATTCCTTGAAAATCATTATTAGTGATATTGTGCGTTGTTGCAAGAGTATTCGTTACACTTAATCCTGTTAAGGTTCCTGAATTTGCGAAGACATATCTTACAAATCCTAGAGCAGATGTACCGATACTGTTTGTAGAAACATTTACAGAAGGCGTTGTTCCAGCCATTGATCCAGACGTAATAATACCTGTAACAGCAGTTGATGTACCTGAAACGGCTATACCACGAATGGTATTGTTTGATACGACTAAAGTATTTCCTGATGCCGTACTTCTAATTCCTAATGCTATTGCAGTTGCACCCGTTGTTGAAGCAAGTACACCCGATGAATTTGAAAGAGGAGTAGCAGTAAAACCCGTTCTAATATTATCAGTAGTAGTATTTCCTATCGTATTATTACTAATATTGAATACACCGGCTGTTCCAGCTGTATCAATCCCTGTAAATCCACCACTAATAGTCGCAGTAGTTCCCATAGCATCAATAGCACCTATAGTATTGTTTTGAATAGTTACAGTTCCTGTGCTTGTAGCGTAAATACCTACTACCTGACCACCAGTTGTTGTACAAGCTGCATAAACAGAAGAGTTTCCTGTAGTTGCTCCAATTGTGTTAGCTGTAGTAGTACCAATATTTGCATTTCCAGAAGTTACGTTAATACCTGCCCATATACCATTTGTAGTAGATGCACCACTTGAAGTAAATAATGCAAAACCAGCAATTGTATTTCCTTGAATATTAGAAACTGCGGCTCCAGCTGTAAAACCTAACGTCATACCTGTATAACGAGTTGCAGTTGCTGTACCTGCAGTAGCATACGAAGAAGGAAAGCCGGCAAGAAGAAGCGAGTTACCTAGTAAATTAGTTGTTCCAGTTCCAGATGCATTAGCATAACCAATAGTATTTCCTGTAATGGTATAACCACCTCCTGAACCAATATTAATACCATTGTGTGTATTAGCTGTAGTATATAAACGTGTAGCGGTTTGGAACAATTTGTTATTGGTAATTGTCCAAGTTGCGTTACCAGTTGTGGCAAGCGCAATACCATTTGTAGCACTAATTGGACTATAGTAATCAGAAATTTGATTGTTATCTATTGTGTTTCCACTGTTATCTACCACAGCACTTGAACCTACCGAATAAATTGCATTCGCTGGGAAGTTAGTAAGTGTTAATGCAGTTGATGCAACTGTTGCAGATGTATTTACTGTATACGTCCCATTTCCTCCAAGTCCTGTTCCTGCTACCGTGATAATTGTACCTGCAGTAACACCTGTTCCTGAAACAGTAGCTCCCGGAACCACAAAACCACTAGTAACTGCAGTTACAGTTATAGCAGTTGTCGTTTGAGAACCTGTAACCACAGCCGTTGCAGCATTTGCTGTAAAGGTACAGTTATTGATAGTATTGTTGTCATTACCTGAAAACAAACCAGCACCAAAATACACTGAACCTCCTGTTGTAGAAAGGTTGGCACTTTTAATATCTAGATATTTTAAGGTATTGTTATTGGCATCATTAGTAAACATAATGGCATTTGCACCTCCAGTAGAGGTTCCTGTTAAGGCAATTGCAGATACATTATTAGTACTGTTGTTTAGCGTATATGTTCCAGCGCCTCCCGTTCCAGTTCCATATCCTGTAATTACAGTACCTGGAAGTACGCCCGTTCCTGAAAGTGTTTGACCAATTAAAAATGGTCCTGAACCTGCTGTTAATGTTCCTACAGTAAATGTTGATGCTGCTATAGAAGAACCTGTTGCTGTAGTTGATGCTGTAGCTCCACCTGGCGCTAAGTTAGCAATTGTCATAACAGAAGTTGTACCTGTTTGATTTACACGTCCATCAATTGTTAATTTTGCTGTGCTATTTAAATCAAAAATAGAAGATGATGTAGCATTAGAAATAGTTAATGGTGTAGCTACAGTTGTAGGATATACATTAATTGTGTACCCAGCCCCTGCTCCACCTGTAGGTCCTACTATAGGAAACGTTTCTGGTGTTACAGGATAACCTGTAATTAATTCTAAATTAACATTACCTACTAATCCGCTTGAATTAATAGCAGCAAAAGCAGCAGTTAAATTTGCATAATCTCCACCCGTACCAACAGTTTTAGTTCCCGTAAGAGTACCTGATGGAGTAGCTTGAGTGCCTTCTAAATTTGCACTGACCATACCCTCAGTAAATGCTACCACTCTCCAATAATAAGTGGCTCCAAAAGTAAGGCCTGTAGCCGCATATGTACTAGTATTAGCGGCTGATGTATTTACTAAAGTATATGTAATACCATCCGTTGAACGGTACACAAAATAACCTAATTCATTTGTAGCATTATCTGTCCAGTTTAAAGTTGTAGTTCCACCTGTTACTCCGCTAAATGTTAAAGCAGTTGGTGCTAAAGCCACCGGTGGTGTAAAGGTATAAAAAGTATTAGCTAAATTAGCAATTTGTACACTAGCAGCAAACGTATTAGCAGCTGTAGGAGTTGTTGCAGCAGTATTTTGAGTTGATGGAACACCAACAGTAATAAAATCAGATGAATTAGCAATATTACTTGAACTATGAAAAATAGATCTAGTTACACTTGCAACATTTGAATTTATTATACTTCCATATAAATATTCAAAAACACCAGTGCTTTCATTTAAAACCAATTGCATATTACCAGAAGTAGTATTGTCTGTAGTAGATACATAAAATTGATTCCATTCAATTATTAATTTTCTATTTGGTGCTGAACCAACAACCAAATAAGACATCCCATTATTAACTTCATTATCTCCAGCCATAGGAGCTAATGTAACTGTTGAAGCCGCGTATGCACTAACAGCTAAAGATCCGATTGCAGTCGCTGCACTATTAGCATGTAATCTTGCTTGACCGTTACTATTGACACTTATATGAGAATAAATGTTCCCCATATAAACGAAATTAAATCCAATTGGAAATACGGAACTTCCCCAGTTATCATTATTACCTGTAACTAAAGATGTTGCACCCGTCATCGAGTTTAAAGTACTAACACCTGATGTAAAAGAATAATTGGCAGATGTTGATTGCCCTTGAACAAAAACAAAAGAAAGCAATGCTACAAACACTGTTACAAATGAAAGCCAGTTTCTTTTTGTAGCCGTGTACGATGTGTTTTCTTGTTTTTGAGAACTAGCTGCTCCTTTAGTAACAAGGGTAGCAACCGAATCGTAAATGTTTATCATAATAAGTAATTTAGTTTAATAAGTGTAATTCACAAATATATTTAAAAAAAAATAAAAAATAACATTAATTTAACTATTATTTACATAAAATATATTTTAGATAGGAAAAGATAGTATTTAAAACAAATAGTGACATAAAAACGCTTCAATTTCTTGAAGCATTTTATATTTATGCTTGACCTGTTGGTCCAAAATTTAAGGGCATGGGCGGATGTTCTTCCTCTTTTATTTGTCCGTGTGTGCTTTCAAAACGATGAATGTTTTCGTTTAATGCTTTTAATAAGCGTTTGGCATGTTGAGGTGTTAATATAATTCTGGATTTTACTTTTGCTTTAGGTACGCCTGGCATTAGAGCAATAAAATCGAATACAAATTCGGTATTCGAATGGTTGATGATGGCTAGATTGGAATAGGTTCCTTCTGCTACTTTTTCGTCTAGTTCAATATTGATTTGACCTTCTTGGTTGTTGTTTTCCATTTTTATTGGGTATTAGGTGAATTGTAAATTGTAAATTTCTACTTTTAAATTAAACATATAAGACATATAAGAGAATGTAAGCTTTTTTATTATACTTTTGACTTTCGACTTTCGTCTAATGCAATAATACAAAAACCTTTTGATTTAAAAAAAAGCCTAACAGAAAAAAATCTGTTAGGCCTTTTTAGTATATTAAGAAAAAGAATTAGTAATTAAATTCTTCTTTTCCAGCCATTAATTCGCTGTATTCTTCTTTAGAACCTACAATAATGTTATCGTAATCTCTCATACCTGTACCTGCAGGAATTCTGTGACCTACGATTACATTTTCTTTCAATCCTTCTAAGGTATCAATTTTACCAGCAACAGCTGCTTCGTTTAATACTTTAGTTGTTTCCTGGAACGATGCCGCAGAAATGAAAGATTTTGTTTGTAACGAAGCTCTTGTAATACCTTGTAAAACTGGTGTTGCAGTAGCCGTAATTACATCTCTTGCAGAAACTAAGTTTTTATCTTCACGTTTTAATAATGAATTTTCATCTCTTAATTCTCTTGGAGAAATAATTTGTCCTGGTTTTAAGCTTGAAGAATCACCCGCTTCTTCTACAACTTTCATTCCGTATAACTTATCGTTTTCTAAAATAAAGTCTGAAGTATGTGCTAATTGATCTTCTAAGAATAATGTATCCCCTGGATCTTGGATTCTTACTTTTCTCATCATTTGGCGAATCACTACTTCAAAGTGTTTGTCATTGATTTTTACCCCTTGTAAACGGTACACCTCTTGAATTTCATTTACCAAGTACTGTTGTACAGCAGATGGCCCTTGAATTCTTAAGATGTCTTCTGGAGTAATTGCTCCGTCTGATAAAGGCGTTCCTGCTCTTACGAAGTCATTTTCTTGAACTAAGATTTGAGCTGAAAGTTTTACTAAATATTTCTTAACATCTCCGAATTTAGATTCAATTGATAACTCACGGTTACCTCTTTTCACTTTTCCGAAAGTAACTACACCATCAATTTCAGTAACTACTGCAGGGTTTGAAGGATTACGAGCTTCTAACAACTCGGTAATTCTTGGTAAACCTCCTGTAATATCACTTGCTTTAGATGAACGACGAGGAATTTTTACAAGAATTTTTCCTGCTTTAATTTTCTCACCATCATCAACCATAAGGTGTGCTCCTACTGGTAAATTGTAAGATCTAATTAACTCTCCATCTTTACCATAAATATGTAAAGTTGGAATTAATTTTTTATTACGTCCTTCAGAAATTACTTTTTCTTGGAAACCTGTTTGCTCATCAATTTCAACCATAAATGATTGTCCTTGTTCTAAATCTTCATAAGCAATTTTACCTGTAAATTCAGATACAATTACACCATTATAAGGATCCCATTTACAAATAGTTGCTCCTTTTTCTACTTTATCTCCGTCTTTAACGAAAATGGTAGAACCATAAGGAATATTATGTGTACTTAATAAAATACCTGTATTAACATCTACTAATTTTAATTCAGTAGAACGAGAAATTACGATATCGATAGCATTACCATCAGCATCATCTCCTTTTACTGTTTTTAAATCTTCGATTTCAAGTTTTCCTGTGAAACGAGCTGAAATTCCTGCTTCTTCAGAAATACCCCCGGCAACCCCTCCAACGTGGAACGTACGAAGAGTTAACTGTGTACCTGGCTCTCCAATTGACTGTGCAGCAATTACACCGACAGCTTCACCTCTTTGTGCCATTTTACCAGTAGCTAAATTACGACCGTAACATTTTGTACAGATTCCTTTTTTAGCTTCACAAGTTAATGCTGAACGCACTTCTACTTTTTCAATTGGTGACGCTTCAACAGCTTTAACAATTGCTTCTGTAATATGTTCACCTGCATGAATTAAAACTTCAGAATTAAATGGATTTACAACATCTTGTAAGGCCACACGTCCTAAGATTCTTTCTCCTAATGTTTCAACAATTTCCTCGTTTTTCTTTAATGCAGAAACTTCTACACCTCTTAATGTTCCACAATCTACAGAATTGATAATAACATCTTGAGATACATCATGTAATCTACGAGTTAAATATCCTGCATCGGCAGTTTTAAGAGCCGTATCCGCTAATCCTTTACGTGCACCGTGAGTAGAAATGAAATATTCTAAAATCGATAAACCTTCTTTAAAGTTAGAAAGAATTGGATTTTCAATAATTTCACCACCACCTGCAGTCGATTTTTTCGGCTTAGCCATTAATCCACGCATACCAGTTAACTGACGAATTTGTTCTTTAGAACCCCTTGCACCAGAGTCAAGCATCATATATACCGAGTTGAAACCTTGTTGATCTTCACGGATATTTTTCATAGCTAATTCTGTTAATTGTGCATTGGCAGATGTCCAAATATCAATTACCTGATTGTAACGCTCGTTATTTGTAATAAGTCCCATGTTATAGTTCATAGAAATACCTTCTACTTGTACACGAGCATCAGCAATTAATTGCGTTTTTTGTTCTGGAATACGAATATCACCTAAACTGAATGACAAGCCACCTTTGAAAGCGAATTTGTAACCCATATCTTTCATATCATCTAAGAAAGCTGCTGTTGTAGGCACATTAGTAACCGATAAAATTTTACCAATAATATCTCTTAACGATTTTTTTGTTAAAACTTCATTAATATATCCTGCAGCTTCAGGTACTACTTCATTAAATAATACTCTACCTGCTGTAGTTTGAATAATTTGATTTACTAACTCTCCGTTTTCATTAAAATCTCTTGCTCTAATTTTCACTCTAGCATTTAATTCTAATCTTCCTTCGTTTAAAGCAATGTTTACTTCTTCCGCAGAATAGAAAGTTAATCCTTCTCCTAAAATGGCATGTTCCGGAGTTGATAAACGCTCTTTGGTCATGTAATACAGACCCAAAACCATGTCTTGTGAAGGAACCGTAATTGGTGCTCCATTCGCAGGATTCAAGATATTGTGAGACGCTAACATTAATAATTGTGCTTCCAAAATTGCTTCTGGACCTAAAGGTAAGTGAACCGCCATCTGGTCACCATCGAAATCGGCGTTAAATGCCGTACATACTAATGGGTGTAACTGGATTGCTTTTCCTTCAATTAACTTGGGTTGGAACGCTTGGATACCTAAACGGTGAAGCGTAGGAGCACGGTTTAGTAATACTGGATGTCCTTTGATAACATTTTCTAAGATATCCCATACTACTGGTTCTTTTTTGTCGATAATTTTCTTAGCCGACTTCACTGTTTTAACAATTCCTCTTTCGATTAACTTACGAATAACGAATGGTTTGTATAATTCAGCAGCCATATCTTTTGGCAATCCACATTCGAACAATTTCATTTCTGGACCAACAACAATTACAGAACGAGCAGAATAATCTACACGTTTTCCTAATAAGTTTTGACGGAAACGACCTTGTTTTCCTTTTAATGAATCGGATAAAGATTTTAATGGTCTGTTTGATTCTGTTTTAACTGCAGAAGCTTTTCTTGTATTATCGAAAAGTGAATCTACCGCTTCTTGTAACATACGTTTTTCATTACGTAAGATTACTTCAGGCGCTTTAATTTCCACTAATCTTTTTAAACGATTGTTACGGATGATTACTCTTCTGTATAAATCATTTAAATCTGAAGTTGCGAAACGACCACCATCTAAAGGCACAAGAGGACGTAATTCTGGTGGAATAACCGGAATTACTTTTAAAATCATCCATTCTGGACGGTTTTCTCTGTTTTTGTTAGATTCACGGAAAGATTCAACAACATTCAATCTTTTTAATGCTTCTGTTTTTCTTTGTTTAGACGTTTCATTATTTGCAGCGTGACGTAATTTGTATGATAACTCATCTAAATCAGTACGTGCTAATAAATCCATAATACATTCAGCACCCATTTTGGCGATAAATTTATTTGGATCGTTATCGTCTAAATATTGGTTTTCCATTGGTAAAGTATCCACAATATTTAGATATTCTTCTTCTGTTAAGAAATCCAATCTGTTTAATTCTTCTCCTTCTGGACCTTTAGCTATACCGGCTTGAATTACTACATATCTTTCGTAGTAAATAATCATATCTAATTTCTTAGATGGTAATCCTAAAACGTAACCAATTTTATTTGGAAGTGAACGGAAATACCAGATATGAGCAATTGGCACCACAAGATTGATGTGCCCTACTCTGTCTCTACGTACTTTTTTCTCAGTAACTTCCACCCCACATCGGTCACAAACGATTCCTTTGTAGCGTATTCTTTTATATTTTCCACAAGCACATTCGAAATCTTTTACTGGTCCGAAAATTCGTTCACAGAAAAGTCCATCTCTTTCTGGTTTGTGTGTACGGTAGTTGATGGTTTCAGGTTTTAACACTTCACCTCTTGATTCACCTAACATGGCTTCTGGCGATGCCAAACCAATTGTTATTCTGTTAAATCTTTTAACTCCTGTACTTTTGTCTTTGTTATTTCTATTATTCATCATAGTTTTTACTATTGATTTATGTGCAATTTAAAATTGATTCTTGTTATCCTCTAAAGATTTACTTTAGATTTAACGCTACCTCGGCTTACTTCTCTAAACTTCAACATTAACGTTGTAAGTGCTAATTATATTTCTATAAAAAATCGGAACGGTTTACGGGTATAAATCCTAAAAACTCTTTATTAATATAGTGTTCAGTGTTCAGTTTTTAGTGTTCAGACTGACTACTAAAAACTGACCACTGAATACTGAAATTATTCTTCTAATCTGATATCTAAACCAAGACCTTTTAATTCATGCATTAATACATTGAATGATTCAGGTAATCCTGGTTCTGGCATAGTTTCACCTTTTACGATAGCTTCGTACGTTTTAGCTCTACCATTAACGTCATCCGATTTAACAGTTAAGATTTCTCTTAAAGTACTTGATGCACCATATGCTTCAAGTGCCCAAACCTCCATCTCTCCGAAACGTTGACCTCCAAATTGCGCTTTACCTCCTAAAGGTTGTTGCGTAATTAATGAGTATGGTCCGATAGAACGTGCGTGCATTTTATCATCAACCATATGCCCTAATTTAAGCATATAGATAACTCCAACAGTTGCTGGTTGATGGAAACGCTCTCCAGTTCCACCATCGTATAAGTACGTGTGACCGAATCTTGGAATTCCTGCTTCGTCAGTATATCCATTAATTTGATCTAATGAAGCACCATCAAAGATAGGCGTTGCAAACTTTTTACCAGTTCTTAAACCTGCCCAACCTAATACGGTTTCATAAATCTGTCCAATGTTCATACGAGAAGGTACTCCTAATGGATTTAATACGATATCTACTGGTGTTCCATCTTCTAAGAAAGGCATATCTTCTTGACGAACGATTTTAGCAACAATACCTTTGTTACCGTGACGTCCTGCCATTTTATCCCCAACTTTTAGCTTACGTTTTTTAGCGATGTATACTTTAGCTAATTTTAAAATTCCAGCAGGTAATTCATCTCCAACAGAAATTGTAAATTTCTCTCTTCTTAGTACTCCTTGTAAATCGTTTAATTTGATTTTATAGTTGTGTACTAAATCGTTAATTAATGAATTGGTATGTTCGTCTGTAGTCCATTGTCCTTTTGTTAAGTGAGCAAAATCGTCTACAGCTTGTAACATTTTTTTAGTGAATTTCTTACCTTTTGGTAATACTTCTTCACCTAAATCATTGATTACACCTTGAGAAGTTTTTCCGTCTACGATTAAGAATAATTTATCAATTAACCTGTCTTTTAATTCGGTGAATTTCACTTCGAATTCCATTTCAAGTTTGTCTAAATCTTCTTTATCTTTAGAACGCTTACGTTTATCTTTAACTGCTTTAGCAAATAATTTTTTATCTAAAACCACACCGTGTAATGAAGGAGACGCTTTTAATGAAGCATCTTTTACATCACCGGCTTTATCACCAAAGATAGCACGTAATAATTTTTCTTCTGGAGTTGGATCTGATTCCCCTTTCGGAGTAATTTTTCCGATAAGAATGTCGCCAGGTTTTACCTCTGCTCCAATTCTAATCATACCATTTTCATCTAAATCTTTAGTAGCTTCTTCAGAAACGTTAGGAATATCATTCGTTAACTCTTCGTTACCTAATTTCGTATCTCTAACTTCTAATGAATAATCATCTACGTGAATAGATGTAAAAATATCATCTCTAACTACTTTTTCAGAAATTACAATCGCATCCTCAAAGTTATACCCTTTCCAAGGCATGAAGGCAACTTGTAGGTTTCTACCTAAAGCTAATTCTCCGTTTTGAGTAGCATATCCTTCACAAAGTACTTGACCTTTTTCAACTCTTGTTCCTTTTCTTACGATAGGTTTTAAGTTAATAGTTGTACTTTGATTGGTTTTTCTGAATTTGATTAAGTTGTAAGTTTTTTCATCTTCGTCGAAACTTACCATTCTTTGTTCATCAGTACGATCGTATTTAATTGTCACTTTGTTAGCGTCAACATACGTTACAATACCAGCACCTTCTGCATTAATAAGCACACGAGAATCAGACGCAACTTGTCTTTCTAAACCAGTTCCTACAATAGGCGCTTCTGGTCTTAATAAAGGTACTGCCTGACGCATCATGTTAGAACCCATCAAGGCTCTATTCGCATCATCATGCTCTAAGAATGGAATTAATGAAGCCGAAATAGAAGCAATTTGATTTGGTGCTACATCTGTATAATGTACTGCAGATGGAGAAACCACAGGGAAATCTCCTTCTTCACGAGCAATTACATTAGCAGCAGTAATTTTACCTTTAGCATCCATTTCAATGTTTGCTTGTGCAATCATTTTTCCTTCTTCTTCTTCTGCACTTAAATAAACTGGAGTTGACTCTAAATCTACTACACCATCAGTTACCTTACGGTAAGGTGTTTCGATGAAACCCATTCCATTTACTTTTGCATATACACCAAGTGAAGAAATCAAACCAATGTTTGGTCCCTCAGGTGTTTCAATAGGACATAAACGTCCGTAATGCGTATAGTGAACGTCACGAACCTCGAATCCGGCTCTTTCTCTAGATAAACCTCCAGGTCCAAGTGCTGATAAACGACGTTTGTGAGTAATCTCTGCTAATGGATTAGTTTGATCCATAAACTGAGATAACTGGTTTGTACCAAAGAATGAATTAATTACAGATGATAACGTTTTAGCGTTAATCAAATCGATAGGTGTAAATACTTCG
>Ga0208595_1000065_pt1 | contig 36583 bp, 33 predicted proteins | sample LakMenEpi28Jun11_FD_150742 | JGI IMG/M metagenome (GOLD analysis project Ga0208595, IMG submission 150742) | Freshwater microbial communities from Lake Mendota, WI - 28JUN2011 deep hole epilimnion (SPAdes) | ecosystem: Environmental > Aquatic > Freshwater > Lake > Epilimnion/Euphotic zone ...
ACCATCCCCTCCGCCGGCAACACGATCGGCTGGTCATTGCCATTGAGCAAACGATTCAGATCCGCCCCCGCCGGGATCCCGGTGATCGCAAGTTTCCGCTGGCGATGACCATACTTCAGCCGCGCCGCCACACTGCGGATCGGTTCGGCGCGGATCACTCCGGGCAAATGCTCGAGATCATGCAAACCACGCGTCGATGTCGGATCACTCAAAAACACCGCGACATCCTGCCGCTGCTGGCTGTTCCATTGAAAGGTGAGCAAATAATCAATGCTGTCGCTCATCGCTCCCGGCAGCACCATCAAGCCCGTCGCAAGCGAAAGACCACAGCAAGTGAAAACCGCCTGCCATGGGCGGCGCTCGATGTTGCGCAAGGCCATGCGGAAGGCCGGACTGAAAAATCGCGTCAACCCCATACGCTCAAAGAGCGAGGGCTTGAAGTCCGCCGGTGGCTCGGGCCGCATCGCCTCGGCCGGCGGCAACTTCACCGCCTGCCAAACCACCGTCAGCACGCCCAGCACCGAGACTCCCATGCTCACCGCCAGCGACAGGCCCAAGGCCGAGCGATCCATGCGGAATGACAATTCGGGAAATTTGAAAAACATCGTGTAAAGACCGACCAGATGCTCGCCCAAAACCCTCCCGCCAATGCCGCCAATCAAAGTCCCAATCACACCGATTACCAACACAAACTTGAGGTAATGAACACCGACCTGACGCGATGAATACCCGAGCGCCTTGAGCTGCGCGATTTGCTCACGCTGCAACCTAACAATACGCGAAAGCACCGCATTGACCATGAAGGCCGCCACACTCAGAAACACCAGCGGGTAGGCAAAGGACAAGGCGCGCAAGACCCGCAGCTCATCGTCGAGACGTTGCGCCGAAGCCTGATCCCGCCGCGTGTGTGCGCCGCCACCACCATAAGTTTCCAACAAGCGATCGATCGCCGCGATCACCGGTGCAGCCGCCGCGCCCGGCGCAAGATCTAAACACAAATCGTTGAAGGCGCCATCCATGTCGTAGGCCACGGCAAGCGCGCGATAGTTCATCCACATGACGCTGAAACGCTTGTGGTCCGGCAGCGTCTCTCCCGCCCGCGCCTCGAACACAAACTCCGGCGAAAGCCCGATGCCGCAGACGCGCAATGTTTCGCGCCGACCATTGATCACCGCCACCAGCTGATCGCCGATTCGCAGTTTGTTTTCGAGCGCAAAGGCCTCGCCCAAGACCACCTCGCGCCGCTCGTCCGCCCGCGGAAATCGCCCGCTGCGCAAAAAAACGCGGTTGAGTTTCTGCGCGCCACCATCCTGCGGCAGCGAAACAATCTGCCCGGTCGCAGGTTCGGAAACACCGGGCAAATCCAGCGTGACATCGACCACCACCCGCGGCTCGACCGTTGCCACTCCCGGCATGTCTGCCACCCGCTCGGCCACCGCCAAAGGCGCACGCTTCAAACGCGTGAACACATCCGCCATCGCATGCTCTTGGTAGTACGACGAACGCGCAGTCTCGAGCGTTAGGATCAAACTCCGCGTCATGATCATCATCGCCAAACCGCACGCCATCACCAGACACACCGCCAAGACCTGGCCCTTCATACGGCCAAGGTCTCGCAACAACTTGCGGTCGAGCGGATGAATCATTTCCTCACCATTTGAGTTGCGATGCCGGCAGGCGCTGCGCGTTGCGATGCGAACTCACGATCCGCCCATCCGACAAATGCAGCACGCGATCCGCCATCTCGGCCATCACGGCGTTGTGCGTGATCACCACCGTCAGCGTACCAAGCTCGCGGTTGATCCGCTCGACCGCCTCCAACACGGTGATGCCGGTAGTGACATCGAGCGCGCCGGTCGGCTCATCACAGAGCAGCACCTCGGGCCGCTTGGCGATCGCCCGTGCGATGGCCACCCGTTGCTGTTCACCACCCGAAAGCTGCGATGGAAAATGATCCATCCGCGCCGAAAGCCCCACCATGTCGAGCGCCTCCTCTGGCTTCATCGGATCACGCGAAATGTCGGTGATCAAAGCCACATTCTCACGCGCCGTGAGCGATGGGATGAGGTTGTAAAATTGAAAAACAAAGCCCACGCAATTGCGGCGAAACAAGGTCAGCGCCTTTTCATCGGAATCAGCCAAAGGCCACCCCTTGTAGCGCAGCTCACCCGATGTCGGCACATCGAGCCCACCAAGAATGTTGAGCAAGGTCGACTTGCCACTGCCCGATGCCCCAAGCAGGCAAACCAATTCGCCCGCATTGAGATCAAGATCCACCCCATGCAGCGCCACCACATCAAGCTCGCCAGTCTGGTATACCTTGCGCAACTGGCGCGCCTCAAAAACCACCCCCCCAGCGGGCGGCTCAGCCGGATATGTGGAACTCGTCACAGGCCCGCAACCTAACAGCACCCGCCACAATCACAACCCGCATGTGGCGAGGACCACGGATCGTGACCAATTCACCGTGCCCGGGCGCACCGCCTAGCGCCTCTCAGCAATCGACTGCTCACGATTGTTTTTGGCCGTAGGTCGCGGTGGCGCCGTGTTTGCGAAAGAAGTGTTTTTCCGAAAGTGCGAGCGCGGGTGAAACGGCATTGGGAACAAGTGTCAAGGCATGGTATGCCATGTCGGCGACGATCTCGAGAGCGAGCGCGTTTTCCACAGCCTTCGCGGCCGAGGGCCCCCAAGTGAAGGGCCCATGGTTGCGCACCAACACGGCCGGGATGTCGTTCGGGTTGCTGTTTGCGAAACGCTCGACAATTACATTGCCGGTTTCCCATTCATAGGCAGAGGCAATTTCCTCCGGCGTGAGGGCGCGGGTGAGCGGGATGGGTCCGCGGAAATAATCGGCATGCGTGGTGCCCAACAACGGAATCTCAAATGCAGCCTGTGCGAATGCCACGGCCTTGCGCGAGTGAGTGTGCACAACCGAGCGAATTTCGGAAAACGCCAAAAACAAACAGCGATGCGTGGGGGTGTCGGATGAAGGATTGAGCGTGCCTTCGACAACCTTGCCCTCGAAGTCGACAATGACCATGTCGTCCGGCGTGAGCGCGGAGTAATCAACTCCGCTTGGCTTGATGGCGAAAACGCCAGCTTGCCTGTCGCAGACGCTTACATTGCCAAAAGTCAGATCCACCAAGCCACTGGATGGCAGGCTTTTGTTGGCTGCATGGCATTCTTCGCGAATATCTGAGTAACGTTTCATGAGATGAACCCGCCGGCGATGTGATGATAAACTTCGTTGGCGCGCAGTTCTTGGCGGAATGCAGAGGCGTCAGTCTTGGCGCCGATGACGACGCATTCGATGCCAGCGATGGTGGCGAAGTCCTCCAGATGCTCGCGATTGACGGTGTAGCTGAAGCCAGTGTGGTGGGCGCCACCAGCGTGAATCCATGATTCGCAAGCGGTCGCGAAATCGGGTTGGCATTTCCATACCGCGCGTGCGACCGGGAGATTCGGCAGCTTGTGAGGCGGCTGGATGGCATCGACTTCGTTGACCAATAAGCGGAAGCGATTGCCGAGGTCGATGAGCGAGGCGTTCAGTGCCGCACCGGCAGGAGCATCGAATACCAGGCGCACGGGATCCTCCTTGCCCCCGATGCCGAGCGGATGGATTTCGCACGAGGGCTTGGCCTGTGCAATCGATGGGCAAATTTCCAGCATGTGGGAGCCGAGCACGAGATGGTTGTCGGGTTCAAGATGGTAGGTGTAATCCTCCATGAAAGAGGTGCGCCCGCCGAGATCGGAGGCGATGACCTTCATCGCGCGAAGCAGAGCCGCGGTTTTCCAATCCCCTTCGGCACCGAAGCCGTAGCCCTCGGCCATGAGCCGTTGCACGGCAATGCCGGGCAGTTGCTTGAGCCCGTGCAAGTCCTCAAAAGTAGTGGTGAAACCCTTGAATCCACCTTGCTTGAGGAAGGCCCGCAACGCGGCCTCGATGCGCGCGGCATCACGCAGTGACGCATAGCGTTCACCACCTTTCGCAAGCGCAGGTGCCAATTGATAGCTCGCGGCATATTCATCGCAGAGCGCGTTGATCTCCGAGTCGGCGATCCCCTCCTGGATCGCAACGAGGTCGCCAATGCCGTAACCATTCACCGAGAAACCAAACTTCATCTCGGCCGAAACCTTGTCACCTTCTGTGACGGCGACCTGCCGCATGTTGTCGCCGATGCGCGCGAATTTCGCGCCCTGCCAATCGTGCCAGGCGCGGGCCGCACGAGCCCATGCGCCAATGCGTGAAACCACCGATTCGCTTTGCCAATGGCCGGCGACGACCTTGCGGGCAAGACGCATGCGGGTGTGAAGAAATCCCGCCTCGCGATCGCCATGGGCCGCTTGGTTGAGGTTCATAAAGTCCATGTCGATCTCCGCCCATGGCAGATCCCGATTGAACTGGGTATGCAAATGCAGGAACGGCTTGCGCAAAGAAGAGAGGCCGCCGATCCACATTTTGGCGGGAGAAAATGTATGCATCCACAAAATCAAACCCGCGCACTCTGGACTTGCGTTGGCTTCGAGAATCGTGGCGCGAATCGCGTCGGGTGTCGTGAGGACAGGCTTGAAAACAACCTTCAGAGGCAGCTTTTCGCCAAGTCCGCCGGCGATTGCCTGCGAGTTGGCGGCAACTTGCTTGAGAGTTTCGGGACCGTAGAGGTGTTGGCTGCCGGTGAGGAACCAGATTTCGGGTGTGTTCATTTTCGGGATTGGTATTTGATAGCAAGGAGTTCTTTCATCACGCTGGAAAGATCGGCTTTGCGGTTCACACCGCCAAACGAGTCATGAAGGTTTTGATAAAGCGCAAAGAGCCGGTTGTAGGTTTTGCGAGCCGCCGGGCGGGGTTTGTATTCGATGTCCTTGAGTGAAGTCATCGCCTTTTGTGCGGCGGGAAAATTCTTGAACACGCCCGCCAACACCGCGGCCGAAACCGCCGAACCCAAAGCGCATGCCTGCGAAGATCCGGCCACCAACATCGTGCGGCCGGTGACATCAGCATAGATCTGCATGAGCAGCGGATTTTTTTCCGCGATGCCGCCAGCACACACGATGCGTTTGACGGGCACTCCGTATGCCTCGATCCGCTCGATGATGGTTCGTGCGCCAAATGCCGTGGCCTCAATGAGCGCGCGGTAAATTTCCGCTTTCGTGGTATGAAGCGTGGTTCCCATAAGCAAACCGCTCAGCATCGGGTCGACGAGGACCGTGCGGTTGCCGTTGTTCCAATCGAGTGCCAACAGTCCGCTGCCACCAGGCTCGAGCGCGGTAGCCTCTTTGGCGAGACTCGCGTAAAGGGCATCGCTGCCTTCGCAGACGGATTCGATCCACCATTTAAAAATGTCGCCGACCGCCGATTGGCCCGCTTCGATGCCATAGAAGCCAGGCAAAATGGCACCCTTCACGATGCCGCAAATGCCGGGGATGTCCTTCACCTTCTTCGATGCCGGCACGACCGCGCAATCGCAGGTAGAGGTGCCGATCACCTTGACCAAGGTGCCTTCGCGAATGCCACTGCCGATGGCCCCGTAGTGGACATCCATCTCGCCGATGGCCACCGGGATTCCGGCGGGCAGGCCGAGCTTTGCAGCCCAAGCCGACGAGAGCTGACCCGCCGCGGTGTTGGCATCGTGGGCCTTGTCGAAAAGTCGATCCCGAAGCTGCGCGAGCTTGGGGCTGAGCAATGAAAGAAATTTTTTGTCCGGCAATCCACCCCACTCGTCACAGTAAAGTGCCTTGTGACCGGCAGCACAGATGCCGCGCTTGATCTTTAATGGATCCTCGACACCGCAGAGCACGGACGGAATCCAGTCGCACATTTCGACCCATGAGTATGCCGCCTCAAAGACATCGGGAGCAGTCTTCAAACACCGCCAAATTTTGCTCCAAAACCATTCGGAGGAATAAGTGTTGCCGCACTTGGCAATGTATTCCGGGCGGTGCTTCGCAGCGAGTTCTGTGATGCGCGCCGCCTCCTGCCATGAGGTGTGATCCTTCCACAGCCAGCATTGAGCGTCGGGATTTTTCTTCCACTTCGGCAAGAGCCCCAAGGCCCGGTTGGAAGCATCCACGGGAATGGGGCTCGACCCGGTGGTATCCACGCCGATGCCCACAATCAACGAACTGCGAAAGCCTTTCCTTCGCGCAGCCTGCCCAAGCGCTTCCTTCACACAGCGCTCCATGCAGGAAAGCAAATCGCCAGGATGCTGGCGCGCCACATGGTGATCGCGCGGATCAATGATCACCCCCTGCTTGCCCGACGGATAGTTCGCAACCGCCGCGCCAAACTCCATGCCATCCGCACAACGCACGACCAGCGCGCGCACGGAGTTGGTTCCAAAATCAATGCCTAGGGAAAATTGCATGGCACGCATTACACGCGAAATTTTCACCTTGTAAACACAGGAATCACTTGACAGTACAGTCGCGTGATCAAATCAGTCTCAATGGCCGATGTCGCCAAGGCCGCGAGCGTGTCAAAAAACGCAGTGTCACTGGCACTTCGCGGCGACCCTCAAATTTCCGAAAGCACCAGACGGCGAATCGAGGAGGCGGCCAAAAAACTTGGCTACCGCAGGAATCCGGTCGTTGGCGAGTTGATGGCGCGCCTGCACTCCGGCGGACCCAAGCGTTTTCGATCATCCATCGCCCTCGTCAACGCTCACAGCGACAAGCTCGCCTTTCGACGCCATCCGACAATTCCAATCTATGTCGAAGGCTGTCGCCGCCGCGCCGAAGAACTTGGCTACCGAATTGACGAGTTCTGGTTGAATGAACCGACATTCACACCCGAGCGATGGATCAAGATCTTCAAGGCGCGCGGCATACCCGGCGGTGTCATTGTCGGCTTGATGAATGAAAATCGCATTCAGCAAAATTTTCTCCCGGTGGTGGAGCAGATGCCTTTCGTCGTCACAGGTGTGAGAACGCGCGATCCCGCCCTGCCCTTCGCTTGCGTGGATCACCACATGGTGGCGTTGCATGCTTTTGAAAAATCCCTGCAGCTAGGATACAAGCGCCCGGGCCTTGTTTTGGATGAATCCATCGATGCCCTTGTCGAGCACCGATTCACCGCCGGATACCGAACCGGTCAACAACTCGTGCCAAATTCCAGACGGCTCAAGCCATACTTGTTCACCGGCAAAAATCACATGCCGACCTTCTCATCATGGCTTTGCGCGCAACGGCCCGATGTGATTTTCACTCTCTACAACGAGACGCGGGCATGGATTCAAAAGTCCTCCGCCGAGCATCCTCAAAAGGTCGAACTCATCCAATACGAGTGGCGCGCATCCCACCCGGGGATAGCGGGCATCAATCAACACAACGACCTCGCGGGCCAAGCGGCGGTCGACATGCTCGTTGGAATGCTCCACCGCGGCGAACGCGGAGTCCCGGAATTTTCACGTGCCACTCTCATCAACCCCACATGGGTCGACGCAAAAAAATGAGGCGCTCGAATCAGCAGCTTCTTCACCGTGGCTGGATCATCTTGATGCAGGCCGTCCTTGGAGCGCCCCGCTCCAAGTTTTGCGAGGTAGGGCGATGCGGCCTCGCGGCGCCGACACCATCGCCGCAGGCACCCAAGCGGGCAGCTTCATTTTCGCGGATCAAAAATTCTTATGAAGAGCACGACAAGTGTGTCGTGCCTCCTTACGAAATGGCTGAAGTTGATGCAAAAAAATCCGCCCGCACTCTCATACGGACGGATTTTGGGGAATGGTCTATGCCAATTTCGCTGATTACTCAGCTGCGGCTGCGGTCTCGGCAGGTGCCTCGGCTGCGGGCTCTTCAGCCTTGGCGGCACGATCAACCCACTCAATGACGGCCATCGGCGCAGAGTCCGACATGCGGGCACCGAGCTTGGTGATGCGGCAGTAACCGCCTTGGCGATCCTTGGAAGCCGGGGCGACCTCTGCAAACAGCTTTTTGACGGTCTCCTTCTGGTGAAGGAAGGCGATGGCCAAACGGCGTGAGTGGAGGTCATCCCTCTTGGCAAGGGTCACGAGTTTCTCCGCCACCGGGCGCAGGGCCTTGGCCTTGCCGAGGGTGGTTTTGATGCGTCCGTTCTCGATCAGGCTGCATGCCAGGTTGGCGAGCAGGGCCCTGCGGTGCGAGGCGTTGCGCTTGAGCTTGGAAGTTTTGTTGCGATGTCTCATCGGGTGATGCTTTCTAAGTCTGGGGTGTTAGTCGTCGAGGTTCTGCGCGATCAGATCGGCGAGGCCGACCGGTGCCTCGTCTTCCGCACCAAGGCGCGGGCCGCGGCTAGCAGCGCTCGGTCCGGTGAGCAGCGAGGAATCGAAGGTCATGCCAAGGCCAAGACCCAATTCGACGAGCTTGTCCTTGATTTCGTTGAGCGACTTCTTGCCGAAGTTGCGGTACTTGAGCATTTCCGCCTCGGACTTCATCGCGAGCTGACCCACGGAAGTGATGTTGGCGTTGTTGAGGCAGTTGGCGGCACGCACCGAAAGCTCGATTTCGTTGACCGACATGTTGAGGAGCTTCTTGAGTGCGGCATTTTCCTCGCTCGACTCGGCCGGAGCTTCTTCGAAGTCGACAGCGTTTTCATCGTAGTTGACGAACACATCGAGGTGATGACGAAGAATCGCGGAGGCTTGCAGCAGCGCGTCTTGCGGGGTGATGCGGCCATCGGTCCAGATGTCGAGCACCAGCTTGTCGAAGTCGGTCATCTGACCAACGCGGGTGGTTTCGACGGAGTACTTGACGCGGGTGACGGGCGAGAAAATCGAATCGATGGCGATGACGCCGATCGGTTGGTCCTTGCGCTTGTTTTCATCGCCGGTGGAGAAACCGCGGCCGACGCGAACTTCGAACTCACAGTCGAACTTCACTTTCTTGTCGAGCGTGCAGATGACTTGGTCCTTGTTGACGACATCGTAGATGTGGTCGCCCTGAATATCGCCGGCGGTGATGACGCCTTCCTTCTCGACCTTGATGGTCAGGATGCGCGGGTCTTTGTCGGTGTGGCTGAACTTGACCTTCTTGAGGTTGAGCACGATGTCGGTGACATCCTCGACCACGCCGGGAAGGCTGGAAAATTCGTGTTGCACGCCCGCGATGCGGACGGAAGTGATGGATGCTCCCTCAAGCGAGGAAAGCAGGACGCGGCGCAGCGAGTTGCCGATGGTGTGGCCGTAGCCGCGTTCGAATGGTTCGGCGACAAACTGGGCGTAAGTGTCGCTGGCGGTTTCCTCGTTGCGAACGAGGCGGTTCGGGAGCTCGAAACGAGCAAGTTTGGTGACTGACATGTTGATGCTTGGTTTGCCGGGTTACCCTCCAACGGGCGTGACACCCCGCGAACGGGGCTGACGGAGGACCTACGGCGGATTTTGGATGCCCGCGGGCGGCGAATAAAGGGCGAGTGCCTGCCGCTGGCAAACCATTTTTTGCATTTTGGCACACCAAAACAGCCATTTAACCCGATCGCGACCCGATACAGGCGAAAAATCTCTGGATTTCGACACTTTTCGGGGCGACCAGTCCCGATGAATCCCCCCGGAAAAATCGATGAAATCGAAGAAAAATCTAACTCGCTTCAGTTACAGGACCGCAGCCTTTGAAGGCTGGCGGCTATGCATCAGCCGCGGCGGCAAGACCTTCATGCGCTACTTTCCCGACAAAAAATTTGGCGGTGCACGGCGGTCTTTGGCCGCAGCCGAACGCTCGCTTGCACGCCTCAAGCCATTGCTCGAAAGCGCCAAACGCGCCGGCGGCAAGCTCAGCCCCACGCTCGTGCGCAAGGCGGAAAAACTGTTGGAGGAAGCGGTCTGATGCGCCAGCATGGCCACGCCCATGCCTGTAAGCACTCCCCCTGTCATCCATTGGTACCGTCGCGATCTGCGCATCGCCGACAACCTGTCACTGCATCATGCCGCCTCGATGGGGCGCCCGGTGATCCCGGTTTACTTTCTGAGCGATTGGAAAAAATCCCACCTGTGGACCGGACCCAAGCGTCAGCATTTCCTCTGCGGTTGCCTCGCGTCGCTTGCGAAAAATCTCGAAACGATCAGCGGCCGACTGATCATCCGCAATGGCGATGCGCTCAAGGGCCTGCGTCAACTCATCAAGGAAAGTGGCGCGAAAGATCTTTGTTTCAACATCGACCCCGATCCATTCGGGAAAGCGGTCGAAGAAAAAATCCGCAAGCTTTGCGCGGAGCTCAGTGTACAATGCCATGCGTTTCATGATCACGCCCTTCACACGCCCAATGAGGTGCTCACGCAAAGCGGCCAGCCCTACAAAGTCTACACGCCATACAGCCGCAACTGGCTCGCACTCGAAAAACCATCGTCGGTCGGCAAGCCTGCGAAGCTAAACACACCCGCCGATCTCAAATCACTCGCTCTCCCGAGCCTCGCACACTGGGGCCTCAAGGAGCCCGATGCTCAACTGCCCGAAGCCGGGGAACGCGCCGCACGCGAACGCTTCAAAAAAGCCCTCGGCGGCATCGTGCAACATTACGGCAGCACCCGCGACACCCCCTCGCTCCAAGGCACTTCACGCATCTCGCAGGACCTGCGCTTCGGACTCATTTCCATCCGCACAATTCACGCCGAGGTGATGAAATCCCGCGCCGCCGCCAAGGCGGCCGAACGCGCAAGCATCGACATCTACCTCAAGGAACTCGCATGGCGCGAATTCTACTTCGCCATCCTCCACCACTTTCCGAATGTGCTCGCAGAGGAATTCAACCCCGATTGGCGCGGCCTGCCATGGGATGCGCCGAATGCGAATTTCGAAGCATGGAAAAACGGCCGCACCGGATTTCCAATCGTCGATGCCGGCATGCGAGAACTCCTCGCCACCGGCTTCATGCACAACCGCGTGCGCATGATCACCGCAATGTTTCTCACCAAGGACCTGCACATCGATTGGCGACTCGGCGAATCATACTTCATGCAGCATTTGCTCGATGGCGAAATCGCCTCGAACAACGGCGGTTGGCAATGGTCGGCCGGCACCGGCGCCGATGCTGCACCTTATTTTCGCATCCAAAACCCTTGGTCGCAAACCGCGCGCTACGACCCGCAAGGGAGCTACATCAAACGCTGGGTGCCAGAACTCGCCGCCGTCGATCCAAAGAAATTTCTCGAAGCTCCTGCCGATGGCAAACCGCTCGCGCCCGGCTATCCGCTCCCGTGCGTCGATCACAAATCCGAACGCGAACGCACGCTCGCCATCTTCAAACGTCATCGCGAAAATCGTTGAGATGCTCGCCAATGGGTCACCCCACCAAGCCCAAGCCGCACACTAGAAACCCCTCATGCTTTTACTGCCCAGCGAAGTTTGGCGGGGCTGCTACGCGGATTATCATGCCTTTCCCCCGCGCTTGCCGTGATAACCCCATCGCTGATAGCGGAAAAAACACCATCGCGCAGTCCGGCCTGAAAACATTTCTTCACCCGACGGTCCTCACCCGAGTGAAATGTCAAGATCGCCACCCGACCACTTGGCTTGAGGCAATCGGGCAAGTTTCGCAAAAACGCATCAAGCGCGGTGAACTCCTCATTGACCGCAATCCGAATCGCCTGAAACACCCTGCGCAGCGTGAGGTCTTTTTCCTCATCTTGAATTGCCGCCATCGACTGAATCGCCCGTGTCAGTTGCGCGGTGGTGAGAAATTTCCGGCCCGCCAACTCCTTTGCGATGACTTCCGCTCTCGGCTCATCGGCATTCTCATACAAAACGCGCTCGAGCTTAGTCGCATCGGTGCGAGCCAACCAATCGGATGCGCTCAAGCCACGGGTCGGATTCATCCGCATGTCCAGCGGACCCTCATGCTTGAAACTGAATCCGCGTGATGGGTCATCGAACTGCATCGAAGAACAACCAAGATCGGCGAAAACAAAATCCGCTCGCATCTCACGCTCGGCGAGCAGCTTTGCAATTCCAGCGTAGTTGGAGCGGACCGCCACAAAACATTCAGGCCCAAATCCCCTATCCCTCAAGCGGCGCTCGGTCTTCGGTAACTCGATCGGATCCTGATCCGCGCCGATCAGCATTCCCCCCGGGGAAATGCTTTCCAAAATTCTCGCGGCATGACCTCCATAGCCCAGCGTTGCATCAACCCCGATCATACCAGGCGTCAAGGCAAGCGCTTCGAGGCATTCATCCATCATAATCGGGATGTGCGAGCCGGCAGGTGTTTTGCCGGATGCGATGACCTTTGACACCGTATCCGCATAGCGCAGAGGGTCGCGCTCTTTGTATTTCTCGTCGAAATTGCGTGGATTTTTCCCGTGATACCGCTTGCGGCGCGGTGGTCTTGGCGCGGCGTCATCCATCGCATGTTCCGTCATCGCGCTCATTGCTCGCAGAGCTTCTGCGATCCGTCAAAACCCAAGTGGGTAAGTTCCCAAACGGCATGGAGTCCTTTTTTCTTTCGCATGCTAGGACTTTGAGCGAACTTTGCGCCGCCCATGAAAATCGGCATCGCGCAAATCAATTCGGTCGTTGGCGACTTTCCCGGCAACGCAAAACGCCTCATCGCCGCCTATCGCGAATGCATCGATCAAGGTGCCGAGCTGGTAATTTCACCCGAGCTCTCCCTCGTCGGCTACCCTCCCCGCGACCTAGTTTTCAAATCAAACTTCGTGCCGAAATGCCTCCAGGCCCTCGATTACCTCGCCGGTGAAATTCGTGAGATCCCGATGCTCGTCGGTTATGTCGACCATCATCACCCGCGCCAACCCGGCAAGCCGTTTCGCAATGCCGCCGCATGGCTCGAAAACGGAAGCGTGCGCCATCGAGTTTGGAAAACCCTTCTGCCGACCTACGATGTGTTCGACGAAAGGCGCTATTTCGAACCTTCAGCAACATGCGACCCGATCGAATGGAATGGCAAACGCATTGGCATCACCATCTGTGAAGACATCTGGACCGAGGACTATCTCGATCGTCCACTATACGATCGAGATCCGGTCAAAGAACTCAGCGAAAAAGGCATCGACCTGATGCTCAATCTCAGCGCTTCGCCATTTCATCTCGGCAAACCCGAATTGCGGCGCTCAATGATCGGCGCTATCGCCCGCAAACACCAAATACCGGTCGTCTACTGCAACGCCATCGGTGGCCAGGACCAACTCGTCTTCGATGGTCATTCGTTGGCAGTCGGGGCTAATGGCCGCATCATGGAGCAATTTCCAGGCTTCAAAGAAGCGTGCAAAGTGCTAGACCCGTTTCAGACGCAAAACGAAGACGCTGTCTTAGACGACTGCGATCCTTCACAACTCTACCATGCTCTCGTTCTTGGGCTACGCGATTACGCCCACAAATCCGGCTTTTCCAGCGCATGTCTCGGCTTGAGCGGTGGCATCGACTCGGCGCTCACCGCTGCCATCGCCGCCGATGCGCTCGGCCCGGAAAACATCCACGGCCTCACCATGCCGAGCCCGTATTCGTCGCGCGGCAGTGTCGATGATTCGTTCGCCCTCGCGAAAAACCTCGGTATTCGTTGCGATGAGATTTCCATTCGCGCCCCCTTCGAGTCGATCAAGGCGACCATGCATTCACTTTTCGAAGGCAAGCCCGAGGATGTCACCGAGGAAAACATGCAAGCCCGCATCCGCGGACTCCTGTTGATGGCGCTCTCAAACAAGGACAATCACCTGCTACTCACCACCGGCAACAAGAGCGAGCTCGCCGTCGGCTATTGCACGATATACGGCGATATGTGCGGAGGTTTAGCCGTCATTTCCGATCTGCCAAAAATCCGTGTCTATGAAGTCTCGCGCTGGCTCAATCGCGAGCGGGAAATCATTCCGTGGAGCACGATCGACAAGGCCCCAAGCGCCGAGCTGCGTCCCAATCAAAAGGATCAGGATACTCTTCCACCTTATGAAATCCTCGACGCGATTCTTGAGCTCTATATCGAACACCACCTCTCGACCGATGAAATCATCGCTCGCGGATTTGATGAATCAACCGTTCGCTGGATCCAGCGCCGAGTTGACCTCAATGAATGGAAGCGTCATCAGGCCGCACCCGGATTGCGCGTGACCACCAAGGCTTTTGGCATTGGCCGCCGCATGCCGATTGTGCAGCGATTCAGCAACTGATTTCCACGATCAGTCGCGACACTCCATCATGCCTCTCCTTCGCGCGCCGGAGGTCCGCTTTCAAAGCGCATAAGATCAGCAACGAAGGTCAGCGGAATATGCCCGGTTTCACCATTCCGGTTCTTCGCGAGAACCAGCTCGGCCTTGCCGGCCTCCGCCTCTTTTTCTTCAGCGTCCTCAGCGTAATAAGCACTGCGGTAAAGCAAGCCGACCATATCGGCGTCCTGCTCGATCGAACCCGATTCCCGCAAGTCCGACATGCGCGGCACGCCAACGCTTTTACCGCTTCGCGTTTCGGGCCCGCGGTTGAGCTGCGCGAGAATCACGATCGGGACCTGAAGTTCTTTCGCCAACCCCTTGATACCTGCGGAAATTTCAGCAATTTCGCGCTCGCGTGAATTCTCTGCCTGCTTCGTGCGGGACTTCATCAATTGCAGGTAATCGATTGCGATGAACTCAAGGCCTTCATCGCGCTTCTTCCGCCGAGCCTTGGCGCGCACTTCGTTGATTGTGATGCCGGGCGTGTCATCGATGAACATGCGCGCGTTGGAGACATCCATCGCCGCACGCTGGATACGCGTCAGATCCCCTTTGTCCGGTTTGTAACCGCGCGTCAACTTGCTCAGGGCAAACTTTGCGCGCGAGAACACCAATCGCTGCACAATCTGGAACGAGCTCATTTCACATGAGAAAATAAGGCTCGGTTTCGACTGCTCGATGCAGACATGCTCAACGATGTTCATCATCAACGAGGTCTTGCCCATCGATGGGCGCGCGGCGATGACAAACATTTCACCGGGCTTGAGACCGTTGCTCATGCGATCGAGTTCCTCGTATCCCGTCGATATCCCCTGCGAGCTTTTTTCCCCCGCAAGCAGTGATTCAAACTGCTCGATGACCTGCTCGACCGACTGCTTGATGTTGGGTGCCTGCGCGGTTTCTGAACCCTCACGGATGGCGAGTATTTTCGCTTCGACGGTATCGAGCAGTCCGGCGACCTCTTCAGGCGAATCGTAGGCCTGCGCGATCGCCTCGTTGGAATTTTGGATGATCGATCGCAGCACATGCTTGTCCTTAACCAACTGCAGGTGATGGCGAAAATGTCCGGGGCTCGGTGCGTAGGAATAAATTTCCGTTACCGCCCCTGGCCCACCTACACGGTCAAGCATGCCGCGGTCGAGCAATCGCTGCACCAGCGAGACCAGCTCGATTTCTTGGCCTTGTTGGAACAGCTCCTCGAGCATGCCGTACAAAGTCGCATGCCCAGGCAGATAAAAATGATCCTTGGTGAGCTTCTCCTCAATCGCCAACCCAATGTATTCTTGTGGCTCCTTGAGCATCGATGAGAGCAGGCTTTTTTCCGGCCCAACTGCATGCGGCAAAGCGCGCGTCACATCATCCACATTGGTCGCCGCTTGTTGCAAATTCGTGGGCGCGGTAGCGGCAGCAGGCGGATTTTTGAGATCGGTCGACATCGGCCGTCATTTCATAAAATCAGCTGATCCGCGTCAATGTCGGCATGATGCGAATAAGTGTGAATAACCTTGGAAGCGCCTTTCAAAACAAAGCCTAATCCTTGCCGGCCGCCCAACCATTGCACATGCTCACGCTGTGCGAGCGGTCATTCAAAGAGTTGCTGAGGCAAGCGTCGGCGTGGACGGCAACACCGTCTCCGCCATCGGGCGCGGATTGCTGGTATTGGTCGGGGTCGAAGGGGCCGACACAGCATCCGACATCGAATGGTTGTCGGGAAAAATCGCAGGCATGCGGATTTTTTCCGACGCGGATGACAAAATGAACCTCAGCATCTGCGACATCTCCGGCGATTTGCTCGTTGTGAGCCAGTTCACCCTGCACGCCTCGACCAAAAAAGGAAATCGCCCATCATTTCTCAAGTCCGCCGCACCCGAAAGAGCCGAACCGCTTTACGAGCAATTCTGCGATGCACTCGAAGCAAAAATCGGCAAACCGGTCGGTCGCGGTATTTTTGGGGCCGACATGAAGGTCGCGCTGCTCAATGACGGGCCGGTGACCATCCTGATGGATTCCCACGCGCGGGAATGAATTGTTTTCAAATCAACGAAACCACTCATCGGGCCCGCCGGGTGGTGGCGAGGGTTTGTTCAGCACGCTTTGATCTTTCGGTATCGAAAGCCGGTCTTCGAGCAGAACGATCGCTGCCGAAACGCCATGAACGGGAAATCCGTCGCGCGTGCGCTCCCAATGCGCTGACAGCGCCTCGTAGGCATTTTCGGGTGTTTCATATATTGCAATCGCCGATGCCAGCAGGTCCATTTGCGGATTTTCCCATGCCTGCAAAACGAAGAGCAGGGCCTTCATCGTTGGCGTGTGGTTGATCTTGCCCTGGGCGTAGAGTCTTCTCGCCTCGGCCAATGCCTCGGCCTCACGACCATCAACGCGGGCCAATGCATAAAATGCCGAGCGTTTCACATAACCGAGCGCCTTGCCGGTGGCATCAGCCTTGCGATAGGCCTCCGTCGCTGCGGCGAAAGACGCATTTTTGTCGCGGAAGGCAGGGTATTTGTTGGAATCGGAAAGCAGAAAACCCAAGCTTGCGAGCATGCTCCAATCATCAGGATTGTTGCGAATCCCCCTTTCGAGAAAATCCCGCCCTTTCAGAATCGACATCCGCCATGTCTCGCGCCGGCGCAGTGGCGGGAGCTTTGAGTCGTTGATGTAATACGAGGCCGCATTGTAGGCCATGTGCCATGAACCCGTTTCCCAGTAATAGCGGGTGCGTGGAGCGAGATCGACGATGGTGTTGAAGGTCTCCTCGACATCCTGCCAGCGTTGTTCGGTGAAATAGGTAAAGGCCCGCAGGTTCAAAAAACTCGCAACCAGAGTGCGAAGGCCCCCAAGCGCGACCGCTGAGCTCGTCTGACCAATCTTGTCGCGTGTGGCAATTTGCAGCGCCGGTGGAAACAAACCCGCGTCGCGAAGCGAATTTCCAAGCGTCTGCTCATAGGGAATGCGTGCCGCTCCAAACGCGAGCAACGCCACCACAAAAATCAGGATTTTGCACCAGCTTCTCACAGGATTAAAATTCCTTGTCCGCAAAAATGAACCAGGACGCGAATGTAAAGAACACCGCGTAATAGAGGCCAACCAGCGCCAACTTTGCGACGGCGATCATCGGTAACGCCTGACCCTCGATCACCGCATCGATCACATTAAATAGCTGGAAATCCGGCAGCACCAGCGAGAGCAGCAATGATGCGAGACGCGCAAAGACTCCCTCACCCGCTTCGCCGGACTGCAGGTAGAGATTGCGGGCATCCGCTTGAAAGTGGCCGATGAAGTAGATCAGGAAACTGACAATCGTTGTGAATAGCGTGCTGGATGAAAAGGTGGAGATCAGCAAAGCCAGCGAGGCCATGATCGAAGCCCGCAGAAAGACCGCAAACACCGCTCCTTGCAATGAGGCATTTGGTCCGCTTTCCAGCGTCTCGTTGCGAAGCGAAGCAATCGCGTCCTGAGGCCAACCCATTGCCTTGGCCATCTCTTCCTGCTGAGCGACGACCATGTTGGTGCGCACATGAAGAACGGCGGTCATTAACGCATCCATCAAGGCCAGCGAAACAAAAACCAAAAGCAACACACCGAGGAGTTTGCCCGCGAGGTAATCGAAGCGAGGCACCGGCTTGGCAAGAATCGTGTAAAGGGTGCGATCCTCCGCATCTTTCGGCAAAAGCAGGGCGGTCGCCACCACCGACAACACCACCGAGAACAAAGTCATCGCACCGAGCGACCAGCTTTTGATCGATCGCAGCACATTGGCTCCCACTGCTTCGGGACCTTCGTGCTGGGGTAGATCGAAGAAATTGCTCGCGATCGCGATCACCGCGAAAACCGCAAGAAAGTAAAACACCTTCATCCTCACGAGTTGCGTGAAGGTATGGGTCGCGATGACCCAAACGCGGCTCAGGTGCGAGCCTTTCGATGATGTGGCGATGGTATTACTCATGGTGCGTCTTCGCTGATTTCACGCAGGAACAACCTTTCGAGGGTGGTGCGCGGCTTGCCGGTTTTCACCACCGAGGCACCGGGCGTTGATTCGACCAGCGCCTTGATTTTTTCCAAAAGCTCAAGCGGTGCGTCGCGCAGCACGATCTCCGATTGGTCTTCGATCGCGATCAGATCCTCGAGCCTGCCTTCGCGCACCATCTTGCCGCGAAAGATGATCCCGACTCGGTCGCAGACTTCCTGCACCTGCTCAAGAAGATGCGAGCAAAGGAAAACCGTGATGCCTCGCTCGCGGAGTTTGAGAATCAAATCGCGAATCTGCCGTGATCCAAGCGGATCAACTCCGGCAGTCGGCTCGTCGAGAATCACGAGTCGCGGCTCTTGGACCAATGCCTGCGCAAGCCCGATCCGTTGCAGCATGCCTTTGGAATACCCGCCAAGCCGACGATCGCGAGCTCCCTCCAGATCGACGAGCGCAAGCAACTCACCAACTCGATCTTCAAGCCTACGCCCGCCGAGCCCGCAAAGCTTGCCGTAGAACCTCAATGTCTCGGCACCGCTGAGGTGTTTGTAAAAATACGGGTTTTCCGGCAGAAATCCCACTTCATCGCGCGAGTCGACCTTCAATGAATCGCGCCCGTAAATCGAGCATTGCCCGGACGACGGAGCCACGAGTCCGAGCAATGCCTTCATCGTCGTCGACTTGCCTGATCCGTTCGGGCCGATGAGCCCATACACTTCGCCGGGCATGATGCGGATCGAGACATCGTCGACCGCACGCAATGGTTTGCGGCGAAAGGAAGTTTTAAACTCCTTCACCAGATTGCGAATTTCAACTGCGGGGGTGGGATCAGCCATCGACTTGGAAAACCTAGTTTCGAGCACCGCGTATGGCAACGGACAAATGCAAGCTCACAGGCAAATTCGCCGGAACAACACATCGAGCGGAAGCTGCAGGCCAATGTAGAAATCACCGAACTCGGCATAGCGCGCGGACACCTCGTCGAAGCGCATCTCGTAGACGATTGCCTTGATGTCAAAAGTGTCCTTGGCCAGCAGCGTCACGCCCCACTCGAATTCATCTAGTCCGGTCGAGCCAGTAATGAGTTGGAGGATTTTTCCCGAATACTTGCGCCCTACGCGAGCATGCCCAGCCATCAGCTTGCGGCGCTCCTCGTAGCTGAGCGAATACCAATTGTCCTCGCCACTGCGGCGCTTCGACATCGGGTAAAAACAAATCACCGGCCACCCCGGCAGGACAGGATAAAGCCGGTGCTTGAGATAGTGCGCCATCCGCTCGTCAAACTCCACCAGCGCCGCCTCAAACTCCGCGCTCCCCTCGGTCATACCCTTTTCACCGATCAGCGTTTCCGCCGAGTACTGCTCGCGGGTGGTGGTGTACTCCGATCCTTCGGTCTGCGAAAGATAGGAATATGCCGGACTCAGAATCTCCGGCCCGAGTGAGAGACTGATCTGTTTTTCAAACGCATTGAGCATCTGCAGGTCGGGCCCGAGCAACATGAAACCGAGATCCGCTTTGGGCGTCGTCACCGAAAACACCAGCAAGTGGGTGTCCGGCGTGGCTCGAATCTCCTGCACGAGCTCGGTCAACCTTGTTTTGGCCTGCCTTTTTTCATCATCGCCATAAAGCGACCACTGCGCGTGATCGACATGATAGAATAAATGCATGACGTGCCAACCCTCGCGGGGCACAATCGGGGTGATTTCTGCGTCGGACATGGCGGAACAATCAGCGACGCTCGGTGGAAATGTCCATCTCGAAGAGTTTGATGAAACCATCGCCGGGCACATTTGCCGCGCCCCCTTCATAAACTTCAATCTTCCAGGGCTTACTTTCGCCCGTGCGGTAAGCGGCGTGCATGCCGACATCATCAAAACCCGCGGTGGAGGCCATGGTGATTTTACCTTCGACCGAAACTTGGCGCGTTATGGTATCCCCCACCGAGTCGCCATTCTCATCACGGAACAAGACTCGCAAAACGCCAGGCCCACCGGTGCAGGACAATTCCAATATCGGCAGCATGCGGGTACCTCGCCTCACCACATCCGCCTCCGGACCCGATTGCACCACATGCCGCCAGTAAGTTTTCGCCGCAAGAATCGTCACATGTTTGCCACTGATTGGAAATTTGAGCTTTCTCGAGCTCAACGATTCAACAGGCAGTCGCGTCGACGAATAAATAAACACCCCAGTCAAAACCGCCAACAAAGCAATGACCAGCGCGGTCATGCCAAACTTCTCAAGCATGGAATAATCAGACTGCCGACGCTCAACCGACGGGGCAACCGCCTGACGCGGCGAGTTGGAAACCCCCGACTCAACTGGGGCGGGCGCCACCGCCTCCTCGGGCGCTTCAACTGGAGCCTCCTCCAGAGAAGACATCTCGGGCTGAATGTCGGGCTTCGCAAGTTCTACGGCGTCTTCCAGTTCCTTACCCGTGGCCTTACCACCATCATCGATCCACGTTTCCAAATCATCCAATTCGCGCGAAGATTCAGCAATTTCGGGCACCCGTGTTCCAGACCATTTGACGTCTTTGCGCTGATGGATGTTCAATTTGACGTCACTAACGTCGTGCTGCGGGAGCTCTTCTTGATCAACAGGTTCTGGATCGGATTGAAGCCTATTTCCAGCGCCGGAACCGGCAATCACCCTAGGTACGCGTGCAAGTTTGGCAGCCGGCATGCCCTCACCCACGGAGCCACGTATTTTCACCAGCAACGAGTCGACAGATTCATCATCGTCCAGGTTCCACAAGGAGCCATCGATCGATGCAACCTTCATTTCCTTACTGGATGGATCGACCTTATTGATTTGGGGATCCTCCCCTGAGTCGTGCGCGGAATTGGAACTCATAGGCTTAATTGAGGAAACTTATTACCTCCAAAAACCCAGTTTGACCAGCTCGAAGAAACACCCGCAAACATGACGCAAAATTCAGGTTGCAAACTAGGGTTTTTGGGGGCATTGAAGTGCTCGCAACCACATTACTCACATGGCAGACCGAGAAGACAAGAACGCGGAAAACACCAACGGCAAATTCTATGTCGACAGCCAGTGCATCGACTGCGACCTCTGCCGTGAGACCTCCCCGGCCAATTTCACCCGCGCCGACGACGAAGGTTATTCTTATGTTTTCAAACAACCGGAAAACGACGAAGAAGCCGCCCTGTGCCGCGAGGCCATGGAAGGCTGTCCGGTGGAGGCTATCGGCGACGACGGCGACGCATAATCGCCGCCTGCCATGAAACCCAAAAACCCATCCGGCGGAATCCGTGAGGAAATTCTGCGGGAATGGAGAGGCTGCGATGAGGCGATTGACACCAACGCCGGTGTCACGATTGCCGAAAAATGGATCCGCAATGTCCTCAAGTCGATCGGCGCCGGCGACGGGCTCGATGAAGAAGTCGTCCGATCGACATGGAAGGAACTAGCCGGTGATTTCATCGCGAGTCATACCGAACCTGTTTCCGTGCGCAATGGTCACCTCGTCCTGCGCGTCACCCAACCCGCGATGCGCTTCCATCTCGAGCAAATGAAGCCGATGTTACTCACACGCCTTCGAGAACAACTCGGCGAACAACGCATCAAGTCGGTGAAATTCACCCTCGGCTGAAAAACTCCCTCCCCATGTTTCGCAATCTCATTTTTGATTGGTCCGGCACGCTCGTCGATGATCTCGGCCCGGTGATCGAGGCCACCAACGCGGTCTTTGAGCGCTACAATTTGCCAGCATTCGACCGCGACAATTTCCGCCGCCAGTTCCGCCTTCCCTACTCGGAGTTTTACGCCGAGTTCCTGCCCGACATTTCGCTCGCAGAACTCGAAACCCACTTTCGCCCGGCATTCAGCGCGGCAAAGACACCCGTCACCGTCCTGCCCCACGCCCGCGAAAAACTCGAATGGTGCACGCAACACGGCATTCGCGCCTTTGTGCTGACCTCAATGGATACCCAAGCCTTCGAGCGGCAGATGGATGACTTCAAACTTCGTCACCATTTCGAGGCGATTTACTCGGGCATCATCGACAAGCGCGACATGATCCACCAAATCATCCAACAGCATCGACTCAAACCGCACGAGACCGCTTTTGTCGGCGACATGACCCACGATGTGGAAACCGCGCGCCATGGCGGACTTTCATCGATCGCCGTACTCACCGGATACCAACACCCGGAAGTCCTCGCCGCCGTGCGCCCCGACCTCACGGTGCCCGACCTCGAAGTATTGCGCAATCTCATGCACCGGCAGGTCGCCGCCCGTCCGATCACCACCGTCGGCGCGTTGATCCACGACGGCTCGGGCCGCGTCCTCATGATCCGCACCCACAAGTGGTCCGGCCTCTGGGGCATCCCCGGCGGGAAAATCAAACGCGGCGAATCGTCGCTCGACTCCCTCACGCGCGAAGTTTTCGAGGAAACAAACCTTCAAATTTCCGACATCGAATTTGTGCTAAATCAGGATTGCATCGCATCGCCTGAATTCATGCACCCGGAGCATTTCATCCTGCTCAACTATGTCGCCCGCGCCACCGGCACGGATGTGCGACTCAACGACGAGGCCGAGGAATTCGTGTGGCTCACACCCTCCGAAGCACTCAAACTTCCGCTCAACTCCCCGACCCGCATACTGCTCGGCGAAGCACTCAACCGCAAGCTCATCCCTCACGCCCATGCCTGACGAAATCGAAATCCGCCGACTCAAGGTCCATGCCCACATCGGCGTGCCCGATGACGAACGCTCGGCACCGCAGGTTCTGCTCATCACCGCTCGACTGACCCCAAGCCAAGGTTTCGACGGTCTCGCCGATGAAATCTCGCACACAGTAGATTATCACGCGGTCGCCATCCAAATCCAGGAACTCGCCGCCGCACGCCCACGCAAACTGATCGAAACGCTCGCCACCGAAATCTGCGATTTTCTGCTGCGCAACCACCCACTCGCGAAGGTCGCGATCAGCATCGAAAAACACATTCTGCCCGATACTGAATGCGTCGCCGTGCACATCGAGCGCAGCCGCTGATCACATTCACGAAAGCTCGCCGCCGATCCACGCGAGAAATTCCTGATTCCCATCCGTACCGGTGATCGGCGAGGCAATCAGCCCACGCCACTCGCGTCGGCATTCCATCACAACAAAGCGCCGGATCTTTTCCACCGCGCGCTCATGCAGGGCCGGATCGCGCACGATGCCGCCCTTCGAGATGTCCGCACGGTCGAGTTCGAACTGCGGCTTGATCAAACAAACGACGCTGCCCTCGTCATCGAGCACCGAAAAAACAGCCGGCAAAACTTTGGTCAGCGAAATGAAAGAAAGATCCATCACCGCCAGGCGGACTTTTTCCCCGAGATCCTCCGGCACCATGTGACGGGCATTGAATTGCTCTTTGACCACTACCCTCGGGTCGCTGCGAAGTTTCCACACGAGCTGATTGGTGCCGACATCCACCGCGTGCACCTTCGCCGCCCCATGCTGCAAAAGGCAGTCGGTAAAACCACCGGTCGATGCACCAACATCGATGCAGACCCACCCGGTAGGATCGATCCCGAAGGCCTCCAGCGCACCCTCGAGCTTGATCCCTCCCCGCCCGACAAATTTCGGCTTTTCCCTAACCTCGAGCGCCGCGTCATCCGCCAACTTCTGCCCAGGCTTGTCGACCACCCGATCACCGATGCGCACCTCGCCGGCAAGGATCAGGCGCTTGGCCTGCTCCCTCGACTCACACAGCCCCTTCTCGACCAGAAGGACATCGACTCGCTCAAGTTTCATCGGATTTCACCGCCAGCATATTTGCCCTAGCCCAATGCGCAAGCCGCAGCTCTAAATCGATTCACACCCGCCTTGCCAGCCACCCGGCTTGAAGTATCTTCGTGCCCTCGCCCATGACCCAGTTTCTGAAAAAACTCCTCGGCATGAACTGGCTCATGGTTCTCGTGATGTATGCCTTGCTGGCATTTGGCGTAATCATGATCGAGAGCGCCGCAAGGCACCTGTCCATCGGCGAGCAGGCCCTCAAGGAATTCGGCGGCGCCGGAGCATGGTACGCATCGATGCAGCAACGATGGATCATAATCGGCAGCGTGGTGTACTTTGCCACCGCCCTCATCGACTACCGTTGGATCCGCTGGCTCGGCATCCCATTCTACTTCGTGGGCCTTGGATTGATGATCCTCGCGATGCAACAGGACGATTCGGTTCACCGTCTTTCGCTCTTCGGACTCAGCTTCCAACCGGCACAGCTCGGCATCACCTCCGGCATCATCCTGATAGCTTGGCTTTCGCAGGACCTGCCAAAACTTCATCCGTGGTTTGCATCGCCCATCGCGCGCATTTCTCTCATCGCATCAATCGCCGCCGTGCCATTTCTCATGGTGATGAAAATGGGCGACATGGGTTCTGCCTTGGTGTGGATCCCAGTGGTGGTGGTCGCACTGCTCGTGACAGGCATACCGTTTCGATATCTCACCTTCATGGGCCTCATCGGGGCCGGACTTTTGCCGCTGCTCTATTTCGTGGTGTTGCCGATGGTTTCCAAACGCGGGCCAGAACGTATCGACACATGGCTGCGAATGCTGCAAGGGCGTGAGGTCGATACGAGCAAGGAAGCCTATGCGCCCTACAACATCTCGATGGCCGTCGGCAAAGCCGGATGGAAAGGCGTCGGTTGGAATGCAGGACCCGAAACCGGCTCGCTGCACGCAAAAGCATTCATCCCCAAAGACACCGCACATAACGACTACATCTTCGCGGTGATCGCCGAAGAAACCGGTTTCCGCGGCGGGCTCATCATGATCACCGCCTTCGCCATTCTCATGGTGCAGGGCCTCATCATCGCTTTCTACAGCCGCGATGTCACAGGCCGACTGCTCGCGAGCCTCGTCGTCGCACTTTTCTTCGCCCATGTCTTCGAAAGCATCGGCATGTGCCTGCTGCTCACCCCGATCACCGGCATCCCGCTGCCACTCGTCAGCTACTCGGGAACCTTCGTGGTGGTCTGCATGATGCTCCTCGGCCTGATGCAAAGCGTCTGGATCCACCGAGCCCCCGAGTCATCCGGTAGCGAATTCGCATAAATCACCTTATTCTCCCGCGTTCTCCAAGCCATGACGGTTTTTCCGGGCTTGCCCGCCGATCACTGCGAGGTTATCTCCCAGCCGCATGGCAAAGAAACCAGTAGTTCTGATCATTCGCGACGGATGGGGCGTCAACCCCGGCGGTCAAGCCACCGCCCAAAAGGATGGCAACGCCACCCTCCTCGCCCACACCCCTTTTCACGATGAATTGCTCGCCGCCTACCCCAAGGGCTTCCTCAGCGCCTCGGGTCTCGATGTCGGCCTGCCCGATGGACAAATGGGCAACTCGGAAGTCGGCCACCTGAACCTCGGCGCCGGCCGCATTGTTTATCAGGACCTCACGCGCATCAACAAAGCCATCGCCGAAGGCACGCTCGCACAAAACCCAGTCTTCACCACCGCCCTCGAAAAAGCAAAGTCCAGCCGACTCCACTTCATCGGACTTGTTTCAGACGGCGGCGTCCACAGTCATCAGGATCAACTCATCGCGATGACTCGCCTCGCTCATCAAGCCGGCGTAAAGGACATCATGATTCATGCGATCACCGACGGCCGCGACACCTCGCCCACCGGCGGCGAAGGCTATCTCGCAAAAGTCGAAGACGAGGCAGCCAAATGCGGCGCACGCATAGCCACCGTGATCGGACGCTACTTTGCAATGGATCGCGACAAACGCTGGGACCGCGTGAAACTTGCATGGGATGCAATCGTGCTCGGCAAAGGTGAGCCGCGCGAGATCCTCGCCAGCGAGGCTGTTGCGGATTACTACCGCAAGGACAAGACCGATGAGTTCATGCCGCCGATGATCTTTGCCGAGGCCGACACCCAACGCATCCGCGACAATGATGTGATCCTCTTCTTCAATTTCCGCGCCGACCGTGCCCGCGAAATTTCCGATGCCTTCCTCAAACCCGATTTCGATGGCTTCGACCGTGTCGTCACTCCCAAGACGCACTATGTGACGCTCACCGAATACGACGAAACCTACACCTGCCCTGCCATCTTCGCTCCGGAGAAACTCGACATGGTGCTCGGCCAAACGATCGCCGCCGCGGGGCTTACCCAACTCCGCATCGCGGAGACGGAGAAATACCCGCATGTCACCTATTTCTTCAATGGTGGTGTCGAACAAGCCAACGCCGGCGAGGACCGAGTGATCATCCCCTCGCCCAAGGATGTGCCGACCTATGACTTCAAGCCGCAAATGAGCGCGCCGGAAGTCACCGACACCGTGGTCTCCAAACTCAAGGACTACGACCTCGTGATTCTGAACTTCGCCAACCCCGACATGGTCGGTCACACCGGCGTGGTCGAAGCCGCGATCAAGGCATGCGAAACCATCGACGCCGGAGTCAAAGCAGTCGTCGAGGAAACCCTCCGCCTCGGCGGCAAACTCCTCATCACCGCCGACCACGGAAACTGCGAATACATGCGCAACCCCGATGGTTCACCCAACACCGCACACACGACCTTCCTCGTTCACGCAGTCTATGTCGCCAGCGACTCGGATAAATTCAAAGTGAAGGACGGCATCCTCGCCGATGTCGCCCCCACTCTGCTCGACATGCTCGGCGTGCCCAAGCCCGCCCAAATGACCGGCCACTCACTGCTCGAGAAAAAGTGATCCAAGGAGGCACCACACTCTTGTGGTGCTCTTCAACCATTGAATGCACGACAAGAGTGTCGTGCCTCCTTATAGCTTGACTGTCCATAGCTGTATTCGTCCCATCATATGTATGGACGGATACCTCAATCCATCTGAAAAGATCCTCAAGCACGGAACAAAACTTCCACACTGGTAACAATCGGAGTCGATGCAGTTCGTCACCTTTCGACTTGGCGATGCCATGCCTCAGCAGAAAATTCGCAAATGGAAGGATGAGCACGCAATATGGCTAAACATTCACCCGAAGCCATGGCCAGCGGATCTCGAAATTGAGTACCATCAGCGCTTTTCAGCAAGATTGGAGCGATGGCTCGATGAAGGATCAGGATCTTGTCTGATGAGAAACCCAGAAATCAGGAAAATGATCGAAGACACACTGATGCGCGATCAAGGAACCCGCGTCCACCATCATGCATGGGTGATCATGCCGAATCATCTGCACTTGCTGTTCACTGGCCTAACAAACCTCGAGAACCTGATCAAAACATGGAAGGGCGTTTCCTCGCGCAAAATCGGACAAGGTCGAATCTGGCAAAAAGGCTATCGGGATACGATGATTCGTGATGGGGACCATTTCGCAAATGCGGTGCGTTATATCCGGCGCAACCCATCGAAACTAAGACCCGAACACTTTACCCTCTGGCAAAGCGATCGCGCGCTGACGATCTAAGGAGGCACCACACTCCTGTGGTGCTCTTCAACCATTGAATGCACGACAAGAGTGTCGTGCCCCTTAGATCATGCCCATACGCGTAGGTTGCGATTCCCGCGACCGCGATGAACGGTGATGGTTTGCATCATCCGTCATGAACATCCATCTGCTTTCGCTTGATGAAGCCTTTGGGCAGATGGATTCCAGCACGCAAGGCCTCACTGCCGACGAAGCTGCCCGGCGCTTGTCCCTTGGCAACGCCACCATGCGCAAGCCGACCCATACGGCATGGGCCTTGTTGCTGAATCAATTTCGCAGCCCCTTGGTGCTCCTGCTTCTGGCAGCAATGGCGATCTCGCTTTCACTGGGCGATCGCATGGATGTGCTGATGGTGCTCGCGGTCGTGCTGATGAGCACGATGCTTGGTTTCTGGCAGGAATACCGTGCCTCAAACGCGGTGGCAGCCTTGCTGAATCTGATTCAAACCAAAGCCAAAGTACTGCGCGATGGGTCGGAAATTGAAATCCCGGTGCACGATGTTGTCACAGGCGACATCACCATTCTCAACGCCGGCGATACGATCCCTGGCGACGGACTCCTGATCGAATCCAAGGATTTGTTCGTCGATGAATCCGCGCTCACCGGCGAGAGCTACCCCTCCGAAAAGAACACCGGAAGCGTGCCGGTAAATGCCAAGCAATGCGAAAGGACCAACGCGGTCTTTGAAGGCACCCATGTCGTGAGCGGCACCGCTCGCGCCTTGATCATGAGCACAGGCACACAAACCGAACTCGGCAGCATTTCCGAGCGGCTTCGCTTGCGTGCGCCCGAAACCGAATTCGAGCGCGGCCTGCGACGCTTCGGCGAATTGCTGATACGCGTGACACTGGTTTTCGTGATCATGATTTTTGCGATCAATGTCTTCTTTCACCGCCCTGTACTGGAGTCATTCATGTTCGCACTCGCGTTGGCCGTGGGCATGACTCCGGAGCTCCTGCCCGCCATCGTCAGCATCACCCTCGCGCGCGGTGCCAAACGCATGGCCGAGGAACATGTGATCGTGCGAAGGCTATCATCGATCGAGAATTTCGGCAGCATGAGCGTACTTTGTTCCGACAAGACGGGAACACTCACCGAGGGGCGCGTCAAACTACACGCCGCCGTGGATTCCGATGGCCGCGAAAGCTCCAGCGTCCGGCTCCATGCCGTGCTCAACGCCACATTTGAAAGCGGCTTTACCAACCCGATCGATGAAGCGCTGCGATCGGATACCGAAGTTAAAACCGCCGGCTACACCAAGTTTGATGAAGTACCGTACGACTTCATCCGCAAGCGACTCAGCGTGGTGGTTACAAATGAGGCAAACAACGGTCACCTGATGATCACCAAGGGTGCCTTTGCCAATGTCATGGCCACCTGCACCAAGGTGGCCATCGACAAGGGCGAAATACCCCTCGACAACATGCGCGAGGCCTTGCAACGGCAATTTCACGATTACAGCATCGCAGGCCACCGCGTGCTTGGGATCGCAACGCGCGATGTCACCGGTGATCCTGTCATCAACAAGGATGACGAGCGTGACATGACCTTCGAGGGCTTTCTGCTCTTCGAGGATCCACCCAAGCCAGATGTCATGACCGCCATCAATAATCTGCAGGACTTGGGCGTGAGCTTCAAGCTCATCACCGGCGACAACCAACTCGTCGCCCGTTATTTGAGCCAAAGTATCGGCATCAAAAATCCGAATCTGCTGACCGGTTCTGACTTGCGGCAACTGAGCGACGCGGCATTGGTCAAGCGGGTTGGCGAAATCGACATTTTTGCAGAGACCGAACCGAACCAGAAAGAACGCATTCTCATCGCCCTGCGTAAATCGGGCGAGGTGGTGGGCTACCTCGGCGATGGCATCAATGACGCCTCCGCCTTGCACGCCGCCGATGTGGGGATCTCGGTCGATAGCGCCGTCGATGTCGCAAAGGAAGCCGCCGACATCATCCTGATGCGTCGCGACCTCGGCGTCCTTGCCCGTGGCGTGCGCAATGGCCGCATCACATTCGCCAACACGCTCAAGTACATCTACATCACTACCAGCGCAAACTTCGGCAACATGTTCAGCATGGCGGGCGCCTCGTTTTTCATGCCCTTCCTGCCCCTGCTTCCCAAACAAATCCTGCTCAATAATTTCCTATCCGACCTACCCGCGCTCACCATCGCCACCGATAGCGTCGATCCCGAACAAGTGAGCCTGCCCCGTCGCCTCGACCATCACTTCATCCGCCGATTCATGATCGCCTTCGGCCTGGTCAGTTCGGTCTTCGACTACCTCACCTTCGGCGCACTGCTGATCGTTTTCCGCGCCACCGAAGCACAATTCCAAACCGGATGGTTCATCGAGTCGCTCATGACCGAGCTGTTCATCGTGATGGTGATTCGCACCCACCGCCCGTTTTTCCGCAGCAAACCCGGACGCATTCTTGCAATCGCCACGCTCCTAGTCGCAGCCACCACGATCACCCTTCCCTACACCGCACTCGGCAAAATTTTCGGCCTCGTGCCCTTGCCATGGTACATCATGTTCACACTCATCGGCATCACCACACTTTACCTGCTGGCAAGCGAGTTACTGAAACGCTTCATGTTTGCCCGACTAACGCAAGCCGACTCTCGATCACGAAAACGCCGATGATGCTAACCGCATGCTACGCGCGATCTTCGCCCTTCTTGGCATTTTCCAAAACCATCGCCACCACACCAAAGATCAGCACGACAAGCATCGCTAGGTAAAAGCCCCAGATCGTCGACTTGCCGGCGGTGAAGCCGTAGTTGTGCAAACCAACTCCGAGGAAATTCACATGCCACCACGAGAAGGTCACCACGATTGCGGTAAACACCGCCGACAAGTGGAGACCCCACTCGCGCAGAAATCCACCAAGCCGCGCGTGGAGGATCGCCAGCGTCCAAAGCACAATCATCAGCGCACCATTTTCCTTCGGATCCCATCCCCAGAAGCGACCCCACGAATAATTGGCCCAGATGCCACCGAGCACCGTGCCCACGAGCGAAAGGAAAAGCGTGAGGCATAGCATGCCGTAAACCGCACGCGTCAACGAGCGGCGCAGGCCGGCATCGCCACCATCAAGACCAAGACCACGCATCAGGATGTATCCAGTCGACATGAACGCGCTCAGCAAACCGCCGGAATATCCCAGCGTGATCGTGATGACATGCGTCGCGAGCCAGAAGTTCGAATCCAACACGGCCACCAGCGGATCCATATGATCATTGGCATCACCCAATTCATATCGCCGAGCAAGAATCAAAAGGATCGTGCCGATGATCGGTGAAAGCCCGAGCGCGAAACGACGGCCGACCATCCATTCAACGATCAACGACAACATCACGACCGTCGTACCGATGAAAATGATGGTATCATAAAGATTTCCGACCGGTGGCCGACCCATGATCATGCAGCGCATCACGATTGCCGAAATGCAGCAGGCCAAGCCGGCAAGGGTCAGCGCCCACACCGCCCACGACAAACCCGTGGCAAGCTTTGTACGACCGCCGAACCACATGCCGAGCGCCGCAAGGGTACCCATCAGGAAAAATGCTACGGCATAAAGGAACTTGTCGCTGCGCTGATAAATCGTTTCGAGCGGCACGGAACCGCCCTCGCCACGAGCCTTGGCTCTCGCCTCGATCCTCTCGCGAAAGGCCACCCAGTGCTTGCGGAATGCAACTTCATCACCCGAGCTTCTTGCAATCGCTTCAAGCGCCTTCACATCGCCAATCGAAGTCTCGGCATCTTTCGCGCTGCCGGTCATGACATCCATGATCGCATTGCCCGCACTCTGCCATTGCTTGTCGGATGCTTCCGCGGGTGGCAGCACAAACAAGCCGAATTTAGCGAAATTCGCCGCATCCAAAACCTGCTGAAGCAGACCCTGCAAACGCCCGCCCATCGCATTGCCCGCCGCGCGCGACTCTTCGATCTGACTCCGGATCTGCGGCGCTGTCATCATCAGCGCGCTCATCTCCGCACGACGGTCAGGCCCGCCGGCCTCACCGGATCCAGGCAGCACCACCCCCGCCCGCGCAAAGGAAAAATACCCGAGCAGACTCTCGTAGGTCCGCATGTTTGCCGACAGATCCGCGAGTTGGTTTTGGAGCGGATCACGCTTCTTCGCTTCGATCATCTCGAAGCCCTTCACCAGCTCGCCGAGCTTCTCACGGCCAGGCTCAAGTTCCTCGTAAGAATAACGATCGCGCTTGCCGCGAGGTTTCACGCCGATCGACTCGAGCGCCGCCGAATTATCGACCCGGAAGGTCGGTTGACGCATCGCAAACTGTGGGCGGAAAAGTATATCGAGCAACCACGCGGTCGGCTTCACCCGGTATTCCTTACCTTCGGCATCGGCAAGTTTCATCGAGCGCGCACCATGAATGCTCAGCATCGAGAATCCGGCATAAGTGCCAAACGGCTTGATCCGCCCCCCATCCTGCAAAGGCAAAGTCTCAACCTCACGCAAGGTCTCCTTCGACCACGGGACATAGCCCTCGACACTGCGCAGGTCGCCTTTCGGCATCATGTCGACAAGCATGTTGTAAAATGCGGCGCATACTCCGACCGCAATGATCACTGCCGCAATGCGGCGCCCTGCACGCGATGGTTGGTCAGACATGGTTCTTCTTGCGGCTGGTGGTTCCGAGATGAGTGAAAAGCCTGAGCAGAAATGTCACCAACATGCCAAAAGTGACGATGTAGAGGCTGTACTCGGGCCACATGTCGGCCGGATTGCGCACAACCTCAAAGACCGAATAAAGCTTCTGTCCCGGACCCGCGCCGGGCGGACCGTAACTCGCCTGGAAAAAGGTCAACCCCTCATAGCGCATTGGCTCGTTCATCTGGATCGTCACCTTCGACTCATCGCCCTTTTCGATGCGCGTGACATGACTCACAAACTTCGCCGGTCTGGTTGTTCCCGGGTGGAACTCGGCCTTGAATTCATCCAAACGCAGCGCGAATGGCATCGGCCACAGGCGCTTGCGCATGTCAACCGTGAAGGTCCTGTTCTCATGCTTGAGGGTGAAGGGATGGAAACTCGCACCCGCAAGAATGAAAGGCGTCTGCTTGCTGCCATCACGATTGATGACCCTCGCATAGCATGCCGCGGTATTGGACTCGGCATTCACCTCCCCCGGCCGCGGCATGAGGTAGTAGCCATCGACCACCAAGGGACTGCCGCTCGGCGCACGCTCGACAACCGATACGGGCAATGCGTTTTTCTCGTATCCGGCAATCTCCAGATCAAAGGGCAAATTTGGGAATCGGAAAACCCGCTGCTTGCCGCGTGTGAGATCCGACATATCACGGCCGCTCACCACATGGATATCCGCCGGCTTGCCATCTTTGACCTCAGCGACCTCGACGACATATTCGAAATAATCTTCCGCCGCATCGTTGGTCTCACCCTCACCCACCGCCATGTTTCCGCGCTGCGAAAAGTGGTGCGCCACACCGCCCGCAATGAGCATGAAAATGATGCCTAGGTGCGAGATCAGGTTACCGATGTGCTTCCATCCCTTGCGGATGCGAATCACGCCACCGAGCGTGAGATTGATCACCAAGACCACGCCGACCCAATAACCACCGGGCAATGGCAAGGGCACCATGCGGCCACCGATCTCGGGGATAAGAAATGGCGAGCGCCAGTCGAAATACTTTTCCAGCGTCGCGTAAAGCCCCCTGTCAATTTGCTCCAAGGTCGCAAACCAGGTCAGCAAGCCAAGGATGATCAGGAGGATCGTCGCCAAGCCAAAGCCGGACAAAACATCAAAGGCCTTGCCGAGCCAGCTTCTCGATTCGCGTTTCGGTGATGGTTCAGATTCAGTCATGCCAGTGATTTCAGCGCGGGCTTTGATCGACAATTTTCAAACTTTTTGCAAAGGCCTCGAGTGTGGCAGAAGCCGCTTTGACCTCCGCCTTCGGCCCCACCATCTTAACCGTGAGGATGCGATCTCCGGCATCACACACGACACCTGCCAGCGCGTATCCCGGCTTGGGCCCGGCACCCATGCCCGAGGCATAAGTTCCATCAGCCTCGACCCACACGCCCTCGAACCCCGCCACCGGAACCTTGCGCATCTCCGCCAAATTCTGCGGGCTGATTTTTCCCACCTCGAACTGACCCAGCCAGCGGTTGATGTTATCCAGCACGCTGCCAGATGCGACCGACACCCATGCCTCGCCCAAGCCGCTTTCGCCAAAGCGGTAATTCAGCTGACGAAACTGCGAGGGCGGCACTTCGAGCCAACCGAGTGGCGTCTCGCCCTTCACCGGGCTCGGCTTTGCATCACGAAAACGCTGATCGCTCGTCGCGTTGAGCATCCCGGGCTTGTCGCGGGTCGAAAGCGCGCGGGTTTCGGTCACCACGACCTCTTTTTTTTCGCTGCATGAGCAGAAAACTATGCCGCAGACGCCAAGAACGGGTGCGATACGCATGACGGCGAGGCTGTAAACCCGCATTTGGTACCACGCAAGCGGAATCGGGCAATTTCACCACCGGTGTCTTTTGTGGATGCATTGCCATTCCCACCCGCCTAGGATCAGCAGCGAAACCAGTCCGCATGCCCGCCTTCTCCACCTGCTGGAACAGCCACCGCCACGCCGACGGCGAGCCAATGATCGAGGAAATCGTCGACCTCGGGTTCGATCGCATCGAGCTCTCCCACGGCATGACCATCGCCAAGCTCCCCGGCATCCGCAAAGCCTACAAGCGCAAACTTTTCACCTGCACCGGAGTCCACAATTTTTTCCCATCGCCCGTCGAGGTGATGATCGATGCGCCCGATGCCTATCAGTACACCTCGCACCGCCAGGCCGAACGCCAACGCGCGATGGCGATGACCCTTCAAAGTTTGGAAACCGCCGCGGAGTTTGAGGCGCAGTACCTCGTCCTGCACATGGGATCGGTCCCTATGAACCACAAACGCTGGACGAAATCGCTCACCGCACAGCTCTCGGAAAAGGGCCCGCACGATCCCTCATTCATCAAACGCAAATTGCAGTTTGTAAAAAAACGCGAAAAAATTTCCGCGCTCTACTACCAACGCGCGATCGAATCACTCAGCACGATCGCCACCCGCGCCGCCGAACTCGGCGTGAAGCTTGCCATCGAATCGCGCTCACGCTTCGAGGACATGCCGACCGAACGCGAAATGATCGCACTGCAAAACCATTTCGCCGACAACCCATGGATCGGCTACTGGCACGACTTCGGCCATGTGCAACTCAAGCACAACCTCGGCCTGCTCGATCACGCGCAATGGCTCGAGACGATCTCACCGCACTTGATCGGCGCCCATGTCCACGATGTGAAATGGCCCGCATCCGACCACCGCCCCCCCTTCACCGGCACACTCGATTACGCCGAGCTGTTCAAATTTTTCCCCGCAAATTGCCCGCTGGTCTGGGAAATCAACCCCAGACATGAGGCCGCAAATATCAAAACCGCCCTCGCAAAATGGCGTGAGCTTCTGCCCGCCCTGAATTGATTGCGATTCACCTCGATCATAGGCGGAGCCCCCACATAGCAGCCTCATGTCATCCAAAGATCCGGCGTATTGCGCCAATGATAAATGACACCGGAGATGTTAAGTCGTAAATACCTGTCAAAGCGGCTTGACGGGTGTGTTGGGCTATTGTTACACTCTTGCAAGCTCACCCACACACAGACCAATTTCAACCTTATGAAGAAGCTCCTACTCGCCACGGCGATCCTTGCTGGCACCAACCTCACCGCTCACGCCGATAACTTCGGAACGGGGGCAAATCAGTTCACCATTGACTTCACCAGGATCGGAAATCCAGGCAATGCCGCCGATACGACTGGCTACGGCTCGGTCGGTTACGCTTATAGGATCGGAACCTATGAAATCTCTCAGGACCATATCAATAAGGCCACCGCATCTGGGCTCGCTCATGTCACGGCAGGAGGTTGGAGCGGTGACATGCCAGCGGCCAACATGAGCTGGTATGAGTCGGCAGCTTTCGTGAACTGGCTCAATACCAGTAAGGGATTTACTTCTGCCTACAATCTAACATGGAGCGGCAGCACCTGGAACATGGCTCTCTGGACAGTCACCAATGCTGGTTATGATCCGAATAACGAATACCGCAACTCTCTGGCCAAGTATTTCCTGCCGAGCGAGAATGAGTTCTACAAGGCGGCTTTCGGAAAGAGTGACGGAAGCGGTTATTATCTTTATCCGACCGTCAGCAACACCGCCCCCACGCCTGTTACAAGCGGGACCGCCTCAGGAACGGCTGTCTATAACCAAGGTTGGATACCACCAGGTCCCGCCTCTGTCTATCAAGCTGGAGGACGTAGCTCCTACGGGACAATGGGTCAAGGAGGGAATATCCAAGAATGGCAGGAAAGTTCCTCTGATGGCACGAATAACAATACGGGTGATCAACGCATGGTTCGAGGCGGTTACTGGTTTGGTGGCTCTAGTGATGCTCTCGATTCCTCGACCCGCTCCAGCTATGGTCCAAGCACTGATATCGTAAATCTTGGTTTCCGAGTTGCCAGTGTCGATGTTATTCCCGAACCCTCCACCTATGCCCTATCCGGACTCGGAGCATTAGCTCTAGTCGTGACGCGTCGTCGGAAGATCGCCTGAGTTTCCAGACATATTTAAAAAAACCATCCTCGATAAGGAGGATGGTTTTTTTGGGTCACCCCCTTTTCCCACCCCTAAGCGGCTCTCCAGTGTGTTGTCCGCCCTAGGTGAAAAGCAATTTTCGAGCATTCATCTCGCATTCGCGCTCAACCTGCCAACACTCGCCATTGAATGTGGGCGCGTTGAGGGGCGCGGTGGATCCGGTGGCAACACCAGCTCTTACACTGATGCCGTTGTGGTAATTTCCGACCACCACGCCGGAGAGCACGGGGATGGTGGTTTCCAGTTCAACTCCGAAGGTAATGGCTTCAGCCTTCTTATCTGATGGTTTCATTTAGGATCTGATGCCGGAGGGATGTGCGTTCCGACATCCTTCCTCCTGCCAGCCATCCGCGCGTTTTGTCGCGCGCCATCCGCATCCA